>WNGM01004316.1_pt1 | contig 11542 bp, 6 predicted proteins | sample 5400571 | NCBI WGS metagenome assembly WNGM01 (sample SAMN13153378, study PRJNA577476) | soil metagenome | isolation source: 100 cm soil or saprolite under Garry oak tree replicate 2 | place: USA:California | collected 2016-06-15 | reverse complement strand
CAGGTAGGCGGCGCGAACGAAGTCGTGGAGGTGACCGGCGTCGTGCCCTTACTGCAGACAGAGACCTCCTCACTGGGAACCCTAGAAACCGAGAAGCGGATTTCTGACCTCCCGCTAAATGGCCGCAATTTCATTCAGCTTGCTTATCTTGGCCCAGGCGCCAATAGCGGCATGACGGGATCCAACGTTTCAGGCGGAGTCTTTGAGAACGAGAGGGCGAATGAAGCGCTCTCGGTGAACGGTCTGCGCGTTTCAAACAACAACTTCCTACTGAATGGGGTTGACAACAATGAGTTCGGTCTTGGGGGCGTCGTCGTTCTTCCGCCGCCGGATGCGATTCAGGAATTCCGCACAGAAGAAAACTCCATGAGCGCGGAATTTGGCCGCGGTGGTGCTGCGGTCAACGTCGTAGTTAAGTCCGGTACCAATCGGATCCACGGCGGAGCATTTGAATTTATCCGCAATGATGCATTGGACGCGAGAAACTACTTCGCCTCGCCGTCACCAGCGCCAAAACCGGGCTTCAAGAGAAATCAATTTGGTGCTTTTCTCGGCGGACCCATCAAGAAAGACAAGACATTCATCTTCGGTGACTACCAGGGAAGCAGGCTCCGTGAGGCCTTGAGCTACGTCTCCACCGTGCCTACTGCCGCGGAGCGCAGCGGCGATTTTACCGACCGGTTAACAGGAGCGACCTTTTCGCCCTGTCCCACTCCTGCTCCAAACGAGATATTCGACACAGGCACCATTTTTAACCCGTTCACTACTCAGAACCATGCATGCGCGGACGGAAGCGGGACCGTTTTGCTTCGCGACCCGATCAGCAACGGCAGTCAAATAAACGTAATCCCGTCTACAATGACTGATACGACGGGATCGAATGTTGCCGATTTGTATCCGCTGCCCAACGGTCCGGGCTTGGTCAACAACTATTTCTCCAATCCTAATCGAGTGAATGATCAGGATTCGTTCGACATTCGCCTGGACCATCGCTTTCGCGAACAGGATCAGATCTTCGCGGGGTACAGCTTCGGTGATATCCGCAGCTTTCGGCCGGGACCGTTGGGGGACCTGGGCGGGCTGGACTGCTGTCCCAGTCGCGATAAGACCCGCTCGCAGCACGTTAGCCTGGGTTGGACCCACGCTTTTTCGGGCCGCTTGCTCAATGATGCCCATGGGGGCTTTTTTCGTTACGCGGTGAATGCCCTGCCGCTTCTGTTCGGCAAGAACGTTTCGGAGCAGGTAGGGATTCCGTTCGCCAATCGCGGCGATGTGAATTCTTCAGGATTGTCTTTTGTTGATGTCGCCAGCTTCACTCCTGTGGGTGATTCTCTGTGGACGCCCGAACACGCCATTGAAAACATTTACCAGGTCGCAGACACCGTCACCTGGGTGCGTAACAAGCACTCGTTCAAATTCGGCATTGACTTCCGCCGCCAGCAGCGGAACTTCTTTCAGTTGACCGCCTCTCGCGGACAGTTCAGCTTTCCAGGTGGGTATACCGCCGACCTGACTACATCCAATGGCGGCAACGGGCTTGCCGACCTGCTGCTCGGAATACCGATTTCGTCGGGGCAGGACTTTCTTACTGGAATGTATCCAACGCGCTATTGGGACTTGGCGGAGTTCGTACAGGATGATTTCCACGTTTCGCCAAACCTCACTTTGAACATCGGCTTGCGCTACGAAGTGACGTCGCCCGCCAATGGCCGCGTGGGCAACTTCGATTTGCAGCGTGCAGTGGTAGTGAATTCGTATGGACCTAATGCGGTATCGCATGCAGGCGTCAAGTTTGACAAGAGCGATTGGGCGCCACGAATCGGTTTGGCCTGGTCTCCGCAGAAGGACACGGTGGTACACACCGCCTTCGGCATCTTCTATTCGAGCGAGGGAAACATCTTCGATGACTTGGGTCTGAACCCACCGCAGCTGGCATTTACCTCTCATTTCTTCAATGTGGGTCAGGCGCCCTCGCCGAGCCAATTAATATCTGCCGGCTTTTCGCCCACCATTCTCTTCGCTGATCCCAATCACCCCACGGGAGTCGTGCGGACTACTGGCCCTGTCCGTCGCATGCCCCGGATCCTTGAGTGGAATTTGGGCATTCAACACCAGTTCTCGCGGAACTGGGTGGCGCAGATCGCCTACGTAGGCACGCGCGCGTACCACTTGTGGAATCATGAGGTCAGTGACTTGAACCAGCCCTTTCAGCCGCTGGACTCCAACTTCTCCGACGCCACAGGCAATTTTGGCCGTCCCTACTTCAACGTCTTGCCGGACCTAAGCAATGTATTGCCATTGGATTTTCCACAGCTTCAGATGTTCTACAACGCCTTCCAGGCATCGCTAAACAGGCGCTTCTCAAACGGCTTTAACGTCCTGGCCTCTTACACACTGGCTCACAATCTGGGCAATGCAGATGGCAACGTCGGGGCGGCGATTCAGGACGCCCACCATCCGGAGAAAGAATTTGGCCCGGTGCTACCCGACATCAGGCATCGGTTCGTGGTGAGCTATATCTACGAATTACCGGTCGGCCGGGGCCGGCATTTCCTTGGCAACCTAGGGAGTGTTGCGGAGGGAGTTATTGGCGGATGGGAGATCGGCGGCATAACGACCGCGCAGAGTGGGGAGGCGTTTACAGCGGTCATGTCCGGCGATCTCAGCAATACTGGTAGCGGGAGTTATCGGCCGAGCCAGATTGGCGATCCCTACAATTTCTCCATTGGACAGAATGTGCAGGCGAATCTTGGCTGTGATCCGGGTCACCAGACACTGGCGTGCTGGTATAACCAGGCAGTATTCGTCGCGCCGCCTTTGGCCGCCGGCCAACAGATCGCGCATGTCTTCGGTGACTCGCGGATTGGTAATCTGCGCGGCCCGCACCTTTTCAATATGGATTTCGTCCTTCAATAGAGCTTCAAGATACACGAAACTCATCAGGTCGAGTTCCGCTCCGAGTTCTTCAACATGGTGAACCATCCCAACTTCAGCCTGCCCGGCAGCACGGTGGACGAGGCCGGAGGCGCCAGCATCACCAGTACTGCGACAGACAACCGGCAGATTGAGTTCGCTTTGAAATACACCTTCTAGCGTGACGCCTTAAGTTCTAATGGCTCGGAACGGTCGCTCGTGCGATGTTGGAATAGGCCGACTCGCCCGCGTCATTGTACGCACGTACACGATAAGCAGCATTCTGGGCGTTCGCGGCACCGGGATCGGTGTACTCGCTCGCGGTGTTCTCCAGTTTCGCAATTCGTTCCCAGCGGGCTCCGTTTCCGGTTCGGCTTTCAATCCGGCGTTCCACCAAAATACCTTTAGACTCTCCGCCGTGGAGGCTCCACATGAGCTGCGAGGAGTTTCCACTGAAAGTTACGCTTAGCGAACTCGGCGCTTCCGGAAGAACCTGCCAGTCAAAATAACTCTCATCGGTAATGGCCATGACGCTGTCCTTCAGAGGCAATGCTTGCAGCGTGTCTGTTGTTCCCCGCTTCCATTCGATGGGCCTGATCTCCCCCGAAACAACGTCAACCAACACGGGATGCGTTATGCCCGAGTTCCTTAGTGAGAGGTCCCCGTAAATCGGCGGGAATACATTTCCTGGCAGACTATGGGCGGCAAGCCAGTAAGCCACGATGGCCTTTCCTGATCGGGAACGGAAGGCGAAGCTCATGAATGGAAACCCTGTTTGCCGGCGGAGGGCGGGCAGGTCGGGAGCCGTGATTTCGATCGTAGGATCAAACTTCGTGTCTGAAAAGAGTGCATTGGTGTTCTGCAGCGCTTGGAACACGGGACGCGCGGTAAAGTCGTTGCCGTGAAAGGTCATGCCGTGAATCAGACCGAAGTCGTCGTACTCGTTCCCATCGGTTCCGGCTGTCAACAGCCAGACAAATGTTTTCACGCCCGCCGCCAGGTTATACACCAGCCCGCGTGGAACGTACTTGGCCTGGACAGACTCATCCGATCCCTTCCACGACGGAATGGAATTGAATTCGTCGTCAAAAAACGGAACGTCAGATCGAATTCCGGGATAATTCCGGACCAGCTGACGCAGCAGCTTGGGCGACTCTGTCAGATAGGCTCCGTAGTCCATGGTTTCCGGATTCAGGTTCTGACCGTAGCCGGGATAAGTATGGTAGGCGTAGACATCAATGCCGGAGGCGCACTGGCAAGTATCCAGCGCGCGCTTCGTGAAATCGCGAGAGGGGTCAGCTTGACCGCCGTATATAACCTTGGCGTCGCGGTCGGCATCGTGGACGACCTGCACAAAGGATTTAAGAAGCAGTCCATATTCTTCTGGATTGGGTACGGGGTTCCAGTAGCTTATGTCCTGTTCGTTCCACAGTGCCCAGTAATGGATGCGAGTGTGGAAGTGATCCACCATCCATTTCACATAGCGATTGAAAGCGGCGATTTGCTCGGGTGTCTTCGGAGGCCAAAATACCGAATAGAGGCTGCGGTCTGCATTATGCAACGACCCCGGCTCGGGAGTGATCGCATCGGGCATCTTGCCGGCAGCGGCTGTGTACATGGGATTGCCATACAGCAGCTGCACTTGAATGTTGACGCCGTTCTCCACCAAGGAATCTACCGCATCCTCCAGCTCCTGCGCGCTTGAATACACGCCGCGCTTCTGCTCGATCCAATCCCAACTCGTACGATCAGAGCTGTTTTCGTATTGTCCAATCCGAATCCACTTGAAACCGGCGTCAAACATTCGTGTCCACCACCAGCGGTTCCATGGCAGATAAGGTTCACGCGGCAGATCGGAGTTTATGCCAAAGCCGTCTTCAATTTGCGAGGAGCGCTTGGGAGGAACGTGATCGGGAAGCACCTTCCGTGCGTCGGCTGCAGTTAGGGCGCTTGGAAACCCTACGAAAATGGCAATACACAGAGCGACGAGATGCTGCCACGCACAATTACCGCGCCTCAACGGCATTCTGCTCATTTCTTGTCACTCCTTTCTCTCGCGACACAATCGCGACAACCTCACCTCTTCATGAGCGACTGAAACTTTCACAAAGGTGCTTTCTTCTCCGTCAAAACCGGCTGGGAAGCGGGTTTTGCAAGCACGAACTGTCGAATCGCACTCCGGGTTTGCGCCATTTGGTTCTGATGATTTCGAGACAACCTTTGATAAAGATTCAATTCCCACTCGGCCAAAGCCAGTTGATTCAGGTCTCGATAAGTCTGCCCAAGCCTGTAATGAGCCATTTCGGAGTTCGGATCCAACCGAATTGCCGTGAGGAAACTGGCAACGGCCTTCTGGCTTTCTTTTCGGTGGGCATAAAGCGTGCCCAATTCAAGATGGGCTATAGCCAGTTTTGGGTTCAAATGGACCACTTTCTCGAGCAGTGATTGTGCCAGATCGAGACCGTCTCCTCGATCCGAGGCCACGCCCTGCCGGAAAAGCGCGTCGGCGTAGCAGAATAGAGCCTGGGCATTTCCAGGAAATCGTTCCGCTAAACGTTGCAGCCGTGGCTGTATCCTTTCCCAGTCGGTCACCACCACGAACGTCGGCAAAGCGTTCCAGGCGAGAAACGCGTCCGGACTTGATGGATCGATCTCCAGAGCGTCAATAAACGCAGCTGCCGCGTCCGTATATTGACGCAGGGCAAATTGGGCCAACCCCCTGCCCACATGAAGCCGTGGGGATGCAGGAAATCTTTGGGAGCCCACGCGGAATACTTCTGTCGCTGGAACAAGCGTCAGATGCATAAGGTATTCAGCGCCGAGATCAAAATAATATTGTTCGTCGTCCGGTTCCAGGTCCACAGCCCTTTGATAGTGTCGAACGGCTTCCACGTAACGCCCTGCTTCTTCTTCGAGTGATGCCAGCAGGTTATGCAGCTCGGCGCTAGGCTGCTTTTCGAGTGTAAGTTCAAGCAGTTCGATGGCTGCCTGCAGGTTACCATCGTGCTTATAAGCCAAAGCTAGGTTATACGTCGCCAGATAACTCGTCGGTTCCAACTGCAAGGTTTGCCGAAAATGCGAGACTGCGATTGAGTACGCACCACCGGATGCAAATATCAGTCCAAGCGCAATGTGTTGCTCCGCAGAGAGGCCACTCGGTGCAGGAGGCAGTTGCGCCCACTGCTGGTCTTGCATCCGGAGAGCGCTGCGCACCAGCGCAAGATAGATCTCGAAAGATTGCGGGCTTAGTTCGTACGCACGACGGTATTCACGAATTGCGGCTGGCTGGTCTCCAAGCTGTTCAGCTACTCCTGCTGAGAGCGCATAGAACTTCGCCGCACTCGCACGGTCTTGAGGAGGCCTCAACCGCGTGAGCACCTTTTGGGCCTCAACGGGCCTTTTCAGCTCTTGGAGAGTCCGGGCCAACTCATAGCCGGACTGGAAGTCTCCAGCGCGACTGGACCAAGCCTTTTCTAGATATGGCGCCGCCTCCCCGTATTCCTGAGTTTCCGCCAACGTCGTGCCCAGACCCACCAGCGCCGTAAAATTGTGTGGCTCCTCCGTCATGGCCTGCCGGAATAATTTCGCCGCCTCGGCGTGACGGCCCAACTGATAAAGCAGCGCGGCAAGATTGTTGTAACCCATGGCCGCATGAGGCAGGAGTCGAATGACTTTCCTGAAGCTAGTCTCGGCCTCGGCAGTACGACCCAGCTGAGCGGTCACCAGTCCTCGAAGGTTGTTCAAAGAGGGATCACGAGGCTCACCAGCCAATGCAGTATCTATTTCTGCGAGTGCCTCGTCAGCTTGTCCCTTTTGCAATAGATCAAAGGCTTTTTTGTACGCAGTTGGTGTGCTGGGCGAATTTCCCGGGCTGTTCAGTTGGGCACACTGCGCTCTGGCGGGGAGAAAAACGAGGACAACCAGCGGGATAGCGCGACGAAACAAGTTCAAAACTTTCCCTGACCAACAATTCCCTTTCCTTCTTGGATCACGACCAAGCGGTCAGCCGGAACGTGTTCCACGATTTCCTGTCCGCCGCCCAGCCATTTCACCGTCACGCGAGTTGCTTCGCGGGCGCGGCCGAGGCCGAAATGCAATCGCAGATCGCTCTGCGAGCAGAAACTACCACCGCTCCGCACTTCCTGAATCTGCCGCCGGCCTTCGGATTCGACAAGCACTCTTGATCCGATCGCCGCACGGTTGGTACGCGTTCCCACAAGTCTTACGAGCAGCCATGCGTTCGGCGAAGGCGACTGATTCCGAAGCAAAGTAGGACCGTCATTCAAATTGTTGATTGCTATATCAATTTGCCCCGTACGAAAAATGTCGCCAAAAGCCGCCCCACGGCTGCAGCGCGGAAGCAATAAACCAGGTCCGCCGTGCTCAGAGATATCCTGGAAGCGACCGTTTCCCAAATTGTGGTACAAGATTTTCTTGCCTTCATCTTCCTTCGGCTTCGCGCGACTCCCACTTAGACCCGGAGGGTAAATCGCGCCGGTGACCATTAAGAGATCGAGCTGACCGTCGTTGTCAAAATCAAAAAAAGAAGTGCCCCACTTGACCGAGGAAGTTTGTCCACTGAGGCCGGCCTGGAATGTGCGATCCGTGAAGAAGCCATTCCCCTGGTTGTGGTACAGCGACGTGGGCTGGTCTGAGAAGTTGGTCTTTGTGATATCCAGAAGACCATCGCCGTCATAATCCCCGGCGTCAACACCCATTCCGCCCTGCGAACTTCCATTTTCGTCAACCGCCACTCCAGCGAGCAGTCCTATTTCCGTGAATGTTCCATTGTGATTGCTCTTGAAAAGCAGACTTGGTGTGGAATCGTTGGCAACGTAAATATCGAGCCAGCCATCGTTGTCGTAGTCGGCCACACACGGCGTAAAGCCGTAGGTCGGCTCGGGCTTTGAAATACCCGCGGATTTTGTCACATCCGTGAAGGTTCCATCGCCGTTGTGATGATAGAGGATGTTCTTCGATCCTTGCAGCCCGGCCGGCCCGTGCAACACGGGCGATTGCACGCCGACCAGGGCAGGATCCGACTCGTATAGCGCCAGGCCTGATTCGTACGCCACATAGTTGCTGACGAACAGATCGAGATAGCCGTCACGGTCGTAATCGAGAAAAGCGGCGCCGGAGTTCCAGTGATCCTCGAGTTGGAGCAATCCGGTTTCGTGCGTGACGTCGGTGAAGGTTCCATCCCCGTTGTTGCGGTACAGTACGTTCTTGCCGTAATACGTGACGAACAAATCCATCAGGCCATCATTGTTGTAGTCTCCAACGCACACCCCCTGGCCCCAACCGGAGCGCACAAGATTGGCCTTCGCCGTCACATCCGTAAATGTCCCGTCACGATTGTTCCGGTAAAGGTGATTCGTAGGCTCCTCGCCTTTCGCAAACCCACGTAGTCCCCAGCTGTTGACGATAAATATGTCCAGCCATCCGTCATTGTCATAATCGAAGAGCGCAATGCCGCCGCCCGTTGTGGAGAGAAGAAAATCTTTGCTTTCATGTCCTGCGAGCACAGTCTCGGCGGTCAACCCCGCCTGGCTCGCAACATCAACGTAGTTGGGGAGGTACTCGCCCTCCATACTGGTCTTTGCGCTTAAGAGAGGAACAGGAGACAAAGAAAAAAGCCCCAGCTGGAAAAGTGCCTGGAGGCAACTTCGGCGGTTCACGCAGCAGATTGTACCATGTGGTCGTTTGTACCGCGGTTGCCGACGATCAACCCCATTGTCATTCGCCTTACCGCCATATAAATCCTTTTTACGAACCCACCTGCACTTTTATTCCTTGCCGCCTCGGCATGGACCGGACGCAATAAATAAGGCCAAACACCAGCAACATCGCTCCCCACCATAGGTTGGTATGCAAATGAAACAGCACGACCGGATTGGCAGGCGGATTGAAAATCTGCCAGACTCCGGCGCTCACAACCAGGGGCCCCATTGACCAGCAATGAAAGCCGGATAAAGAACCAGATCGAAATGCCGATCTCTAGCATTGGGCACGCTTGGCGGATGAAATGGGCTATTCACCGGCGCGTAGGCGCAGCACCGCGCCGTTGCCGTAATCGAGCAGGTAGAGTTCGCCGGCGGCGTCCTGGCCGAAGGAGCTGACGGTGAGATTGTGATTGAGCACCAGCGTCTGACTCCAATTGCCGCTCGAGTCCTGCACGCCGGCCCAGATATTCCCACTAGAAAGGTCACCGAAGACGTAGGCGCCGGCCAGCCCGGCGATCGCAGAACCGCGATAGACGAAACCGCCGATGACGGCCTCGCCGCCACTGGCATTGTGCGCATACTCCATGATCGGCAGGATTAGCCCTGCCGTGCCGCACGAGCTTCCCGGCGGATAGCAGTGAGAAGCTTCCATCTTGTTCCAGCCGAAGTTGCCGGCCCTAGTGATGATGTCCACTTCTTCGAAACTATTCTGGCCGACATCGCCAGCGAAGAGCTTGCTGGTCACGCGGTCAAAAGAAAAGCGCCAGGGATTGCGCAGACCGTAAGCCCAGATCTCGGGCAAGCCGCTGGGCGGAGTAAAAGGATTGTCCGCCGGGATCGCGTATTGCTTCCCCGGAGCGAAGGCGCCGTCCACGTCGATCCGCAGGATCTTGCCGAGCAGCGTCTGCAGGTTCTGTCCGTTGCCCTGCGGATCGCCCTCGCTGCCACCGTCGCCCAGGCCGATGTAGAGGAAACCGTCGGGCCCGAAAGCGAGCTGGCCGCCATTGTGGTTGTCAAAAGGCTGGTTGACCACTAACAGGACGTGTTCGCTGGAAGCATCGGCTTGGTCCGGATTCGAACTGGAGGCCGCGTACTCAGAGAACACCGACTGGAGCTGCAGGCTCAGGCGCCGCGTGTAATAGAGAAAGAAGCGGCGATTCGAGCTGAAGCTGGGGTGAAATGCGAGCCCGAGCAGTCCCTTCTCTCCGCCCGATTCGACCTTGGAAGTGATGTCGAGGAACGGCGTGGCGACGAGAGCGCCATTCTGGATGATGCGGATTCGTCCGCCCTGCTCGAGGACAAACAGGCGTCCGGTGCCGTCGTTGGGAACTTCCATCCCGACCGGCGACGCCAGGCCGCTGACAAATGCCGACAGAGCCAGGGCGGGCGGGCCTCCAGGCGGCGGGTTAACGGCGGTGCTGGAGGAACCTCCGCCGCAGCAGAACAGCATGACCAGGAGTGCAGGGGCCACAAGGCACAGGGAAAACGCCCAGGAAGGTCGCGTCTCGTCTTCTGCCTGCGGCGGCACGAACGTATAGATAGTTGGAATCTCCTTTTTTGGGCTTCGAATCGTTCGCATTGTAATGCCAGTTGACCGAATGGCGCACACCAAAGAAGTGTTTGAAGAATGAAAATGCCGGCGTTGTGACCCCATTTGGGATTCGTTCAGGAAACGGGAGCTTGGCGGCGGCGGGTGCGGCAACAATGCGTGGATGAACTCGGGCCGCACCGTGTTTGCGCAACTGATCGAGCATCTGCTCCACGAGGAATTTCACAAGTACGTCGCTCGTTATCGTGGGAACCGCTACGCAAAGAACTTCTCCTGCAGGGGATCATTCGTCAGCGACGTAAAATATGGAGTTGTTGAAGCGGCGGAGGCCACTCCGTCCTCGAGGCCGAGCCGATCATGATCCGGGCAAAAAGAGTGGTACGTTTTCCTGGATGGCAACGGGAAGCGGCAGAACGCCGGCGCATCTGAATTCTGCAAGGGAAACACGGACTTGACGAAAAATATTGGGCAGTGTCACGGCAATTTGCGAGTCCGCAGGAGTGTGAACGATCCAGTAGCTGCGGTAACGCCCCATAATCTGGGCATCATCTACGCCTATCTGGGCGACTATGACAAAAGCCTTGCCGCGTCCCGAGAAGTCCTGAAACTCAATCCCGGCAGTGGGTCCGCTTATGTGACTCTCGTCAGCTCGTACCAATACCTCAACCGCTTCGACGAAGCCAAGGCTACTGCACAGGAGGCGCAAGCCCACAATCTTGATTCTCCCCAGATGCACCTCAGTCTCTACTTGCTTGATTTCCTTCAGCACAATGCTGCGGGCATGGAGCAGGATGTGGCTGGGCTGATGGGCAAACCGGGCTACGAAGACCAAGTGCTCTACAACGAATCGGACACGGCCGCGTTTGTCGGGCAGTTCGCGAAGGCGCGAGAACTGACGCGCGGCCGAGTCCGCGCAGCGAGCAGATGAAAAGGAGACGGCGGCAGGGTACGAGGCGGAAGCTGCGGTGCGCGAGGCGCTGGTGGGCAACAGGGCGTTGGCGAAGCAACAGGCGCAGGCCGCGCTCGCGCTCTCGAACGGCAGAGATGTCGCGGGTATGTCAGCCATTGCGCTGGGTCGGGCGGGCGAGTCCGCGCAAGCCAATTGGCTGGCCGCCGATCTGGGCACGCGCTTCCCGGAAGACACGATTGCACAATTGAACTATTTGCCTATGATCCACGCCGCCGCCGCACTTCGGGGTAGCGATACTGGCAAGGCCATAGAGGCGCTAGCGGCGGCTGTGCCCTATGAGCTGGGAGTCGGTTTCAGTCTTTACCCCGTCTACCTGCGGGGCGAAGCGTATCTAGCAGCGACGCAGGGCACCGCCGCTGCTGTCGAGTTTCAGAAGATTCGCGACCA
>WNGM01006265.1_pt1 | contig 11547 bp, 10 predicted proteins | sample 5400571 | NCBI WGS metagenome assembly WNGM01 (sample SAMN13153378, study PRJNA577476) | soil metagenome | isolation source: 100 cm soil or saprolite under Garry oak tree replicate 2 | place: USA:California | collected 2016-06-15 | reverse complement strand
AGGTCCGTCTTGTGAGAGTCTGACCAGATGGCCGCCATTTCCGGTAAAGAATATCGTTCGATCATGTTGTACTGTCCCCTGGTGTGTTCCTCTGCCTGGTGAAGAATGTTTTCTGGCTGTAGTGTATCACACAAAGGTTCCTACACATGAAACGTAGGAGTTTAGAGGAGCGCCTCGTGCGGCTCACAAGCTCCACTTAAGCACAGCAAATCATATAGACTGTATCATCTTTGCATGTCAAATAATTGGAGGATTTGCATGTTAGGGTGTACGCTATAGTTCTTCTTCGGCTTGCGTGAGTGTAGGAAATCCAGAACGAGGCACCTTAAACAGGGTTACATGGTGTGGTTGTGTGCCTGGAAGCGAAAAAATGACTCCTCCTTCTGGGAGTGGAGTAATAGCTTGTGTGCCGTGAACTTCCAAAGCGATGCACTCTGTTTGATACACAACATCTCCATCTTCATAGACATCAAGCACCCCAACCTTTGTGCCGGTCATTTGATCGATGAGATAGACTTCTTCTCCTGCCCCATGCCAGAGATCTGCATGAGGAGAGGGCGATTGTCCAAATCCTGCTTCTAATTCAGTACGTAACGCTACAAGGCTTAACATGAATACCTACAATCCAGAAGTTTTGTACAGATCAGTTTCTTCTCATGCATTGTACGCTGTTCTTGAGGCATGCTAAAGAAAACAGTACTAATATCTCATGGAAGAGTTTGCACCTGCCTGGTGTATTTTTCGATGAATCATTTTGTACGTACTTTATTCTTTCTCACCGTGGCTTGACTCTTCATGGATCAAGGGTTGACCACAGTTGAAACAGCAGCGGAAGTAGCTCGGGCAACGTGCCCCACAAAAGGCGCAGGGAAGCCCTGACTCTTCTTCAGCAAGCAGCGCTGTCGCTTCTGACGGCACTGGTGGAATGACCGGCGCAGGTGCCTCTTCTTGTCCTTGTTGATGCTGACGAAGCACCCGGAGCGTCTCTGTTCGTACCTGCTCCAGGTGGAGGCCGAAGTTCTCTAAGACACCGGCCGCGATTCCGTCGCCTTCGCGTATGAGGCCTAAGAGGAGGTGTTCTGTCCCAATAAAGTGATGAGTGAGGCGACGTGCTTCATCCAGAGCGAGCTCAATCACCTTTTTGGTGCGTGGGGTAAGTCCAAGCTCACCGTCAACGATACGCTCGCCACGTCCAATGATCGCTTCAACGGCGTGTCGGACCTGCTCGACTTCGATGCCCAGGTTGCTGAGCACATGAGCGGCAACGCCCTCCCCTTCGCGTAGCAGTCCCAGAAGAAGATGCTCCGTGCCGATGTAGTTGTGCTGGAAGTGCCGCGCTTCTTCCTGCGCTAACGTCATAACGTGACGTGCCCGTTTGGTGAACAGCTCAAAGCGACCAACAAGATCCGAGGGAGTCGTGTGTTTCCCCTGGATGGTTTTCCGGAGCAACTGGGCGAGCTGATCAAGCGGATTGCTTGAACTGGTACCTGATTCGTTTAGTGCATGAGCAGGAATGCGCTGCCGCTGGAGGTAAACCTGAAGATCGGATGGTGCAAAGCGGTAATCGGCACCGATGCGATAGGCGGAAAGTTCGCCTTTGTTAACCAGGCGGCGGATCGTGACTGGATCCACGTGGAGCAGCTCCGCTATTTCTTCGGAAGTCATGAAATGTTCCATGATGACCTCTTCTCCTTCGTGCTAAGAAGACTATGCATAACTATGAGAACTTTAAGTAACTATTAAAGATTATGCATTACTTTTGATAAAAATTCAAGGGGTAGGGATACCAAAGGGAAATTTGATAGTGTTGCAGTTGTGTTTTTCCGCAGCAGAAAGGAAGGTGAACATTCCGTGTGAAAAACCCATGTGTAAAAAGAGGCACACCAGATGGTTGTGCCTGGTCAAATCCCCTGCTAGTCAATGTTGCGCAGCATGACAGGAGATTGGAACCAGAAGTGCCCCAACCACAAACACTTGAGGGACACGTAGAGCCGAAAGCGAAAGACACTGCTCCATCTGGGAGAAGACAGATACGTTGTACTGGGGAGCGCAAGCCTACACGCCAACCTGCACTTGCAAGTAGAAGAGCGCGAAAGCGACGGCCTCTGTTTCGGTCATGGCCTGCCCTTCCGCCCAGGCAGCTTCAAAGGCTGCTGTCTCCAACCGCGTCCGCACATAAATGGTTCCATGTTGAACTTGCGGAATCACCATCTAGGAGCACGCCTGTCATCTGGTCCTGAGTCATAGAAAGGTAATGCTCATTCCGCAATTGTTCCCTGGAAGCATTTATCCAAAAGTACCGAAAGAACCTCTCCCGCTCATTGGCATGGTATACTCTGGCTCACGTGTGTCCCAGATAACGATACCAGATATGATAAATGACATTATGGGTATCATCACTGACAAACAGTGAGCCATCAGGAGCAACTGTCACGCCAGCAGGTCTTCCCGTAACGGAGCCATTGCCTTGCAACCAACCAGTAGCAAAGTCCTCGGCAGGGCCTGCAACCTTCCCATCCTTCAACGGTACTCTCACGACCTTATATCCTGTTGGTACACTGCGATTCCAGGAACCATGAAACGCGATGTACAGGTTGTTCCGGTACTGCTCAGGGAACTGCGTTGCATTGGAGGGGTAGAATGCTAATCCCAACGGAGCAGAGTGGGCTTGCATAGTGACGAGCGGCTTCTGCACGCCCTGACACGGATTGGCGCCCTGACCGAATTGAGGATCAGGAATGTCTCCGGCATGACAACGGGGCCAGCCGTATTCGCCTTGATCGGTGAGGGTATAGACGGTCTCGGGAGGGGTATCATCTCCCATGTAATCGCGTCCGTTATTGGTGACCCAGATCTGTTTGTTCCAGGGGTTGACCTGCATCCCCACCGCATTGCGTAGCCCTTTCGCGTAGAGCCTCCCATGTGAACCATCCAGGTTATAGACCCAGACCGCAGCGCGATAGGGGTTGGACTCCTGACAAACGTTGCAGTCGGACCCGATCGAGACATAGATGTGATCATCCGGCCCGATGAGAACTGTGCGTGTCGCATGTTGGCCACCATCAGGCAAGCCGGTAATAATGCGCTCGACTGGCCCTGCATGGAGATCATTGCCAAGTTGCACACGTGCAATACTGCTTCCCTCGCCGATATAGAGGTAGCCCCCGTCCATATCTAGACTGGTGGGATCATGGAGATCACTCACCACTGTATTTGACTTGGCCACCTGTGTTGGTGATGATCCAGGTAGGAGCGCAACGACCGAATTACTTCCCCGGTTTGCCACCAGCAGGACTCCGTTGGGCCCAATGGTCATAAAGCGAGGCGTGTTCAGACCTCGGGCGTACACACTGATCTGAAAGCCTGGTGGGAGTTGAATCCCTGGAAGGCTAGATGCTGGTAGGTTGGAGGTTGCCGTCGGCACAAGCGTTGTAGTTGATCGAAGCGTAGAACTGGGTTGTTTTGTAGGTGACTGAGATGTACTCGAACCGGTAGAGGAAGCACAACCCGATACAAAGAACACGAGAGCAACGAGCAAAGAGATATATCGACGCATGAAGGTACTCCTCCTGTTGAGCGAAAACAAAGCCTCTCTTGAATATACTTTGGAGTTTAGACTAAATTCTTGCGAAGCAAGGTAGGAAGCCGCACGAGCCATATTTTATGAAAATCGCGTGATCCCAGCCTACAAGCCGCTTGACGCGAAATTAGTCTAAACATCAATTTGATAGAAAGTTATTGAAAATTAGCGTCCCAAACCTGTACCGTCAGATCGTCGCTGGCTGAAGCAATTCGTTTGCCGTCCGGTGACCATGACACACTATTTACAAAGCTTCTATAGACCTTCGTAGGTCAGGAGGAGCTTCCCAGAGCTCGCGTCCCAAACCTGTACCGTCTCATCCCCGCTACCTGAAGCAATTCGTCTGCCGTCCGGCGACCATGAAACACTATTTACAGAGCCTTTATGACCTTCGTAGGTCAGGAGGAGCTTCCCAGAGCTCGCGTCCCAGATCTGAACTATCGGATCGTAATTGCCCGCAGCAATTCGTTTGCCATCCGGCGACCACGACACGCTCTGTACAGAGCCTTCATTGCCTCTGTAGGTCAGGAGGAGCGTTCCCGAGCTCGCGTCCCAGATCTGTACCGTCTCATCCTCGCTGCCTGAAGCAATTCGTTTGCTGTCAGGGGCCCATGACACACTATATACAAAGTTTCTATGGCCTTTATAGACTTGAAGGGCATATGTAAAACTAAACTTCCAGACCTGTACCGTCTGATCATAGCTGGCTGAAGCAATTCGTTTGCCGTCCGGTGACCACGACACACTCAATACATAGGCTCCGTGACCTTCGTAGGTCTGGAGCAAAGCCCCAGAGCTCGCATCCCAAACCTGTACTGTCTGATCATAGCTGGCTGAAGCAATTCGTTTGCCGTCCGGTGACCACGACACACTATATACAGCGTCTTGGCCTCTGTAGGTCAGGAGGAGCATCCCAGAGCTCGCGTCCCAGACCTGTACTGTCTGATCATAGCTGGCTGAAGCAATTCGTTTGCCGTCCGGTGACCACGACACACTATATACAAGGTCTCTATGGCCTCTGTAGGTCAGGAGGAGCGTTCCTGAGCTCGCATCCCAAACCTGTACCGTCTGATCAAGGCTGGCTGAAGCAATTCGTTTGCCGTCCAGTGACCATGACACACTCTCCACAAGGTCTCTATGACCTTTATAAGTGTAAGGGAGCTTTTGTACTGATGGAGTTTCTTTTGGAAGTAGAAGACGACTTATATAAAAGGATCCTCCTCCTAGACCTAGAACAGCTATGCTCACTAAAAATGTTCTTCGCGTCATTCTCTGTTTATCTCTTTTTTGTTGCTGAATACTCGCTTGGAGAAATGCATCTTCATCGCGGCTTGGAATATTCCGTGTTCTCCATGCCTGAGCCTCAGTGAGTTGCTCACCTTTGTACAATCGTTCCTCATTTTTTTCATGTCGTATCCACTCTGTGACATCTGTACGAATGATTCCATGAAGATAGATATCTTCGTGGGCTTCTTGAAGCCACTTTGTCAAACGTTCCCAGGCTCTGATCAACGCTTCATGGCTTACTTCTATTGTGGGAACATCTGTGTTGGTGCTCGTGGTGAGCAAGCGTTTCTCGGTAAATGTTTTCCAGACTGCATCTAGTGCAGCTGTCTCCCTCGGGTCACTTAGGATAAGTTCTGATAGAGCGATACGACGTTTGGTCGCATCTTGGTCTAACGTACCTGCGTCAATCAAACGTAAGAAGAGTGCACGCGCCAATCGCTTATGCCCTTCAGAGGGCAAGGAGACATAGGTGGACTCTGCATGTTTTGCCAACGCGCCTCTCACTCCACCTAACTTTTGATAAGCATGATTGGTCAGTTGTAAGCCATTTCTCTGTTCAAAGAGTTGGGCCAGCGTAAATTGCAGGAGAGGTAGTGCTCCCACCTGTCCCTGTACATCAAAGAGCAGATCTCCTACGAGGTTGTCTTCAAATCTCAGTTGCACATCAGGCAATCGCGCAGGCTTTTCAATGACCTCTCTCAGTTCTTGGAGTGTCATGGGAAATATTGCCATGTGATGATCCTCAATCAGTTGTCCCAGTTCAAGGTAGTGCAGAGGGCGATCATAGAAATCAGCACGTAGCGTCAGGAGAGCTGTGACTGGACCCCGTGGTTCTGTAATGGCAGTAATGAAGAGATCAAGAAAGTGGTGACGTTCCTCTTCGGTGCTGGTCTGTGTGAAAAGTTCCTCGAACTGATCAATGAAGAGGACAACTATTGTGTCCTTGTGCTGTATCAAAGAAGCTGCGAGCTTGTGAAGACCACGAATGTCTTCAAGATCCTCCTGTATACTAGTCAGACTTCTCGCAGGAAAGTGCTCGGAGAGTGAAATGGTGAGGGCTTCTAGAGGATGCTGCCCTGGAACCATCGGTTCGAGGTAGATCCACTTCTGGCTTTCAGGAAGGCTCCCTTGCTGGAGTTGTGGAATTAGCCCAGCCATCACAACACTCGACTTACCTGATCCACTTGGTCCGATTACCGCTAACAAACGAGGAGGCAGTTGCTCTTGCTTCTGTGCTACGAGTAACTCTTGAAGTGCGTCCACCAGTTTGTGCGTAAACTGATCTCGCCCAAAGAAATCTCCGGCGTCTTCTGCCTTAAAGGCTTGGAGACCTTTATAGGGATTGCGTGGTTGATGTGGAAGAGCAATAAGGGGCGTGAATGTCTCCGGCTGCTCATGTGAAGTATCTTTGAAGATACTCAATTCCTTCACAAGAGTACGTAACGCTTGTGGATAGTGCTCACCGCGAGCATCAATAAATTGTGTTCCACCCCAACCAAGAGGAATGGCTTCCATCCATCTATCTCCGTGTATCCATACTGGATACACAGGATGCTGGTACATTTCTGCAATTCTCAGTTCATCTTTGACGTACCGGGAACTTCTGGCATGAGGAGATGCAGCTAAGATGGTGCCTGAGGAAGTACGTATTGCTCTTCGTAGGACTTCTTCCCAATCAGGAGTACCAGGCCGTATTCCTTCCTGATCAATCCAGACAGAGATACCCTGCGCAGCTAAATCAGCTCTTAGACGAGTGACCTGTACATAGTCTTCTCTCGCATAGGAGACAAAAATAAAGGTAACATCGTCTTTTAGCATGCGCACTCCTATTTTGAGCAGCTTTCTTGAAATAAACCTACATTAATAGAAATACATAGGCTATTATCGCATATAAAATGTAGCGTTTCAATGTATTCATATGCACAGGGTGTGCGTAGGATTTTTGCAAGCAGAAAGAAAGGATAGTAGAAACGGCCCCAAGGAAGGGAACCTCAAGAGACACGAAGGAAAGAAACAGATGCTTGCTGAGTTTGAGAAGCGAGGGGCCAAACTGGCGCAAGAAGTCCTGAGCGGGATGAGAGACTGGCGGGTGCAACACGCGAAGGCCACGTTTGCTGAAATTGAGGAGGAGTTGGATATGGCCCCTTCACCAGGGTGGTTTGCCAGTGGCTAGGTACCAAACTCGCTCAGCTCACTATCTTCGCTCTATTCCCAGCCCGCTTTTTACACCCGATACATCATACACCCCGCCTCGCTGCTCGTAGCCGCCAGTAAAGGGGTCCTCCGCCAGTAACATAGGAGTGTCGAGGTCGACGAAACGGAAACCTCCCAGGCCGGCAACAAAGTGGGCGGCAGCGCTTGTCGCCAGGCGAGACTCTATCATCGCACCTATCATTAACTGGGTATGCGTGGCACGGCAAACGGCGGCGATATCCAACGCTTCCACAAAACCAGATTTCATGAGCTTGATATTCACCACGTTGACTGCCCCCATAGCGATTAAATGCGCGACATTGGCGGCGCTGTAGGCGCTTTCGTCGGCGGCAATGGGCACAGCGGTGTGCTGTGTCACGTAGCGCAACCCCTCGTGATCGTCCTTGTGCACGGGTTGTTCCATGAGCAGGGGGCGAATATCGCGGTTATCCAGGGCTTCTAAACAGAGCAGCGCCTCGTTCGCTGTGTAACCCTGGTTGGCATCAAGTATCAGGCCAACATTTGGTGCGCCTTCACGAATAGCCTCGACGCGTGCCACATCATCGCGTAGATCGCCGCCGACCTTGATCTTAATGCTGGTGATGCCGCGCGCAACCGTTTCTTTTGCCAGGTCATAGCCCCGTTCAGGGCTTACCATGGGGATGCTCATATCGGTTTCCACAAAAGTGCTTGCGCCACCGAAGAAAACATACAGTGGGATGCCGTAAGAGTGTGTAAGCGCGTCCAGCAGCGCCATCTCTATGCCCGCGATAGCCGTTCCCTGGCTGAAGTAGACACTGCGTATCAACTTCGAGAGCGCGCGCCAGTGGGCGGCGTCCTTCCCTTTGATCAGTTCCGCGCAGCCCTGGGCGGCGGAGAGCGCGGTTTCCTGCGTTTCACCTGTACTGGGCGAAAAGGGAGCGCATTCACCATACCCAATGCTGCCATCCGCAAGTGTGATGGTAATGAGCACATTGTTCGCCTCGCTGGTTGTGCCGGTGGCGATAGTGAATGGCTCCAGCAGAGGAATATTCAAGGGTTCGACGCTAACGGAACGGATAGTGGTGCGTGACATAGCTGGTCCTTTCGCCGTGATCAGGCATTATGAGAGTTTCCATACTCTTGCGTTACTGAAGGCGACTTCGCCCGCGAGTACAACGACACCAATTTGGCCTGAGCTGAAAGTAGTATCACTCAGCGTTTTAATAAGGTGCTTGTTGACATACAAATCGATCTGGCTGCCGCGTGCCACAACCGCGATCAGATTGTGACCATTGGCGTTGATAGCAGGATTGGAGCCGCTTGCTATGACGCTGGAGGTACCGAATTTATCGAAGTAGACTTTCAGATAATAGTTTCCACTCTCGTCTAGAATGAAGTAATACAGGTGCGTGGTCGCTCGGTCTGCGCGAAAGACTATGCCGCTCGAAGTGCCTGAAATGACAGCTGCCTGCACTTCAAAGGCAAAATCAGTAAAATGCGTTGCCAGGGCAAGACAGGAGTGAAAAACCCCACTTTGCGGTATGATGGAGTGGTAGGTTCCTCCGGTAAAGGTGCAGAACCCTCCGTCTCTCTCTCCTTCCTCCCACCCATAGCCTTTGCTATTGTTGCTCAATGGGTCGTTGATGGCGAGTGCGCCGCTGTTGGGAGGATATGGATTGGCTTCCGCTGTTGCCGTAGCTCTACCCTGTGCTGTTGCGCTGGCGGAGAGTGCCCTGGAGGTTGCGAGTGCATTTGCACTGGCCTGTGCCTGTGCAGTAGCGGTTGTGTTTGGGCCGGTTGGGTAGAGTAACTTCGGCCCTATAATGAAATAGAAGGATGCAAAGCTGGCCGCGATCAGGATGAGAGCCAGCAGTACGAGAAGGATTACTCTTCCCATGCTCAGAGATGAGCGGCGGCCCTGCTTACCGCTGGTCCTGTTTCCCCTGTCGTCTCCGCGGGTCGCAGGGATCTTATCATTGACAGTTGAGTTATCCCCTCCGGGAGGTGATCCACCTGGGGAGCGAAGGGCGGCGATCTTCTTGAGGCAGGCCAGCAGCGGTTGCATAGAGATCATTGCCGGCAGGCCTGTCTTGCGCTTGCACGGTCGATGGAACATTGGTGCTTTGTAGCGTGAACTGGAAGACAGTGGAATTGCTATCCTTTGTTGCCTGCTGGAAAGCGCGTGCGAAGGCAGAAATAGAGGCGAAACGATCCTCGGGTTTTTTCGCCAGGGCATGTAAAATGACGGTGTCAACGTTCGCAGGTAAAGAGGGCACATGTGTGCTGGGGGGCTGCGGCTCGTTGGTAAGGTGCTGGTACATCATCTGCCCCGGCCCCCCTTGAAAGGGCAGGCGCCCGGTGACAAGTTGATAGGCCATTATGGCAAGCGCATATTGATCGGTCTCGGTAACAGGATTCCCCTCCCACTGCTCGGGAGCCATATAAGATGGAGTGCCGCGGATGGATTGGCTATTACTGGAGTTGGCCGCGATAAATTTGGCCACGCCGAAATCGGTTAAAAGCAGGTTTGGCAGCCCTGTCTCTCTTATCGTGCGGATGAGGAAGTTCGAGGGTTTGACATCCTGGTGAATGATCTGCTGGTCATGAGCGTACTGTAGGGCGTCGGAGGCCTGGTTGAGCAGGTAGGCAGCCTCTTGCGGTGGTAAAGACCGCCGCTCACTCTTTGGCCGTAGCCAGGCATCAAGGGAGCCTCCCTGGCAATAGGGCATCACCATGTACGTGAGCGGAGTCTCGTTGACGATGTCCTCACCATAGTCAAAGAGGGGAAGAATGTGCGAATGATTAAGCCTGGCGATAGCTTTGGCTTCACGCTCGAAGAGGCGGGCGGCATCCTGGGAAGGATTGGTATCGAGATAGGGGATAGCTTCGCCACGGATGACCTTAATAGCCACCTGCCGGTTAATGCGCGTATCTTCGGCAAGGTAGACCTCACCCATGCCACCACTGCCAATCAGGCGTAGCAGGTGATAACGGCCGATGTGCAGCTCGTCTAGCGGCATCCCTTTACCTCTCTGGTCACTCGCATATGCTTTAATACAGTTTTCTGGTGAGAATAACGGTATCCCACCAGGTTAACGGCTTGTTCGATTGCGTTGCTTCTCCTGGTGCCGTTCTATCGCTAACTCGACGAGACGATCGAGCAATTGTGCATAGGTCAGGCCGCTCGCCTCCCACAGCTTGGGATACATACTGATCTGGGTAAATCCTGGCATGGTATTGACTTCGTTGATATAGACTTGCCCGCTCTCTTTCTCTAAGAAGAAGTCTACGCGGGCGAGTCCGCTGAGGTCAAGGGCCAGGAAGGCTGTTACTGCCTGGCGGCGCACCTCTTCCGCCGTGGCCTGGGGAATATCAGCAGGGATAATCACCTGGGATTTGTTATCGATGTACTTGGCATGATAGTCGTAAAATTCGTTGCTGGCGATAACCTCGCCGACAACCGAGGCGAGCGGCTCGTCGTTGCCCAGGACCGCGCATTCAAGCTCACGACAATTGATGCCACGGTCAATAATTATCTTGCGATCATACTCCGCCGCTACGTTGATGGCGTGTTCCAGTTCAGCGCGATCATGCGCCTTGTTAATGCCAACGCTTGAGCCAAGATTCACCGGTTTGACGAAGCAGGGATAGCCCAGGCGCTGCTCGATCGCATCCATAATCGTTGTGGGTGAGCGCTCCCACTCGTTGCGCCGGTAGACCAGGTAGTCAACGCTCGGTAGGCCAACGGCTTGAAAGACCATCTTCATCTTTTCTTTGTCCATGCCCAGCGCGGAACCGAGCACGCCGCAGCCGACATAAGGGACATCCGCCATATCAAGTAGCCCTTGCAGCGTGCCATCTTCGCCATAGGTGCCATGCAGCACGGGAAAGATGACATCTAACGCACCGTTGTCCTGGAGTTGTTCGCCGCTCTCAAGGGGGATGAGGCGGCGCATACGAGGATCACCTGTAAGCGTCACAGCGGTGGTCGTCTCCGTCTCTGTATTCTCCGTATGGTTGATATGTTGCTCAGCCGCCATTAAGCGCGCAGGTTCAGTACCGAGTAGCCAACCGCCTTCTTTGGTGATACCAATAGGCACGACCTCGTATTTCTCTCTATCGAGATTCGCCATCACGGAGGTTGCCGAGGCCAGTGATACTTCGTGTTCGCCTGAGCGCCCCCCAAAAATGAGGCCGATGCGTAGCTTTTTCCGTGCCATTTATCTATTCCTTCAAAATTGCCACTCCAAAATTCTTGTATGCCGCAGCCGGCCTCGCCTTTCAAGGGTAGGTAGTTTGTGAAACGAGCAGGGAAGAAGGGTGGGGACCCTTGGGTCGCCCGGCGTCCTGTTTCCCCGTCGCTTCGCACCTGCCCCCCATGGGCGACGCAAGCGTCCCCACTCCACCGCGCCCCTCTCCCGCCCCTACGACTGTGAAGCCCCTACGGATGTGACGATCTGCCCCAAAAAACCTACTGTTGAAAGCCCGGCCCCTCGTGGGACGCG
>WNGM01004916.1_pt1 | contig 11548 bp, 8 predicted proteins | sample 5400571 | NCBI WGS metagenome assembly WNGM01 (sample SAMN13153378, study PRJNA577476) | soil metagenome | isolation source: 100 cm soil or saprolite under Garry oak tree replicate 2 | place: USA:California | collected 2016-06-15 | reverse complement strand
CAACCGGCGAGGAAGCGTATTCGCTAGCTATGCTTATCACCGAACTGCTCGGGCCAGAGCTTTCCCAATGGAGCATCAAAATCTTTGCCACTGACGTGGACGAGGCGGCTATCAATTTTGCCCGGCGGGGTTTGTATTCAGAAAACCTGCTCAGGGACGTGCCAGCAGACTACAAAGACCGTTTCTTCGAGCGTGTTGATCACGGGTATCGTGTTTCAAAAATGCTGCGGCAAATGATCATATTCGGCCAACAGGACCTCAGCCGCAGTGCTCCTTTTCCTCGTATCGACCTGGTATTGTGCCGCAACGTGCTAATCTACTTTACACCCGAACTCCAGGAGTACGTACTCAACCAGTTTACCTTTTCTCTCTCTCCCGGTGGCTACCTGTTCCTGGGCAAAGCTGAAACCGTACGTCCTCTTCAGACATTTTATGAGCTTGTCAATAAGCACTGGAAGGTGTATCGCTGCCTGGGCAGTGCTTTGCCTGCGGCACGACGTCCAAATCTAGCTGATTTAAATGTGCCTCGTTTGGAAGGACATGCCAACAATCGCCTTAACCGGAGCGCCGAGAAAGAACCAGTTGAGCAAGACTCTCCCGCATTATCACCGGAGCTTGGGCAATTACGGCGCTTTAATGAATTGCTGCTCCGTTTCTCTCCTATTGGCATAGTAGTCATTGATCGTGCATACCATGTTTTAACAGCCAATGGAGCAGCAAGGCGGCTGCTAGGATTACGTGAAATCGCCCATGAGCAGGACTTTTTGCATTCCATACGTGGTATTCCATACTCCGAAGTGCGTGCTGCCATCGATGCCGTTTTTCGCGACCGTAACATGATCACCCTTCCGGAAGTTGAGCTTGAGATAGCGGTAGGAGGCAGTGGACGTTTCATTTCTCTCTCGATATCCCCTATGCATTTGGAAGCCGGTATGCCAGAGCTGGCATCAATTAGCATCATCGATGTCACAGAACAGGTCCAGGTCCGGCGACAGCTAGAGGCAGTTCAGACTGAACAGACTCAACTCATGAATGAGCTGAGTGCCGCCAATAAGCGTTTGAACGATGTCAACAAAGACCTGCTGGATGCCAATGAGGAGTTACAGGTTGCTAATGAAGAACTGATGCTGACTCACGAGGAATTACAAGCGAGCATCGAAGAGTTTGAAACGACCAATGAGGAGCTCCAGGCGACCAACGAAGAACTGGAAACCAACAACGAAGAACTGCAAGCCACCAATGAAGAGCTAGAGACCACCAACGATGAGTTGAGGGCACGCACCACTGAATTGCAAGAGCTGACCGGCATGCTCGAAAGTGAGCGCGTGCAACTTGCCGAGATGGTCGAACTTTCGCCCTTCTACATTATGGTCCTGCGTGGAACGAACTTGCTGGTTGAGGCCTTTAACCCACGCTACGCGGGGATACTCAGTGAGCAGGAAGTGAAAGGCCGACCACTTGAAGTAGTTTTTGAACTCTTCTGGGAAGCCGGCATACCGCTTGTACGCCTGGCTCACGAGGTCTACCAGCAAAATGAGACTCGCGTTACTTCCAGAATGCTCACACCTGTACCAGGGCCAGATGGTGAGCTTACAGCCAATTATTTCGTGTATACCCTTGTGCCTTCTCACGACGCCTCCGGGCAAGTATCGGGCGTAATTATTTATGCTGTCGACGAGACTGCACAACGCGCCCGGGAGATCGACGAGGAACGCGAGAGACTGAAACTAATTTTCGACCACTCATATAGAGTTGCTCTAGCCCTCTTTGATGCTGAAACGACTGAATTGATCATAGGCAGCCCACGCTACTTCCATACTACCAGGAGTATGCATGGGCCGGATGGCAACAATCTGATAGGTTGCAAGTGGCAAGATTTGGCCTTCATCGTATCAGGTGATGAGGCAGACAGCCTCTGGAACAGGGCCAGGGAGAGCCGCACATCAACGCGTTTACCGGAAGCGCATTGGAAACCGGCAGCAGGCGAACAAGAAATAGTATGGGACTACAGCCTCATTCCCATCCTGGACATAGAGAAACAAGATACTCTCCGTTACATGCTTGTATCGGCGCTCGATGTAACAGAACAAAACCAGGTACGCCAGGAAATGGAGCGTTTAAACCGTCTTAAAGATGAGTTTTTGTCGCTCGCCAGCCATGAACTACGTACGCCTCTCACCTCAATCAAAGGCAACGCCGAAATACTACAACGCAACCTGAAAAGGTCGAGCAAAGAGGAAGATCAAATCACAGGCATTGGACAAACGCAACACATCCTGGACAGCATCATCCACCAGGTCAAAAGATTAACCGGCATAATCAATGAAATGCTCGACATTACCCGTATACACAGCGAACAGTTTGAGCTAAAAAGCAGGAGAAATGTCAACATTGTTGAGCTGGTGCAGCAGGTGGTTGAGCAACACAATGTCACTACTGACCATCCGATCACTCTAGAAACGCAGCAGGAAGAGGTACAGGTTAACTGCGATGAAGCTCGCATTGAACAAGTGTTGAGCAATCTAATTAGCAACGCTATCAAGTACAGCCAGGCTGAGAAGCCAGTGGTGATAGGCATAGAGCGCACAGGTGATGAGGTGATTGTTGCGGTACGAGACGAAGGCCACGGTATGAGCGAAGAACAACAGGCCCATGTTTTTGAACGCTTTTACCGGGCACATTCCGAAGAGAATGACACAGTAGAAGGATTGGGATTGGGCCTGTACATCGCTCATGAGATTATCACTCAGCACGGTGGCCGTATCTGCGTTGAGAGCAAGCCAGAGAAGGGAAGCACATTCTATTTTACCCTGCCCCTCTAACTCGTCGCCTACGGTGGCTCACCTATTCATGTGTGAGTTGCGGATTTTGCCGCTGGCAGCGGCAAAATCCGCAACTCACACAAAAAATATACTTTGGCTTGCAAGCTGGAGCATATTTTTTGTGTTTCTTGGGGTTAAAGAATGTCACCTTTCAAATCTCTTATCCGTGTTTTATGATAGAGATGTAAAAATTCTTTGGAATTCTAAAGAAATTTTCTTCCTAGTTTAAGGACCAGCCATATTTAAGAAAGAATACTCCCATGGAGCCGCAATCGCAGACAACCATCGAAAATGTATACATACCTGCAACGAGCATAGGTTCCGCCACTTTTAGACATTCATTGTCTAAAGTACAGGTGGCCATAAGGAAGGCGCCAGAACTCATTTGTGGTTTTGCACAACGTGTCGGCTACACAGGGAGCCAGGACAAAGATTTAGCTATCTACCGGCTCAAGATCAAGCCAGGAAAAGACCTGGCTACAGTAACGCTTCCTGGTTTCTTTGTCATTGAAAATGGTGTTTTCCTTGAATACGAGCAATGGTGCCAGAAGCGAGAGGTGAATTAGGAAGAGGTCATTTATGCAGATACAAGCGAGTACGGGAATACAGCACGAAGAAATGTCGGATGGAATGCTGGCACAACAAGCGCTTGCCGGTAATCAGTGGGCGTTTGAAGTCCTGGTCCATCGTTATAGTACGCCACTCTTCAGCTTTATTTACCACTTCCTGGGAGATTATGACCAGGCGTGTGATATTTTGCAACAGGTATTTCTCCAGCTCTACCTTTCGCTCTCTACCCTGCGCACCGGTGAGCCACTCAAACCCTGGCTGTTCCAGGTGGCACGCAATCGCTGCCTGGATGATATTCGCCAGCGCAATCGCCGGCGCACCACTCACTTTTCCGAGTTAGAGTCGAGCAATGACGAGGAAGAGCTGCCATCTTTAGTTAGTATACCCGATAGCAGCCCACAGCCAGAGGAACTGGCGGAACGCCACGACTTACAACAGCGCCTGCACCAGGCGATTCAAGCGTTACCGCCCAAATTTCGAGCAGTCGTTTTTCTGCGCTATGCAGGTCAATTGAGCTTTTCTGAGATAGCAGAGGCATTGAATATGCCAACGGCAACGGCAAAAACATATTTCCAGCGTGCCAAGCCAATGCTATCTGCGAACTTAGGTGATCTCGTGGGTCAATCACTTGCGGATTAATGCATATTATTTCACGGTAACGTTTTATCCACGTTTGGATAGTGCACCTGCGCCAGTTCAGCTTTGAGGATGTTCAATAGCGTTCTCATGGTCTCATCGGACAATTCCGGGGAAGCGTTCATGCGTTCTTCAAGGATGCAGGTACAGCGCTGGTAGCAGCGTACCAGGTAACCCGGGTCATGTTCTTTCATTGAGTGTGCCATGCCGAGCGCGGCCTGAAAGCATTGGGTGGCACGTGTGTAGCAATCATGGCAGTACTCGTAGGATGCTGCAACGCGACCAAGCTCCTCAGCGAGTTCTCCCGCGGCGAAACAGACCTCAACCTGGCCCATAGGACTGTGCGGAAATGTGCTATGCCCGTTAAAGAGACCGGGTAAGCGGGGCAAAGATGGAGGTTGGTAATCTATACTATCCGAGTGCAAAGCCATGACATTGCGCATTACCATCCAGGGCAGAGAGCTTTCTGAAAGTGAGTCCACAATCGGCTGGCAGAGAGAGGAGGCTATTGCTCGTTCGCGATAAGCAGTGTCTATATATTCGCCTGACCGGGCCAGGGTGGCACGCTGAACTGCAATGCGCACCAGGTAGGCCAGAGCTATATATATGGTAGCGTCTAGATCAGCAGGAACACTGGCTCCAGCGGCTAAGTCTTGACAGGCCAGAAGGACCTGGCGACACTGCTCCTCCGCGTCATTCAGTAAAACAGTACAGTTTGCGACAGCATGTCTTCCTAAAGTGTCGGCTTTCTCTTGCAGCATTTGTCTTTGTCGAGTACTAAAATCAAGCAGTACCATGGCAAGTGTGAGACGGGCGGAGGCCTCTCCTGCTCTATCACCGCTTACCTGGTAAACACTCCTACTCTGCAGCAAAAGACTTAGCGCACGCTGAAACTCGCGTTCCATTTCTCCAAATGTTGCACGCTCATCAGGCTGAGTAAAGAGAGCTGTTTGTTGATGGATCAATATGTAGGTACAGTAGCCCAACCCTACGTACAGCAATCCAGCGGTCTTCATATCGTGCTCAGGATGCAGGTGCAAGCGGGCCTGCTCATAATGCTTACATGCCTCTTGATATGCTCTCAGAGCACGGTAATCATCTCCACAATGAAGTTCAACCTTAAAGCGTAGTTCTGTCGTCGCATCATCGTCAGGTCCGTTTTGTAGCAGGTTGAGCGCTCTCAAATGGTAGCCCAGGGCAACCTGATAGGCTTTAGCCGAGTAATAGTTGACTCCCAATTCGTCGAGAATCGTGGGACGATGTTTATCCGGTGCGAGTGCCAGGGCACGCTCAAAAGCATCGAGAGCAGTGATAAGGTCTTGTTTCTGTTTAGCAACGAGCCCCATCAGAAAGTAATAACGCGATTGCTTATGCTCTGGAAGTGCGGCGATAACTTCTGGAGCAAGCCTTGGAAGGTCATAGCGAGCGGAAAGGTTGTGCAGTTCCGTGCTTTCTAGCAAGATATCCAGTAAGGTCAACGTCTCATCCTGGTGAGCAGTATCGCTTGCGGTGAGCAAACCAGTTGCACCTGGCATAGACAACTGTCTAATATTATCAACTTGCTGAACCAACGACGTAAAATAATCGTCGGGCTGGTCCAACTGCTCAGCAAAGAAGCGCAGCGCCTCGGGGGAAGAGGCAATTTTATTACGCTCGACAGCGCTTACATATGATTTTGAGAAGCGCATGCCACCTAGCTCAGACTGAGTAAGATTGTGTTGACGGCGTACCTGCCGGATAAATTCTCCAATAGGTTGTTGCATTTCCATACCCCCTAAAAGCGTGAGCGCCCAGGATAATTACTATCCTTAACTCTAGTCCAGTGATGGAACCTGGTTACCTGTCCCCCAGACAGGGTCCCCACAAGGGGTGCTATACCTGTCCCCCAGACAGGATGCTACATTTCTGTCTCACAAACCTACCTGGACTGACTATTAGTTCGTTTTCTCCTTACCTCTATTACGACAGAAAAATACATTTTGGCTAAGTAAGTTATAGCTATTTTAGTCCACTGCTTCAACTTAGTCAAGAAAAAGTCTAAAGAAGTCTTTTGATATCCTATTATAGGCTTTTCAGCGACTCCCTATGGGTACTGGCCCGCTCGCAATAACCGGCCGCGCTGTTGACAATGTTCTCTTGCTCGGCCTCCGAGAGGTCACGCGTAACTTTTGCAGGTACGCCGACAGCAAGCACACCTTCCGGTATGCTTTTACGTTCTCCCACTAATGCACATGCCCCTATAATCGTATTTGAGCCGACCTGGGCATGAGATAGTACCGAGGCATTCATCCCTACCAGGACGTGATTACCGACTGTTGCGCCGTGAACGATGGCGCCGTGCCCCAGCGTACACTCTTCGCCAATGGTAAGGGGTGCGTCAGAGTCGACATGCAGCGTGCAATTATCCTGTACGTTGGTGCGGCGGCCAATGACAATCTGGGCACTATCCCCACGCACGACAGCGTTATACCAGATGCTTGCCCCTTCATGAATGGTGACGTTGCCAATCACCATCGCTCCAGGGGCGATGAAGACGTCATCGGCAATGGTGGGCCAGATGCCTTCGTAAGGGAGAATTGGCATGATTGCCTCCTTCTTTTTGTTCCGTGTCCTGTTTGTAGCCACGAATAAGCGCGGGTTTTGGTGTCAAAGCTGGGCTCTCCCGTGACTTTCGTGAAAGCTCTAGCATATCTCGCTCATGATTACAAACGAACTGGCTTTACCAGGGCTTCGACATATCTCAATGTTTCCCTGGCCACTTTGGATTCACAGAACCTGATACTGTTGGCGAACCTAGAGGCTCAAGCAACCAAAGCTAAAGCAGCGAATTTCGAAGTGCGTGTTTTGGCGAGAGGCTTCCCATCCAACCATGCCAGCGTTCGCACCAGATTGATCACGGTGGCAGTCACCAAGTGTTGCAAATGCGTTTTCTCCATGCCACGATAACGACTGCGACGCAGACCAAAGGCGCGAACCCCCTGCGAAATGGTGCCTTCTATGCCTGCTCGGTTGCGGTATTTCTCGCGGAACTCGGCCCCCTTTTGACGTGCCCTGGCTTCTTGTAAAGCTTGATGGTGTTCCTTGACGCGCACCGAGATTGCCCGGCGTGGGGCTTGGGTACAGTGTTCCTTGAGAGGGCAGGGCTTGCAATCTTTCATCGAGAACTTGATCTTGATGACCTGATTATCGTAGCGATCAAGCGCAGGCGTCCAACTCAAGCTTGCACATCCAGCAGGGCAAGTGGCTTTCTCTGCGTCCCAATCAATCTGGAAGCGACTGGTATCAAAGCCCTGCTGCTCTTTAGCTTGCCACTTGTGATCGGCTCGGGTAGGTGCGATCAGATCGATCCCGTACTGCTGACGACTTTGCACAAATTGCTTGGCTTCTGCATAATTCGTATCGGTCAGGTGCTCTGTAGGCAGCAGATCCTTTTCCTTGAGGGCTTGATGGATCACAGGCGTCACATCCACATCCCCGTTGCCAGCGCGGCTCGTCTCCACATGGGTAATCAAGCGCGGAGAGCCCTCATCACAACTTTCGGTCAGATGCACCTTGTATCCCACCCACCACGTGCTCACTTTGCGTCCATAGGTGGCCTCGATATCGTACGGGGAGCAGATCATTTTTGGCGGAGGAGGAATAGTGTCATTGGCACGGAAGTGAGGTTGGCCTTCGATGAGTTCAAATTGCTGCACCCAGACTTGTCGCAAGATCTCCACTGCCGCAACATGTTCTAACCAGTTCAGTTCCGGCGTCGTGTAAATGGCGTCGAGCAGCATATAGCCATCGGCGCCGATCGTTTCAACAAGGGCCGTGCGCTTGGCTTGCTCTTTTGGAAGCCGATACTCTTCCACTCGATGCTCATAGCGCTCATACCACTCGTCTGGGGCAAAGGAGCGTAACCACTCAGGAGCTACTTCGGCCAGGATATTGAGCGTGGCACGCATGGTTTCGCCCACACAGACCACCCGATTGACGGCGCGCACAGCCGCCAGCACATGGGTCGCATCCGTGCGTTGCCGCCCCCCAGCTTTGATGAGCCCTCGTTGCTTGAGGCAGTTGAGTATGGTCTCGAACAACACATACTCCATCTTCCCTTCGATAAGCCGTGTGCGAAACTCTGAGAGCACGGAAAAATCAAAGCCGCGATCTTCTAACGCGAGGCCAAGGGCATACTTCCAATCCAGACAAGCCCGCACGGCATGAGCCGCTTGACGATCGGATAATCCTTCAACAAATTGCATGATGGTGATCAGAGCCAATCTCCACGGAGCCAGTGCTGGCTGACCATCTTTGGGGAACAAGGCGGCAAACATTTCGTCTTGAAATAGCGTCGGCAGCATCATCGCGCATCTTGATAAAGGTACAGCCTTCCGGGAAAACGGCTTTAGCCAGACGTGCGGTTTCTTCAGGGACGGGGCCAATCGATTCAGGTTTGAGTGACATTCTCTTCTCCTCTCTCGCTTAGGACGAGTCTAGCAATCTCTTGTGTCTGAGCATAGCAGATGCTGTCTAGTCACACCGCGCGAAGAAGGTTCGCCAACAGTATCAACCTGCGGGAGAGCCAAAACTGCTGTCAATCTAGTGAATGATAAGTGCGCTTCGATATCCTTCATAAGCAGGCTTATAGGATGGGTACCTTTAAGCACGTTATTGGGTTTCAATGGCTTGCGTCTTTTAGCCCAAGTCTGTGAAGTCTTATGAATGCCCTGAAACTCTGTCCAAACGTATCACTTCCTGTACCAGAACAGTGCCTCCTTGCTTTCTCAGCTTCATCTCAGTGTGCTCACAGGTTCAACTCAGAGTGCTGGGCTATGCTTCTGCGTAGGACGTTACAACAGATGCGTTGGCACCTGCTTCCTCAAAAGCCCTGAGAAACTGAGAGGAGGAACCTTCCTTTCAGCGGGAGCAACAGCTCTCGTCTTATTCTTGTTGTGCAGCAGGGGTTGTTTGCCAAAGATCCTGCTGTTATGTTTTGTGTATAATATCTTCTTTTGGAAAAGTCTCCCGATAGTTTGTCGTTTTCACGGAGGACTCCAGTTGAGCGCACCCATGCACAGGGGAAAGGAAGAGCTGCCATGTCTGGAGAGCAGAACAAGGCCCTGGCTAGCCGTGCTGTTGAAGAGGTCCTTACTCCAGGACCCATCGACCGAGCAGATGCGTTCTTCAGCACTGACTCCGTCAAGCACGTCCCTTCCCCACCTGGATTTTCGACTGGTCTGGTAGGCTTCAAACAGTCCTTCACCTTCTTCCGCCAGGCTTTTCCGGATCTCCACTCCACGGTTGAGAACACAATTGCCGAAGGAGACTGATCATGTCTACACCTACTGCGACACAGCAACCCGCTCCCCACTCCGCACTCCGGCGTCTGGTGGCCCGCCATCCGGTGGCGGCCTTCCTGGTCATGGTCTATGCTGTGAACATCGCGGTCGTGCTGCCGCCGGTTCTGACACGGCATGACATCTGGCCATTTGGTCAGGCCCTCTCTGACCCGCTCGGCCATATCTTCGGGTCGGCGGTACCGGCCTTCCTGGTGATAGCAGCCATGCACGGCCGGGACGGCGTGCGCGACCTGGCGCGGCGGTGCCTCCGGTGGCGCGTCGGCCCCCAATGGTACCTCTTCGCGCTGCTGGGCGTGCCCATCGGCGTGGTGGTGTGCGCGAGCGCGATCTTTGGGCTGGCACCGCTGCACCAGCTTCAGGACAAGTGGCCGCTGCTGTTCACGGTGGTGGTGCCACAACTCCTGCTCTTTATCGTCTTCTCCAATGGTCCTGAGGAGATCGGCTGGATGGGGTTCTTGCAGGCACGGCTGCAAGAGCGGCACGGACCATTGAAGGCCAGCGTCATCGTCACGCTCCCCTTTGCGCTCTATCATCTGCCCGGCTTGATGGTCGACGAAGGATTAAGCCTCGCACAGCTCCCCCTCGCCCTCGGCTTGTTGGGTGCTTTGGCGATCCTTCAGCTGTTCGGACGGATCGTCATGATGTGGCTCTACAACAACACCAATCGCAGTGTGCTGCTGGTGGGGATGTTCCACTCGAGCTTTGACGCAACGACGGCAAAGTTTGGCCGCACAATCATTCCAGACGATACGACTGGAGTTGTCACCTTTATAGCCAGCGGTGTTGTCGCTGTGACCGCCGTGCTCATCGTTATCTTCACCAGGGGTCGGCTCTCCTACACGCCCACCGATGCAGGAACACACCTGGGCACGCCCCCGATGTCACGACGATTTCATGGCAAACCGCACTTTCGGCAAAGAATGCTGGCGAGACTCACTTTTTAAGCTCAGCTCGTATGGCTCTCCTGGCTATCTTGCTTGCAGGAATAGGCTCATTTTTCCTGCCAACCTCATAGCCAGTAGACGCAACGGATGTCTTGGCGAGGTTTCGTCATTTGTACCTGGAAGGCAAAGTTGCTAAAGGTTGGTTGAGCAAAGCAAACGTCAGGCGCTTTTATTCATATCCTGGTTCTTGCCCAACCTCACAACTTCCACACCTTCACATCGCTTATGACCACATCGAAGGCTCCGGTGTCCGCCGAAGCGAATGCACCAATCTGGCCCTGTTGATACGATGCGTCCTTTACACTCCCGAGGGAGTGGTTATTCACGTACAGGGTAATAGTATCGCCAATGGCGACGATGGCCAGCAGATTCGTTTGCGGCCCTGGCCGGAGGGCAACGGGCCGATCCTGCTTCAAGGAGGTGATTGCACCATTGTTATCTGTAACAAGGACGCTGCGTCCGTCTGTAGAAATGATAGAGAACACATAGCGTGTTTTCTGTGTTTTATCAAAGCGAAACCAGATACCGGCATAATCTCCCTTCAGGATCGTGAGATTCGCCTCAAAGGCAAGATTGCTGAATACCAAGCCACTTGCCTGGGGTCCACAGTAGTCAAAGCCTTGCTGTGAAAGGCTTATATGATATGCTCCTTTCGAGAAACCACATATGGCATTGCCTGTCTGTTTCCCTTCACTCCATTGATAGCCAGCGGAATTATCGCGCAGCGGGTCGTTTAGCAGCAGCGTCCCTGTGTAGGGAGGGTAGGGATTGCGCGAGGCCATCGCTGTGGCGGTCGCTGCGATCTGTTTCGGACCAGCGGTTGGCTGGGCCTGCGTGAGACCAGATGGGTTGGTATCTAGCCGCAGTGCCACCATCACTCCAGCAAGCGCCAGCAGGATCACCAGTCCCACGAGCATGCCGACGATAACTCCCCTCCGGTTCCCCTTCCTAGGAGCAGGAGTTTGTGGTGGAGGAGGTGGAGTCGCCTCATAGGGGTTTCTAGCATAGTCTCCTGGTGGCGCATTAGAGGGGTCTGATCCGTAGTGCGGTGGTGGCATTGGTGACTTGGCTACCTCAGACGAGGCGGCAACTGTAGGATCGTATGGCGATGATCCTAGTCGGCTGTAGTATAAGGGAGTAAAGGTGCCACAATTGGAGCATACTACTGCCTCGGCGGGAAGCGGACGTCCACAAGCGCTACAATTCATAGTGATGTTCTCCTTTCGGTAGTGTT
>WNGM01012443.1_pt1 | contig 11551 bp, 9 predicted proteins | sample 5400571 | NCBI WGS metagenome assembly WNGM01 (sample SAMN13153378, study PRJNA577476) | soil metagenome | isolation source: 100 cm soil or saprolite under Garry oak tree replicate 2 | place: USA:California | collected 2016-06-15 | reverse complement strand
TGCGGCCGCTCGGTGGCATCCTGTTCGGCATCATGGGCGACCGGTTCGGCCGCAAGCCGGTGCTGGTGGCGACGCTGCTGATGATCGGCATCGGCACCACCGCGATCGGGCTGTTGCCGACCTATGCCCAGATTGGCTACTGGGCGCCGGCGTTGCTGGTCACACTTCGTGTCGTGCAGGGGCTGGGAGCCGGCGCAGAATATGGCGGGGCGGTGATCTTCCTGGTGGAAAATGCACCGGCCAAGCATCGCGGCTTCTGGGGCAGTTTTGCGCCGCTCGGCGTATCGATCGGCAATCTGCTCGCGGCCGGCGCCTTCGCGCTGGTGACGCTATTGCCGCGCGAGGATCTGATGTCGTGGGGTTGGCGGCTGCCGTTCCTGGCGAGCTTCCTGCTGATCATGGTCGGCATTTACGTTCGTCTGCGCATCACCGAAACGCCGGTTTTCACCCAGGCGGTGGTGGCGCGCGGCAAGATCGAGCGCAACCCGGCGATGGAAGCGCTGAAGCGGCATCCGCGGAACTTCTTCGTGGTGCTTGGGGCGCGGCTGGCTGAAAACGGCCTTGGCTACCTGTTTCCGGTGTTCGGCCTCAGCTACGTCATCACCACGCTGGGTGTACCAAAAGCCGATGCGCTCAGCGCGCTGATGCTGGCCTTCGTCATCGAGCTCTTCACCATTGTGGGCTTCGCCACGCTTTCCGATCGTATTGGCCGCCGCCCTGTTTATATGTTCGGCGCGTTGGCCGGCATCGCCTGGGCCTTTCCGTTCTTCCTGCTGGTCGGAACCAAGGAGTGGATCTGGATCGCGGTGGCCTTCATCGGCGCCCGTGCGGTGGTGACGGCGGCGATGTTCGGGCCGCAGGCCGCCTATTTCGCCGAACTGTTCCCGCCGCAGCGACGCTTCGCCGGTTTTGCTTTTGCCCGCGAACTGGGCTCATTGCTCGCGGGCGGACCGGCGCCGTTCGTGGCGGCGGCGCTGGTGGCCTGGTCCGGAAGCTGGTGGCCGGTCGCCTGCTATGCGGCCTTCCTCGCGGCGTGCACCGCGTTCGCGATCTGGTGTGGTCCCGAGACCTATGAGGAAAGCATCACGGTCGACAACACCTCCGACGGCAAGACGCACGCGGCCGCCGTGCTGCAGCAAGCCTAGGGATGGCGCAGCAGCTTCGCGTGCTGCAGTCGCTCTGGGCAATGGAGCGGCGGCGGGCTGATGCAGCGGAGTGGCCGCTCCAGACCCAGCTTGCGATGATCCGCGACGCCGGCTTCGACGGCGCCGGCGTCCGCTTCATCGACACCGGCTTCGCCACCGAAGTCACCTCTTTCCTGCGCGCGCACGGCATGATCTGGCAGGCGCAGTGCTACCCAACCAATGTCGATGACCTGAAACCGGTGCTGGAGCTGGTGGCGCGGCTTGGAGCCGATCACGTCAACCTGCAGCCGAATGTGCGGCCACAGCGGTTGGAAGCCTGCATTCCGCTGCTCGAGGGATGGCGGCGGCTGGCCGACCAGGCCGGCGTGGCGGTGCATGTGGAAACCCACCGCGACCGCATGACCACCGATCTGTTCTTTACCCTGCAACTGCTGGATTGCTTTCCCGACCTGCGGCTGACGGCGGATGTTTCGCATTGTCTGGTCGGCCGCGAATTCGCCTGGCCCGTGGATGAGGTCAATCACGCCTTGATCCATCGTATCCTCGACAACAGCTGGGGCATTCATGGACGGATCGCCAGCCGCGAACAGGTACAGATCTCGCTGGGCTTTCCGCAGCACCAGGGTTGGGTCGGACTGTTCATGGACTGGTGGGAATACGCCATTCGCTCCTGGCGGAAACGCGCCAAACCCGACGCGGTACTGACCTTCCTGTGCGAACTCGGTCCGCCGCCCTACGCCATCACCGGCCCTGACGGCGCCGAATTATCGGACCGCTGGCAGGACGCGCTTGTCATGAAGGATATGGTCAGGGCGTTGTGGCAACGCATCGCTGACGAGGATGCGCCCGCCGGACGCTCGAAACCGCACTGAAGAAATTGCTGGATGAAGCGACGCCCATCCCGGCGTCCTTCCGGGATCGCCAGCGCGCCGCGCTCGACCGGTCACTTGCCTTTTGTCGAGCGCGTCGGCGACCGCCGATGTCTATTACCTCGGGGTAAAACGGACATTCCACAGCCACGCCGTCATGTCCGCGCAGTTGCACATATGAGACATGCCAACCGGGGCGAAAATTGTCCGCTTATCGGGAAGAACGGAAGGGCTCGGCGTGGTAGCCAGTTACGCTAGACCGGGCGGCAATATCACTGGCGTCACGCACTGCCAAAAGATCAGATCGCGTCGTAGGCTTCCGTTGGAAGCCATCGCGATGCCTGCATCATCGCTAACGGCGAAGGCGTCTCCACAGCGGCCTGGCGGGGTACGTCAACCGACGGATGACTCGCGAAAAAGCCCAAGGCGCATATCAAGGCAACAAGCACGATGCTTTTTTTCATCTTAATTACTCCGTGTTCAATGCCCCATCTCTAAAAGAAGCAGTTTAATGCGCGGTTCAGGGGTCCCTGTTCGCAAGAGCGATCTAGCAACGGGGTGAATGGGGGCTGAATCAGAGTGCCGATAATTTGAATTGATAGCGGCATCACCCTGTGCCGGGCCTTGTCTCGCCCGCGCCGACGAAGTCATTGAAAGGGCCATGTACCATGGCACTTTTGAGACATGCCAACCGGCTCGGAAATTGGCCGCTTTTCGGGGAGGACCGGAAGCAAGCGGCGCACGGACAAACTAACGCGAATGACCCTGGCTGCGTGAAAACGTGCGCACGAAGAGCGCGCAGAATTGTTTTCTCTATTGTCTTGTCCCGGCAACTGTCGCCAGCGCTTTGGTTTTTCAAATTGATTGAAGTCGAGACGAAATTTCCGTTCGCAAATTCAATTTCGGCGTTTTCACGCCCGTCCTCCCTGACTGGCTTAAGTCTCTATCAAAGCAATCGTTCTGACCCTAAAGATGCGGTCTCCTGGGCTATGGATGGCCGCAGGCTATTTGTGCCTTTTTCATTGCGGAGCTTCGGACCTGAACTGAGGCGTCCCTGGGGGCATCACAGCGTTTCTGTTATTTTGGTAAGATTTGGCGGATTGTCTGGATCAAAACCGCGATCCCGCGCAGCCTGCTCAATGGTAGTATAGGCTGGCAACAACATCGTAATCGCATCGCAAATTGGATCATCATTTCCTATCCACGGAAGCGTTCCACCTGGATCGCCCACCGAAAAGACATTCAGCTTTCGGACACGAAGATCGGCGATCAAGGCATCGACCATCGCAGATGATCCGTCGTTCTGCCTCAACACGAGAAGTGGAGTCTCGGCGCTGGCAGAAGCAAGTGGCCCGTGCCTTACCTCCGCGGCGCTATAGCTTAACGCAGGTAGCCGCATCGTTTCGGTGATCTTAAGCGCGATCTCGCGCGCCGGTCCCAATCCAAATCCCCGCCCAATTACGAACGCAGCGCGTGCTGCTGCGAAGCTGTCGCTCCACGCTGACCAATCGCAGGTAAGGGCGTGACTGAACCTTTGCGGGAGCTGGTTGATCTTTTCGCTCAAAGCATGATCGGAGGTCAGCGATGCAATAAGTTGTCCACTTATGACCATCGACAGTACAACAGATTTTGTAGCCGCGACTGCGCGCTCCAGGCCGGCACCAATCGGCAGCGTCCATTCGCAGGCCATGGCGACGGGCGATGTCACATCGTTTACAATTGCAATTGTCAGTGCTCCACTTTTTCTGGCCGATCGCGCTCCTGTCACAAGATCGGGACTACGACCGGATTGCGATATGACGATGAAAACGGCGTTCCGCATATCGATCGATTGTCTGTAGGTTGTCACGACTGAGGGAGCGGACGTCGAAACCAGTAAACCCGCCCGAACTTCAAACAAATAGCGAAGAAAAGTTCCTGCGTTTCCCGAACTGCCACGGCCTGAAATCACAACGACGCGCGGGTTGGCGTGGCGGATGCGATGTGCGACAGTTGCGACCAAATCATGTGCTGCCAGAAGGCGCTCAGTTGTAAGCGGGATCTCCCGGATCTCTCGAGCCATCGCCGTCCGGGCTTGGTCATTTTGGATCATGGGCCAACTCGTCGATAACTGATCTCAAATTGCCCTCGTGCTTGATCAATGCCTCAATGGCTTCAGTTTGTTCCCATCCTAGACCGAGCAGTGCGGCAATCTTGACGTCGCCCTCCGCGCGTTGGACGAATTTGGCAGCATCGCTCTCGTCGCATCCCACGATCTGGCTAACGATGATCTCCGCACGGCGCAAAAGCTTCGCGTTGCTTGCGCGCATGCTTACCATCAGACCCCGATAGACGCGGCCCAGCTTGACCATTACGGCTGTGGAAAAGAGATTGAGGACGATCTTTTGGGCTGTTCCTGCTTGCATCCGCGTTGAGCCTGCGAGCACCTCCGTACCGGTCTCAATCAAAATACGATGGCGCGCTGGTTCAAAAAGCGGCGCGCCTCGGTTGTTCGCCACTGCAATGGAGATGGCCCCCCTCGCTTCTGCGGAACGTAGGGCTCCGACAGTGAACGGCGTCGTACCGCTCGCTGCTACAGCTATGACAACGTCGTGTTGATGAACTTCAGCCTGGGCGATTGCTTCCGCCCCTTTTGCTTCGTTGTCTTCGGCACCTTCAACGCTCTCCACTAGCGCTTGCATTCCTCCAGCCATCACGAAAACGATACGATCGCTTGGCCAATCGTATGTCGGACCAAGCTCTGCACCGTCCTGAACGGCGATGCGACCGGAGGTGCCAGCACCTACGTAAACCAGGCGACCGCCGCGCTTGAGGGCCGACACCGCGTCATCTACGGCGGCATTTATCGCCGGCAGGGCCGGTCTTACGGCTGCGCAAGCGACGAGCTGTCCGTCATACATGGCTTCGATCATGTCGCTGGTGGACCATGAATCGAGGTCGACGAACCGTGGATTTATGTGCTCAGTCAGCATATCTGCGCACCTTTCCTCTGCCGCCTCGGCTCTGTTGGTACGCATGCTTCGCGACGGGCCAAAAGCAGGGCCCCGGCTACCGCATCACTTTCAGGCGGGGAAAGAAACTGCAGAACGTCGGGTGAAAGCCACTGAACCAGACGCGATGCCATACCCCCGAGCAGCGAGATACGCGGTGCACCGAATTCCACCAGTGAACGAATGAGCACGTCGGCATGACGGGCACCTTCGGCGACAATTTCTTCTGCGAACGGATCACCAGCCTCTGCGTAGTTTAAGGCAACTGGAGCCAGGCTCGCATACTCCGTCGCGGTCGCCTGTTCGGCCCACGCGACCAACGTAAATGCATCAGGCCCAAGCCGTCCCATCACTTCGAGCAAAAAGGGAGTCGGTCTAACCCTGCCATCGTGGGCGCGAAGGGCGAGCCGCACGGCCTGCAGTCCGAGGTCGGCACCACTGCCCTCATCGGAGATTGGAAATCCGTAGCCTCCGATACGGAGCTCGCGGCCTTTCACCCGAGCGAAGCCGACGCTGCCGGTGCCCAGAACGACAATGCCTCCATCGCGGCCACTATGCGCTCCCAAGCAAGCAACGTTCGCGTCAGTCGCGTAGACGACGTTTCGAAACGGATGCGGGAAGTTCAGAAGCGCTTCACGGGCCCCTTTACGATCAATTCCAGCCAATCCCACGCCGGCGCTCGTGTGTGCAAGGGCGGTCGGCAGCAGACCGGCGTCGCTTGCCGCCGCCATACTCGCTGTGCGCACCGCCTGCATCGACCTATCCGCGCCGATACGCGTTGCAGCAGGCCCGGCGGCGCCCTGACCCAGAAGACGACCTTCCGCATCTTCGATGCGGGCTCGGCAACTAGTTCCACCGCCATCGACACCAATATAAAACCGGGCGTGATCCGATGAATCGTATTTGCTCATCCACTTACTCGCGAAAAATGGCTATGCTCGGTGCTGCAAACGTTGTGGCGGCACCTTCCGGAACGTTTGTCAGGTCCCCTGAGTTCCGCTCTCATGGTGGTGTCCGGGGCTCCGAGCCGGTGCATCCTACAGTGGATCGAACGGGCCTACCAATCGGCCAGCGAGGAAGTGAGGCGATGAGTGAGAATGACTGGCCGACCGAAGCTATGCCGCCCGGGACGGTGCTTGCGCCCGGCTTCATCGACCTGCAAGTCAATGGTGGCGGCGGCATTCTTCTCAATGATGAGCCAACGCCGGATGCGATGCGCGCCATTGCTCGAGCACATCGCCGGTACGGCACCACGAGCTGTTTACCAACTTTGATAAGCGATACCCGCGCGAAGGCGACCGCCGCAATTGCCGCCGCGAAATTGCTGGACGGCACCGATGGAATCCTGGGTCTTCATCTCGAAGGTCCGTTTATTAGCCGCTCGCGCCCGGGAATTCATCGGGACGACTGTATTCGGTCCGCGACAAGGGACGATCTGGATTGGCTCGGGGAGCTATCCGCAGTCGGATCGTCCATGGTGACCCTAGCGCCAGAATGCGTACCTGCGGGATTTGTGAAGACCCTCGCTACGAGCGGAATTCGGGTGTCAGTTGGACACAGCGAGGCGGCTCCCGACACTTTGATAAGGGCCATCGACGAGGGACTTAGTGGAGTTACACACCTCTTTAATGCAATGCCCGCCATGAGCGCCCGGGAACCTGGCATTGTTGGTGTGGCCCTTACCGATGAACGTCTCACAGCGGGCATCATTCTCGATGGTATCCATGTCGATCCGCTCGTTGTACGGGCCGCCTTTTCGGCAAAAAATCGGAGCAACATTGCCCTTGTCAGTGATGCGATGCCCACCGTTGGCACTGAACAAGACCATTTCGAACTTATGGGGAGGCGGATAGAGCTGCGGTCCGGGCGACTGGTCTCCGAAAACGGTACGCTCGCCGGCGCTCATCTCGACTTGGCATCTGCTGTCAAGAATGCAGTAACGCTCGTAGGGATTTCCCTCGACGATGCACTTCGCGCCGCATCGCTGGTCCCGGCACGGTTTTTGGGAATCGAGCACCATCGCGGTACGCTAAGTGCCGGAGCTCGAGCGGACATTGTCGCATTAACAACTAACCTCGATGTCCTTACGACCTGGATAGCCGGTAAGCGGCCAGAATGAGCCTGGCCTTCGAGCCGCCTGCATTGGGCTGTCATCCTCTCACGTGAAATTCGCGGCTTCTGTTGCTGCACTTTTCGGACATCGCTCGATATCCGACCTGAGTCTGTAATGCGCATTAGATGTGGTGTGTTTAGACGTCATTGCGAGCGCAGCGAAGCAATCCATAAAGCCGCGTAAAGGAAGAATGGATTGCTTCGCTGCGCTCGCAATGACGGTTTTACACTTGAACCGTCGTGGCTGTTTGGAAATTGAATCCGTGACAATGCATTGTATACGAACGCGCCACGCTCTCAGCCGTCATCGCCCTCGAAAGCAGGCGATCCAGTATTCCGAGACATCAATGATGGAATCGAAAGGCCGCAGCGTACTGGATACCCCCCTTCGGGGGGTATGCCGGCGGTGTTTTAGGCGACACCTTCCGTAGCCCGGACGGAGCCACCCGCGAATGCGCGCCCGAGGACATTTTATGGTTCCCCTCCCCGAGAACTCCGCTAGATTATCCTAAAAGGCCATAACAAAACCAAGAGCGTCCGGGGAGGACAATCGTCGTGCACAAGGGGCGTGTCGTATTCGGCGCCATGGACGAGGTGGTTTTCGGGCGCCCTGCCGCCGAGGCGGTGGTCGGGCAGATGGACCGACTGGGCGCGGCGCGCGCGTTTCTGATGGTCAGCGGCACCCTCAACCGCGAGACCGACGAGATCGAGAAAATCCGTCAGCGCCTGGGGTCCCGCTGCGTGGCGACCTTCGATGCGATGCCGCCGCATACGCCCCGCGAGGCCGTCATTGCCGCCGCCGCGCAGGCCCGCGCCGTCAACGCCGATCTCATCGTCACGGTCGGCGGTGGCTCGATCACCGACGGCGCCAAGGCGGTTCAGCTTTGCCTCGCCAACAATATCAGCACCGTCGAAGGCATCGACAGGATCCGGGCGCACCAGGGCATCGCGCCGGACATGGAGGCGCCATCGGTGCGCCAGGTCAGCGTCCCGACGACGATTGCCGGCGGCGAGTTCAGCGCCATCGCCGGCGTCACCAACCAGCAGACCAGGGTCAAGGAGATGCTGCGCCATGATCTGGTGATGCCGCGCGCAGCGATCCTCGATCCCGCGGTGACCGTGCATACGCCCGAATGGCTGTTTCTTTCGACCGGCATCCGCGCCGTCGATCATTGTGTCGAAGGCCTGTGCTCGCGGGAGGCCCATCCCTACGTCGACGCCCAGGCGGTGAAGGGACTTTCGATGCTGACGCATGCGCTGCCGCGCGTGAGGGAAAACCCCGGTGATCTCGACGCCCGGATGGATTGCCAGATCGGCACCTGGCTGTCGATGGGACCGTTGTCCGCGGGCGTGCCGATGGGAGCCAGCCACGGCATCGGTTATGTGCTCGGCGCCGTGTATGACGTGCCCCACGGATACACCTCCTGCGTGATGCTGCCGTCGGTGATGCGCTGGAACAAACCCGACAACGCCGAGCGGCAGGAACTGGTTTCCGCGGCGATGGGACATCCCGGCGAGGATGCCGCCGAAGTCTTGGACTGGTTCATCCGCGACCTTGGAATGCCGCGCAGCCTGCACGAGATCAAGATCGGTCCGGAGCATTTCGAGCGGATCGCGGAGCAGGCCATGGCGACGCCGTGGATTCCGCGCAACCCGCGCAAGATCGATGGCCCGGCGCAGGTGCGCGAGATTCTCCTTCTGGCCGCATAGGAGCGCGGAGACATCATGTACACCGGCAAGCATGCTCATCTCCGTCCGCTTCAGCCCGCCTTCATCATGGCGAACTCCGGCGAGGCGGTGACCTATGCCGAGCTGGAAGCGCGCAGCAATCGTTTGGCGCACCTGCTTCGCAATCGCGGTCTCAAGCGGCTCGACCACTATGCGATCTTCATGGAGAACAACAGCCGCTACCTGGAGACCTGCGGCGCCGGTGAGAGGTCCGGATTATATTTTACGTGTGTGAATTCGTACCTGACCGCGAGTGAACTTGTGCCCCAGGGTCGAACTCTGCATCGTGGTCGATGGTGCAAGCGAAAGTGAGCGCATTGTCAGCCTGCGAGAAGCGACAAGCGAACTGCCCAAGACTCCGATCGCGGACGAATGCATCGGCACCGCCATGCTCTATTCATCGGGTACAACCGGCCGGCCGAAAGGCATCCTGCGCCCACTTCCGGAGCAACCTCCGACGCAGCAGCTCCCGATGTTCGACTTCCTGCAAAAACTCTGGCAGTACCGCGAGGGCATGATCTATCTGTCGCCGGCGCCGCTTTATCATTCAGCGCCGCAGGCAGCCGTCAATCTTACGATCCGCAGCGGCGGCACCGCCATCATCATGGAGAGTTTCGATCCGGAGCGTTACCTCGAACTAATCGAGAAATGGGGCGTCACCCACAGCCAGCTGGTGCCGACGATGTTCTCGCGCATGCTGAAGCTGCCGGAGGCCGCGCGGAAACGCCACGACCTGTCATCCCTGGAGATCGCGATCCACGCCGCAGCGCCCTGTCCCGGGTTGGTGAAGGCAGACATGATCGAGTGGTGGGGACCGATCATCCACGAATATTACGGCGCCACCGAAGGCCTTGGATTTACCGCCTGCAACAGCGCGGAATGGCTGGCGCACCGGGGAACCGTCGGCAAGGTCCTGCTCGGCGACCTGCACATTCTCGATGAAACTATGCAGCCCTGCCCGGTCGGCACCCCGGGCACGGTCTGGTTCAAGACCGCGGCGCCGTTTGAATATTTCAACGATCCGAACAAAACGAAGGAGGTCCGCTCGCCGGACGGCAGCATGAGCACGGTCGGCGACGTCGGCTATGTCGACAGCGACGGTTTTCTTTATCTGACCGATCGCGCGACCTTCATGATCATCTCGGGCGGCGTCAACATCTACCCACAGGAATGCGAGAATCTGCTGATCACCCATCCCAAGATCGCGGACGCCGCCGTGTTCGGCGTTCCCAATGCCGATCTTGGCGAGGAAGTAAAAGCGGTGGTGCAGCCGATGCCGGGGATTCTGCCGGGGCCGGATCTGGCGGAAGAACTGATGTTGTTTTGCAGTCAGTCCCTGTCGCGCCAGAAGGTGCCGCGCTCGATCGACTTCGAGGCGCAGTTGCCGCGGCTTCCGACCGGAAAGCTTTACAAGCGGCTGTTGCGTGACCGCTACTGGGCCGACAAGACCTCTCGGATTTTATGAGAGTGCCGGCCAGGAAATTTTGCCGTAAAGTTACTCAATAGTTACTCAATAAAACAGGGAGGGATTTGCCGATGGATGTCGTGCCGTTGGGTCCAGGATTCGTCGCCGAACTGCGCGGCGTGACGCTTGCGGATGTCGCTTCGGACGATGCCGCGTATAGCGCGGCGCGCACGGCTTTTGAGGAATATTCCGTTCTGGTGTTGCGCGGCCAGGAGGTGACCGACGAGGTTCAACTGGCGTTTTCGCGCCGCTTCGGCCCTCCGGAAGTGACCAAGGTCGGTTCACAGGGGACGGGTACTCATTTCGTGATCCTGAGCACCATCGGCCCTGACGGAAAGGTGGTGCCTTCCGATCACCGGCAAGCCTTGCGCAGCAAGGCCAACCAGCTCTGGCATACCGACTCATCGTTCAAGCGCGTGCCGGCGCTCACATCGATCCTTTCGGCGCGAATCATCCCGGCGCGCGGCGGCGAAACCGAATTCGTCTCGACCCGGCTTGCCTTCGAACGGCTCGACGCGGGCTTGCGCGACAAGCTCGAGAATTCCTTTGCCTGGCACGACTATGCGCATTCGCGTAAGCAGATCACAGCGGACCTCGCGAGCCCCGAGGAGCGCGCGGCGCTGCCACCGCAATGCTGGCGCATGGTGTGGAAGAATCCCACGCACGGCCGCAGCGCGATTTATCTCGCCTCGCATGCCTATGCGGTCGAAGGCATGGAGGCGGCGGCGGGAAAGCAGCTGATCGACGAACTGATGGCGACCGCGACCGCGCCCGGCACGAGCTACCTGCACCAATGGCACAGAGGGGATGTCGTGATGTGGGACAACCGCGCGACCATGCATCGCGGACGCCCGTGGCCGGCGCACGAGCCGCGCCTGATGGTCCGCACGACAATCTCCGCGACCGAGGCGGATGGCGTTGACACCATGCGCCTGCCGTCGTCGCAGGCAGCGGAATAGCGGCCTGCCCAATTTCCCTGGTGGTGTATCGGCGACTGGACGGCGTGGACCTACCGGCCAGCAGCCAGGTCCAAATTGGTGCGACTACCGCAACAAGCGATACTTCCCGGGGGGCACGTTCGATTTACGCCACAAGCGGAAGCGTTCAGATCCAGCGGCGAGGTTGTTAGAACACGACCCCTAGACGTCGCCCGTGGGTCCAAACCACCCGACAGCGCTTCTTCGTGACGCCAAACAGCAATTCAAATCGATTGGGCACTTTGGTCTGCGGATCTACCTCGAG
>WNGM01004099.1_pt1 | contig 11551 bp, 8 predicted proteins | sample 5400571 | NCBI WGS metagenome assembly WNGM01 (sample SAMN13153378, study PRJNA577476) | soil metagenome | isolation source: 100 cm soil or saprolite under Garry oak tree replicate 2 | place: USA:California | collected 2016-06-15 | reverse complement strand
TGAGGTGGTCTTGGTCCAGCGAATTTACCAGGGCGAAGTCGCCGCCGATGGAATGCACGGGATGATAGAAGGCGTCGACGCTCATGGTGCCCCAGACCAGGGATCTGGGTGCGAGACTGTTCTGGACTCGGGCGGCGAGGCGTAGATCTTCCTCGATTTCCATTTGGCGATTCTGGAGCTTCACGTTGGCGGTGCGGAGTTCTTCTTCGGCGCGTACCTGCTCCGAGATGTCCGTAAAGGTCGCAATCCTAAACTTGGCACCGGAGTTTTGAATCGTCCGGGTACTGACAATGACGGGCAACCGGCCCCCGCCCTTGCGAGGGAGAACAAAGTTATATCTGTTGCGCCCGATACGGAATGAGGCATCCGTCTGCCGGCTCAGAAAATCCCATTCCTGAGAGGAGTAGAACTGGGACGGGTCAAAATAGATCAATTCTTCCCGGGAAATACCGGTCATTTCCAGAAAACGCGTGTTCGCAAAAAGTATCTGCAGGCGCTCGTTGGCTACGATGACGCCTTCGTTGAGCACCTCCAGAACAGCCTCCATCTGGGATAGCCATTCGGGCTTTTCCATTTTGATCGAATCTCCGGTGGTCACCGACATTTCGTGCCCCGAGCAAAAGAAAAGAGTAGAGGCGACTGATTCACGAGAGCGCCATTTCTGGAGACGAGATCTCGGCGGGCCTTGCGGCAAGGGCCTGAAAATCAGGCCTGCCGAAAGAAAATGGAGAATGAGCAGCTCTGCGGATGGGGGCCACAAGAGATCGCTGGGCTAGATGCATGAGGTGTCGCCTGGCCCGGAATACTCGTGACTTGAAAGTTCCGATAGAAACGCCAAGCAAAGTGCATGCCTCTCGGCTCGTCAATTCGTCGTAGTAAGTCATCGTGAATGACTGCCGAAGCGCGGGACTCATCTTTCCCAGCAAAACGTCGATCAATTGGAGAGTTTCTCCTTCCGCGCAAACCATTTCCGGATCGGGTTGCGAGGCTGGAATCTTTTCGGTCCAGGAAATTTCGCCCGAGGCGGAAGATTCTGGAAGCGAGTCGATCCTCGAATTGGTCCGCTTTCGCAGGATCATGAGAGCGGCGTTCAGCACGATGCGGGTGAACCAGGTCGTAAAAGCAGAGCGACCTTCGAAATTGCGCAGGTGCATATAGGCCGAGAGGACCGCATCTTGAACTGCGTCTTCAGCGTCTTCTTTATTGCGCAAGATGGAGTAGGCAATGCCCACGAATTTTGGGCGGTAAGCCACAAACGTCTCTTGAAAGGCCTCCATCCCCATGACTTCCGGTCCGGCCTCGACAAGGTTGTGCGACTCGTGACTTGCCGGCTTGCAGGATGTCGACACCGGGTTCCTTTTTCGACCTCTGAAAACAGGCAAGGGCTTGCTGACCGATGCTGCGCGGGTGCGCCCACTGAGACTCGCGGATGCGTATGCGTAGGTCATGATGATCTCCGTTTCGCTTTTGCTTCATAAAGCAACTTTGTGTCCAAGGCGGACTTCGCTGAGGAATCAGCTATACGTCTTGTTTTCAACGGGAAGAAGAAACGCAGGTCGCTGCGCGGAACGGTGGGAATCCTATAGCTCGTTATTCATGACAGAGATTTGACGGTAACGTCGAGGTGGTGACTAAGTTGCAAGCTCCGTAACCGGTCCGCGTTGCATCTTCCTCATGCCCAGCTGCGAGCGCTTGCGATTGCCGATTTGACAGGAGCGTTGCAATACAGTTTGCCGGAGAACGCTGAGCTCGACGCCGCCGGAATACTACGTCGTAGCGCCGATTCGCGCGGAGTCGCAAATAGGCCATGCGATCACAAAGTGGACATCGATGCTTGATCGTTTGATTTCTAGGAATTCACAAAAGAGTGATACAACGTCTAACACTTTGATCGTGACATGTGCGATTCTGATCATTATTGCAATTCTTGTTTTTCTTGACTTGCACATCCGTCGTTCGCTGCTTCACTCGCAATCCGTCGTATCAAATTGGCGGCCCGCCCTTGATCCAAGTCGGCCTCGGGTTCAATTCTGGTGACACCCTGTAGCGGTCTTCTGCCTGCGCGCCTATGCACGGAAAATTGGCACTCCGGTGCTAACCAATCGTTAGCTTGACGGACTGCGGATAATGGTCGGAAGCTGAAACCGAACGATGGACTTGTGCCTGGCCGGCACGTATCGGTCCGCGCGTAAAAACCCAATCGATGGTTCGCCCGTGCTCCAAGAATGAGCCAGGTGTCGTTGGCATGTGTTGGTTCGCAAATGCGTCCAGAAACTCAGCACGGCCGATTGCGGCAGCCGCAGGTCCATCGGATACATCGAGGTTGAAATCGCCCGTAAGCAAAATGGGCGTGTTCGAGTTGTATCTCCTTGCATCGTCCAAGACCTCGTCAAGCTGGAAGCAGCGCAACTGATCATCGCCTCTGCTCTCCAGATGCAGGTCATAGGTAACTATTGTTTTGCCCGCAATGTTGGCCTCGCTGACCAGCGCTAAACGTCCTCCGAGCCTCTCCTGAAAAGGGGCGATTTCGGGAAGAAACCAGTGCGGACGCCAGAAATGCGATTGCTTCTGGAATCGGATGATCCGGGAATCTGACAAGGGCCAACGCGAAAGTGTTGCTTGACCGTGGTAGGCGGGAGACGATTTGGAGCCCTGGGTTAATTCCTGGAATTCCCGCCCGAAGACATAATTCATCTCCAGCTTCTGTGCGATTTCGCTCGCAACGTTGATATGGTGTGTCCGCCGGGCGTTCAGATCAACTTCCTGCAACAGGATGATGTCGGCCTTCGTACTGTCGAGGAACTCAATCACCCCACGAAGTTTCAAACCACGGTCAATATTCCAATTTACGATCCGGATGGAACCGGGCGAAAAAAGATTCCAGCGTGGGACTGCTGAATTGCCGCTTTCAATTTCCTGTATGGCGTTCATTTGCGTTCATAAATCTTGCTGCTGGCTCTCCGGCCTCGACCCTCGCAACGGCAACAAGCACAGAGTCCTCCATGCTCCTACTTTCACAGCGTGCATGCACATCGCCATCGGCTCACCCTCGCCTCCCTTCTTGAACCGGTCCGGCGCGCATCGATTGCTCCGTGAGTACTTTCCGTGAGTTCCGCTCTTTCGGCAGCGCCGCACCTTCAACAACTAAGAGACGGTTAACAGCAGCGCAAGTTGTCAACAACTCGCCGAAATCGTCGAAGCCCTGCCGTGGATCTTCCGGGCTTCCGTCGGATCGGTCCACGCCCGCCTGTGCGAACGCTTATCAAGCCGTTGATAAGAATCAACATCCGTACCGGGCACTCGTTGGCCGTCGATTGGAAGGACTCATGCTTCGTTGAAGCGAATGCGGGAATGGATGCATTGGAGGAAGCCGCAAAGGACGTTGCCGATGAGAAGGGTCTTCATCGCTTTCGTCGCGGCATGCAGCCTGACTTCGCCCGGAGTCTTTGGGCAGACTCCTGCGGCTACGGGCCGCGTTGAAGGGGCTGTCTTTGTCGGAGTTTCTTCCGGGCACGCCTTCGCAGCAGGCGCGACAATCAGGCTATCCGGTCCTGTGGTTCTTGAAACGGAAACGGATGAGCACGGCAACTACACGTTCGCGGCAGTCGCTTCCGGAACCTATCGAATAGAAGCTTTTCTTTCGGATCTCGAGGCCGCACAGTCGATAAGCGTTGAGGCCGGCAAGATTGTTCGAGCAGAGTTGCAATTGAAACCTGCCGATGTGAAGAGCTCCGTCACCGTAACTGCAACTGGGTCCGAGACGAAAGACCCCGCTCCTTCTGAGACTATTTCTGAAAAGACACTACGTGATGCTCCCAACGTGAACGAACGGTTTGAGAGTTCGCTTCCTCTGGTTCCCGGAGTTTTGCGAGGGCCCGATGGCCACATCAATCTCAAGGGCGCTCGCAACACTCAGAGCGGAGCGCTGGTGAATAGCGCGAACGTAACTGACCCTGTGACCGGCGGCCAGGCCATCAATCTCCCCATCGATGTGGTGTCGTCGGTACAAGTCATTTCGAATCCCTACGACCCTCAGTATGGGAAGTTCACAGGCGCCGTTGCCACCGTCGCTACAAAGACGAGCGACTACGACAAATTTCACTTTTCCATCCAGAACATCCTTCCCCGTTTGCGCGATCGCGACGGAACCATCGCCGGCCTCGGCGCCGCCACGCCGCGGATGACGCTTACCGGGCCGATTATGAAGGGCCGCATCGCCATTACGCAGTCTTTCGAGTACCGCTATACGCGCACGCCCGTGAACAGCCTTCCGCCGTCCCGGCGGGATACGAAATTAGAGAGTTTTGACTCCTACACCCAGGTCGATGTCAACATCACGCCGAAGCAAACAGCTACCGCATCGTTCGCACTGTATCCGCAGAAGCTCGATTTCCTCGGCCTGAACACCTTCACGCCCCAGCCTTCAACACCCGATTTTCATCAGCGAGGCTTTCAAGCCTACCTTCAGCACCGCTACATCGTCGGAGACAAGGGCCTGTTAATTTCGCAGTTCAGCTACAAACGATTCGACGCTGACATCACTGCTCAAAGCGACGATCCGTATCGCCTGCTGCTAGAAACAACCGAAGGCGGTTTTTTCAACCGGCAGGCGCGGCGAACTTCACGCAGCAGCTTCCAGGAAAGCTATCAGTTTGCGCCCAAGCGATTTGCCGGCTCGCATCAGCTCACCGTTGGGATGAGTTACGAGCACTCCGCCTACGACGGGCACCAGTCCTTCCTGCCCGTGGAAATCGACGGCGTGTCCGGCATGCCAATCGAACGGATCTCGTTCACCTCTCCGTCGTCGTTCCAAGTAGATCAAAACGAAACCGCCTGGTTCGCCGGTGACCAGTGGGCAATCAGCACGCGTTTTACGCTGAACCTCGGTGTCCGCTTCGACTCAGACACGATCACAAGTTCTACTCACGCCGCTCCTCGTGCCGGATTTCTCCTTGCAGTCACCGGAGATGGCAAGACGTTGCTGAAGGGCGGCGTGGGTCTCTTCTACGACCGTATTCCACTCATGGTCCCCATTTTTCCTGACCTTCCCAATCGCACCGTTACCGTTCTCGGCCAAGTGGACTCCACCGTTTTCTACCGAAACACGATCAACGGCGACCTCGAAAACCCGCGCAGCACATCGTGGAATCTCGAACTCGACCGCCAGCTTCTCCAGGGCCTGTCGCTGCGGCTCGCTTATGAACAACGCAATACGACCAGGGACTTTGTCGTATCGCCTATCTCCTCAGGGGCAACGGGAGTCCTCGAACTTTCCAATCGCGGCAGCGATTCCTACCGCGAATTCCAGGTGGCTGCTCGCTATCAGCTAGCTCGCCACGTGTTGAACGCTTCGTACGTTCGGTCCAGGGCCGTTGGCGACCTAAACGATTTCAATCAGTTCTTTGGCAACCTCGCGCAACCTGTGATCCAACCGAACGCGCGGGGTCGGCTCTCGTTTGACGCGCCTAACCGTTTCCTGTTCTGGGGCACTTTAGCGGCGCCGTGGAAACTGACACTGGTCCCAGTTTACGAGATTCATACCGGATTTCCCTATTCCGTGGAAAACGAGTTCCGCGAATACGTTGGACCGCGGAACGTCGCTCGTTTCCCCCGCTTTTCTTCTTTCGACCTCCAAATAACACGTCCCCTTACTTTGCCCTTCGGCGAAAAGCATCTACACGCCCGCGTAGGGATGGGGGTTTTCAATCTCTTCAATCACTTCGACCCGCGGGATGTGCAGAACAACCTTGCAATTGCCAGGTTTGGGCAGTTCTTCAACACCGCCTGGCGCGAATACCGCGGCAAATTTGTCATGGAGTTTTAGCAATGAAAACCCACTTATTACTCTCTGCTTTCCTCCTGATGCAGGCACTCCCTGCCGCGGCGCAGGATTCGGCGACGACCCCGACGGCCGAGGAAATTGTGGCCCGCATGACGGCTCACGATTTAGCACGGCAGAGTTCCATCGAGGGCTACGCCGGGATGCGCCGATACGTCCTCGAGAACCAGAAATTTCACAAACGCGCTGAAATGCTCGTGCAGGTTCAAGGCGACAAGGACGGCACAAAGCATTTCGAGGTTGTTTCCGAAGACGGATGGAAAGCGGCGCACAAGCACGTCTTGCACAAAATGCTCGAATCCGAGACAGAAACGTCGCGGCCCGAGAAGCGTTCCGGCGCCAGGCTGAACTCGGAAAATTATGAGTTTTCGCTTATCGGAACGGAGTTGGCGGCAGGCCGCACGGCCTACGTTCTGGAGGTTCGCCCTAAACGGAACGAGAAGTACCTGTTCGACGGCCGCATCTGGGTGGACGCCGAGGACTACGCACTTGTCCGCGCCGAAGGCAAACCTGCCAAGAAACCTTCGTTTTGGACGAAAAGCATCCATTTCGTGCAGGTCTATCAGAAGTGCGGTGCTGTCTGGTTTCCACTCTCCACGCAAAGCGCAACGGAAGCTCACCTGTTCGGAACCACGGACGTAAGCATCGAGTATTTCGATTACGTGCCCAAGATGCCGAACTCATCGGGCAACTCGGTCGTGTCTGCGGAAGCGATGCCAACGCCATGAGTGCCGTTACTCAGTGTCTGATTCTGGCGGCGGGAAATGGGAGCCGAATTGCTTCTGTGGCTGGCGGCGTTCCCAAGCCTCTTGTGCCCCTTTGCGGCGTGCCGCTTCTCGAACACGTCATGACGTCCTCCCGTGAAGCCGGGATCGAGCGATTCGTGATTGTTGCCGGGTACCGCGCCGACTTAATTCGCCGCTGGCTGAGCGACCGATCGATGGACGGCATTTCCGTGAAGTTGATCGAAAACTTGGAATACCAGAAGGCGAACGGCGTGTCTGCCTTGGCGGCAAAGACAGAGTTGAATCAACCATTTCTGTTGCTGATGTCGGACCACATTTTCGAGCCGAAAACGGCCAAAGCGCTGTTGCGACAGCCTCTCGAGCATGATGAGGTCATCCTCGCGGTCGATCCGAAGGTTGATCGCGTTTTTGACCTGGACGATGCAACCAAGGTCCGCTGCCAAGGCGGTCATATCCTCGAAATCGGGAAGGATCTTTCTTCTTACAACGCGCTCGACACGGGAATGTTTTTGTGCAGCCCGACCCTCTTCAGCCGGCTCGAATCCGCGAAGAAAAATGGAGACTGCTCGCTGTCGGACGGCATGCACAAGCTGGCGCAGGACCGGAAACTGAGGGCGTTTGATATTGGCGACGGGCACTGGCAGGACGTTGACAGCCCCCAGGCTCTGGCACACGCCGAAGAAATCTTTGACCGGGACTTCTGCGGAAACCTGGCGGTAGAGAGCTTTGTTAATGGTTAGAGTCACGGCAAGAGCGCGTCTCCCACTTCGAATTCTCGCGGCGTTAGCGAGTTCACTTTTGTTTGCCTACCTGGTTTGGCAAGCTGGTCCGAGCAAGCTTTGGGAAAACGTAGTGAAACTCGGTTGGGGATTTATCTGGGTCCTGGCGCTTGCAGGAGTTTCGCACATTGTCAAAGCCTGGGCCTGGCGGCTGACACTGGATGACCACAAGCATAAGATTTCTTTCCGGCGATTGCTGGGATTGCGGTTGGGCGCAGAAGCCACTGGACAACTCGGGATCGTCGGCCAGACTTTTGGAGATTCGATCCGTGTGTCGCGGCTAGTTCCTGAGATACCAAGAGCCATCGGCCTCGCGTCGGTGACCCTGGATCGGGGACTCTACATCGTAACTGGCATCATCATTCTCATCGCGGGGCTTGTGGGAGCTCTGCCATTGCTCTCGCACTCTAGCGCACTGCGGTTGTACGCAAGCTTCTTTTCTCTTGCCCTGATCACCGCTTTGCTAGTGACGCTGTTGGCGGTGCGGAAACGCTGGCCGATCATTTCTGGAAGCGCGCGCTTCTTCACCCGCGTTTCCTTCCTCAAAAATTGGATGAAAAAAGAGTATCTGCTCATCCAGTCCGTTGAGAATGCACTTTTGGATTTCCACCACAATTCTCCGGGAGCATTTTGGGGCAGTTTCTTGCTGATCCTGGCATCTCATTGCATGGCCGTGATGGAGGTTTGTTTGGTTCTCCGGCTCATGGGAGGAAAGTGTGGCGTGTTGAGTGCCCTCGTTGTCGAGGCGATGACCAAACTGGTGAACGTGGTTGGCAACATCAACCCAGGAAACTTCGGAACTTTCGAGGGTGGAAATATGTTGATCGGCAAGATGATTGGCCTTACTGGCGCTATCGGATTGACTTTGGGACTCGCGAGGCGACTGCGGGCGTTCTTTTGGACCGCGGTCGGCGGGATCTGCCTTTTCATTTTGACTAGGTCAAGAACTCCCCAGGATGCCCAAGACAGAGGGGGTACGCCGGGCATCATGGAAAAAAATGGAGAAGCGCACGCCGATGCTAGCGTGGAGGTTGCAACACAAGCCAGATTCACCGTCGGCATTTTTCTGCCCAGCGGGAAATCAAGCAACGACGAATTCGGATCTGGACTTGCTCGCGTTGGCTCGCTGCCGATTGTGCTTCGGAACATTTTGGCCGCGCGCAAGCTAGGGCCCGCACGGATTATGGTAGTGGTTGATCCCGCTCTCAGGCAAGACGTGGAACAGGAGTTGGGCCGGACGGGGCGTCTTCCAGAACCTGTCCAATGGATTGAGGCAAAGCCTGACGTTTCCGTCTTGCAACGATCCCAGCTCATCGCGGCTCAAGCGGGCGGCGGACGCCTGGTCATCATCGACGGAAGCGCCACGTATCATCCATTCTTGCTCCAGAAGGCCAAGGAGTGGAACGACGAAAGCGCTGCCTTGGTGCTAAGCAGTGGCGACACACCTGTCGGCATCTATGCGTTCACTGCCGAGGCGATTTGCGATTCGAAGAGGAGTTATCCCGCGAAAGCTGGCACGCTCCAGGAATTACTCGCCGCACTCACCGAAATTCATTCCGTCGCTCAGATTCCCGTTGCGGAGGATTTGTGGCAGCAGGTCAACACGGAAGAAGACCGCCAGTCCGCCGAGCGAAAACTGGATCGCTGGCTGGTTAAGCCCACGGACGGCATTTACGCGCGGCTGAACCGTAAAATCTCCATACCCATCAGCCGGCAGCTCATCAAATTCCCGATCACCGCGAATATGGTTACGATCTTCACGCTTGGAGTCGGCTTTGCTTCCGGCGCCTTCTTTGCTCGTGGCGGTTATTGGGACACATTGATCGGTGCATTTTTGTGCCTGTGGGCAAGCATCCTGGACGGGTGTGATGGGGAGGTCGCTCGCTTGAAACTCCAGGAGTCGGCTTTCGGCTGCTGGCTCGAAACCGTGTGCGACTACCTGTTCTATCTGTTTCTTTTTGTCGGCATGACCGTGGGCCTGTCGAGAAGCTCAGGATCTCGGATGTACCTGGTATGCGGCGTCGTGCTGCTGTTTGGAGCAATCACAAGTTTCCTGGCTACGGGATGGGAAAGGCATCGCCTTGCCGCTGAGCGTCCCGAGCAGCTGCTAAAGATATGGCAGGCCCACGCAGAGAAGCGGTCATCCAATCCTTTTTTGTATTTCGGCCGGCATACGGAGTTCATTGTTCGTCGATGCTTTTTCCCTTATGCCCTGCTTTTCTTTGCGTTTTTTAACATAATGAATGTGGCGTTCGTTCTGAGCGCAATAGGAGCAAACCTGGTGTGGCCCATCGCGCTGTACTCCTCGCACGCTTTTGCGGGAGGCCGGAGTTCAGCGCCAAGAATTCCGGAAGCTTCCGCCGAGCCAAGAACCAGCATGCATCAATATGCGCCTGTCCAGCCTTAAAGGTTGATTATTGATGCGACGAGAGTGAACCTGGGAGGACGTGAACCACGTTGCCTCTCGCACTAAAGATCGAAGTGTTTTGCATCACTCCGGCGGACTTAACAACGCAACAGAGTGAAAGGTCTGCAGGAATAACATCCTTGCAATTTACATTTGTCGTTGCAACGACTCCAGTTCGGTGCGACAGGTGTCACTGAACTGCCTCAACGGATCTTGGCCATTCACGGCCCGAGATTCAATCTGCTCAGCCGTCAGGTTGGGCTGCGGGTACGTGTTCACAATAGTTTTTATGACCTTTTCTGCTGTTTGCAAAACGGGCTCCGAAGAACTGAGCCGAATGCGGCTCAGCAGCGCGTAAACTGGTAACAGCTTTTGAAGATCACTGACGTTGTACTGCATGGCGTCGACCAGCAAGCCCGCGCTTTCGCCAATGAAGTCAGAATACAGCGCCTCTCGTCGCGCAATCTGCTTTCCCAACAAGTCGCGCCGGTCCTGATGCCTCGCTGTGATCCACGTCCCGACGGCCGAGCCCAATGCGCCGACGAGCGAACCAGCGATAGCCGCTAGGGCAGTGATTATCACCGAATTGATAGATGCTCCGAACGTGTCTGCTCCTTGATTGCTTCGCCGATGCCTTACATGAGCCACCTGCAAGCAACAAAGCATTGGTATTTCCAATAAATCGAATTCTTCCAAGCTCATTTAAATACCGTATTGACAAATGCTTGGCGAGCGCCAGAGAGCGCGAGTCTGCCTCACGATGGAAGATTGGATGGCTAAGCTTTGACAGTTTGGGCGCGTTATTGACACCTGGGCGCCGTCATGTTTGCCAGGCGGTACGCGACAAATCCTCGACCATTTTGTCAATCAAGAGACGCAACAGCACCCGCAGCAATTCGTCACTGTTTGTTTTCGTCATCCGTAAGACGCTCAATCAACGCAATTTGTGGTTTCGCGCTATGACGCAATCGCTTGGACACCGCATTGCATGGTACCCGTGTGCAGAGAGTCTTGCCCTTCAACTGGGATTGCTGTCACCAACCTGAAGTTCTTAGTGGGGATGCTTGATGAGGATCGTCGAGACAATGCAAAAGGCGGATTGGCCAGCGATCATCAGCCGAGTTGTGGGTGTTGCGGTTCTCGTCGCGGGCGTGCTTCTCGCCGCAGGGCTGTGCACCGCAGCTCCGCAGGACAACTCCGTTCCCAGCATCTTCGATTCGCACTCCACGCCAGCGGATTCGATCCGCCATCTGTCCCATTTCGTCCTCGGTATCACTGGGCTGATTTTTCTCGTCGTGTTCAGTTTATTGAGCTATGTCGTTGTGAAATTCCGTAGGAGAGTGGCGGACGCACAGCGTGAGCCAGCGCAAGTGTATGGAAGCACGCAGATTGAGCTGGCCTGGACCATCATTCCGATTCTGATCGTTGTTGTCCTTTTTCTGGCGACAGCGCGAGTGATTCACGCGATCCAGGACGCGCCGAGGCCCGCAGAGGCGGTGGAGGTGACCGCAATCGGGCATCAGTTTTGGTGGGAATTTCAGTATCCCAAGCTCGGCATCGTCACCGCAAACGAACTCCATGTCCCTGTGAGCGACGCCGCTCATCCCACACCGACATTCTTGAAATTGCTTTCCGCCGACACGGATCACAGCTTCTGGGTACCTCAGCTTGCAGGAAAGACAGACTTGATTCCGAATCACCCAAACGGGACTTGGATCGACCCCCATGAGACGGGCCTATTTCTCGGTCAATGCGCACAGTACTGCGGGACACAGCACGC
>WNGM01013326.1_pt1 | contig 11552 bp, 8 predicted proteins | sample 5400571 | NCBI WGS metagenome assembly WNGM01 (sample SAMN13153378, study PRJNA577476) | soil metagenome | isolation source: 100 cm soil or saprolite under Garry oak tree replicate 2 | place: USA:California | collected 2016-06-15 | reverse complement strand
GCCATCAGGGGCTGACACATTCACCCTTCAACCCGCCTACATCTACAGGCTGAATGCAACATTCACTCCAGGCGGCATCCAGATAATCGTTACTGGCACAGGCAACAGCGTTTCGGCCATGCTCCCACCTGGCAATCCCCCGGTGACCAGCCTCCGACAACACGCCGGTCTGTTCAGGATAACCGTCAACAGCGAGCCTGTGTCAGCATCATCCCCCTGCGTTCCAGCGTGCACGAACAGCCGGGAATCTCCTGCCTATGCCTATGTTCTGGTCAGTCCACCTGTCGCTGGAAGGCTCTTAGCTTCGGGAAACTTCACTTCTACATCTACCGGAGCTTTTTCGACAATCATTAGCTCGGGGAAGATACTCGGCGCAAGTAGGTTGACTTTCTTATCATTGGGAAGAGATCCTAATGGCCTCGCAATCACTGTCCAAGACAAGTCGACCCAAGAATCGACGATCCTTCAGTCAAAGATCGACAATATTCCGACCGCGACCCAGAACCAACCCCTGACCCTAATCCTCCACTTGACAAGTAACTCAACCATCATCGACATGAGTATTACGATCAGCTTGAACGTTGAAGGGAGCGGTGTCGTCCAAAGTCAATCCGGAATCCTCATCCCTCACGGTACGTCCAAAGACGTATCGTTCAATTTCAATGCCCCCGCCAAAGTGGGAGTGTATTCCCTAACATTCTTCTCTCCCGAATACGGCGCTCCGCTGATCACTGGCACGCTTCAAGTGTCTGTATTGCAAAGCAGCCTCCAAGTGATCATACCGGCAATCATCGGATTGGCAGCCGCTATCCTCATACTCCTATTCTTCTTGTTCCGGAAAAAACCAGAGACAACGCCTGAACCTTCCGCGAAGGACAAATCAGCCGGGGGAAAACTCACAAAACCAAACCCGGGAACCTCAACCTCGAAATCCTTAACTTAAACCCAGCACCGTTGCTGGACTTCTTGGTTTAGAACTATGGAGTCCGGTCCCGCAGAACCACTTGGAGAATCCATCCCACCGGAAGCTCCACCGCGAGAACGAAACCCCGGCGGGCTAATTTACGAATGCATTAACTGCGGATCCAAACTAACAGCTGACCAACTCGCTATGACCCCGGAGATCAAATGCCCCTTCTGCGGATATCGAATACTTCGAAAGGTAAGACCCCCAATAGTAAAGCATGTGAAGGCCCGATAACAAGGCCACCCGATTCCGTTCAGAATGCAGATAAGACGAAAATACTCTCTTCTAATAGGGCCCTGAGCCGAGAACCCTTGGAGCAACAGATCAAAGACAAACACAAGCTATTATCGGAGACCGCTCGGCGAAGAGGATTCTTCTGGGGCTCATTCGAAATCTACGGGGGCCTCAGCGGATTCCTTGATTTAGGTCCGCTAGGTGTTGGACTGAAGCGACAGATCGAGGATACGTGGCGCCAATTCTTCCTCCAACGACACGGGTTTGTCGAAGTCTCAACCCCAATAATTACTCCTCATAAGGTGTTAGAAGCGTCAGGACACGTTGAGAACTTCAAAGACCCCATGACGGAGTGCAGTAACTGCCACAGACGATTCCGTGCAGACCAATTGGTCAAGGAGGCTACCGGCCTCGAAACCGAAGGAATGAACCTAGAGCAACTCGGCGCACTCTTGAAGGAAAAATATGTGAAATGCCCAGAATGCGGCGGAGAACTGGGACCTCCCCAATACTTCATGACCATGTTCAAAACTAGTATAGGTCCATACGGCGAGGACCCTGCTTATGGCCGCCCGGAGGCTGCGCAGGGAATTTTCGTCAACTTCCGTCGAATCCTTGAGACAATGAGGGAAAAGTTTCCGATCGGAATAGCTCAAGTGGGAACTGTCCTTCGCAACGAAATATCACCTAGGCAAGGGCCGATACGATTGCGAGAGTTCACGATAATGGATTTCGAACTCTTCTTCGACCCGGCGGAACCCGACTGCCCGTACCTCGAAGAGGTCGTATCCGAGGAGTTGTCAATTGTTACTGAGGAATCGAGGAGCAAAGGCACGGAAAATGCAATCAATGTCAAGGTGGGCCAAGCCGTCAAGAGACAAGTGATCAAAGCACCCTGGGCGGCGTACTTTATGGCCCTCTCAAAACGATTCCTGACTCAACTCGGCGTCGATGGACAGCATCAAAGATTCTTCGAAAAACTACCGACGGAAAGGGCTCACTATTCAGCCCAGACATTCGACCATGAAATCGAGCTGGACCGCTGGGGTTGGACCGAGGTGGCAGGTTTCGCGTACAGAACAGACTATGACCTTCGAAAACATATGGAGGCGACGGGGGAAGACCTGCGGATCTTCAAACCCTACTCGACACCTCGGCTCCGCAAAATCAAATCAATAAAGCCAAACCACCAAAACCTCAGAAAAGTCTTTCAAGAACAAACCGGAAGAATCGCCGACCTAATATCCAAAGATGACCCAGAAAAACTGCTCACCGCCAAGAAGGCCGGACAACCAGTGAAAATCGGGTCATACACTGTTCCCCCTGACTGTTTCGACGTGGTTGAAGAGGATGTGAAGGAAACTGGCACCCGCTTCCTACCTCACGTAATCGAGCCAAGTTTCGGGGTGGAACGCCTTCTCTACACGACCCTGGAATACAACCTGACGATGAAGGAGGATAGGCTAATTCTTGGTCTCCCATTCAACCTTGCTCCCATCCAAGCTTCAGTCTTCCCGTTGGTAAACAAAAATGGGCTACAGAAACGGGCTACGGAAGTCTATGAGACCCTCATCGCTGACGGGTTGAGGGTGGAGTATGATGAAGCAGGGTCCATCGGGAGGAGATACGCTAGAGCCGATGAGGCGGGGGTCCCTCTGGGAATAACCATAGATTACGATACGCTCAAGGATGATACCGTCACCGTCCGAGATCGCGATAGCTGGAGCCAGATGAGAACCCGAGTTGGAACGCTTGCGCCGACAATCCACAGGATAGTGAAAGAGGGTTTCCAGGCTCCAAAGTGACCTAGAACAGAACGCTGCTAGTTTTTTATGGCAAGGATAGCACCACATTGCGAGACAGTGCTCTTTGATGACCTTTCCAGTCGAAACCGAAGCAAACATACGACGAAGGATACTCGACATCTGCAGAGAACAAACCAGAAACGTCGTAGAGATCACCCGCGAACTAGCACTCATGACCGACACCGTTTCGGACGGAAAAGCCAAGGAAGCAAAAGAACACTACCAAAACATGCTGAAGATTCTAGGAGACTTCGAAGGGACCAAAAAGAAGCTCCTAGAGGAAGTCGCGTCATTCGGTACGCTCCTTAGCAACCGAGAGGATTTCATCAGACTAATTTTCAAGATAGGCGAAGTAGCCGACTATGCTCAGGGTATTGGATATCGGTTATCCGCAGTGATTGACCGGAACTGGAAAGTCGACAAGAAATACACTAAGCGGCTTGCGGAACTGAACGCCCTAGTTCTAGAAGAAATGTCAAAGATACGAGAAACCGTAATGTCACTGGGTTTCAACCCAGCAAAGGCCATGGAGCTCTCCAGAGGCGTCGAGGAAACAGAGAAGAAAGTAGACACAGCCTATCGATCTCTCGACCTCGATGTTCTAGACGACAAGATTCCACTACGAACACTCCTACTCGTACGAGACCTTAGTGCTCACATGGAAAATATGGCCGACCTAGGCGTGGATGTTGTAGATCTGATCCGGGTAATTGCCCTGACCGCCTAGAGAAATCATGAAACCCGCGACGCTTCAAGGCGAAGCCGAACTTATCGGAACCCGACTCATAGTATGGGACGCCAAAAACGGGCTCGACATTTACCGCTCCGGCTTCTTTGGAAAACCGGTCGGAATACCAAAACCCAAGCCGGACCAAGACTTCGACGTCCCACTCCTTCTAGACCTCATGGAAGGACTATACCTTCTAGAACATCAGAGGATATCCGTGATTGACGGAAGAACCAAAGAACCGGTTCGTAAATCCGTTCTACTGAGAGAAGCGAGAGAGACATATCGTGGATTCAGCCAAGCGTACCAAGTATACAAGGATCTGAGAAACAAGGGTTACATCGTTACACCTGGAATAAAATTCGGAGCTGACTTTGCGGTGTACGAGCACGGACCTGGGATAGATCATGCCCCCTTCATCGTTTCTGTCGAAGATCCCGAGTCCATCATGGGACCCTTCGAGGTGGTCCGGGCAGGAAGACTAGCAACAACCGTTAGGAAGCAATTCATCATAGCAATTCCAGACGCAAAGCTGGACGAGATCAGATACCTCGTTTTTAGCTGGTTCAAAGCCTAACTCAGCCATCAGATCGACTCGCAACCGTCCGTTGAGCATTCCTGAGAAAGGAAAGAGCAAAGTCTCGCGCGTGTCTCTCAGTTCCTCTGTGTTTCCCGTCTACATGCCTTAGGTGATGATAAAATTCATGGATCAATACGTAGGGATCAAACAGGTAATCTTCGCTCGATATGTAGATGGTCCGTTCTCGGTGCACGTAGCACCCGAGCGCCTTTTTCTCCCCTCTAGGTAGACCAATCCTAAGGGCAGGCCTTTCTACGCGATAGTGTGCACAAAGGGCGTCAAGCGCCTCCTCAGGCTTCCTTTCTATCGCGATGAGACGTACAATGTTTTCCTGGAACTCAGCCTCTTCGAATCTGTTCTTTCGTCCCGACTGCGACCGACTCAGCTCCAATCAACTGCTGTTGCGACTACTGTAACTCTGCGTTTCCGGTCCAAGACCGTTGCTGTGTTATCAATACAACCCTTTAAGGTTCATCAAAAAGAAGAGCTCTCCGGGACCTCTGAAGTGGAAGAGAATCAAGGTTCTCTTTGAGACTCGTCCTGAACGGTTGCAAGTAGCTGAGTTCTTGTTGAAGAATGGATTATGCGTGAGGGGCAATAGGACTTTTGTCAATGATGTCGAGATTCCAACTGTCAAAGTAACCGGCAGTCGGAGTTGGTCGCCGGACCGTAAGTGAAACCATTCGAGCGATGGACCATGACAGAAAAGTCAAGATGGTTTTTCGAAGCTGGAATCAACTGGACCATCGCTCCGGGCCACAGCAAACCAATTTGGGCTTGGAGTTGTTGAGATAACAGCCGACAACCCGAGCAAGATCGGGATTCTTGCGAATGCATCGACGGTCTTGGGCGGACCATCGAAGAAGCCTTAGACAAGCGCTGGTCGACGACCCTGAACTGAATCCGGAACCCAAGCTTACGGTGATAGGAGATAGGGTCATCCGGGGAAAGGCCATTTCGCTATTCTGAAGATTTCGGGGTTGCCAAGGTGCAAGTTTACAAGTAACCGAGACTCTCGTTGTTACTAAAGGTAACATTTATAGGCTAATTCCGTTACCAAGGGTAACGAATAAGGGTCTACCAATGATACTACAGCAGAAGCGCAACGCGTCTCGCCACAAGACATCCTAGACTACAAAACCTTCGCTCGCAAGCATCAAACTCCAGCGGGAAAGAATGAACTCAAGCAATTCGAACGATTTCACGCCGCAAGGAATCTGATCTCCCAAGAAATGGACACATACCTAGACGCGAAACTAACGCCCAACGACCATTCGAGCACAATAATTGTCGACGTATGTGGCGTCAAGAACAAAACCCTGACAGCAGTGTTTTGTCAGACCACAGGAATAGACGAGTCCCTCGCAAAATCCCTCGAAACAATCAACAAATCTCAGAACACCAACGTGATAATTCTTCTACCAAGAGAATTAGATCAGCCTACCCTAAAGGAACCAGTGCGCATTGCCCTCGAGAGAGGCAAGGCTACGGTGGAGGTGCTCGGCTGGTTCGGTGATACGTTCCAGGAAACATTTCGGGAAACCCTGGGCCTCATAGAGCTCTTGGGAAATGAAACCAGAATGAGAATGCTAGCACCGCTACTCGAAAGGTCGGGCGCGAAAAGAGACTATCGGACCAGGATAAATCCAAAGCTTGTCTACCACAACATCTCCGCTCTTTCCGATGCAGGTCTTCTCGACGAGAATATTGAAGGAGCGTATGAGTTGAGCCAGTTCGGAAAGACGGTTCTCGCGGAATTCATTACATTCCTAGAAAAGACACGGAAGACCCTTGATGAATCAAGAACTAGGGAGGTGAAAAATGATTGAGTGAAGATGAATTCTTTTCCAATTGGTTGCGTCGTCGATGGCGATTTCCAACTGCCAACCTCTTTGACGAACTCGAGCAGGACTTTGAGTCCATGTTCAAGGACTTGGAGCTTCCAAAGGGTCTCATCAGAGAGCGAAAGCTTCCTGACGGTGGCACCGTGAGAGAGATGGGTCCATTCGTCTACGGCTACTCGTTCAGCATGGGGCCCGACGGCAAACCGGTAATCAGAGAGTTCGGTAACGTCAAACCCTCTTTGAAGGGAGGACCATCAGGCGCGGTTAGGCCTCAGCTCGACATAAAGGAAGATCGAGAGCCCCTAGTAGACACAATAGTCAACCCCGACTCAGTGAAAGTCGTAGCCGAGCTCCCAGGTGTCGAGAAATCAGACATCGCCCTCGAATGCAACGGACAAAAGCTGACACTGAAGGTGGACACGGACAAACGGCGCTACTACAAGGAGCTGGAGCTTCCGGTCGAAGTTGACCCTGACACATCAAAAGCATCATACAAGAATGGCGTGCTGGAGCTATTGCTGACTAGGAAAAAGACCGGGTCAAAGTCCAAGCAGATAGCCATCGACTGATTTTGGGAGTACCACTCCCACCACCCCTTTTTGCGCCAAGAATCCAATTCGACTTTTTCAGACGACACGCGTGGCAGAGAATGCTAGACCCGAACCTAAGTCTTAACCGCTAATGATCGAAAGCAAAGTACATGGTTTCGGGAGACTTAGTTATCAGCCAGGCAGAGCACAAATCCAGGATTGAGAAAATTCGGGCTCAATTGAAGAAGTCTAGGTGCGCCGCACTCTATCTTGCGAATCCCACCCGGATTCTCTACACTACTGGGTTTAGTCACATTTCCACGGAGCGACCTCTCGCCTTAGTCATCCCGCAAGAAGGTGCCATCTTCATGATGGGCCCTCATCTGGAGGAGGATCATGCAAAACAAGATTGCGCTCTCATAGAAGAGTTCTTCAGTTATCCCGATTATCCTGGCGTTACTCATCCGATTCGACACTTTGTCAATGTGTTGACCCGAAAGGGATTGGCAGGATCGAAAATCGCGACGGACTCCGTTGACGGGGCAGCTGGAGGCTGGGGCTACCGAGGCCCCTCCTTACGAGACTTGCTCCGCCAGGCCAAGATGGTTGACGGCAAAGAGCTGGTTGACTCTCTGAGATGGGTAAAATCGAGGCAGGAAATACACTTGTTGAAAGAGAGTGCTCGATGGGCTGAGAGGGCTCACGACATTCTAGTGGAGTACATCGCACCTGGAGAGCATGATGCGCTGATCGGACTGAAGGCTAGCTACGAGGCGTTGACGGGAATGATGAAGAAACTTGGAGCTAGGTATCGCCAACTAAAGTGGGGCCTTTCACCCGTAGTTGTGGGCTGTCGGGGACAGGTCGGACCTGGGTCGGCTGTGCCACACGCCGTCTTCTCCAAGCGAAGGATCCGGAGAGGGGATGTATTGGTTACTGAGGCCGGTGTCGAAGTCGGAGGATACGCAAGCGAACTCGAACGGACGGTTATAGTTGGGAAAGCCGGGCCGAGAGAGAAGAAATACTTCGAGACCATGCTGAGAGCTCAGGACGCCGCGCTAAGAGCATTCAAGCCCGGGGTTGCTTGTTCCTGGGTCGATGTGGCAGCGCGGAGGGTGGTTGAGGCGGCCGGTCTGGCCGGCGCTCTTCGTCACCATGCGGGCCACGGCATTGGAATCGATGGCCACGAGCCACCTTGGCTCGACCCAGGAGAGAAGACGGTCATGAGACCGGGAATGGTGTTTTCGTGCGAGCCAGGACTCTACATTCCCGGCCATGCCGGGTTCCGACATTCAGACACGATAGTGATAACCAAAAATGGAATGGACTTCATAACTGAATATCCACGCAGCTTGGAAAAACTGACGGTCTAGTGGCAGAATCGGATTCTACGTCCACAAAGCGTTCGGCAAAGCCTTCTCCACGGTGGGAGAAACCCGATGATTATGATAGGTCTCTCCGCAGTGTGGACATTTGAGATTCCTTCGCCACATCCGGTAGATCAATTTGAGCCCAACAAACGTCAAAGCAAAAACGACGATACCTGCTATCGCGGATGCGATTGCAGAATCCACGTTCATTATGAAGATGAAATAATGAATGTCGACCAATTCAGGAACCCTCTAACACGACACGAGCGATGTGTGGACCCATGAGTGGACAAGTTTTGGCGCTCATACGCTATAATGCGAAACTTGCGGTATAAACCTACCTCAGAATGAAAGGCGCAAACTGAGGCGATAGGTATCTGTTTATTGAAAAGTATATCGCACTCTGAGAGACTTCTTGGAATCTTGTGAGCAAACATCAGGGCTGACTGTTCGGTGCAGTGGCCTGAACTGGTTTCAAGACTTCGTCCGCGTGAGTGATCTTGACCAGCCCCTTGAGGAGGAGCCGATTCGTTACCTTCGCACAGACATCACAGTCCTTACCCGGACAATACCCTTTTAGAAAGTTCTCACATTTCCAGCGATAATTCTCTATCTCAACAGTGGACATACAAGCGAGGCCTTTGTTGATTGGCCTTCAACCTGAAATCGACTAAAGTCTCGCGTAACTTCACGCAAAAGCAGCTGGTAACATCAGGAAGGTCGACTCATTTCCCATAGACTTCTCTTTGAATGATGTACCTCCATGATCTCACTTGTACCCGCTTCAATCATCATAAACCGGGCATCCCTGAAGTAACGCTCCACAGGCAGTTCCTTGGTATAGCCTATACCTCCATGGACTTACAAAGACTAATGTGCCACCTCGAAGGCAGTTTCCGTCGCGTATAGCATAGCCACTGCGCCTGCCCTTCTAGCTCCCTCTCCTCGATCGAGAACTCGGGCGAGATCGGAGTGAGTCTAGGCGTATTGGGCTGGCGCGACAACTATCGGTTTCGGCTTAGTGACCACCACTATGGCCTCCCGGAATATTGGCCGATAAGCGATTCCATAGAGGATGAGTCCATCCTTCCCTTCGTAGTCGAGCCTTCTGATGACCCCTTCCAGTCGGACCCCTGGTTTCAAATCGGAGACATCCGCGTCAACGAACAGCACCTTGTTATTTTCAAGCAGCTCGAAGTTTGAAGTCCATCTCTTCTTGAACGGAAGCTTTGCGACGGTCTTCAGCTTCGCAAACCGCGGAAAGCGTTTCTTTTCCATCGGTCCTGGACAATCGGAGGCCAGACAGGTCTCTCTTGCGGGATAATAGATCCTGTTGCAACCCTTGCAGAGAGAGAGCGAGAAGTAGCTGCCGTTGACCGGTTCAATATCGCCTACCAGTCGCGGAATCTCCAACCTTCTCTTAATTCGTGACAGTCGTTCGCGAATCAAATCATGGTATGTATCTATTCTAATCTCAGATTTCCGATTGACGTAATCCATTACGGTTGGAGCTCGTCCCCTCTTTTCCTCGATTCCATCTTGGACCTCAAACCACGTTGCGTTTGAATATGCTCCGGATCCGTAAGACACTGCCAGAACCTGGTCACCCGGCCTTGCCTTGTCTAAAAGGGAGGCGAGGGAAATCATCGTAGAAGCAGCGTAGGTATTTCCTGTATCCAATACTCTGAGCCAGGGCTTGATTTTCTTCTCAATGTCTTGCTCGGTGAGCCTCATCCGTTCGGCAATCGATGAGTCGCCAACGTAGGGGATTTCGTCCTGTGTCAGCGCATTGCAGGTCTTCATCGGAAGATAACCCGATGGCTGGTGAAAGGTTATCCAGTCAAAGTCGGACAAAGAAAGATTGGGATGCTTGCGGAACAGGTTGGCGATCGCACCGATGATGTGTGATTTGTAGGCTTCAACTGTCGTCCTACCAAAGTGCTTGGGGACAGCAGATTCCTCGCGTCTCCAAAAGTCCATGAAGAGGCTTGAATAAGGCGCAATGTCCTCTATACTTGCGATAAGATCGCTCCTTCCTAACACAAAAGCCCCGGCACCAGCTCCGGCCGAGTATTCTAGGGGGTCCCCACGTTCAGCCTGGGCAACATCTGACCCAATCGCGAGACCGTATTTTATTCGTCCGCTACGAATCTCAGCATCTATGAAGCCGACTCCTTGCATTCCAGAATTGCAGGCACCTTCAAGGTCAGCAATGAATACATTCTCTCCGACGCCAACGAACGACGCGACGTGTCGCGCAATCGTCCCTACTGCATACGGCTTAGACTCTGAACCGGCGGTGACGCCCCCGATCTCTCCAGGAGAAATCCCGGCCATGCGTATGGCATTCTCCGCGGCCTCGGTGGCGATCGTCATCGTGTCTTCGGTGTGGCCTGCTACAGCTTTTTCACGTAGAAGAAGTCCGTGTCTAACTTTCTCCAGAACCTTTTCAAGTTCTTTACCCCGCTTCTTCTCTCGCTCCCTAACAATCTTCGCTGTCTCAATCCGTTCTCGGGGAATGTAAACCCCATAACCAACAATTCCAACTTTGCTATGACTCATTAGAAGACCTTCGGCAACAATCGATATGTGAAGAGCTTTTTCTCAGGTTGCACGGTATTTAAGATTACGTTGAACGCGGGTTTGCGGCACGAGTCGAACAAATCCCTAGCTACGCGCAAAAGGCGATTCTTCCGTCCCACGGCACAGGCCAGCAGTTTCTTCAATCCTTCTGAAACTCGAAGAGTACTCACTTGGTTACAGTCTGTTTTTGGCGCTAGAGACCGGCCCGGTTCACTAATAGCTTCTCGAAGGACCACAGATGGTATTCCGCTCCACAACGAGCACATTTCTGGCACTCATAATTCTATCCTTCTCAGCAGGAGCCATAAATGGTCCTCACGAGGATGCGAAAGGCGGGCTTATCGCGAATCATTTACCCCTTGCAGCGGTGAATGGTCCTCAGCGAACCATCGTAATTACGGTTCAGTTTCCCGACAAAGCAAACGGTACTTCTCCCACCCAAATTCTGACGATGCTCTCAAACTTGAACAACTATTACAGCGAAGACTCGTTCGGAACAGTTTCATTTCAGACAGGCATGACGCCTGCGGCCACCTCTGCTTGGTACACTTTGCCGAACACGATGACTTACTACGGAGCGGACACTGTATCGAGTGATAACCAACTAGTATCTGACTCGCTACAAGCAGCATACAACGCAGGAGTCGATCTCGCTAGCTACAAGTTTGCAATCGTAGTCCACTCAGGCAACGACGAAGCGATGACCCATGTAACCTCCGACATTCATTCCTTCACGATTCCAGGCTATGTTTTCAATCCGGCTCCCTTGATCTCATACAAGATTTCGACCTCTGTGGTGGCTGAATCTGACCCGACAGGGGTTTTCTGTCACGAGTCAGGTCACCTTCTCGGACTTCCCGACCTTTACGATTTGACCGGTCAAATCGACCCGTCGAATAACTTTTTGGGCTA
>WNGM01010191.1_pt1 | contig 11553 bp, 11 predicted proteins | sample 5400571 | NCBI WGS metagenome assembly WNGM01 (sample SAMN13153378, study PRJNA577476) | soil metagenome | isolation source: 100 cm soil or saprolite under Garry oak tree replicate 2 | place: USA:California | collected 2016-06-15 | reverse complement strand
CTCCGCCGCGACGGTGACCGGGCGGGTCTCGGCGCGGTAACCGAGATAGCGGACCTCGACCGAGTAGGCTCCCGGCGTGAGGTTGTGGACGACGTATCGTCCGAACGGGTCGGTGGTCGCGATCGCGACGGTGTTGCCGCCGCGCGAGACGCGCACTTCGCCCCCGGACAACGGCGTTCCGGTTGTGCTGTCGGCGACGGTGCCGCCGATATCTCCGTTCGCTCCCGCCCCCCGCCACATCGGCGTGGCGCCCGCCGAGCCGGTGAGGGGACCTGCGGCGGCAAGCCATACCACCACCGGCACTGTTCTGGAGAAGCTCATCGCAGTCATCTGCCCTCCTGGACGTGCGTGAATGCTTGCGTTCCGCGGGCCGTCTCGGATGGTACGACGGCGCGACGGATCGATTCACGTGCGGGCGACGCGCGCCGGAGGCGTAGCGCCGCTAGGAGAGCGCGGGAGGGGCTCGGGGTGGAGGGTGGAACGAGGTCAAACGCTCTGTCGGCCGCCCTGGCGAAACGGAAGGGGTTGGGACGACCGGGAGTGACGGGTGCGGTGAGGAACTGGCAGAGGGCGCAGTCCGGCGCGTGGATGCGGGCGCATGCGCTGGTGGTGTGGGACTCGATGTGCGCCTTGGCGTGCGCGCCGGCGGCGTCGAGCTGCGCGTCGGCCAATGCCGCGGCCCCCGGCAGCACGAGCTGCAGGACGGCGATGATGAGCCAGCAGGCTTGAAGGGCGGGCGAGGGTTTGGACATCGACGACCTTGTTACGCGAATCTCACCCTGGAGTTCCCGCAACGCGGTGACGCGACTCACGCCGCCGAACGGACCAGCTTCCGGACAACGACCGCCCCCAGCAGCACCAGCCCGTACATGCACACGATCAGCGGGCCCGTGGGCAGGTCCCCCGCGAGCGACAGCCAGAGGCCGAGGATCGACGCGAGTGCTCCCGAGCCCCACGAGATGTAGGCAAGACGCCGCATATCGCGGGTGAACAGGAACGCGATCACTGCGGGCACGACCAGGAAGCTGAACACCATCAAGACCCCCGCAACCGGTACGGCGAGCGTGATCACCACGCCGAACGAGAGGTAGAACAGGAAGTCCCACCACTTGATCTTCCAGCCCTGGCGCTCGGCCTCTTCCGGGTAAAACGAGATGGTGAGAAAGCGATGGCGCAGGAAATACTGGAAGACGCCGAGCGCGGCGTAGGCTGCCGTGAGCTTGATGATCGTGGGCTTGAAGGTGACCCACAGAATGCTGCCGGTGAGTGTCTTCTCAATCGCTTCGCCGCCACCTGGGACCTTGTTCGCCACCAGCACGGCGGCGGCGGAGGCGACAACGTACACGATGCCGATGAATGCCTCTTGGGGGACGCGCCGCCTTTCCCGGGGTGACGTACGCGTGAGCGCGAACAGCAGGGCGCCGACCGCAGTTGCAAGCATGGCGAAGACGTAAGCCCACGTCGAGTCGGCCTCCACGTGGATCAGCAGCGCCGAGAGACCGCCGAGGGCCGCCATCTGGGCGAGTGAGAGATCGACAAAGATGACTTCCCGCGCGATCACGTGCAGCCCTAGATAGGACAGCATGGCGACGAGCACCATGCACGCCACGAAGGGCGGGATCATCAACTGAACACCGCTCACGCTGGCCTCCGCAGGTCAGTTGGTCCCGGCGCCGCCCCCGCCGAAGGCTTGGGTGAGGTCCGTGATCCAGAGGTTCATAAGGTCGAAATACGTGTTGATGCCCGGGGCCCCGTTGGTGTTGGACGGCACGATCACCGCCTTGGCGCCTGTCCGCTGCGCCACCTGGAGCACCTGGTTGCGGTCGTAGTAGTTCGTCGAGAGCAGCACCTCGATATGCTGCTGCCTCATCTCGTTGATCACCTCGAGCACGTGCCCGGGAGTCGGCGGGATTCCCGGCTTCGGCTCGATGTAATCGACGCAGGGGAGCCCGTACTCGCGGGAGAAGTAATCCCACTCCTTGTGGTAGCAAGCGACCGCCTTGCCCCGGAAGACCATCGCCTGCTTGAGCCAGCCGCCAAGCCGGGTCATGAGTGGCGCGCCCTGGTACTGCTTCGAGCTCAGAAAATCGAACAGCTTGCCCTGCCGGTCGAGGTCCGCGAGCGTCTGCCCGCCCAGCAGCTTCACCAACTCGTCCCCGAACAGGGCACCGTAGATCCGCTCTTCGAAGTCTTTCTCGCGCGCCGCGAAGTACGCGGCGTTGTCGGGTGAGACGCGCTTCAGACCGGTGAGGACGTTGCGCGCGATCTGCACCGCGTTCAGGGGGCCCGTCCAGATGTGCGGGTTGCCGTACACGTGGATGTCGCCCTGTGCGCGGGAAAACGCCGTCGGCACGTCGAGCAGGTCGATCCCGGCGTACGCCGCGACGTACCCCGGACCACCTTCCGTCACCTTCGGATTGTTGGCCTTGTCCAGGAGGGCGGGGACCCAGAGCTCGAGGTCGAGCCCGGTGGTGACGAAGAGGTCGGCCTGAGAGAGCATCGGGACAAAGCTCGGCTTCGGCTGCACGTAGTGCGGGTTTTCGTCGCCGTTCGCGATCGAGCTCACTATGCCGCGGTCTCCTACGATCTCGCGGGCGATGGACGCGTAGGTGGTGAGCGACGTCACCACCTTCACTGGGTTCGCGACCGTCGGCGGGCCGCCGTGGAAGGCGAGCAGCAGCGCAAAGTGTCGGAGCATGTCAGTAGATCTCGTGTTTGTGTGGTCCGATGGCCCAGACCGCCTGGAAGGCGAGCTGCTGCGTCGCCGTGAGGCCTGTGGTCTTGGCCCAGCTGTACTGAGCGCGCAACTCGACCCACTCGCTCTCCCACAGGGTGAGCGAGGGGGTGAGTTGGCGCGTGATGCGGCCTGGGAGCGAGTCTTCGACGTAATCGTAGCGGGCGCCGGCAATCCAGCGCTGGCCAAGCTTGTATGTCGTGCCGGCGTACCAGCCAAGCCGGGTGGTGTCGCTGCCGCCTCGAGCCCGTGAGCTGCCAGAAGTTGAGCAGGTGCAGGAGGTACGTCGGCCGCCCGCCACCGCCGAACAGGGCTTCGTCGCTGGCGCTCCGGGTCACCTGAGCGGTGACCTCGTGGGTGCCCAGGCCGCCGAACGCGCGGTACAGCGATATCCCGGTGCCGGAGAGGCCGTCCTCGCCGAGGTACGTCCTGAGCGCGAGCGGATACTCCGTCTCGGGCAGTGCGTGCAGATGCCAGCGGTTCAGCTCGCCAAACTGCTGGCGGAACTTCCCGATGTCGAATCGGATGTGTCCCGGCAACCCCGTCCAGTAGGCGTAGCCTTCCTCAAGGCTCACCTCCCCGTTCTCGAGGCTCAGGAAGATCTTCGTGTTCGAGTAGGGGTCGAGCGCCGACTGAAACCCGACCTCGAACTCGCGGGGATCGAAATTGTCCCGCTGGACGCCCGGAGTCTGTGTGTAGGCGCGCACGTCCCCCGTGACGCTGATCTCGGGGTTGAGCTGCGCCTGGTTGCGTTCGCGGCCGATGAACCGCGTTGGCTGCCGGGTCGTGTCGGGCTTGGTCGTGTCGCTCCGGCCGGCCGCCGCCGCCGCCGCGGCGCGCAGGGCCGCGAGCTCATTGGCAGCGCCCGTGTCCTTACCAGCCGGTGCCGGCACGACTCCGGGCGCCCGCCCGAGCTGGGCTCGGAGACTGTCGAGGCGCCCCTTCAGTACCCGGATCTCCGCCGCGAGCGAATCCACCTGTCGCTGCATCGGCTGCTGCGCCGGCGCGAGACGCGGCAGCGCAAGGAGCCCCACGAGCGCCGCCACGACTCCATGGCGATGTGCAATCATTCCCGTGCCACCTCCCGTTTGGATCGTCCGAGGCTTGCGCCGCGCCCGTCGGGGCGCAGGCGCACCTTTCGCCATCCGGCGTCATTGTGACGCCGACCGGTTAGACGAGGAGAGCGGGTGGGGGGCGGGCTGGGGCGGTGAGGTGCTCGGAGCCGCCGGGCGGCGCGACTGCGGACCGGGTGAGACAGGGCTCGACGTGGATTGCCGGGGCGGATTGGACGCGCGTATGCCCGGCCGCGACCCGCGTCGCCGCGTAGTGACACAGCGCGCAACGCAGTGCGTCGTGCAGCGCCAGGCAGGGCGTCGCATGCTGCGCCTCGATGTGCGCGGGGGCACTGAGACGCTCGGATGCGTGCGCTAAGGGCAGAACACCCGCAGCGAGCCCCTGGAGGATCAGGAGCACCGTGGCGAGCGGTGCGGTCGAGCGGCTTCGCTTCGTCCGGAGTGCGATCACGTGCTTCGTACGGTTTGGACGGCCCGTTTGCTGGCGCGCGCGTAGCCGCGCAGCCGCCGCAGCATGCGCCGGTCGTGCCTGAGGGGGTCGTCGCCCTTCGGCGTTTCGATAATCTTGATCACCGGCGCCAACCGCAGGTCGCGCATCACTCGCCGGAACGCCTCCGCGCCTATGGTCCCCTCGCCGATCCACTCGTGTCGATCGAGCCGCGATCCCCGGGCCCCCTTGGAATCGTTGAGATGCAAGCACTTGAGGAGCGCGAGGCCAATCTCCTGCTCGAACTCCTCCCATACCTCGTCCAGGGCGCCGGCCACGTCATACCCCACAGCATGCAAGTGGGCGGTGTCGAGGCAGAAGCCCACGCGGGCCCGGGCTGCGATCGGCATCGCCTCGCGCAACGCGCGGAGTTCCTCGAAGGTCGATCCGAGCGCTGTGCCGGCCCCGGCCGTGCCCTCGATCAGCACCCCCACGTTCCCCGGCACTGCGGTGAGGCAGTCGGCGTAGGCGCGGGCGTTGCGGTCGAGCCCGGCGGCGGGGGCGTCGATGTAATTCCCCGGGTGGGAGACCACCCACGGAATGCCGAGGGCCCGGCAGCGCCGCAGCTCGCCGATGAAACAGGCCGCGCTTTTCGCGCGCAGCGTGTCGTCGGGCGACGCCAGGTTGATCAGGTAGCTGTCGTGTGCCAGCACCGCGCGGATGCCGCTGCGCGCGAGCTCGGCGCGGAACCTCGCGATCTCCTCCGCCGCGAGTATCGGCTCGCGCCACTGGTTGGGCGTCTTGGTGAACAACTGGATGGCGGTCGCACCGATCTCCCGGCCGCGTGCGGGTGCCGTGGCCACGCCGCCCAGCGTGGACACGTGAGCGCCCAAGAGATCGTCGGCCAGGCCTCTCAACCCCATTCCCCTTCCGTGAAGGCGAGTCGCGAGATCAAGGGGACGAACCGGACGCCGCCGGCGTGACGCTCCACGAGCTCCGCCGCCGTCCGCTGGAGAATGACCAGCTCCTGGGCGCCGAGGTCACCGATCGGGATGACGAGTCGGCCGCCTGGGGCCAGCTGCTCGGTGAGCGGCGGCGGCACGGCCGGTGCGGCCGCAGTGACGATGATGCCGTCGAACGGCGCCGCTTCGGGCCACCCGCAGGCTCCGTCGCCCAGCCGCGTGCCGATGTGCGGGAGCCCGAGGCGGCGGAAGCGCTCCTCGGCCTCGACCAGCAGGTCCGGAAGCCGCTCGATCGTGTAGACGTGCGCGCCCAGGTGGGCAAGCACCGCCGTCTGATAACCGGATCCGGTGCCGATCTCGAGGATGCGCTGGCCGCGGCGAGGCGCGAGCGCCTCTGTCATCAGCGCGACGATGTACGGCTGGGAGATGGTCTGCCCGCTTCCGATGGGGAGCGGCGCGTCGTCATACGCTTCGTCGGCGAGGTGAGGCGCCAGAAACCATTCGCGCGGGACCCACGCTAGGCTTGCGAGCACGCGCCGGCTCTTGATGCCGCGCGCGGCGACCTGGCTCGCGACCATGCGCCGGCGATTGCGGCGCGTCTTAGGCGCCGGGACGCCCAAGCACCGCACTCCACGGTTGCTCTCCCATAGGGTGAACTATACCTTGACAGCCACGAACTTGCGGCGAGCGCCCCTGTCCCAGCCATTCCAGCCCCGCATCCTCCTCGTCGGCGATCCGGCGGCCCGGCCTGAGGGCCTGGAGCGGTTCCTCGTCCGCGGGGGATTCCAGGTCACCGAGGCTGCCTACCCGGTGCCCGGGGCCGACCGTGCCGAGGCCCAGCCACCCGACCTGCTAATCTTCGCCAGCGGAGGTCGGGAGGCGCGCCTGGGGGACGCGGTGCGGGACCTCGCCACCTCGTCGCGGTTTGCGGGCGCCCCGCTCATCGTCCTGCTCGCGGACGGCGGGGCCGAGGCGGTGGGTGACGCGCTTCAGGCGGGTGCCCAGGACGCCCTCGCGGGCCCGGTGCACTTCGGCGAGCTGCGCGCCCGCATCGACGCGGGCCTCCGCCTGCGGGGCGAGCTGTACGAGGCTCGGGACGCCCTCCGCTCCCGCGACATGCTGTTCGACATCTTCCAGGAAGTGTCGGCGGCGCTTCGCGCCGACGAGATTTTCCAGATTCTCGTGCGACGGGTGGGGCGGGTGTTCGGGTTGGCGCACTGCTCCTTCGTGCTCACGACTCCCGGCGACGAACGCGGCCGCGTCGTGGCGGTGTACGAGAACCCGGGAATCCGCGACCTGGGGGTGGACCTGGAGCGCTACCCCGAGATCCAGGAGGCGATTCGCACCGAGCGCGCGGTGATCATCCAGGACGTGCACGAGCATCCGCTGTTCGAATCGGTCCGCAAGCGGTGGCTGGCGCAGCAGCTCGAGATCAACGTGCAGTCCGCGGTGGCGCTTCCCGTCTTCGTGCAGGGGCGTGCCGCCGGCGTGTTCCTGCTGCGGACGGTGCAGGGGGACCCCCAGCTCCAGCCCCACGACGTGACCTTCGCCAACACGATCGCCCAGGCGGCCGCTCGGGTGCTCGAGAACGAGGAGCGGCGCGCCGCGATGTACCGCCGCCAGATCAGCGCGGGCGTCACGGACGTGCTCACGGGGTGTGCAAGCCTGGACGCCCTGGACCGCCGGCTGCGCGACGAGTTCGAGCGCGCGCGGCGCTACTCGCTCCGATTCGCACTGGTCGTGATCGACGTCGACCGGCTGCGCGAGATCAACGAGGGGCTCGGGCAGGAGGCCGGCGACCGCGTGCTCGCCGAGATCGGCGCCCTGCTGCAACGCGAGATCCGCGCGCCCGACTTCGCGGCTCGCTACGGCGGCGACGAGTTCGCGCTGATCCTCCCCGAGACCGATGCCCAGGGCGGTCGGCAGTTCGTCGAGCGGCTGCGGCAGATAATCGCCCGCCATACCTTCCCGGATCTCGGACCCGAGAGGGTGCCGAGCCTGTCCGCGGGCGTGGTCGCCTTCCCGCACCTGGAGGTACTCCGTCCCGAGGATCTCTTCACGCAGGCCGAGGCCGCGCTCGAGCGGGGCAAGGCGAACGAGCCAGATCGGATCGGCGTGGCGGCGGAGAAAGCTTGAGACGTCAGACATCAGACGTCTCTCAGTCCAGCGTCTTTTGGAACCGCTGCACCGACAAGACGATCATCACGATCGCGAATCCCGCCAGCACCGCGACCTCGCGCCACAGCGCCTCGAGCCCGACGCCCTTCAGCAAGATCCCGCGCAGCACTTTTAAGAAATGGGTGAGGGGCAGCAGCAACCCCACCCACTGGAACAACTGCGGCATCGCCTGGCGCGGGAACATGAAGCCCGAGAGCAGGATGTTCGGCAGCACGAAGAAGAAGCTCAGTTGCATGGCCTGCTGCTGGGTCCGCACCAGCGTCGAGACGAACAGCCCGAACGACAGGCTGGCTACCACGAAGATCAGAGCGATCAGGTAGAGCAGCGGCACGTTCCCGGTCAGTGGTACGTCGAACACGTAGCGGCCAAGGACCAGCACGGCCGTCATCTGGATGAGTCCCACCCCGACGTAGGGCGCGATCTTCCCGAGCATCAGCTCGGTTTTGGTGATCGGTGTGACGATCAACTGCTCCAGCGTGCCCCGCTCCCGCTCGCGTACGATCGCCATCGCCGTGACGAGCACCATGGTGATCGTGAGGATCACGCCGACGAGCCCTGGGACGATGTAATTGGGGCTCCGCAGCCCGGGGTTGTAGCGCGGCCGCACGCGGGCTTCGAGGGGCGCGCTCGCGCGCCCGGCTGCGCGGGCGAGGATCAGGAGGTTCCGCACCGCGGCCACGCTCGTCGCCGCGTTGATGGCCGCCTGGGAGGCAAGGGGGTCGGCCGCGTCCACGATCACCTGCAGGGTGGCCGTCGTGCCGCGCCCCAGGAGGCGCGCGTAGTCGTAGGGGACCACGATCCCCGCCTGCGCGTCCCCCTGGGCGATGGCCCGGTCGAGGGCGGGCCGGCCGTCCACGTGGTCCACGATCCGGAAGTTCCCCGTGTTCTCGAACGCGGCGATGAGGTCGCGGCTCTCCGGGGTGCGGGACTCGTCGAGCACGACGGTCGGCAGGTGCTTCACATCGGTCTGGATCGCGTAGCCGAACATCAGCAGCTGAATCACAGGCAGGCCCACCATGATCATGAGCGTCAGCCGGTCGCGGCGCATCTGGATGAATTCCTTGCGGAACATCGGCCAGAACCGGCGCATCATCGCTCGTCGCGCTCCTGGAGGATGATGAACGCGTCTTCGAGGGTCGTGCCGCCCCCCCCCACCTGCGCCGCCACCTCCGCCGGCGTGCCAAGGGCGATCAAGTGCCCGCCGGAGAGCATCGCGAGCCGCCCGCAGCGCTCGGCCTCGTCCATGTAGTGGGTCGTCACCAGCACGGTGGTGCCCTGGCGGGCGAGCTCGTGGATGGCTCGCCAGAAGTTGCGACGCGCCGCGGGATCGACGCCCGCCGTGGGCTCGTCGAGGAACAGCACGGGCGGCCGGTGGAGCAGGGCACAGCCGAGGGCGAGACGTTGTTTCCAGCCGCCGGAGAGCTCGGCCGCGAGCTGGCCGAGCCGGGTCCCGAGCCCGATGAACTCGATCACCTGGCGGAGGCGCTCGCGGCGCGCCGCTCCCGTGAGCCCGTAGATCCCCGCATAAAAGTCGAGGTTCTCGGCGACGGTGAGGTCCTCGTACAGGCCGAACTTCTGGGACATGTAGCCGATCCGCTGCTTGATCCGCTCCGGCGCGACGGTCACGTCGATCCCCGCCACCGACGCCCCGCCCTCGGAGGGCTCGAGCAGCCCGCACAGCATGCGGATCGTCGTCGTCTTCCCGGAGCCGTTCGGCCCGAGCAGCCCGAACACTTCGCCGGTTGCGATGCGGAGAGTGAGCTTCTCGACGGCGGTGACCGAGCCGAACCGGCGGGTGAGGTCGTGGGTCTCGACCGCGGCCTGGGTCACGGGAGCAGCGGGATCTCGAGTGTGACGGGCATCCCTGCCTTGAGACGGCCGCCGGCATCCCCGCCATCCGCCTCGACCTTGATCCCGAACACGAGGTCCGCTCGCTCCCGCTCGGTGAGGGCGGCGCGAGGCGTGAACTCGGCGCGCGGCGCGATCTCTACTACGCGGCCCGGAAACGGCTGATCGTACCCGTCCGCGCGCACCGTGACCCCCTGGCCGGCCCTGACCCGCCCGATGAACCGGTCTCCGACGTACGCCCGGATCCACGGGCGTCGCACCAGGCCGAGCGAGGCGATCGGCGTACCGCTGATGAGCGGCTCGCCGGGCTCCGCGTAGCGAGTGACGATGATGCCATCCTCCGGGGCGACGATCGTGAGCTGGTCGCGGATCGCGAGTGCCGCGGCGACGGCGGCGCTGGCGGCGGTCGACTCGCTCGAAGCCGCGCGCATCGCGGCGAGCCGCGCTGCGGCGGCGGCTGCCGTCGCATTGAGCTCGTCGTACTGCTGCGCCGACACGATGCCCCGGTCGCGCAGCGGCTTCGCCCGGGCGAGGTTGTTCGCGGCGCGGGCGCTGTCCGCGACGGCGGCGCTGACCTCGTTGACCCGCAGGCCGGCGGCCCGGGCCTGCGCCCGCCGCTGGCGGATGAGGGCGTCGAGCCCCGGCTGCTCGAGCACCGCCACGGTATGGCCGGACGAGTTCGTGGAACCTGGCGTCGTGGCGTCGTGGAACGCTGTCGCCCCGGTGCCTCACCGGTGCGCCTTCAGCCAGTTGACCGGATCCAGGGCGATCCCGCCTTGCCCGCGCATCTCGAAGTGGAGGTGCGGCCCCCGGTCGCTCGACTCCCCGCCGACGTGCCCGATGACCTGGCCTTTGGAGACGCGCTCGCCCCTGGTGACCGTGGCCTCGCTCAGGTACCCGTAGAAGCTGTAGTACCCGCCGCCGTGATCGAGCAGCACCGACGTGAGGTAGGTCCCGAGCGACCCGGCGAGGCTCACGGTGCCACCCGCGATGGCGCGCACCGGCGCGCCCGCGGGCGCTGCGATCCCGATGCCGTGCCAGGGGATCCGGGTGTTGTTGGGCCCCGGCGCGGTGCCAAACTGATAGATGATCGTCCCGTCCACCGGCCAGTCGAGCTGGCCCAGATCGGCCGTGGTGATCGCCGCTGCGGTGGCGGCGCCGTGCGCCTCGGCCTCCCGCCGCGCGCGCTCCAGGGCCGCGATGCGGTCGTTCAGGCTCTTCTCGTCGCGCTCGAGCTGGGAGAGACGCTCCTGCGCTTCGCGCGCGCTGCGGCGGGTCTCGCGCAGCGACGTCTGCCGCTCGCGCTCGAGGGTGAGATAGCGCTGCAACTCTTCGGTGCGCTCGCTCCGGCGGCGCCCCAGGGCGTCGCGCGCGTCGACGAGCGTCTGGCGCTCTCGGGCGATCCGGCGCTGCAGCTTGAACATGTCGTTCGCGAGCAGGCGGTCCTGCCGGCTCACGAGGTAGAGGTATTTGTAGCGCGACAGCAGGTCGCCGAAGCTCTCGGCGGCGAGCAGCACCTGGGAGGTGTAGAGCGGCCCGCGCTTGTAGATGTCCACAAGGCGGTGGTCGAGCACGGCCCGCTTCTCCTCGAGGGCGTCCTGGGCGAGGAGCAGGTCCACGGTGGTGCGGTCGATCTGGCCCGAGAGGGCGTTGATCTGGCGGTCGAGCTCGTTGACGATGCGGTTCGTGGTCTCCTTCTGGCGCTCGAGATTCGAGAGCTCGTCCGAAAGCGAGTGCACCTGCGTCTTGAGCCGCTCGAGCTCCTGCTCGACCTCGGTCCGCTCGCGGCGGATGTCCTCCAAGCGACGTTGGTTGTCCCGAAGCTGCTGGTTGAAGGGCTGAGGCCGCTGGGCCGCCAAAGAAGCGTAGAAGAGAAAGGCGTGGAAAAGAGGCGTGAAAAGGAGGCGTGAAAAGCAGACGCCGGTTCCCTTCCACGCCCCTTTTTCACGTCTCCTTTCCACGTCTTCCTTCCACGTCTTCTTTCCACGCCGTCCTCTTTTCACGCCGTCTTTCCACGCCTCCTTTTCACGCTTCTTTTCTTTTCCACGCCTCATACCCGTCTCAGGTGCCGTCCAACCGACGCTGCGCTTCCGAAGAACCCGATCAGCATCCCGAAGCCTACGATGGCGACGGCCTGCTCGGTCGAGAAGAACGCCGCACGGATGAGCCAGCGGTTGATGAGGGCGTAGGCGCCGTACGAGAGGCCGATCGCCGCGAGCCCGCCCAGCATGCCCTTGATCGCTCCTTGAAGCAGGAACGGGCGCCGGATGAAACCGTCGGTGGCGCCCACGAGTCGCATGATGGCGATCTCGCGGCTGCGCTGCAGCACCG
>WNGM01007246.1_pt1 | contig 11553 bp, 12 predicted proteins | sample 5400571 | NCBI WGS metagenome assembly WNGM01 (sample SAMN13153378, study PRJNA577476) | soil metagenome | isolation source: 100 cm soil or saprolite under Garry oak tree replicate 2 | place: USA:California | collected 2016-06-15 | reverse complement strand
CTGGTCGTGCCGGGGCTGATCGCGGCGCGGTGGTTCCAGCTGGAGGACCCGTTCAGCCGGATCGCGCTGGTGCCGGGGATGTCGCTGGGCCTGACCCTGGCCGCCGGCGTGGTGGTGGAAGGGGTGCACCAGACGCCGTTCGGGCTGGCCAACGGCATCGCCACCACGGTGCTGGCCATCCTCGCGGCGCTATTCGTGGCCTTCCTGGCCCGGCGGCGGGAGGCCGGCAGGGCCGTGGTGGTTCCCTTCGTGAAGCGCTCGCTGTCGCTGTTCTCGAACCGGGCATTCGGGTTCCTGATGGGGGCGGTGTTCCTGGCGGTGCTGGGCGACGGGATCGTGCAGGCGGCGCTGGCCAAGGCCATCGCCTTCGGCGGCAAGGCGGGGTTCTCGCTTGAGGAGGCCCGCTCGCCCCGGCACATCCTGGTCCTGGTGCTGCTGACCTACCTCCCGTACACGTTCATCAGCCCGTTCATGGGCGTGGTCATCGACCGGTTCGACCGGCGGAAGCTGCTGGTGATCGCGAACGGGTTCCGGGCAGTGGTGATCGCGCTGGTCGGGCTGGCCCTGGCCGGCGCAGGGCACCTCGCCGACCCGATCCTGATCGCCGCCCTGATCCTGACCCTGGCCTCCACGCGGCTGGTCCTGGCCATCAAGTCCGCCGGCATCCCGGTGGTGTTGGGCGAGCGCAACCTCATGCAGGGGAACTCGATCTCACAGGCCGGCACGGCCGTGTTCGCTGTTCGCCGCCCGGACCAGCAACCTGGCCGAGGGACCCCGCACCACCCGCTTCCTCCAGGAAGCCAGGCGCATCCTGCGGGGGATCAGGGAGGGGCTCCGGGAGGTCCGCAAGCACCCGGCCGCCAAGCTCGGCCTGGCTTCGTTCCTGTCCATCCGGATGCTCTCGTCGTTCGTGGGCCTGGTCTTCGCCCTGGAGGTCCGCCAGGTCCTCGGCGCGGGGTCCAACAAGACGGCGGTGCTGATCGCGGGTCTCGCGGCGGCCGGAGGGGCGACCCTCGGCTTCGTGGCGGCGCAAGCCCTGAAGGATCGGGTGCCTCCGGCCCGGCTCATCGTCGGCGCCTTCGTGGTGGCTGGGGCGGGGACGGTCGCGTTCGGCGGGGTGACCAAGATCCTGGGACTGTCGGTTGTGGCCTTCGCGGCGGCACTCGGGTACTTCCTGGGGAAGATCTCGGCCGACACGATCATGCAGCAGGCCCTGTCGGACGACTACCGGGGCCGCGGGTTCTCGTTCTTCGACATCGCCTACAACCTGGCGTGGATCCTCCCGGCGCTGGTGCTGTGGCTGCTGTGGGCGCCCGGGCGGGTGCGCCTGCTGCAGATCGGCGCGGGGGTGCTGTTCCTGGCCTCCGCGGCGGTCGTCGCCGCGTGGTCCAAGCGGATCTCCACGGACCTGGAGGCGGGCGATTCGCGGCAGTCCGCCTCCGAGCGCCCGCGGTCCTGACCCGTGCCGGAGCTCCGGACCGATGACGTCGCGCTGCACGTCGAGGTGGACGGGGAGGGCGATCCCGTCACCGTCCTGGCCCACGGCCTGACCAACACCTGCCGGGAGCTGGCGCAGCTCACGCCGCTGGTGGTGGGGACCAAGGTGCGGTTCTGCTTTCGGGCCCACGGACACTCCGGCCCGGCGGCGTCCGGCCGCTACGGCTTTGAGGAGTTCGCCGCGGACCTCGACGCCGTCGCCTCCGCCTACCGGGCGACCCGGGCCATGGGGACGTCGCTCGGGGCCGGCGCCATCTGCCGGCTGCTGGCGTCGCGCCCGGACCGGTTCGAGCGGATGGTGTTCCTGCTCCCGGCCGGGCTGGACCGGCCGTTCCGGCACAAGGCCCGGTTCCAGCGGATGGCGGACGCCCTGGAGACCCTCCCGCCAGACCAGGGGCCCGGCCATCCGCCAGGTCATCGAGGACACGCCGGTGCACGACCGGGAGGTCCTCCGGGCCGTGTCCGCGCCGGTCCTGATCCTGTGCCGGGAGGGTGACCCCATCCACCCGGCCGAGGTGGGGCGGGCCATGGCCACCCTGTTCCAGAACGCCGAGCTGGTGACCTTCCCGGACGAGGTGGCTATGTTCCAGGCCATGCCCGAGCTGGTCCAGAAGGTCAACACGTTTCTGGCGTCGTGAGCCGTCGCCTGCTGTGACCGACCAGGAGCTCCCGGAGTCCGCTGTCGAGATGGCGGCCGCGGTGGCGGCGGGCTCCGTGTCGCCGGTCGCGCTGGTCGAGCGGTGCCTGGAGCGGATGAACCGGTGGCAGGCCGTGACCAACGCCTTCACCCAGCTCATGTTCCGGGCCGCCATAGAGGAGGCGCACGCCCTGGAGCAGGCCGTCGCCGCCGGGGAGCCCGCCGGCCCGCTGGCCGGGGTGCCGGTCGCGGTGAAGGACCTGTTCGACGTGGCGGGGTGCCGGACGACGGGGTGCTCCCGCGCCTACTGGGAGCGGTGGGCGGACGCCGACGCGGAGCTGGTCCGGCGGATCCGGGCGGCCGGCGCCATCGTGGTGGGCAAGACCAACATGCACGAGCTGGCGGCGGGAGCGACGAACCTGGTCTCGGCGTGCGGGCCGACCGCGAACCCCTGGGACCCCACGCGGATCACCGGCGGGTCGAGCGGCGGGTCGGCCGCGGCGCTGGCGGCCGGCGTGGTCCCCATCGCCCTGGGCACCGACACCGGCGGGTCCATCCGGATCCCGTCGTCGTTCTGCGGCATCGCCGGGCTGAAGCCGTCGACCGGCGCGCTGCCGCTGGACGGAGTCCTGCCGCTGGCGCCGTCGCTCGACTGCCCCGGACCGATGGCCGGGTCGGCGGCCGACCTGCGTCTGGCCTGGGAGGTCCTGTCCGGTCAGGTGGCCCCGGTGCCGGCCCCGGCGGGGCCCCGGCGGGCCGGCGTGCTCGGCGGCTATTTCGCGGACCGGATCCACCCGGAGGTGGTGGGCGGCGTGCGGGCCATCGCCGAGGCCCGGTCACGGGATCGAGGACGCCCCCCAGGTGTGGCTCGACATCGGGTGGGTGGAGTTCCACCAGGGCCACGGGCACCTGCTAGAGCATCCCGACCTCCTCGACCCGCTGACCGTCTCCTATCTCGAGCACGGCCGCGACGTCCCGCCGGCCAGGCGCGCCGAAGCCCTCGACCGGGCCCGCGAGGTCGGGTCGTGGTTCGAGGAGCGGCTCCGAGATGTGGACGTGCTGATCACCCCGTCCACCCCGTTCCCGGCCCCGCCGGCCGACGCCAGGGACGTGGAGATCCGCGAGGGCGAGCGCCTGGGCATCCACGGCGGCGCGACATCGGTCCTGACCCGGCCGGTGAACCTGGCCGGCCTGCCCGCCCTGGCCCTCCCGTCGGGGACCTCGAAAGAGGGGCTTCCGCTGGGGGCCCAGCTCATCGGTCGCGCCGGGAGCGAGTCCATGCTCCTGGAGACGGCGGAACTGCTGGAACGACACGACGCCCAGTTCCGCGTTCGACAGGCTCCCTGGCCGCCACCCTGAGCCTCGTCCGACGGGGACCGTCGAGAGGTCCCTGCGGGTGCGGGGCCTTCGACCCTCGCTGCCTCCGTACCGCCCGGCATAGTGGGACGGGGCGTCGCGCCCCGACAGGGCAAGGAGGTTTGAGGGATGCAGAAGGTGAAGGAAGCCGCGTCGGAGTTCCTGGCGAGCAGGCGGGTGGCGGTCACCGGGGTCTCCAGGACGCCGAAGAGCCACGGAGGCAACATCGTGTACCGGCGGCTGAAGGACCGAGGCTACGAGGTCTTCGCCGTCAATCCCAACGCGGACACCGTGGAAGGCGACCCGTGCTACCAGGACCTGAAGTCCATCCCCGGCGGCGTCGAGGCCGTCGTGATCGGGACCAGGCCGGAGATCGCCGAGGACACCATGCGCGAATGCGCCGACCTCGGCATCAGGCACGTGTGGATGCACCGTGGGCCCGGGCCCGGCAGCGTCTCGGATACGGCGACCGCGTACGGGCGACAGCACGGGATCACCGTCATCGACGGAGGCTGCCCGCTGATGTTCGGGCCCACCGCCGACTTCGGTCACAAGGTGATGCGGGTCCTGTTCTCCAGCAAGGTCCCGAAGGCGGTCTGAGCCGCCCCGGGAGGCACGAATGGAGCGGCTGACCGCGCAGGACCTCAGCTCGATCTGGCCGGAGGAGTTCGGCTGGCCCCAGGACATCGGCGCGCTCGCGATCCTGGACGGCGACGAGCTGCTGGACCAGAACGGCCGGTTCCGCATCGAGCACGTCCGGGACTGGATCGGCCGCAGGGTGTACCTCGTCCCTCGGTTCCGCCAGATCCTCTACATGCCCCGGAAGGGTCTGGGCTGGCCGCTGTGGGTGGACGCCCCCTCGTTCGACGTCGCACAGCATGTTGGGGTCCAGGCCGTGGATTCGCCGGGGGGCGAGCGGCAGCTCCTGGCGGCTTGCGAGCGTCTTCGCCGGCGGACGCTGGATCGATCGCGTCCGCTGTGGGAGGCCTGGTTCCTCCCCGGTCTGCCGGATCGGCGCATCGGGCTGTTCATGAAGCTGCACCACGCCGTTGCCGACGGCGTGGCCGGCGTCGCCGCGTTCGGTGCGCTGCTCGACTTCACCCCGGACGCGCTGCCGCCGGCGTCGCCGCCGTGGACGCCAGCGCCCATCCCCTCGGCACGTGAGCTGTTCGCCGACAATTGGCGCCGGCGAACGGACGCGCTCGACGGCTTCCTCTCGTCGGTGGGGCATCCGATGGAGGCCGTCCGCCGCGCGAAGCGATTGTGGCCATGGGTGCGTGAGAACCTCGGGAACGGCGCTCCCCGGACCAGCATCAACCGTCGGGTGGGCCGGGACCGTCGGCTGGCCGTCGTCCGGAGCCGGCTCGACCTGGTGAAGGAGGCCGCCCACGCACACGGGGGCAAGGTGAACGACGTCCTGCTGGCAGCCCTCGCCGGCGGGCTGCGAGACCTCCTGCGGAGCCGCGGAGAGCCGACGGACGGGCTGGCCCTGCGCGTGTTCGTTCCTGTCTCCCTGCACCAGGAGCAGCCAGGCGGGGCCAGGGGCAACCTCGACGGGGCGATGGTGGTGCCCGTTCCCGTCGGCGAGCCGGATCCCGTCCGGCGGCTCTGGACGATCGCCGCGGAGACCGCCGAGCGGAAGCGGAACACCCCTCCCGCCGCGGGGACGCTGTTTCGGAACGGCGTCGTCCAGCGCTCGTTCCTGCGCATGCTCCCGTACCAGCGGATCATGAACGTCTACGCGACGAACGTCCCCGGTCCGCCGGTGCCCATGTACCTGGCCGGCGCGCGGGTGTTGGAGGTCTTCCCGATCGTCCCGATCATGGGGAACGACACCATCGGCGTCGGCGCGCTGTCGTACGACGGGCAGTTCAACCTCACCGTGGTCGCCGACCGGGATGCCTGCCCGGACATCGAGGTCCTGGTCGACGGAACGCGGAGCTCGCTGGCCGCGCTGGCGCGAGCGGTGTCCGTGGACGACCACGAACTGATCGCGACGGCCCCGGGGGTCCCGACAGGGTAGGTTCGTCCGGTCTGTTCCATCCGAGCGCGTCGGAAAGGTGAGGGCATGGCACGTCGGTGGTGGTGTGTGGACGGCAACGAGGCGGCGGCCCGGGTCGCGTACGCCCTGAGCGAGGTCATCTCGATCTACCCGATCACCCCGGCCTCCCCCATGGGGGAGCACGCCGACGACTGGGCGGCGTCGGGGCGGCCGAACCTGTGGGGCGTCGTCCCCGACCTGGTGGAGATGCAGTCGGAGGCGGGCGCCGCGGGAGCCCTGCACGGGGCGCTCCAGAAGGGAGCCCTGGGCACCACGTTCACGGCGTCGCAGGGCTTGCTCCTGATGGTCCCGAACATGTTCAAGATCGCCGGGGAGCTCACGCCCACCGTGATCCACGTCGCCTCGCGCACCGTGGCCACGCACGCCCTGTCCATCTTCGGTGACCACAGCGACGTCATGCACGCCCGGAGCACGGGGTGGGCCATGCTGTGCTCCTCCACCGTCCAGGAGGCCCAGGACTTCGCCCTCCTGTCCCACGCCGCGACCCTCCGCTCGCGGGTGCCGTTCCTGCACTTCTTCGACGGCTTCCGCACCTCGCACGAGATCAACCGGATCGAGTCGCTGGACGACGACGACCTCCGGGCCCTGGTCCGGGAGGACGACATCCTGGAGTTCCGGGGTCGGGGGCTCACCCCCGACGCGCCGGTCATCCGGGGGACGGCGCAGAACCCGGATGCGTTCTTCCAGGCCCGGGAGGCGTGCAATCCGTTCTACGCGGAGACGCCGGACATCGTCCGCCGCGTGATGGCGGCGTTCGCGGATCGGACCGGCCGCGCATACGACCTGGTCGAGTACACGGGTGCGCCGGACGCGGAGCGGGTCGTCGTCCTGATGGGCTCCGGCATCGGCGCCGCCGAGGAAGCCGTCGAGGTCCTGGCCGAGCGGGGGGAGCCGGTGGGGCTGCTGAAGTTGCGCCTGTTCCGGCCGTTTCCGGCGGAGCAGCTGGTGGCCGCGCTGCCGCCGACCGTCCGCTCGATCGCCGTCCTCGACCGCACGAAGGAGCCCGGCTCGCCAGGCGAGCCGCTGTACCTGGACGTGGTCGCCGCGCTGGCCGAGGCCATGGACGCGGACCGGCCGCCCTTCCAGCGGGTCCCCAGCGTGATCGGCGGACGCTACGGCCTGTCGTCGAAGGAGTTCACCCCGGCCATGGTGGCCGCCGCGTTCGCCGAGCTGGGCAGCGAGCCTAGGAAGCGCCACTTCACCGTGGGGATCCACGACGACGTGACCCACACCAGCCTCGAGGTGGACCCGGCGTTCCGCCTCCGCCGCCCCGACGGCGAGGTCCAGGCGATGTTCTTCGGACTGGGCTCCGACGGCACGGTCGGGGCCAACAAGAGCTCGGTCAAGATCATCGGCGAGAACACCGATCTGTGGGCCCAGGGCTACTTCGTGTACGACTCGAAGAAGTCCGGGTCGGTCACCGTCTCCCACCTGCGGTTCGGGCCTCGCCCCATCCGGTCCACGTACCTGATCGAGGAGGCCGACTTCCTGGCCTGCCACCAGTTCGGTCTGCTGTCCAGGATGGACGTCCTGGGCCACGCCCGGGAGGGAGCCACGTTCCTCCTGAACAGCCCGTACGGGCCGGACGAGGTGTGGGACCGGCTGACCCGCGAGGTCCAGCGGCAGATCGTGGACAAGCGCCTCGAGTTCTGGCTCATCGACGCGGATTCCGTGGCCCGGGACGCCGGGATGGGCGACCGCATCAACACCGTGATGCAGCCCTGCTTCTTCCATCTCTCCGGCGTCCTGCCGGCCGAGGAGGCCATCGCCCGGATCAAGGAGTCGGTGGAGAAGGCCTACGGGAAGCGGGGCCGGGCCGTGGTGGAGCGCAATTTCGCCGCCATCGACCGGTCGCTGGCCGAATTGCGGCGCGTCGACGTCCCCGACCGCGCGACCAGCGAGCTGTCCATGGCGGCGATCGTTCCTGCTGACGGGCCCGACTTCGTGCGGCGAGTGACCGCGAGGCTGATGGCCGGCGAGGGCGACCTGCTCCCGGTGAGCGCGTTCCCGGTGGACGGGACTTTCCTCCCGGGCACCGCCCGCTACGAGAAGCGGGCCATCGCCAAGGAGATCCCCATCTGGGACCCGGACATCTGCATCGACTGCGGGAAGTGCGCGATCGTGTGCCCCCACGCCACGATCCGGATGAAGCTGTTCGAGCCCGCCGCGTTGGAGGGCGCGCCGGCCTCCTTCCAGTCCAAGGAGTTCAAGTCCCGGGAGCTCCCGGGATACCGCCTGGCCGTCCAGGTTGCGCCCGACGACTGCACCGGCTGCGGGGTCTGCGTGGACGTGTGCCCGGCCAAGAGCAAGGAGGAGGTCCGGCACAAGGCCATCAACATGGAGCCCGTCCTCGAGCACCGGGAGGCCGAGCGGCCGAACTGGGACTTCTTCCTGTCCATCCCGGAGCTCGACCGCGAGCTGGTGGCGCACGACTCGGTGAAGACGTCGCAGGTCCTGGAGCCACTGTTCGAGTTCTCGGGGGCGTGCGCGGGATGCGGCGAGACTCCCTACCTCAAGCTGGTCACCCAGCTGTTCGGCGACCGCATCGTGGTGGCCAACGCCACGGGGTGCTCGTCGATCTACGGCGCGAACCTGCCCACCACGCCCTGGAGCATGAACGGCGAGGGCCGGGGGCCGGCGTGGAGCAACTCGCTGTTCGAGGACAACGCGGAGTTCGGCCTGGGGATGCGCCTGGGCCTGGAGGCGCAGGTCCGGACGGCCAGGGTCCTGCTGGAATCCCTGGCCCCGGTCGTCGGTGAGGAGCTAGCCCGGTCGATCCTCGACGCGCCGCAGGAGACCGAGGCCGACATCCGGGCCCAGCGAGCACGGGTGGACGACCTGAAACGGGCCCTGTCCGATCGCTCCAATCAGCCGGAGGCCCGCCGCCTGCTGGCCCTGGCCGACAACCTGGTGCGCAAGGGGGTGTGGATCATCGGCGGCGACGGGTGGGCGTACGACATCGGGTTCGGCGGCCTCGACCACGTGCTGGCGTCCGGCCGCAACGTGAACATCCTGGTCCTGGACACCGAGGTCTACTCGAACACGGGGGGCCAGGCCTCGAAGTCCACCCCGCGCGGCGCGGTGGCCAAGTTCGCCTCGTCGGGCAAGGGAACCGCGAAGAAGGACCTGGGGGCCATCGCCCGGGCCTACGGCAACGTGTACGTGGCGCAGATCTCCTTGGGGGGCAACGAGATGCAGACGGTGAAGGCCCTGCTGGAGGCCGACGCCTGGCCGGGTCCGTCGCTGGTCATCGCCTACAGCACGTGCATCGCCCACGGGATCGACATGTCGAAGTCCATGACCCACCAGAAGGACGCCGTCCGCAGCGGCTACTGGCCGCTGTACCGGTTCCATCCCAGCGAGGTCGAGGACGGGCACCCCTTCAAGCTGGACTCGAAGGCGCCGTCCATCCCGGTGCGGGAGTTCGCCTCCACCGAGGCCAGGTTCGCCATCCTCAGCCGCACGGACCCCGAGCGCGCGGAGCATCTGTTCGCCCTGGCCCAGGCCGATGTCGACGAGCGGTGGCGGTACTACCAGCAGCTGGCGGAGATCGAGCGGACCGTCCCCCACGAGCCCGAGCCGGCGGTCCAGCCGGACGTGGAGAGCGACGCCGGCTACCGGTACGACGACGAAAGGGGGACCCCGTGACCGGCGCGCCGTCGCCGTCGCCGGAGCCGGGGCCGGGGCTGGCCACCGCGTACCTGGGCCTGGACCTCCCCTCCCCGCTGGTGGCCTCGGCCAGCCCGCTGACCCGAGACCCCGAGACGGTGGCCCGGCTGGAGCGGTCCGGAGCGGGCGCCGTGGTCATGCCGTCGCTGTTCGAGGAGGAGGTGCTCCACGAGGAGATCGAGCTGAACCGGGCCCTCGAGGCGGGGACGGAGCATTTCGCCGAGGCCCTGGACTACTTCCCCGCCGTCACGGACTTTCAGACCACGGCGGAGCGGTACCTGTCGTCGCTCCGCGCGAACAAGGCGGCCGTCCGCATCCCGGTCATGGCCAGCCTCAACGCCACCTCGTCGGGAGGGTGGGTCCGCTACGCCAACCTCGTCGAGGAGGCCGGAGCGGACGCACTCGAGCTGAACCTGTACCGCGTGGCGGCCGACCCGGACCGGACCGCCGAGGACGTGGAGGCTTCCGACCTTCGGCTGGTGGCCGACGTGCGTGCGGCGACGGGCATCCCGCTGGCCGTGAAGCTCAGCCCCTACTACTCCTCGTTCGCCAACTTCGCCCGGCGGGTGGTGGAGGCGGGCGCCGACGGGCTGGTGGTGTTCAATCGCTTCTACCAGCCGGACCTCGACGTGGAGACCCTGGACGTGGTGCCGCGCCACCAGCTCAGCCAGTCCTGGGAGACCCGCCTGCCACAGCGGTGGATCGCCATCCTCCGCCCCCAGCTGGGGGCACGAGCGTCGCTGGCCGCGACCACCGGCGTGCACTCGGGGACGGACGCGGCGAAGCTCCTGCTGGTGGGGGCGGATGTGGTGATGACCACGTCGGCGCTCCTCCTGCGAGGCCCCGAGCACCTCGGGACGATGCGGGACGAGGTGCTGGGATGGATGGGGGAGCACGGCTACGAGTCCGTCGCGCAGCTCCGGGGAAGCGTCAGCCGGTCGGCCGCGGAGGACCCCGGAGCGTTCGAGCGGGCGAACTACGTGCGGGGCCTGAAGTCGTGGGCCGCTCCGGAGGATCTCACGCCGTCCTCCCCGACCGCCTGACGGTGACCGCGCGGGCGCCCGGTCAGCCCGCCAGCTTCGCCGAAAGCTCGGGGTCGGTGGGCTCGACCAGGATGGAGCCGTCCGGGAACAGGATGGTGGGGATGGTGCGGAGCCCCCGGTTGATCCGGACCACCTCGCGGGCGGCGTCGGGGTCCTCGTCCACGTCGACGTACCGGTAGCGGGCCCCGTGCCGGTCCAGCACGCGCTGGGCCCGCCGGCAGTCGCCACACCACGGCGCCCCGTACACGACGATCTCGTCCATCCCCTCCTTCATACTCGATCGGAGCGGCCGGTGACAGCTAGCATCGTCGCCCGATGCAGACGAAGCGGCGAAACGAGGAGGCGCTGGGCGGCGGGTTCGTGGCCGCGGCCGCGCTCCAGTTCGGCGTGGTGGTGGTCTTGGGCAAGCTGGTGGAACGAACCGGGCTTCCGGTCGCGTCGATGCTTGCGGTGCGGTTCGCCATCGCCGCGCTGGGCCTGGGCGTCACACTGTGGGCGCTTCGCCAGCCCCTGTTCCCCGCCCCCGGCGAGCGCCTTCCGCTGGCGCTGCTGGGGCTGATCGGCTACTCGGCGGAGTCGTCGCTGTTCTTCCTGGCCCTGAACCACGGCCAGGCCGCGGCGGTGACCCTGCTGTTCTTCACCTATCCGGTGTTCGTGGCCCTGGTCTCCATCGCCCTGGGCCGGGGAGGGCCCGGGTGGCTCCTCGGCGGGAGCCTGGTGTGCGCCGTGAGCGGGGCCTCGATCGTGGTGGCCTCCACCGGTGGGCTGGCCATCCGCCCGCTCGGCGTGGTGCTGGCGGTGGCCTCCGCCCTCACCTTCACCGCCTACCTGCTGGGCGTGGACCACGTGATGAAGCGAACGAACGCGCTGGCCGGCTCGATGTGGGTGAGCGGGTTCGCCGCGATCGGGCTGGTCGCCTTCGCCCTGGTCTCCGGGAACGCCGACGTGCCCGCCGGCGGCGTGCAGTGGGCCCGTCTGGCCGGCATGGGAGCGGGTACGGCGGGCGCGTTCGTGGCGCTGTTCGTCGGGCTCCGCCGGCTGGGGCCGGTCCGGACCTCCATCGTGGCGGCCATGGAGCCCCTCGCCGCGACCATCCTGGCCGCGCTGTTCCTGTCCGAGCCCATCCGCGCGGGCGTGGCCGCGGGCGGCGTCCTGATCCTGGCCGGCGCGGTGGCGGCCAGCCTGGCTCGGGCCACGCCGTCCAAGGAGCCGCCCGTGCCCTGAGGTCCGGACGCCGAGCCCCGACGTCGTGAGGGCCCGACGCGGAAGGCGTACGCTGTCCCCGTGGC
>WNGM01009385.1_pt1 | contig 11559 bp, 8 predicted proteins | sample 5400571 | NCBI WGS metagenome assembly WNGM01 (sample SAMN13153378, study PRJNA577476) | soil metagenome | isolation source: 100 cm soil or saprolite under Garry oak tree replicate 2 | place: USA:California | collected 2016-06-15 | reverse complement strand
TGGTACTCGCGACTGACATGGGCGATGGCGGCCGATCGCGCCCTGCCCCGCTTCCTGGCGAAGCTCCACCCCAAGTACGGCACGCCCCACCGGACGCTCCTCGTCTACGCCCTGGGGTTCGCGATCCTGGTGACACTTCCCTTCCCCGACCTCCTGATCCTGAACGTGTGGGTCTTCGGCGCCTACGACCTGACCCTCGTGTTCGCCACCATCCGGGCGCGCGCGGTCTACGCCGATCGACCGCCGGGGTTCCGCGTCCCGGGCGGCCGGGCCGGGGTATGGATCAACGCGCTGGTGCCCGCCGCCACCTGGGTCCTGGTGCTCGCGATCACCTGGCGCGACGGCCTCCTGCCGCTCAAGCTCTCGCTCCTGTTCGCGCCGGCGCTGATTTACCTTGGCCTGCGCCTCGCGCGCCGGCGGATCTCCTCCTGATTCCCGTCCGGATCACGCCGCCGCCGCGACCCGTCCCCGCCTTCAGAGACGGTCGAGCGATTCCTTGCCGATGTTGGGGAGCCACGGCCAGATCTCGTACTGGGCCACCCCGGCGTGGGTGAACGGATCGTCGGCCCGGATCTTCTCGAGGGTCTCGTGCACCGTGCCGTCAGGGACGCGCAGCAGCAGGGCTCCGCCGTTCCTCGGGTCGAGCGGCCCCGAGGCGAGGAGCCAGCCGCGCTCCTTCAGATCGCGCAGATAGGCGCGATGCGCCTCGACATGCTTGAGAACCTCGTCGAGCGGTCGCCGGTAGCGCACCAGAGCCACAGCGTACATACGCGGCCTCCTCTCGCGAAGGATGCTCACGACCGCTTTATGTGTCGTGTCGCCGAGAGCGAGTCGCGCTGGTGCCAGCAAAGACAACTGCTCTCGTGTGCCGCGCGATCATCAGGTCCTCGTTGGTAGGGATGACCCGGACCGTGCAGGGGCCGTTCGGGGGGCTGATGGTGTCGGCATCGACGGAGTTCTTCCGCGAGTCGAGTTCGACACCCAGATGCTCGAGCCCCTCGCAGATCTCCCATCGAACCGGAGCCGCCCGCTCCCCGATCCCACCCGTGAAGACCAGGGTGTCCAGGCCGCCGAGGATGGCGGCGAGCGCGCCGACGTGCTTGCGGACGGAATAGCAGAACATCGCGACGGCCTCGGCGGCTCTGGGATCCCGGTCCCGCTCGGCGAGCAAGGTCTTCATGTCCGGACTGATGTCGGAGATGCCCAGGAGGCCCGCCTCCGCGTTGAGAAGGCGCTCGAGGCGGCCGGCGTCGTACCCTTTCTGCCGCATCAGGTAGAGAAGCAGACCCGGATCCAGGTCACCGCTCCGCGTCCCCATCACAAGGCCGCCGGTCGGGGTGAGCCCCATGGTGGTGTCGAGCGGACGCCCCTCCCGCAGCGCCACCAGGCTGGCCCCGTTTCCGAGGTGGGCGATGATCGTCCGCCGCCCGACAGCGGAGCCAAGCCTCTCCACGACGTACTCGTAAGAGAGCCCGTGGAAGCCGTAGCGGCGGAGCCCCTCGTCCCAGAGGGCGCGTGGCAGGGGGAAACGCCGCGCCAGCTCCGGCATCCCTCGATGGAAGGCGGTGTCGAAGCATGCGACCTGGGCCAGGCCGGGGACGTGGCGAGCCACTTCTTCGATGAGTTCGATCTCGCCCGGGAGATGGAGCGGTGCAAGCGGGATCAGCCGCCGCAACGCGGCGACCAGGTCCGGATCGGCGCGTCGTGGCGTCGCATGGTCCGGCCCACCGTGGACCAGTCGGTGCCCGACGGCGGCAGGGGCGGGGAGCCCGTGCCTCTCGAGCGCCGCGAACAGCTGCCGCACCGCGGGGCGAGGTTCGGGAGACTCGCCGGGCAGGTCGGTGAAGACCTCGCCGTGCGGCCCCCGCAGCCAGACACGGGCCTCCCGTAGCCCGAGGCCCTCCACCGCTCCGCTCGCCATGAGCGCCTCCTCCTCGCCCATCCCGTACAGGGCGAACTTCAAGGAGGAGGAGCCGCGGTTCAGGCACAGGATGGGGCGAGGGGCGGTCATGCGTCGGCCCAGGTCCAGTCGCGCACCTCGGGCAGGTCTTCGAGATGCTCCCGGATATGGGCCTCGTGCCGGCGGAGCATCGCCGTGCACCGCTCGGTCAGCTCGGCGGCCCGCCCGGCCATCCGCGGGGCGCGTCGGATCGCCTCCATGCAGAGGTGATACCGGCTCATGCCGTTCTTGACCACCATGTCGAACGGCGTGGTCGTCGTCCCCTCCTCGTTGAACCCGCGCACGTGGAAGCGATCCACGTCGGGCCGCCCGTGCACGATCTCGTGGATGGCGCGCTGGTAGCCGTGGAAGGCGAACACGACATCGGTCCCCCGGGTGAAGAGCTCGTCGAAGGAGGTCTCGTCGATGCCGTGGGGATGGACGGCCGGAGGGAAGAGGGTCATCAGGTCCACCACGTTGACGACGCGGACCTTCATCTCCGGGGCGTGCCGTCGCAGCCACCAGGCCGCGGCCACCACCTCCAGGGTCGCACTGTCGCCGGCGGCCGCCAGGACCACGTCGGGCTCCCCGCCCTCGTCGTTGCTCGCCCAGCGCCAGATCGATGCCCCGCGCGCGCAATGCTCCCGTGCCGCCCGCATGTCGAGCCACTGGAGCTGGGGCTGCTTGTCGATCACGATCAGGTTCACGTAGTTCCGGCTGCGGAAGCAGTGATCGGCCACCGAAAGCAGGCAGTTCGCGTCCGGCGGGAGGTAGATGCGCGACACGGTGCCCTTCTTGGACAGGACCACGTCGATGAGCCCGGGCCCCTGATGGCTGAAGCCGTTGTGGTCGTTGCGCCACGAGGTCGAGGTCAGCAGGATGTTGAGCGACGCGATCGGCTTGCGCCACGCGAGCTTGATGCTTTCTTGCAGCCACTTGGCGTGCTGCACGGTCATCGAGGCCGAGACCATGGCGAACGCCTCGTACGTCGCGAAGAGGCCATGGCGGCCGGTGAGAAGGTACCCCTCGAGCCAGCCCTGGCAGTTGTGCTCGCTCAGGACTTCCATCACGCGGCCGTCGGAGGAGACGTGATCGTCCGTGGGCAGGACCCGGTCCATCGAGCAGCGGTTCTCGACCTCGAAGACGTCGCCCAGCCGGTTCGAGTTGGTCTCGTCGGGGCAGAACAGCCGGAAGTTCCGGAGCTTCGCATTCCTCATGAACATGTCCCGCATCATCCTGCCGAGCTGCCGCGTCGATTCGCGGCGCTCGGCACCGGGGCGCGCGACCGGGATCGCGTACTCCGTGAAATCTGGGAGGTCGAGGTCCACCAGCAGGCGGCCGCCGTTGGCATGCGGGCTGGACCCCAGACGCCGAACCCCCCGGGGGGCGAGGGCGGCGAGCGCGGGAACCAGGCGGCCCCTGTCATCGAAGAGCTCCTCCGGGCGGTAGCTCTTCATCCACGTCTCGAGGAGCCGCAGCTGCTCCGGGCTCTCCTTGACGTTCGGGAGCGGTACCTGATGGGCACGGAAGGTTCCCTCGACCGGCAGGCCATCGACGACCTTCGGCCCGGTCCATCCCTTGGGCGTGCGCAGGACGATCGCGGGCCACCGCGGTCGCTGCGCCAGCCCCTTGCTGCGGGCTTGTTCCTGGATCGCGCGGATCCTCCCGTAGCACGTGTCAAGCAGGGTGGCGAAGCGCGCATGCATGACCATCGGATCATCGCCTCCAAGGAGGTGAGGCTCGTAGCCATGCCCCCTGAGCAGGCTCGCGATGTCGTCGTCGCTGCTACGGCCGAGGACCGTCGGGCCGGCGATCTTGTATCCGTTCAGGTGGAGGATCGGCAGGACGGCGCCGTCCCGGGCCGGGTTCAGGAAATGGATCCCCTTCCACGAACCCTCGAGGGGACCGGTCTCCGCTTCGCCGTCACCGATCACGGCGGCGACGAGCAGGTCCGGGTTGTCGAACGCCGCTCCGAAGGCGTGGACGAGCACGTAGCCGAGCTCGCCACCTTCGTGGATCGATCCGGGCGTCGGGACGCTCACATGGCTCGGCACGCCGCCCGGCGTCGAGAACTGCCGGAACAGGCGCCGCAGCCCCTCGACGTCCTGAGAGACGCTCGGGTAGACTTCCGAGTAGGTTCCTTCGAGGTAGACGTTGGCGAGGATCGCCGGTCCCCCGTGCCCGGGACCCGCCAGGTAGATCAGGTCGACGTCGGTCTCGCGGATCAGCCGATTCAGGTGGACGTAGATGAAGTTGAGCCCGGGCGACGTGCCCCAGTGCCCGAGCAGCCGGGGCTTGATCTGCTCAGTTCGGAGCGGCTCGCGGAGCAGCGGATTGTCTTGAAGATAGATCTGGCCGACGGTCAGGTAATTGGCGGCCCGCCAGTAGGCATCGAGTGCCTCGATCCGACTCCTCGACAGAATGGTCGGCATGAATCATCTCCCCTGGCCGCGATCATGCACCACCGGCCCGGCCGCGGCGAGCAGGGCGGGCAGGCCGTGCTCGAGCAGATCGCCGATGCGCTCGATAGCGATGTCGGCGGGGGGATAGAGGGCGAGCGTCTTCGGGTCGTGCGCGTAGTGCCCCTGCCGCGGGAGGACCGTCGTCACACCGCGCCCCCAGATCTCCTTGACGGCCGCCAGGATCCGCGGCTTGTCGTCCACCAGCACGTAGTGGTCCGCCGGGTAGCGACGCTCGACGTCGTCGAGCTCACGCTCCTTGTGGATGTAGACCAGCACGTTGCCGTCCACCGCCTCCCGGAGCCCCGAGCGCTCGATCTTCCGTGGCTGGAAGACCGCGTCGCCGTCCGAGAAGATGACCGCCGGCCCCCAGCCGCGGAGTCGCTCCAGGACGTCGAGCGAGTTCGGATACAGCCGGTTCGCGAAGGGATAGTCCACCAGGAACGCGGACACCGTCAACACGTGCGGATCGCGCGGGTTCTCCACGCGGTAGCGCTGGAGGGCGCCCAGGTAGTCGGCGTAGCCCAGTTCGTCCCGCAGACCCTCGAAGATCGCCCAGTACCGCTCCTGCCGCTCGTGACCGATCTCACGATCGAGGTGCCGCCTGAGATCGGCCGCGACACGATCGTTGTCGAGCAGGGTGTTGTCGACGTCGACCAGCGACACGACCTGGCTGCGAGAGGTCATCGGGCGACCCGGGCCGATAGCGCGCGGCGTGGAGGATGAGACCGCCACCCTACTCGCGGAGAGCAGCCGTGTCAATACACGTGTCCGGCGCGTTCTCCGCAGTGCCAGGGCGGCGTCGTCATGAGGACCGTGGCGTCCCCAGCGGGATTTGAACCCGCGTTACCGCCTTGAAAGGGCGATGTCCTGGGCCAGACTAGACGATGGGGACGGACGGCCGCTCCCGCGGACAGGCGAGTCGCGCCCAGGCGCTAAATGTATCACGGCCCGCCCGGGGACGAACGTCTCGAGTGCCACGGAGTCGACGAGACACTGCCGGCGCCGCCGAACAATCTCCGTTCGCCGCCGCCTTTTTACAGCGCACTTCTCTTGACATCCCGGGGCGTTTCTGTTAACTCTCCTTCCATCCGTTCGCAGATCGTTCGAGCCCGATCATTGTCGCAGGCCCTTGATCGGTGCCCTCGTCACCCCAACCCGAGAGCGCCGATCCCCCGAAGGAGGGTTCCCCATGGATGCGAAGAGAGAAGGCGGCCTGGTTCCAGTCACGCTCGGCATCGTCGCGCTGGCGACCGCCCTCGTCGCGCTCCTCGTCCCGGTCCCGGCCCGCTCCGGCACGTCGACGCTCCGGATCGACCCGGAGGCGCTCTCGGGCCGGATCACCCAGTACCTGCTCGGAGAGTCCGAGATCGAGTCGGGGTCGTCCAAGTCGGGGGCGCAGTTCGGGGCGAACGTCCGCCTGAGCGACGAGCATTTCGCCAGGCAGCTGATCAGTCAGACCGAGCCTTCCATCGCCGTGAGCCCGGCGAACCCAGGCACTCTGGTCGCGGGGTTCCACGACCTGTTCCCGAAGACCCAGGATTTCGTCTGCCGGATCGCCTTCACCGCCGACGGAGGGACGAGTTGGACGCTCGCGGGAGCGGCCCCGCTCGAGAACAGCGGCGACTTCTGCAGCGACCCGGCCCTCGCCGCCGACGCGGGCGGCAACTTCTACTACGCCTATCTCGACCTCAACTTCGGCGCCCAGCGTTCGGACGTCGTCGTGGCGAAGTCGACTGACGGCGGAAGGACCTTCCCGACCTTCTCGGTCGCCGTTCAGGGTCAGCCGTCGATCAACTTCCCCGACAAGGAGTACGTCGCGGTCGACGCCGGCGCGTTCAGTCCGTTCCGTGGAAACGTCTACCTGACCTGGACCGACTTCCTCAACCCGCTGGATCCGCTGGCGCTCGACAACGGTCAGATTAAGGTGGTCGTCTCCCGCGACGGGGGCTCGACTTGGTCGCCTCCCGTGGCGATCAGCCAGAGCGCCCAGTTCCCCGAGGCGATCTCCGGCAGCGAGCCGGTCGTGGCGCCCGACGGGACGGTCTTCGTCTTCTACGCCGACTTCGTCTCGAGGACGGGGCCACTGAGCATCAAGTTCTCGCGCTCCGGTGACGGAGGGAGCAGCTGGAGCGCGCCCGCCGACGTTGCCTCGAACCTTCCGAGCCCGGGGCGCTTCAGGCTGAAGAACGCCGACCCCCAGTTCGGCACGACCGCCAACCGTGGCTTCCGCTCCAACAGCTTCCCGACGGCGGCCATCGCCCCGGACGGCACGATCTCCGTCGCCTGGGTGGACTTCTCGGCCGGGAGTTGCCGGAACGATGGCACGAGCCGGCCGCCGTGCACCAACGCCGACGTGCGCCTCGCGGCTTCGAAGGACGGTGGCGCGAGCTGGAGCAGGCCGTCCAAGGTGAGTGACGAGAAGAACGCCACCGATCAGTTCTTCCCCTGGGTCGCCTCCCATCCCGACGGGACGATCAGCATCATCTGGCAGGACAAGCGGCTCGATTCAGCGAACATCGACTTCGACACGTTCTATACGAATACGACCAACGGGCAGTCGTTCCGAGCCAACGTGCGCGTCACAACGGCGACCTCGCGCACCGGCCTGACGACCTTCATCGGCGACTACAACAACCTCGCGGTCGCGGGCGCGAGCATCGTCCCGGTCTGGACCGACCGCCGCTTCCGGAACAACGACATCTTCTCCGCGGTCGGGACGCTTCCCTGAGACACAGGCACCGGAACGGCGGGAAGGATCCGAAAGCCTGAAGGGCCGCCTTTCGGTCGGCGCGCGGAGCTCCCGGTCAGTGGTGGTGGCGGTGGTGCAGGTCGGGGGCGTGCGGGTGGGCGTGCGCCTGCGGCCCGTGGTGGTGAGGGTGGGCGTGCGAACCGGCCACGATCTCCCCCGGCCCATGCTCGTGACGATGGTGATCGTCGTGGACGTGGGCGTGGTCGTGGTCCACCTCCTTGTGCTCGTGCAGATGGTCGTGGACCTCGCGCAGCAGCAGCGCGACCCCGATCGCCATGACCGTCGCCAAGGACCGGGATCGCCACGAGGGCCCCTAGAAAAGGCGCGGTCGCGAAGTAAGCGGCCATCCGGGACGACCCCACGGCCCGCAGCCCCAGGACGAAGAGGACGGCGCTCAGGCCGTAGCTCATCCAGCCGAGGAGGAGGGCCGGCACGACCACTCCCGCTCCCGGGAGTGTCTCGCCTCGGCCCAGGGCCGCCGCCATCATGCAGGTGCCGCCGGCGAACCCCTTGAGGCGGGAGAACGCGACCGGGTCGCGCAGCGCCAGGCGCTGGCTCAGGTTGGTGTCGATCGCCCAGCTCAGGCTGGCGCCGGCGATCGCAGCGACCCCGAGCCACTCGGCGCGCAGATCACCGGGACGCTGGCCGACGATCCCCGCCCCCAGCAGGATCAGGAGCGCCGATCCCGCCTGGCGCAACCCGAGGTGCTCCCTGGCGAGGACGACCGCCAGGAGAATCGTCAGCGGCGTCTCGAGGTTGAGGAGGAGCGAGCCGCTCACCGCCGAGACGCGCTGCAGCCCGAACATCAACAGGAAGGGACCGAGGATCCCTCCGGTCATCACGGCTCCCGCCAGCAACGGCAGATCGGAGGGTCGCAGCGGCGCCTCCGAGCGCCCCCCGCCGCTGCGAAGCCGCGCCAGGAGCGCCAGGAGGGAGAGACCGAGCCCCGCCCCCAGGTAGAGCAGCGCGGCCAGAGTCAGCGGCCCGGTCCTCGTCAGGAGCAGCTTGGAGAGGGGCGCGCTGACGCCGAAGAGAGCGGCCGCCCCCACGCCGAGCGCCGCGCCCCGTGCGTGGGTCGGCTCGATGCCGTTCGCGACGTTCATCCGCTCCCCGCACGCTCTCCGCGCGCAGCACCGCCGAGGATCTCTTGGAGTGGGAGGACGACCGCCACCCTGAAGCAACGATGGTGAGCCGTGCTGGACTCGAACCAGCGACCCTCTGATTAAAAGTCAGATGCTCTACCGCCTGAGCTAACGGCCCATCCTCGATGCGGTCTGGATGATACCGCAATCTCAGCCGAGGCGGAGCCTCCGCGCCGTGCGGACGATGTGCTCGAGGACGTCGTCGACGTCCTGCTCCGTCGTGCGGTAGTTGAAGATCCCGAATCGAAAGTAGACGTCGCCGCCCAGGACGATCGTCGGGAACCAGGCGAAGCCTCCCCGCTCCACCGCCTGCTGGATCCTCTTCTGCACGAAGTTCAGACGGGTGCGCGCCGCCGGCCGGCTCCGATCCTCCGGCGTGAGGCGTCTCGCCCGGGCCGTCAGGTAGCGGAAGCAGACGCTCGCCAGCTCGACGGGGGCCGGGTGCGCCTCGAAGCGTTCGTCCGCCTTCACCCGCCTCTCGAGGTGGTGGGCGATCGTCATCGTGCGGTCGACCAGATCCCCGAGCCCGCGCCGGCCGAGGGCCTTGAGCGTGAACCAGAGCTTGAGTCCCCGGAACGGCCGCGAGCCCTCCATGGAGTAATGGTAGAAATCGAGGCGCTCCGGCTCCGACTCCAGGTCCTTGCGGAGGTAGTCGGGCTCGGTCCGGAAGCTCCCGTTGAGCGCCCGGCCGTCGCGGACGAAGAGCCCGCCGAGGCTGAACGGCTGGAAGAGCCACTTGTGCGGGTCGACGGTCACGCTGTCGGCGCGCTCGATGCCGGTCAGGCGATCGCGGTAGCGGCCGGAGAGGAGCAGGGCGCCCCCGTAGGCGGCGTCGACATGCCAGGGGATCCCTTCGTGCCGCGCGATCGCCGCGATCGCCGGCAGCGGGTCGATGTTGCCGCTGTTGGTCGTGCCCGCCGTGGCCACGATCCCCATCGGCCGGAGCCGCCGCGCGCGGTCGCGCGCGATCGCCCGCGCCAGGGCGTCGGGCCGCATCCTGAGCGACGCGTCCGACGGAATGCGGACGAGCGCCCCCTCCCCCAGCCCGAGGATGTCGAGGGAGCGGGCGATGGAGAAATGCGCCTGGTCGGAGGCATAGAGACGCAGCCGTCCGCCAAGACCGGCCCGGATCCCCGCGCCGCGCGACCCCGGCCCGAGGGCGCGGTCGCGCGCCATCTTCAGGGCGATCGTGTTCGCGATCCCTCCCCCGCTCGTGAAGACGCCGAACGCCTCGCGGCCGAAGCCGATTCGATCGTTGATCCACCGGATCAGGCGGACCTCCAGATGGGTTGCCGCCGGCGCCGCCTTCCAGGCGTCGACCGACTGATTGAGGAAGGCGGCCGGCAGCTCGGCGAAGGCGGCGATCGGCAGCGGCGCCGGGTTGAACAGGCCGAAGATTCGCGGATGGGACATCTGCATCGAGTGGCGGAAGATCCGTTCCCGGCACTGGCGCAGGACCTCCCGCGGGTCGCGGCCGCGCTCGGGGAGGGGCTCGTCGAACAGGCGGTCGAGCGTGGCCAGGCTCGCGCCGCTGTAGACGCGATCCATCCCCTCCCCGAAGAGGTGCTCGAGCGTCGCGCGCAGCAGGCGGCGCCCGAAGCGCTCCGCCGGCAGGCGCCCCTCCAGGAGCCCCGGTGTCAGCCGGGCGAGCCCCGCGCCTCGGATCCACGATCGCGTTCGTGCCTTGCGTGCCACGGCGTCCTCCCGGAGTCGGAAGGCTAGCACGCGGGGAACCGCGCCGGAAGGCCGCACGCGCTGGACCGCATCCGCCGCGCGGGCCCCGGAGCGGCCGCGCGCCGCCGCCCGCGGCGTCAGAAATCTCTTGCCTGCGCGGCCGTCCGGCGCGATCCTACGTGGGTCGCGTCGTCGACGGGGCGGAGGAGGGGCGATGGAGAGAGGCAAGCGGCGGATCGAGACCCTGGCGGTGCACGCGGGGGAGCGGCGTCCGGGTCCGGAAGGCTCGGTGATCTTTCCCATCTACCAGGGGACCGTGTTCTCCGTCGAGCCGGGAACCGACTACCACGACATCCGGTACATCCGGCTGAGCAGCACCCCGACGCAGCGCTACCTGAACGACAAGCTGGCGGCGATCGAGGGGGCCGAGGCGGCGGTCGCGACCGGTTCCGGCATGGCGGCAGTCTCCACGACCCTCCTCGCCTTCCTCAAGAAGGGAGATCACCTGCTGGCGGGCGACTGCCTGTACGGCGGCACGCACGACCTCCTGACCCGTCATGCCGAAGACCTCGGCCTGTCCTACACCTTCGTCGACACCCAGCGGCCGGAGACCTGGGAGCCGGCCCGGCGGCCGACGACCCGCCTCATGCTCCTGGAGACGATCTCGAACCCGCTCATGCGCGTGCCGCGCCTCAAGGAGGCCGTCGCCTTCGCCCGCGGCGCGGGGCTGCTCACCCTGATCGACAACACCTTCGCGAGCCCGGTGAATTGCCGGCCCCTCGACCTCGGCATCGATCTTTCGTTCCACAGCGCCACGAAGTACCTGAACGGCCACTCCGACCTGGTCGCCGGGTGCGTTCTGGGGAGCAAGGAGGGGATCGATCGGGTCCGCAGGACCCTCAACCACTTCGGAGGCGTGCTCGATCCGCACGCCGCGTTCCTGCTGGCCCGCGGCCTCAGGACGCTGGCGATCAGGGTCAAGGCCCAGAACGCCGGCGCCCTGGCGCTGGCCCGCGCCCTCGCCTCCCACCCGAGGGTCGCCCAGGTGAACTACCCGGGGCTCGAGACCCGCCCCGATCACAGGCACGCGCGGGAGATCCTGTCGGGGTTCGGAGGGATGCTCAGCCTCCGCCTCAAGGGAGGTCTGCCGGAGGCCGAGCGGCTGATCGCCTCCCTCGAGCTTCCCTGCTTCGCGCCGAGTCTGGGGGGCGTGGAGACGCTAATCACCCGGCCGGCGATCTCCTCCCACGCCGGGATGAGCCGGGCCGACCGCGAGCGCCTCGGGATCACGGACGACCTGGTGCGTGTGAGCGTCGGCATCGAGAGCGCCGAGGACCTGATCGACGACTTCCGCCAGGCGCTCGATCGCGCATGAGGCCGGTCGGGAGGCGAACGGCCGCGCCGCGAGTCCTGCTCCTGGCCGCGCTCCTGGCCGCGGCGGGGTGCAGTTACTCCAAGAAGCAGTATTACATCCCCTCCCCGCTGCCGATCGATTCCCGCGACGTCTCGGTCACAGTCACCACCTGCGGCTGCGAACACTGCCGCCTGCAGCTCGTCAACCCGGTGAACGGCAGGGTGGTCTACGAGCAGGTC
>WNGM01004091.1_pt1 | contig 11559 bp, 9 predicted proteins | sample 5400571 | NCBI WGS metagenome assembly WNGM01 (sample SAMN13153378, study PRJNA577476) | soil metagenome | isolation source: 100 cm soil or saprolite under Garry oak tree replicate 2 | place: USA:California | collected 2016-06-15 | reverse complement strand
ACCGGCATCACGCTGAGCCGCGTCTCGGGGCACGGCGGCGAGCAGGAGATCATCGGGCAGTATCGCGGCACCACCGTCGTCATGGAATTCCACGAAAAGGTGAAGATCGAGATGGTCTGCTCCGAGCCGTTCGTGGAGCCGTGCATCAAGGCCATCCTGTCGGCGGCCCGCACGGGCGAGGTCGGCGATGGCAAGATCTTCGTCCAGCCGATCGAGCGGGTGATCCGCATCCGCACGGGCGAGCTCGACAACGCGGCGCTCACGGCCGTGAACGCGGATGCGGTGCAGCGCGCGGCGCTCGAGAGCGCGCAGCACGCCGGAGCCGCCGCCGGCGAGGAAGACGCATGACGGCCACCGTTTCGGCGGGCGACACCGCCTGGGTCCTCACGTCCACCGCGCTGGTGATGGTGATGACGGTCGGGCTGGCGTTCTTCTATGGCGGCCTGGTGCGACCGAAGAACGCGCTCAACACGATGATGATGAGCGTCGTGGCGTTGGGCGCGATCAGCGTGCAGTGGGTGCTCGTCGGCTATTCGATCGCGTTCGCGCACGGCTCGCCCTGGTGGGGCGGGCTGTCGTGGCTCGGCTTCAAGGGCGTGGGCCCGGACCCCGATCCCGCCTACGCGGCCACGATCCCGCTGCAGGCGCACGCCATGTTCCAGGCGATGTTCGCGATCATCACGCCTGCCCTCATCTCGGGCGCGATCGTGGAGCGCATGCGGTTCCGCGCCTACGTCGTGTTCCTCGTGCTCTGGGCCACGTTCGTGTACGACCCGCTGGCCCACTGGGTGTGGGGGGCGGGCGGCTGGCTCCAGAAGCTCGGCGCGCTCGACTTCGCGGGCGGCACGGTGGTGCACATCTCGGCCGGCGTCTCGGCCTTCGTCGCGGCGCGGATGCTCGGGCCGCGCAAGGACTTCAAGCGCGCGCCCATCGTGCCCCACAGTGTTCCGCTCGTGCTGCTCGGCGCGGGGCTCCTCTGGTTCGGCTGGTTCGGATTCAACGCCGGGTCGGCGCTCGCGGCGAACGGGCTCGCCGCGCTCGCGTTCACGAACACCAACACCGCGGCCGCGACCGCGCTGATCACGTGGGTCGGCCTGGACCTGGCGCGCACCGGGAAGGCGACCGCCGTCGGCGCCGCCACCGGCCTCGTGGTGGGCCTGGTCGGCATCACGCCCGCAGCCGGCTACATCACCGTGCCGGCTTCGATCGCCGTCGGCGCGCTGTCGGCGCTCGTGAGCTACACCGCGATCCAGATCCGCGCGACCACGCGGCTCGACGACTCGCTGGACGTGTTCTCCTGCCACGGACTCGCAGGAGCGGCTGGGGCGCTGTTGACGGGCGTGTTCGCCACGAAAGTGGCGAACCCCGCGGGCGGCGACGGGTGGATCGCCGGCAACTTCGCCCAAATGGGCGTCCAGCTCGTGGCGGTGCTCGCGGCCATCGCGATCGCCGCCGTCGGGACGGCGGTGATCATGGCGGTGGTAAACGCGACGCTCGGCGCCAAGGCCGGCGTGAAGGAGCAGCTCACCGGGCTCGACCTGAGTGAGCACGGCGAAGAGGCCTACTTCGGCGAGCAGGGGGCCATCCCCGCACCGGGTATCGCGCTGGGTGAGGGCGTGATCGTCTCGAGCGTCGCAGCCGAACCCGCGAACGTGGTGGCTGCCTAACCGAGTAAGGTCTCGAGCGCCTCGGCGTACTCGCGCCCCAGCCGCTCGAGCGAAAACAGCTCGACGGCGCGGCGGCGGGCGCTCGCGCCGAGCGCCGCCCTCCGCTCCGGATCGGTGAGCAGCTCGGCGAGGGCCCGGGCGAACGCGGCGGGATCGTCGCTCGGCGCCAGGACGCCGCTGTCGCCTAACACCTCGGGGACCGCGCCGCTCGCGACGGCGACCACCGGACGCCCGCACGCCATCGCTTCGGCCACCGCCAGGCCGAACGTTTCGACGTCGCCGGTGTGCACCAGGCAGGTGGCCGCGTTGTAGGCAGCCGCGAGCTCGTGCGGCGACAGGAATCCGAGGAAGCGCACGTCGAGGCGCAGCCGCTCCGCCTGGGCCCGGACCGCCGCTTCGAGCGAGCCGCTGCCCCGGATGACCAGGGTAGGAGCCCCGGGGCCGAGCCGAGCGAGCGCCTCGAGCATCCAGTCATAGCGCTTTTCCCATTCCAGCGCGCCCGCTGCGAGCAGCAGCGGCCGGTCCGCGAAACCGTGCCGCTCGCGAAACGCGCGCCCGCTCCCCTCGTCCGGCCGGAACACGTCCACATCCACTCCTTCGTAGATCACCCGGTGGGGCGGCCGACCCATGAACGGCGCGAGCCGCAGCACGTTCGCTTCGCCCGAGCGCGTCGAGAAGATCGTGAGTCGCACGCGGCGGTACGCCAGGCGCATGATCGGATCGCGCGGCGGCTCGGCGCGATTCACGGTGTAGCGGTACGCGAGCGCGAACCGCCGCATCAGCGAAGCGAGGGCGCCGAGCCGGACGTCGCGCGGTTTCTCGGCAATGAGGACGTCGGTCTCGACCTGTTTCAGGGTCCGGGCGAGGATCTTCGCCTCAGCAAGGCCCGTGTCGTGGATCGGGAGCTCGCGCACCGGCAGGCCCGCGGCCGCGAAGCCCGCCGTTACCGGCGACGCCGTGGCGAGCAGCTGGACGACATGCCCGCGCGTCGCGAGGCTCTGGGCGATGTTGACGAAGCTCACCCCCGAGCCGCGCCAGGAGCGGGCGGAGGTCAGCAGGGCGACGTTCACGACCCGGGCGCGGTGCGGATCCAACGGTGCGAGGGTGACACGGTGCGGAATAAGAGGCACCGCTCGCGCGTGGGTTTCAAGTGCCGGAGGGTCTAAGGCTCGCGCAGGGCGCGTCGGTTTTTTGTGGGTTCTGTCGCGATGTGACGGGCCCGAGGCGGGCGGTGCGCGTCGCAGTAGTACCGCGCCGGAGGCCCGCCACCTTGGGAGCGTTGGTAGGTCACCCAGCGGGCCGGTCGGTCGCAGCGGCGGCGGGCGCTCCAGTCGTAGAAATCACAGCGGGGCTCGACCATTCGCCTGCCCCGACGCCGACACCGTGCTCAGCTGCCGCTCGCTCATGTCGCGACTGATCCAGACCACGCGATCGCCGCACATGATCGCGTCCAGCGCATACGGCTGACGCGCAAAGGACTGCCCGTCCGAGCTCAAGACTTCCGTGCCCGGGAAATAGTACCAGCAATGCTGCCCGTCGGGATGGCTGTGGATCACGCCCACCGTCCCCGCCCAGCCCGCTTGCTCGCAGCTCGTCGTGGGGACGACGTGGGTCGGGGCGGACTGAGCGGGGTCCACGTCGGCGGGTGCGATGCGCCGTACCACCACGGCGCCACCGTGGGCCTCCCCGATCATGCACCCCATGAACTCCGTGGGATACGAGCGATACTGCAGCGCGAGGTAGCGGCGCGCCTGGTCCGACAGAATGAGCTTGCGGGCGACCGCGCCCCCCGCGCCCGCCGCCTCGGCGAGCCGTGTGGACTCGGGCCGCGCGTTGAGCAGCGCCATCAAGCCCGCGGCCGCGATGGCGGCGCGGGCGACGTGCGTGCGAAATCGTTGCGGTGCGACCTGCATACGACCTTCCTTCACTGTTTCCTCCGTCCGCCTCGATAAGGGGCAAGACCGATGCCAGAACCACTCGGAGCGAACGACGCACGAGGGCGCCGCCCCGTGCAACTTTTCGGTGCAGGGAGAGGTGGGAACGCAACGGCAGGCGGAGCGACGAGCGCGATGGGCGACGCGCCGGCGACACACACGCGCTCTGGCTTGCCGGGGTGGCTTCTCAAGGTGAATCTTGCTGCATGCCCGGCTGGGAAGACACCATCGCCCGCCCGCTGCGCGCGCTGCACCTCGACACCACCAGGAACCAGCTGCTGGTCTTCGCGGTGGTGGCGACGGTGATCCCGACGCTCGCCACGACGTGCATGTCCTACGCGCAGAACCGGCGGTGGCTCGCCGACCAGGTCACCCAGGAGCTGCGGAGCGCGAGCTCCGCGGCGGCCCGCGAGGCTGACCTGTGGCTCAAGGAGCGGCTGGCCGACCTGCGGGTGTCCACGAGCTCCGCGGTGGTAGCGGAGGCCTTGGCGAAGGCGGGACGAGGCAACCCGGACCGCGAGACGGTAGGCCGCCTGAACGACTACCTCACCTCGGTCCGCGGGCGCTTCCCGGACCTTGAAACCGTGCAGGTCCTGGACGGGCGCGGGCGGGTGCTGTCGAGCAGCGCCAGCCGGCCGAGCCCCGTGCTGGTCTCTCTCCCCCTCCCCATGGGCAGGCTGAGGAGCCTCCGCCCCGATGACGCGTTCGTCGGCGACGCGTACTGGGACCCGGCGCTGGGCAAGGCCGTGATCGTGCTCGCGGTACCGATCCACCAGGCCGACGGGCGCTTCTTCGGCGCGCTCGCTGCGAAGAGCAACCTCCAATCAATCGCCGACATCCTGCAGCGCCTGTCCCCCAGCGACTCGGCCGACGTCTACCTGATGACGAGCCAGGGCAGCCTGGTGATCAAGTCCCGCGTCAGCTCCGCGGACCTGATGCGGACGAAGGTCCCGAAGCCCACGGCGCAGCTGTTATCCGACAAGGAAGGCACCGTCGTGGCGTACAAGCGTGCGGACGGGCAGGACGTGGTCGGGGCCCTGCAGCGGGCGCCTCAGCTCCGCTGGGCGGCGGTCGCCGAGACGCCGCGCGCGGAGGCGTTCCGTCAACTGGACCGGCTGCGGACCGCCACGGTGTGGATCCTGCTGGCGTTGCTTGCGGTCGTCGGGCTGATGGCGTGGGTGATCGGCGTGCGCGTCGTCCGCCCGCTGGGACGGCTGAGCACCGCCGCAACGAAGATCGCCGCCGGTGACTTGACGGTCGATCTCCACGTGGGTGGTGGCGAGGTGGGCTACGTGGCGCGCGTGTTCGGCGACGTCGTCACGCGCCTGCGGGAGCGCGAGAGCCGCGGCGAGCTGGAGCGGCTGTCGGTCACCGATCCCCTCACCGGATTGTACAACCGGCGGCACCTGATGGGGACGCTCGCCAGCGAGCTGCAGCGCTCGCAGCGGCTGCGGCGCACGTTCTCGGTGCTGCTGCTGGATGTCGATCACTTCAAGCAATACAACGACACGCATGGCCACCCCGCCGGCGACGCGGTGTTGGTGAAGATCGCGGACATCCTACGGCATACGACACGCGGGGTGGACTGCGTGGCGCGCTACGGCGGCGAGGAGTTCGTCGTGATGCTGATCGAGGCCACGGTCTCGACGGGCGCCACGGTGGCCGAGCGCATCCGGGCCCGTGTGGCCGACGAGGGTGGAGGTAAGGTCACGGTGAGCATCGGCGTCGCGGAGTATCCGGCGCATGGCGGCACGCCGGACGAGTTGATCGCCAGCGCCGACGCCGCGATGTACCAGGCCAAGAGCGGGGGTCGCAACCGCATGGTGGTCGCCAGCGGGGAGCCCGAGAAGAGGCGGAGACGGAAAGGGGAGGCCTGAAGGGCCTCGTCAGAGGCGCCGGTCGGAATCGAACCGACGAATCGAGGTTTTGCAGACCTCTGCCTTACCACTTGGCTACGGCGCCGTGGGGTTAGAAAATGGCGAGAATACTGGGCTTTCTCAACCCACCATCCTGACCACCGTACTCGGGAGCAACAGCTGCTGGCATTTTTGCTGGCACTCCCCCATCACTCACGCGGGTCTCAAGCTGCCGCGCGCCGCAGCGACCCGAGCGTCCCGCTCGCGGTCCAACGCTCCCGTCAGACTTGCCGTCACTCTCGCAGCGTCCTCCGTAAAGTAAGCTTCCGGGGCGTGCTTCATGTAGCGCAGCGCCATGGCCGGCGTGGCATGACCGAGTAGCTTTTGCAATCTCGCTATCGGTACCCCCGCCTGCGCGCAATGGACGCCGAACGTGTGCCGACAATCGTGAAGGGTAGCTCCCTGCACTCCGGCCGCTCGGCATACGCGTCGCCAAGTACGGCGCACCGCACGGTAGTCGCCGAACGGAGCCGGGAAGACTGGGTCCGCTGGACCCGCAGGGAAGCGGACGAAGTGCCGGGCCAAGATCTCCGCCAGCGGCTCGGGAATCGGCACGTCGCGCACACTGGACGCTGTCTTAACGTGCCGGTTGCCCTCGTGGATGGAGATGCGCCGCTCGGCGAGATGCACGTCCTCGGCCAGAAGGCCCTGCGCCTCACCGACTCTGAGACCTGTATACACGAGAGTGGCAATCAGCGGCCACCACTCGATGGGACAAACGCGACCAAGGGCGGCGAACTCCTCGGCAGAAAGCCAGCGCTCGCGTCCTGAAGGTTCACGCTCTCGTCGTACCTGCGGACGTGCAACGACCAGTCCCTGATCGTCGATGCACCAGGTCAAGAACGCCTGCAAGGCCGTCAGGTCACGGTTCACGGTGCCCGGTGCTGTACCATCCGCAATTCTGCTCGCGCGATAGTCGGCCATGAAGCCCTTCGTCAAATCGTTGAGGCGCGCTTCCCCGGGGAGCCGCGCGAACAACTTGGCCCAGCTCTCCCTGTAGCGGTAAATCGTGTTACCCGCGTACCGGCGGCGAGTCCGAGGACTCACGCCGTTTGGCGACTCAAGCCACCGAAACCACTGCGCAACCAGCCCCTGGAGTTGTGGGCTCTCAGCCTTCACGACGAGCTGCTCGAGTTCGGGGCCACGCCGCTCATAGGCGTCATGCACTTCGTCGAGCGACAGCCGGCGCTCGGCGAGCAGACCTAAGAGATCTCGTCGCCCCGCATTGCGGAGTGCGTAGATCGTTCGTTCCATCGCTTTCGCGCGTGGCTTGAGCGACGTCCGTGTCGAGAAGTACAGCCTGCCGTACCCCTGCCACCGGAATTCCAGATAGTAGACACCCCCTCGTTTGAAGAGACTCATCTCGCCTCCCTCCTCTCTTCTATCCACTGCAGGACATCAGTGCGCCTCCAACGCAGACTACGCTCCGAGATTCGGATGGCCGGAATTCCCAGTTCGTAGACGCGCTTCTCGTTGACGCCGATGAACGCGGCCACCTCCCTCGCCGTGAGTAGCTGTTCGTCCACCGCCACTTCCGAGCGGCCGTATCCGTACAGTCGATCACCCGTCGATGGGGCGCGCGGAAGCGCACCGATGGCGTCCCTAATCATGGACCCACCTTCCTCTTTATGGCCAGAGCACTCGCAGCGCGAAAACAAGTCGCAGCGCCGCTCGCATGGAGCGCCAGAGACTCCACACCAAGAAAGTCAGGCCGCGGACAGGCCAAGCGACCACCAGGACCCAGATCGTTCCGGCCGACTCGCGCAGTGCGTGAGGCTTGGATTCAAGCGCGGCCACGGCAAGCCAGAGCTGGCGTCGTGTCGCCACGAGCAAGCGAACCAGCGTGTAACCTTCGTGCCCGACGACCCCCAACCGACGCACATGGGCATCGAGCTCGCCGAGCAGCTGGAGCGCAGCGCGGACGTGTGCCGAAGGACTCGGGACGAGACGAGGAGCCACGCCGGGAATGTAGGCACGATATGCCTACTTGCCAAGCAAGGGCAAGTTGTGCCTATCTTCATCGCCCGATGCCAATGAGCGCGAAGCAGTTGCGCACGGCCCTGAAACGGCTTGGCTTGACCCAGGTGGGCGCTGCTGCCCGGTTGGGCATGGCGCCCCGCACGATGCGGTATTGGGTCGCGGGGGAACGGCGGATCCCGGAGCCCGTGGCGATCCTCCTCCGCACTTGGCTCAAGGAAAGGCGCCAACATCAGTAACTCGCCGTCCAGAGGGGCCGCAGCCGGGTGCGCACCTCGCTTACTCGCACGGCCCCGAAATACCGGCTGTCGAAGCTCAAACGCGAATACGAAGACAGCACCCAGAGTTCGTCCTGGCCGACGAGATATCGGCCGCCCGGGGGTCGCGGCAGTGGACGCCCCTTGCGGTCCGTCACCAGGGCACGGCTATTCGGAACCGGCGCCCCGTTCACCATGAGGCCGGTCGGCGTCACGGCCACGGTGTCGCCGGCGATGGCTACGACGGGCTTCCCAATCGGGACGACGCTGCCCGGGCACGCGCCGCCCTGCGGCACATAGCCGCGGGCTCTGGCAAACGCGGCGACCTCCGGCGGCAGACACACCAAGACAAGCGCCCCGCGCACCGGCGCCCCGCCAGCCGCTGCGTACAGCCCCACGGGCAAGCTCCCCGTGAGGTTGAGCCTCAGCCCAGCGAGCCTGCCTAAGACAAGCACGGTCACGGAGCTCGCAAGACACCACGCGAAGCGAGGTGCCCATTCCCACCGCGCGCGCATCAGCTCGCCGCCTCCGCGACGGCCTCATAGAGCGGGTTGGGATCGGCCCGGCCTTGGAACTCCCGGTCGTGGAGGTAATTCAACCGTTCGACCAAGAGCGGCGGATCGCCCTTCACGAACAGGAGCTCGGCCTCACGCGACAGCCGCCGCACCTCGTCCGCCAGGAGGAGGCGCCGCCCTTGCTGCGATTGCGTCCGTCCCGTGCCGATCTGTCGCTGGGCGTGCGGCCCGCGGCTCACCCCGCGCGAGTGGTGCTCGCTCTCGACATGGATCGTCGCCTCGCCCGTCATTTTCGAGAGATACTCCGCGGTGTCCCAGTCGTTGATGCCGAAGGCCTGCAGGACACCGATGTTGGCGAGGAAGGTGAGCCACGTCTCGCCGTAGGTGCTCTTGAGCTGCGAGAGGTCCTGGACGATGAGCCAGAACGTGACCCCGAACCCGCCCGCGAGCCCGATGTCGCGCTGGACCGGGTGCATCCGGCCCAGGTGCGCGAATTCGTCCAGCAGGAAGAGCACGCGCTCCTTCGGCTGCCCCCGCGTGCGCGCCATGGCGAGCAGCGCGCACCCGATCATGAGGCGCAGCCACCGCGCATACGCATCCATGCGGTCGGTGGGCAGGATCAAGTAGACGCTCACCGCCTCCCGCTTCAAGACGGACAAGTCGACCGTGGAGCGCTCGAGGACCCGCGCCATGCGGGGGCTGTCGAGGAAGTGGGTGTGGCTCTGGGCGGTGGACAGCACGCCCGAGCGCTCCCGGTCCGCCTTCTGCAAAATCCGGGCGGCCGCCCGCGCGATCAGGCCACCGGCCGCCTGGGTGCCCTGCATCTCCTCGAGGAGCTCATTAAAGGGCTCAGGCGCCAGCGTGAGCAGGGCCCGCACCTGGGTGAGCGTCCGGTGCTCAGCGGGCGAGCTCGCGGCGACGTGCAGAATGAGTCCGGTGAGGACCCCGCGGGCCTCCTCGTTCCAGAAGGCCTGCTCGCCCTCCCGCGCGCCGGGCAGCACCAGCATGTCGGCGATCAGGCGGGCATCGTCCACGGCCTCCGCGCTCGCGGCGTCGATCAGATCGAGCGGGTTGTAGGTCGCCGCCGCATCTCCCTCGGCCACCCCGAACGGGTCGAACGCATACACCGGCGTCTTCAACTCGTCCCGCCGCCAGCGGGCCGTCACGGCGTAGTTCTCGCCCTTGGGGTCCGTGACGAGAACGGAGCCCGGATAGTCGAGGAGGTTCGGGATCACCGCGCTCACGCCCTTCCCCGAGCGGGTGGGCGCGACCGTCAGCACGTGCCCTTCCCCGCCCACGCGGAGCAGCTCTCGTCCCTGGCGGCCCAGGAGCAACCCGCGGGGCAGTCGCAGCGCCGTGCCGTCGCCCCAGTGCGCCGATCCATGGGAATCGGACGGTGCTAACCTGCGCCTGCGCCGCCACGTCATGGTGACCGCCAGCGCCGCGGTTACGCCCACCGTGGCCACCAGCGCCCACGCGACCCGGAACACGCCGCGCGCCTCGGGCAGCGTGCCGTAGTGCGCGTACCAGACGAAGATCCGATAGGGGGCGTAGAGCGGGCCCACGGCCGCGAGTGCCGTGCAGACCGCGACGAAGACGAGTGGAACGGAGAGCGGGCGGACCCTGGGGAGGAGCACGCCGACGAGGGCCGTGCCCGCGGCGAGCACGCCCGTGGCGCGGAGCCACCGCGCCGTGTGAACGGGGACGACAGCGAGCGGCGTCCCAAGGTTCGGGTGAAAGCCAAACCGCCAAGCGACGTACCGCGTCCCCGCGGCGAGGCCGAGCACCAGCGCGACGATCAGGCACACGACGAGCGGCCGGTCGGCGTGGGGGTCGGGCGCCGCGTGCGCGGGGCGATCGGCACGTCCGGCGAGCATCGTGGTCATCGCACCGCCGGGCCGCTCATCGACGTTCCGTCCTCGAAGCTTGCGCGCCGGGCACTTCCTCTTCGTAGGGACCGTCGAGGACGACGTCGCCGTTCAGGAACACATTGAAGGGCTGGCCCGGGCGGATTGTGATCGTGGGCGGAATGTCCATCCCGCGCCGCAGGATCTCGAGGGCGACGTTCGAGAGCTCCTGGCCGAGCGCGCCCGCGGCGACCTGCCCCGCCGACGGCGGTGCGTAGAGACTGGTCTGCTGTGGCTGGCCCAGCTGCGCGCCGGCGCTGATCGCCGAGAGCAGCAGAGCCTTCCCGAAGGCGCGCTGCCAGTGCGTGTCCACCCGGTCCTTGGCTCCGGTCTGACCTTCCAAGTCCTTGAGCGCCAACCCAGGGAGCCGGAGGCTTCGCCCATCCGGGAGGATGAGTCGGGTCCACGCCACGAGCAGGCGTCCCTCGCCCGCCGCGATCTGGTTGTCGTAGGTGCCGAGGAGCCGCGCGCCCTTGGGGATCAGGACGATACGCTGCGTGCGCGAGTCGTAGACGTCGCGGCTCACCTGTCCGACCAAGTCGCCCGGCAGGTCCGAGTTGATCCCCGTGACGAGCAACCCCGGAATGACCGTGCCTGCGCGCAGCGTGTAGGGCGACCCCACGGGTTCCAGGCGCGCGGGCACGGTGGCCACGCGCGCGTCGCCCGCCGCGTCGAGAAACGCGCGGTGCGAGCGCTCTCGGGGTGTTGGTGGCGTCGCGCTGCTGCCGCCCACGCCGGCGCGCGTCGAGGCGCGGAGGACCGAGTCGCCGAGACTGACGAGCTGCTGCTCTTCGGCCGCGAGGGGGTCACTGACCGCGCGGGCGCTCGGGGCGGGCGGCGCTTCGGCCGAGCGGAGGACCGCGGCACTCTGGACCGCCGCCCGGTACGCCCGCACGCGCGCCGACGGCCCCGCCGGGCTCGGGGGCAGCACGGGGGACGGGGCGGCCGTGTCGGTAAGAAGCGGCGCACCGCCGTGCCCCCCGTCGGCCCCGGATGGGACGAGCGCCAGGCCCGGCGCCGTGTCGGGGCGCGTCGGGGATGCACGGACCGGCTCGTCCAAGAATGCCGGACGGCTGGGCACGGGTGGCGCCTCATCGACCGCGGGGGGCGCCGATGGCTTCTCCTGCGGGCCGCGGCTCGGGCGCACGACGACCACCGCCGTGAGCACCGTCATCCCCATGAGCACCGCGGCGACGGTGAGCGCGTTGCGGTTCAGCCGCTTCGCGAGCGGTGGCGGGGGCCGCAGGTGAGGCGTCGGGGGCACGTCAGTGAACTCCGAAGGGGTTCGGCGGAGACCCGGTGCTCTCTTCGATCCCCATGCGCTCGATCAGGACCTGCCGCTCCTTCCCGTCGACACCCGCCACGAGGACGGCGCGATCGAAGAGC
>WNGM01004085.1_pt1 | contig 11563 bp, 10 predicted proteins | sample 5400571 | NCBI WGS metagenome assembly WNGM01 (sample SAMN13153378, study PRJNA577476) | soil metagenome | isolation source: 100 cm soil or saprolite under Garry oak tree replicate 2 | place: USA:California | collected 2016-06-15 | reverse complement strand
ACACGATCTCTTCGAGCAGCGCCGCGCCGACGCCCTGCGCGACGCCGCCGATTGCCTGGCCCTCGACGATCAGGGGGTTGATGATCCGGCCGCAGTCCTCGACGACCACGAAGCGGCGCACGACGACCCCGCACGTCTCCGGGTCCACCTCGACGACGGCGATGTGCGTCGCGTTGGACGCCGTGCCGAAGTAGGGATCGTAGAACCGCGTCGCCTCGAGGCCCGGCTCCATCCCCGCCGGCAGCCGTTTGGCGCCCGCGTACGCCGCACGCGCGATCTCCCGGAGCGAGAGTGCGCGGTCCGGTGCGCCGCGCACCGTCGCTCGACTGTCCGCGAGCGTCAGGTCGTCGGCGGAGACCTCCAACAGATGCGCCCCGATCGCGAGCGCCTTCTCCCTCAGGGCCCGCGCCGCGAGGATCGCGGCGCCGCCGCCGATGACCGCGCTCCGGCTCGCGTACGTCCCGGTCCCCGCGGGCCCGGCGGCGGTGTCGCCGGAGACCACGCGCACGTCCTCGAGCCGCGCGCCGAGCTCTGCGGCCACGACCTGGGCGAGCGTCGTCTCGTGTCCCTGGCCTTGGCACGCGAGACCGAAGCTCGCCGTGACCGTGCCGCTCGGGTCCACGCGGACGGTCGCGCCCTCGGTCCCGGTGTTGATCGCGGCCCCCGGCGACGCCGGGATCGCCGAGCCGACGCCCGTCAGCTCGACGTAGCACGCGACACCGACGCCCACGTAGGGCCCGGCCCGACGCGGGTCGCGCTGCGCGGCGCGCACGTGCTCGTACGCCACCACGTCGCGCGCCCGCTCGAGCGACTCGACGAAGCTCCCGCTGTCCCACACCACGCCCGACGGCGACCGGTACGGGAGCTCGTCGGGCCGGATGAGGTTCCTGAGCCGGAGCGCGACAGGATCCATCCCGAGGCGGCGCGCCGCGCGATCCACGAGCGCTTCGGTGACGAAGGTGGAGACCGGGCGGCCGACGCCGCGGTACGGCCCCATCGGCGCCTTGTTGGTCGCCACGCCCCATGCCTCCCCCCGGTAGTGCGGCACACGGTAGGGCCCGGGGAGGAAGCTGATCACCTGGACGACCTCGATCGAGGCGGTCCACGGGTGGATCGAGTACGCACCGACGTCGGCGACGACGCGAGCGCGGAGGGCGTGGATCGTCCCGTCCGCGTCCACGGCGAGCTCCGCGTCGATCGTCTCGTCCCAGGCCTGCGTGCTCGTCAGGAGGTCCTCGCGCCGGTCGCCGACCCACTTCACCGGCCGCCCCGTGAGCCGCGCGAGGGCGCAGACGGCGACCTCCTCGGGGTAGAGCGCGCTCTTCACGCCGAAGCCGCCCCCCACATCGGGCGCGACCACGCGGAGTCGGTGCGCGGGCAGGTCGAGCAGCTCGGCGAGCGCCTCGCGCAGGAGACCCGGGATCTGCGTGGACGACCAGAGCGTCAGCTCGCCCGCGCCCGTGTTCCAGTCGGCGAGACAGGCCCGATTCTCCAGCGTCACGCCCGCGTGGCGGTGGAAGCGGAAGCGGTCGCCGACGACCACGGCGGCACCCGCCATCGCCGCGTCGGCGTCGCCCCTGACAAAGGCGCGCGACAGGAGGACGTTGCTCCCGGCCGCCTCGTGAACGAGCGGCGCGTCCCCTGCCATCGCCGTTTCTGGTGTGGCGACGACCGGGAGCGCCGCGTAGCGGACGTCGACCGCCTCCAGCGCGTCCTCGGCGACGTAGCGGCTCTCGGCCAGGACGGCGACCACCGCCTCGCCGACGAAGCGGACCTTGCCGCGCGCCAGCGGCGGGAACTCGGTCGCGTGATAGCCCGCCATCTTCGACTCGGCGCGGATCGGCCGCGCATGCGTCGCGATCTCATCACCCGTGATGCACGCCGCGACGCCGGGCAGCGTGCGGGCAGGGCGTGTGTCGACCGAGACGAGGCGGGCGTGGGCGTGTGGGCTCCGGAGGAACGCGACGTGCAGCACCCTGGAGAGCGTCAGGTCCGCGACGAACCGGCCCTGCCCCTGGAGGAGGCGCGCGTCCTCCACCCGGCGGATGGACGCGCCGATGAGCGTCATTGTACCGATCTCCGCCGGGCCGGCAGACTCCGTAGGTGGCCTGCTGTCGGCACGGGTGGCGCCGTCCGCCAAGCCCACGATCCCCCAGGGGCCGGCAGACTCCGTGGGTGGCCTGCTGTCGGCACGGGGTGGACCCGTTGGAGCGAGTGCCGCGAGGCCGGCCCGTTCCGTGGGTGGCGCGCTGTGGGTACGACGTGGCCCCGTCCGGCCAGTGCCCGTCGCCTCTAACGCATCTTCCGCGCGGCGGCCTCGACGGCCCGGATGATGCCGTGATAGCCGGTGCAGCGGCAGAGGACGGCGGAGATACCCTCGCGGATCTCCGCCTCGGTGGGGGACGGGTTCGTCCGGAGAAGGTCGAGCGCCGTCATGAGCATGCCCGGAGTGCAGAACCCACACTGGAGACCGTGGTGCTCACGGAACGCCTCCTGGAGCGGGTGGAGCTTACCGTTCTGCGCGAGGCCCTCGATCGTCAGGATCTCCGCGCCGTCGGCCTGGACCGCGAGCATGATGCAGGACCGCGCGGCCTCGCCATCGATCAAAATCGTGCACGCGCCGCAGACTCCGTGCTCGCAGCCGACGTGCGTACCCGTGAGGCCGAGGTCCTCGCGCAGAAAATCCACGAAGAGCTTGCGGGGTTCGCAGCGTCCCTCGTGCGCGACGCCGTTCACCGTGAGGCGGACGGTCACGGCGTCAGGCATGGGCGACCGTGCGCGCGCGCGTGAGTGCCCGCCGGGTGAGGACCGTCGTGAGGTGACGGCGGTAGTCGGCCGAGGCGTGGATGTCGGAGTCGGGCGACACGAGCTCCGCCGCCCGCCGGGCGGCGGCGTCGATCGCCGCGTCGGTGAGACCGTCGCGCTCGAGGATCTCCTCGGCGGCCCGGAGCCGCACGGGCACCGGCCCGGCGCCGGCCGTGGCGAGGCGCGCCGCTCCGCACCGCGCGCCGTCCCGGACGACCAGCGCGGCGATCGCGACGATCGCGAAGTCGCCATGGCGCCGCGCGAACTCCTCGAGTGCCCAGCCCGCCCCCGCGGGGGTCGCCGGCAGGCGGACCTCGACGAGGATCTCGTCGGCCTCGAGGCTCGTCGTGAGGTACGTGACGAAGAAGTCCCTCGCCCGCACGACGCGCTCGCCCTTCGGCCCGCGCGCCACCACCTCGCCGTCGAGCGCGGTGAGGACCGCCGGGTACTCCGCGGAAGGGTCGGCGTGCGCGATCGAGCCGCCGATCGTGCCGCGCGTGCGGATCGGCAGGTGCCCCACCCACTTCGTCGCTTCCCTGAGCAGCGGGACCCGCCGCGCGACGAGGGGCGAGAACTCGATCGTCCGCTGTCGCGTCATCGCGCCGAACCTGACCTGTCCGTCACGCTCCTCGATGTACGCGAGGCTCGGGATCCGGTTCAGGTCTACGAGCGCCGCGGGACGGCTCAGGCGGAAGTTGAGGAGCGGCATCAGGCTCTGGCCGCCCGCGAGGACCTTCGCGTCGCCCCCGTAGCGGCGGAGCAGCGCGAGCGCCTCGTCGAGGCTCGCGGGGGCGTGGTAGTCGAACTTCGGCGGCTTCATTGTAACGGGGGCCGCGAGGCCGGCGCACTCCGTGGGTGGCGTGCTGTGGGCACGGCGTGGCTCCGTCCGGCCGATGCCCGTCGCGTCATCGTAGCGGGGTCCCCGTGTTCGGTTCGGGCCGTGGGTGGCCTGCCCGAGGTGCGGCCTGGCTCCGTACGATCAGCTCGTAGAGTTTCGTCGGCGTCATCGGGAGCTCCGTGATGCGGATGCCGAGCGGCGCCAGCGCGTCGCTCACCGCGTTGGCGATGACGGCCGGCACGGTCATCGAGGACGACTCGCCGAGCCCCTTCGAGCCGAGCGGCGTAAGCGGCGAGGGCGACACGACGTGGGCGATGTCGATCGTCGGCGCCTCGCTCGCGGTCGGGACGAGGTAGTCCATGAACGTCCCGGTGAGGAGCTGGCCGTCCTCGTCGTAGGCGAGCTCCTCGTAGAGCGCCCCGCCCAGGCCGTGGAGGGCGCCGCCGTAGATCTGGCCCTCCGCGATCATCGGGTTGATGATCGTCCCGGCGTCGTGAACCGTGACGTAGCGGAGGATCTTGATCGTCGCCGTCTCCGGGTCCACTTCGACGGCCATCACCTCCGCGATGAAGCCGTAGGTGTTCGACGAGTTCACGCGGTCCTCCGCGTCCACCGCCTTCGAGACCGTGAAGCCGAAGACCGCCGTCGCCTGGAGGCCGGGCTCCATGCCCTCGGGGAGCGACTCGGTGTTCCAGTGGGCGCGCCCGGCGAGGTCCTTGATCGAGTACGAGGGCCCCTTCCCCGTCCTCGGGCGGATCGCCCCGTCCCGAAACGTGAGCTGCTCCTTGGGGACGTCCAGCAGGTGCGCGCCGTACTCGACGAGCTTGCCCTTGAGCTTGCGCGCGGCGAGGACGACCGCGCTCGTCCCCACGGAGCCGAAGCGGCTCGAGTAGGTGCCCGACGAGATGGACCAGACCCGCGTGAACGTGTCCATCTCGTCCACGACCGTGATCTCCTCGGGGGTGAGCCCGAGCTCGTCGGCGACGATCTGCGAGACGATCGTCTGATGCCCCTGGCCCTGGGGTGTCGTGCCGAGAATCGCGATGACACGCCCGAGCGGATCGATCTTGACCGTCGCCGAGTCGACGGCGCCCGACTTCGGCAGGTACTCGGGCTTGGCGCGGAACTGCGGGTCGAGCGCGGTCGCGACGTAGCCCATGTTGGAGACCGACGGGTCCACCGCGAGCGCCAAGCCGATCCCGAAATAGCGGCCGGCCGCCCGCGCCCGCGCCTGCTCGCGACGGAGCTCGGTGTACTTCGCGAGCTCGAGCGCCTTGTCGAACGCCGCCTGGTAATCGCCCGAGTCGTAGAGACCACCCGTCGGAGTTCGATACGGAAACGCGTCGGACGGGACGAGATTCCTCCGCCGCACCTCTGCCGGATCCAGTCCCACCTTGTCGGCGAGCCGGTCGATCATCCCCTCGCTCTCGAAGTAGAGGTGGCCGCACGCGTAGCCGCGGTTCGGCCCCGTGAGGCTCTTGTTGGTCATGACGATGGAAGCGTCGACTTCCAGATTCTGGAAGCGATACGGGCCGACAAAATTACCGGTCGGGCGAAAACTACATCCAGGTTCGGGGCTCCTGATGTAGCCACCGACATTATCAAGCCAGCGGAAGCGCATCCCGAGGATCGTCCCATCCTTCTTCGCGGCGAGCTCGCGGTAGGCGACGCGGTCGGTGCCGCTCGAGGAGGCGAGCAGGTGCTCGCGACGGTCTTCGATCCACTTGACCGGGACGCCGCAGAGCCGCGCGGCCAGCGCGATCAGCGCCATGTAGGGGTAGATCGACGTCTTGATTCCAAAGGAGCCGCCGATGTCGGGCGGCACGATGAAGCGGAGCTGGTTCTCGGGGAGCCCGAGCACGCGCGCGGTGAGCGGGTGCATGATGAACGGCCCCATGAAGTTGGACCACACGGTACACACGCCCTCGAACGCGTCCCACGTTGCGATGACGCCGTACGTCTCGATCGGCGTCGAGCCGTACTTCGGGAACCGGAAGCGCTCCTCGAGGACGACGTCGGCCTCCCGGAAGGCCCGGTCGGGATCGCCATAGACGAGGCGCCGGTGGCCCGCGAGGTTCGTCCCGACGGCGTCGTGGAGGACGGGTGCGTCGGGTTCGAGCGCCCGCTCGGGATCGACGACAGCCGGCAGCGGCTCGTAGCTCACCCGCACGAGCTCGGCCGCGTCCTCGGCCACGTAGCGGCTCTTCGCGACGACGACCGCGACGGGCTCGCCGACGAACCGCGCCTTGTCGGTCGCGGCGCAGTAGTAGTGAACGGGCGCCGTGACACCAACCCCGAACGGCTTGGTGTGCCGGAGGACGTCCTCGCCCGTGATCGCGCCGACCACGCCGTCGACGGCAAGCGCGGCCGTCAGGTCGTAGCCGCGGATGCGCGCGTGGGCGTGGGGCGAGCGGACGATCGCCGCGTGGTGGACGTTGGCGACGGGCGGATGATCGTCGATGTACCTCCCGCGGCCGGTGAGGAGGCGCGCGTCCTCGACGCGCCTCACCGGCTTTCCGATCCAGCCCGTGGCACTCATGGAAGGCGCTGCACTCTAGTCAGCCGCGCGCGTTCGTGTCAAGCGTCAGCGCTCTCGGCTCTGCTCATCGATCCACTTCTTCGCCAGCTCGATCGCGTACTGGTTGGCTTGCTGAAGCGTCGGACGGGTCTCGGTCTGAGGGAAGACGGACTGTTGCCCTCCGCGTGACCCGCGCGGTGAGACGACCCACGCCCTGGGCCTCCAGCCTCCCGATCGCAGCGCCTGCGAGTCGACTCGAATCAGGTAGCTCTTGTAGAGAATGGTCTCCATACGCTCCTCGAGCGGGAAGTCTACGCGTGGCCGCCGCCGTCGATCGACACGCCCGTGAACGTCGCAAGCCGCTTGGCGAGCGGCGTGTTGCGGCTCCGCCCGACGCTGACCCGTCCATCGATCACCACACAGGAGATCCCGGGGATGTCGCCGCGCGCGATCGCGTCGAGGGCGTCCTTCGCCAGCGACGCGGCCGGCGCGTCGCAGACGACGAGATCCGCGGGCGCGCCGACGGTGATGGTGCCCGTCCCGCGCGCGAGGCGGAAGATCCGAGCGTTGTTCCCCGTGGCGAGCGCGAGCGCCTCGGCGGGCGGGAGGTCGCCGAGCGAGGCGAGCTCGCACACGCTCTTGACGACGCCCATGGGCATGACGCCGGTCCCCGTCGGCGTGTCGCTCGCGACGCACAGGCGCGCGAGCGCCCCGGCCTCGCGGCAGCGTCGCAAGAGGTAGAGCGCCGAGCGCAGGTTGCCCGCCTGGACCACCTGCAGCGCCATCGACGTCTCGCGGACGATCGCGTCGAGCCCCGCCTCGTCGAGCGATGTCGTCCCACCGTTGATGTGGCCGCAGACGTCGGGCCGGAGGTGGAGCAGCACGTCGTGGGTGATCGGGCTCGACCCCGGGATCGAGGTGCCGCCCGAGTGGGACATGACGCAGAGCCCGTGCTGCTGCGCGCGCCGGATCTCGGGCTCGCCGTCCTTCGGGTGGGCGTAGCCGCCGAAGCCGTACTTCGCGTGGCGGACGCCGTGCCGGGCCATCTCGGCGAAGTCGTCGTCCGTCAGGCCCGGCTCGAGGACGACCGAGCCCGCGATGACCTTCATGCCGTTCGGCCGGAAGTTCGCGAAGCACTTCGCCGCCGCGATGGCGAGCGCCTTCGCGGCGACGGAATCGTGCGGCCGGCCCGGCGCGTGCACCCCCTCGCCCGCGGAGACGACCGACGTGATGCCGCCGTGGACGTACGAGTCGAGGAAGTCCACGGTCTTCTGCCGGGGCGTGTAGTCGCCGAGCACCACGTGGCAGTGAGAGTCGATGAGTCCGGGGATGACGGTCGTGCCCCGGCAGTCCACGACCACGTCGGCTGCCTCGGCGCCGATCCTCGACCCGGCGCCGAGCGCGGCGATCCGGCCGTGCTCGACCAGGATCGCGTCGGCGTCGAGCCGCGGCGACGCGAGGATGCCGGTCGCCAGCGCGCCGATGTTCACGAGGCCGAGGCTCGCCATCAGTCCACGTCGTGGGGAGCGACCGCCGCACTCTTCGACCGAGGGTGGCTACGCCCCCCTCGGACTCCCCCGGCCGACGCCCCGCACCGAGCACCCGCGGCGGCCGAGCCCGAAAAGCCGGTTGCGCCGGCATAGCCGGCGCCCGACACGCGGGACGGGGAAGCGACCCCCGCGTCTCCCCGATACCCCCCACCTGTCAGCATCGACGCTGCTCCATTCACGGCTTCAGTATTCGCCGAGGCAGCGGTCGACCAGGGCCTTGGCCGCCTGCCAGTCGTACGAGCGGAACATCCGGCGGTTCACGACGGGCTGCGCCGCCGAGTAGAACATCTCGTACTGGAGCTGGCGTCCGCCGAACTCGGTGCCGACGAAGTCCCAGACGAGCTTGACGAGCTTGATCCTTTCGCGCGCCGCGGCGGCGGCGGACCGGTAGTACCGCTCGGTGTTGGCGCGAGTTTCCTCGCTCGTGAAGGCGGCCTCCGAGGACGGCACGGTCTGAAAGGCGCCGCCCGCCAGCTCGCGCAGCGTGCGCATCATGTCGACGATCAACCGGCGCTGCAGGGCCATGCCCGCGTAGACGTACTGCGGGTGCGGCCGCGCCACCCCCGCGGAGATCAGCGGGGAGCGCTCGGCCGCCTGGACGAGGGCGTCGAAGGCCGCGCAGAGCGCGGCGATCTCGCCGCCGAGTGTCGCCTGGACGCTCGGGTCGCCCTCCGCCGTCTGCACCTCGGCGAGCCGCAGCGCGAGGCCGGCCATGAACTCGAGCTTGACGCCGAACCGGACGAGCGACTGGAAGTTGGCCGTCGTGTGCGCGGGCGTCTCGTGGAACTGCGCGTTGACGAGGTCGACGCTCCGGTAGATGAAGACCTGCTCCCAGGGCACGAAGACGTCGTTGAACACGACGGTCGTGTCGATCTCGTCGAAGCGCGAAGAGAGCGGGTAGTCGAAGACGCTCGTCGCCGCCGTCGCGTACGGCCGGCGCGGATAGAGCCGGAGTCCCTCGGCGTTCATCGGCATGACGAGCGAGATCGCGTAGTCCTCGTCGCCCGGGACGAGGGGCGTGATGTAGGAGAGGAAGAGCCAGTCGGCCAGCGTCGCCGACGTCGCGATCGCCTGCGCCCCGCGCACGACGATCCCGCCGTCCCGCTCCCGGAGGACGCCGGGATGGAGGAACGGCTCCGGATGGCGGTGCGCGGGCTGCGAGCGGTCCACCTGCGGCGGGACGATCGCGTACGCGAGGTAGAGGTCCTCGTCGCGCGCGCGCTCGTAGAAGCGCACGACGTTGTCGCCGAACGGCGCGCCGCCCCGGTCGAAGAGCTGCCGCCACGCCGCGAAGGCGGTGAGCACGCACGCCACGTGGTCGGGGGTACGTCCCATCAGGCCGTAGGACGGCTCCGCCCAGAAGCGGTGCACGCGTCGCCGCGCGCCGAGGTCCTCGGCGGAGCGCGGCACGAGCCACATGTTGCTATGACGTGTCCCCGTCGCGGGATCGGCGTAGGTCAGCGCGGGGTCGGCCTCGACCGCGCGGGCGCGCTCGTAGATCTCGGCGATGTGCCGGATCGGCTCGGCGAATCCGGGGTGGCTCGTGACGTCTTTGACCCGCTCGCCGTCGAGGTACACGGCGCGGCCATCCCGCAGCGCGGCGACGTAAGCGGCTCCCGTTCGCACCCGCCAACCTTGCCACAGGCGCCGCGTCATGACAAACCCCGCGGCCGGTGCTAATGTCTCGCAACTTCGGCCCGGGAGGCTCTGGATCTGAGGCGTCCACCCCTGGCGGTCGTCCTGGTCGCCGTCGTCGTGATCGCGCTGGGCGAGACCGGCGGGGCGACCATGTCGCGCTTCCGCCCCGAGATCGAGCGCTATGCCGCGGCCCGCGTCGCGGCGAACGCGCGGGTGCATGGCCTCTCGGGCTCGGCGGAGTACGACGACGAGGTGCGTGACCGTGCGGTCTTCAGCGTCGAGGCGGGCCTGTCGTTCTTCCACACACACGCTGAGGGCGTCGGCCTCATTCTCTTCTTCGGGAGCACCCTCGTGGCGAGCGCGGTCCCCTGGCGCCGCGCTCGCGCGGCGCTCTACCTCGCGTTCACCGTGGGCGCCTTGTTTCCGCTTGGCTATCTGGTCTACGGCGCCGCCGTGCTCGCAGCCGGGCGCGACGCGGGTATCGAGCTCGCGGAGCGCTGGGTGCTCACGCCCCTCGGCGGCGCCGCGATCGTCGGCCTCGTCGGCCTCGCCCTCGCCCTCGCCCTCGCCCTCGCCGCGACCAGGCGCGCGCCGTGACCATTCCAGACTCCTGGCGGCTTCCGCCTGTCCCGGTGCTCCTGACCGCGGTGGTCCTGATCGTGTGCGCAGAGGTCGGTGGCGCCTCGATGGTGCGCTTCAAGCTCGAGCTGACGCGGTGGGCCCGGCAGGCGATGCTCGAGCGCCCGGGGACGCACGGGCTCGTCGGCGTGCGCGACGTGGACGAGCGCGTGCTCGACGAGGCGCTCGTGAAGTTCGACGCCGGCCTGCGCCTTTTCCATCTACACGCGGAGGGCATGGGGCTCGTGATCCTCGCGACGACCACCGTCGCCGCGACGCTCGCGAGCTCGCCGGCCCCCCGCCGGTCCATCATCGCCCTTCTCACCGTCGGCGGGGCAGGCTATCCTCTCGGCTACCTGCTCTGGAGCGGGCTGATCCCCTACCACGGGCTCGAGAGGGGGAAGACGATCGCGGAATGGCTCGTGTGGATTCCGTTCGGCGGCGCGACGATCGTGGCACTGTGGTGGCTCGCCGGCCTCCTCGTGCTGAGGCTCTGCCGGCATTGAGCCCACTCGCCGCGCTCGGCCTGTTCCTCGTCGCCGCGACGCCGGCCCTCGCCCATCACGTCGGTGCGTACGTCCCAAAGGACAACGCGATCACCGCCAACTTCAAGCAGATCAAGTTCTCCGTCCAGGCGGGCAAGTTCGACGTGGCGCACCGTCTCTTCGAGACCGGCGCGCTCCGGACCGACATGAGCGCCCGGGCCGCGTCGCTCCCGCCTCGGCTCGAGGCCGGCTTGCGCGATGCCCTGCAGAGCCGCGACGGCGGCGAGGTGGAGCGCCGTCTCATGGTCTTCTTCGCCGCGCTCGCGCGCGATCTGGCGCTCGAGGCCGAGCGCCGTATGGCCGACCTGACACTCTCCCGTGACGCCCGCACGGCGATCGGCCAGCGGTTCCTCGAGGCGATCTGGCGCTACTACAACCTCGTGGACTTCGCCGTCGCGCAGCGCGACGACAAGACGTCCGTAGCCGTCCGCCTCGCCTTCGACGAGGCCGAGGGCTACGTCAAGAGTTCGCCGATCCCGAACCCTGACAAGTTGCGAGAGCCGCTCCGGCGGATCGCGCAAGTCCTCTCGGCCCTCATCGACTCGTCACTGCCAGCACGGAGGAGCTCATGAAGCGCATAGCCTGTGTCGTCGTGCTCGTGGCGGCCGTCGCCCTCGTCTGGGTCGCGGCGCCCGCCATCTCCCAGCCGAAGGTCGTGAAGATCGGCGACCTCGGCTCCAAGGTCGGCGTCTTCGAGGGCTACGGGAAGTATCAGACGATGGGCATCCAGATGGCCGTCGAAGAGCTGAACGCGAAGGGCGGCGTCCTCGGCCACAAGATCGAGATCATCTCCGAAGACGACGAGACCAAGCCCGCCCCCGCCGTGCGCAAGGCGGAGAAGCTCATCCTCCAGGACGACGTGAAGCTGCTCGTCGGCGTCGTCTCGAGCGGCGCGACGATGGCCGTCATGGACGTCACCAAGAAGCACAAGACGATCCACTGGAACTCGGTCTCGTGCGCCGAGTTCATGCGGACGACGAAGTTCCACAAGTACTACTTCTCGAACCAGCCCGACTCGCGGATGCAGGCGAACGGGCTCGCCAGGTATATC
>WNGM01011514.1_pt1 | contig 11565 bp, 6 predicted proteins | sample 5400571 | NCBI WGS metagenome assembly WNGM01 (sample SAMN13153378, study PRJNA577476) | soil metagenome | isolation source: 100 cm soil or saprolite under Garry oak tree replicate 2 | place: USA:California | collected 2016-06-15 | reverse complement strand
TTATATCCGGCTCTGTTGAAACTGGAACAGGAGGGTTCGATCGAGTCCGCATGGGGAGTCTCCGACAACAATCGCAAAGCGAAATACTACAAACTGACCAGCGCCGGCCGCAGACAGTTGGAGCGCGAGGCACGCGATTGGCGGCAAGCTCAAGCCATCCTCGCGAAATTCCTGTCCGCCACGGAGCCGTCGACATGAGCGAAATCTGGAAGACCTCCCGTGCGTGGTTCGAGCGACTCGGCGGTCTTTTTCATAAAGCGCAACGTGAAGCGGAACTTGCGGCCGAGTTGGAGAGCCATCTACAACTCCATGTGGAAGACAACCTTCGCGCGGGTATGACGCGCGAAGCCGCCCGACGTGACGCGCTGGCGAAGCTCGGCGGCGTCGAACAAACCAAGGAACGGTATCGGGACCGCCGCGGCCTGCCATTCCTCGAGACTGCTCTTCAGGACCTCCGCTTTTCGCTCCGCACTCTTCGCAAGTCTCCTGGCTTCTCTTTCGTCGCAATCCTGGTCATGGCACTCGGCATTGGAGCCACGACGGCGCTTTTCACGGTGGTGCGCTCGGTTTTGCTCAAGCCGTTGCCGTTTAAGGACCCTGAGCGACTTATTCGGTTGTATGAATACAGCGCTGATGACAAGTTTGCCTACAACGTGGTGTCCGGCGGGGGTTTTGCCGAGTGGCGGAAGGAGAGTCACAGCTTTTCGGATCTGGCGATCCTTGGTGAGGCGCAGTACGGCCTATCCGGAGTCGCCGGTCAGCTTCCCGAAAGGGTGATGGCTTCCAACTGTTCTTGGAATCTATTTCCCATGCTTGGTGTAGAACCCGCACTGGGGCGAGGTTTCGCCTCCGCAGATGATCAACCCTCGGCAAGTGCCACGGTCATCCTCAGCTGGGGACTGTGGAAGAGACGCTTCGGCGGAGATCCCGCAATCCTGAATCAGACCATTCATCTTGACGCCAAGCCTTACACGGTCATCGGCGTGATGCCGTCTTGGTTTGCCTATCCAGAACAGAGTGTGCAACTGTGGACGCCGACATACCATGAAGAGTCGCCTGAACTCATGCAGGCAATAGACGATCACGAATTCTCGGTCGTCGGGCGCCTCAAACCTCGTGTAACTGAGGCTCAGGCGAGGACGGAGCTTTCGGTCATTATGCGCCGGCTGCATGATCAGCATCTCGACATTCCCTTTGTAAGCAAAGCCGCAAACAGCCGGCCGCTCCTCGAGGCCATGGTCGGAGATGCCAGGACGGCCTTATACGTTTTGCTAGCTGCTACCTTTTGCGTGCTTTTGATCGCCTGTTCGAATGTCGCCAGTCTGCTCGTCGCGCGCGGCGCGGCCCGCCGACGGGAACTGGCGATCCGCACGGCGCTCGGTGGCAGTCGTCGGCGCCTGCTTCGGGAGCACCTCACGGAGAGCTTCGTCCTGTCGCTGGTGGGCGGCGCTGCCGGTTTGCTCATTGCCTATGGCGTGATCCAGTGGTTCGTCACCACCCGCCAGGATATGAGCCGCGTCGAAGCCATCCGCTTAGACGGAGTCGCCGCGGCTTTTGGGGCGGGGATGATTCTCTTCTGTACGTTTTTTGCGGGCGCGACATCTTCGTTCTCCATCAAGAGCCATCAGATTCTTTCATCCCTCCAGGAATCCTCGCGCACGCACAGCCCGGGGCAATCCCCGGTCCGGTTGCGCAAAGCGCTGCTGTCGCTCGAAGTGGGGCTTACGGTGCTTTTGCTGATCAGTTCCGGTTTATTGCTGAAAAGCTACGAACAGCTGCGCGCGACCCATCTCGGGTGCATTACAAAAAACGTGCTGACGATGCATGTCGATCTTCCCGATGCCAAGTACAGCCAGCCCACCCAGCGCCTAGCTTTTTTTGAAACTCTGCTCGATCGCCTTCGCACTCTGCCCGGTATTCGAGCCGCGGGAATTGCGACTTCGGTTCCCGGGGAAGGCTACGGGGGAGACAACGGCTTCACCATTGCCGAGCACCCTCCTCTTCCCTTGGATAAGACTCCCTACGCCATCCACCGCTGGGCGGATCCCGGATACTTCGCCGCCCTCGGCATCCCCTTCCTGCGCGGGCAGATATTTGATAAAAACCAACGCCTGGAAAAAGCAAGCGAAGTTATCATCAGCGAATCCTTTGCGCGACAGTATTTCGGTGCGGAAGAGCCTCTCGGAAAACACCTGCTTACCCTTGGGCGGAAGCCTCAGAAGATTGTCGGTGTGGTAGGCGATACGCGCCATCGGGTCTGGGAACGTCCCCAGCCCATTATGTATTTCCCGCTCTATTCTGGCATCCGGGAGCGGACGACCCTCGCCATCCGCTCAACCAGCGACGTGACCTCTTTCGCATTGCCAGTCCAACGCATCGTCGAACAGCTTGATCCCGAGCTGCCCGTCTCGGATGTGCTTACCATGGGTCAGGTCATTGGACAGTCCACCTTGGATGCCAATTTCGAGGCTACGCTCCTTCTCGCCTTCGCCGGGTTATCGCTGCTGCTGGCTTCCGTCGGCCTGTTCGGCGTCCTCTCCTACATCGTTGCTCAGCGAACTCCGGAAATCGGAATCCGTCTGGCGCTTGGCGCGCAGCGAGGCGCACTGCTGCGGCTCACCTTGCTAGACGGTCTGAAGCCTGCGGGTGTCGGATTAGCCCTGGGACTAGCGGGAGCGGCGGCGGCAACAAGAATGATCAGCAGCTTGCTTTATGGCGTCGCGCCTCTGGATGCCACCGTTTTTGTCGCCGTAACGACCCTTCTACTGGCCGTGGCGGGGATCGCGTGTCTGCTGCCTGCCTGGCGCGCGTCGCGCGTCGACCCGGTCATCGCATTGCGCTACGAATAGCTCTAGGTGTTCTTAAGGCCCGCGGAACGGGCTAACCGGTAGAGGCCAGCCTCGTCTAACTCTCCTGTGGCATCCCCACATAAACTGTGTTACCTTGCTGTGGCCATAACACAGGAGGGTGCATGTCCGAATCCAAGCTCGATCTGCTGCAGGGAACTTTGGACCTGATGGTCCTGCAAACCCTTGCCGCCATGGGGCGACTCCACGGCTACGGTATCGCGCGCCGTATTGAGCAGGTCAGCGGCGACGCGGTGCTGCTGAATCAAGGCACCATTTATGCCTCTCTCGTGAGGTTGCAGCAGCGCGGATGGATTTCCGCCGAGTGGGGCACTTCCACCAACAATCGCAAGGCCAAGTTTTATTCCATCACGAAGCGAGGCCGCAAGCAGCTCTCCGAAGACGCCGCCTACTGGCAACGGCTCTCCGAGGTTATGGGCCGCGTGCTGGCTCTGCCGGAGGGGAGCGACAACAAATGATCGACGAGGTTCGTCAAGGGTTCCATCGCCTGCGCTCTTTGTTCCGCCGCGCCCGGCAAGATCGTGAACTCGACGCGGAAATGTCCGCTCATCTGGAACTCGCTATCGAAGAGAATCTTGAGCGCGGTCTTTCTCCCGCGGAGGCTCGCCGCCAAGCCCTCGTGCGTTTCGGGGGACCGCAGCAAGTCAAAGAAAGCCACCGCGAAGCGCGCGGACTCCCGCTCCTTGAAACCCTGCTTCAAGATTTTCGCTTCGCCTTGCGGATGCTGCGCCGCAGTCCCGGCTTTGCCCTTGTGGCGATTTTTTGCCTGACTTTGGGTATCGGCGCCAACGCCGCCGTTTTCAGTTGGATGGAGGGACTTCTGTTCCGCCCCTACCCGGCGGTTGCGCACCAAGAGAGGTTGCTGGCTCTGACGGGAACGGCTCAGGCTGACCGTACCGCGCTTTCCTGGCCCGATTTCCTCGATCTGCAAAGGAACTGCAAACTGTTTGACGCGTTCTTTGTAAGCAAGATTATGGGCACCACGCTCAGCATTGGCGACCGGGCCCAGGTCGCCACGGGAAGTATCGTCTCATCGAATTATTTCCCGGCGCTGGGGGTTCATCCGATTCTCGGGCGCGCGTTTGAGCCCAATGAGGATGTGGGCCGCGGCGCCCATCCTGTGACGGTCATTAGTTACCAGCTATGGAAGGAGCGCTTCGCAGGCGACCCGCAAATCATCGGCAAGACGCAGCGCATGAACGGCGTGCTTCACACCATTATTGGCGTGGCTCCCGAAGGCTTTTACGGAACATTTGTCGGCTGGGCCATGAAGTTTTGGGTGCCGGCCTCCATGGAAGACACCTTCGAGGCCGGCGGTTACAAGCTCGAAGATCGCGGTGAGCGTTGGATCGAGGCTTACGGCCGCCTGAAACCCGGCGTCAGCCTCGAGCAAGCGCAGCAGGAAGTTTCTGCGGTGGCGAAGCGCTTGGAAACGGATTATCCGGCAACCAACCGCGGTCACGGCGTCAAGCTCTGGCCCTTGTGGCAAACACCATTCAATAACGCGGGAACCCTGCTCCCCACGCTCGGAATCATGCTCGTCGTCGTCGTGTTTGTACTTTTGATTGCCTGCGCCAATGTCGGCAACCTCCTGCTCGTCCGGTCTTTCGCGCGAAGACATGAAAACACCGTCCGCGTCGCGGTGGGCGCCGGGCGGAAACGCCTGCTGCAGCAACTTTTCATAGAAGGTCTGGTCCTTTCCGCTCTGGCCGCAACCGGCGGACTCCTCATCGCGCACTGGTCGAGTCACTTGCTTGTGTTGCTCTTGCCGGTGCGAAACGGAAATGCCATGCACCTGCCCGGCGAAATGGACTGGCGGGTGATGGCTCTTAGCGCTGCTGTCTGCCTTGTCTCGACGCTGCTGTTCGCTCTTCTTCCGGCGATGCAAACCAGCAAAGTCGATCTGGCTGCCACTTTGCGGTCGGAAATGGCCGGCGTGGTCCACGGCCGCAGCAAATCTTGGGTTCGTTCCGGCTTGGTGGTGGTTCAAGTATCCCTGTGTTTCATTCTGCTTGTAGGAGCAGGCCTGCTGCTGCAAAGCCTCGAGAGAATCCGATCGGACAGCCCAGGATTCTCGACCCAAGGCACCTTGGTGACCGCGGTGAATTTGTCCGCGTCCGGATACGAGGTACAGCGCGCGAAGAGTTTTCAAGACGAACTCATCGACCGCGTCGAAAGACTTCCCGGCGTGGAGTCCGCTGCCTTGGCGCGTCTTACGCCGCTCGGCTACGGCTCTTTTTCTTCGGCTCCGATCGTGGTCGATGGATATCAACCTCCGCCCGATGAGCGCCCGTCGCTGGACTACAACCAGGTTGGCCCCGGCTACTTTGCCACCATGGGAATCCCACTCGGGTCAGGCCGCGAATTCACTCGCGCCGATAACGAAACCGCCGCCCCCGTCGCCATCGTCAACGAAACCATGGCCGCGCGCTACTGGCCCGACAAGAATCCCATCGGTGAGCGCCTTCAAGTCAAAGACAAATGGTTGCGGATCGTTGGCGTCGCAAAAACCTCGAAATATTACAGCATGCGTGAAATGCCTAAGCCATTTTTCTACGTTCCTTTGCGTCAAAATTTCTCCGTAGGCGCAGCCTTGAATATCCGGACCAAGCTGCGACCTCAGATCATGGCCGGCGCGCTCTCGCGTGAACTGAAAGCGATGGACGCGAACCTGGCCCTTTATGAAGTGATTTCGCTTCAAGAGCAGCTGGATCGTTCCACATCCGCGCAGAAAGTTGCCGTTACTTTGACCGGCGTCTTGGCCGGTTTGGCCTTGGTGCTCGCGGCCATCGGACTCTATGGCGTGATGTCCTACACCGTCTCGCAAAGCACGCGGGAACTCGGACTGCGCATGGCCCTCGGTGCGCGGACGCCGGAGCTATTCCGGCTGGTGATTTCCCGGGGCCTCGCTCTGACCGCGGGCGGAATCCTTCTGGGGGCGGCGGGAGCGCTTGGGTTGACGCGCCTGCTCGGATATCTGCTTTACAAAGTGAGTCCGCGAGACCCGCTGGCCTTCGGTTCCGCATTCCTGACCTTGATGGTCGTCTCCATGATCGCCTGCTTCTTGCCGGCTTGGCGCGCCACGCGCGTCGACCCGATTGTGGCTTTGCGTTACGAGTAACTCATGGCTCTCGGAGAGCCACAACGAAGGATGAAAATGGACCCAGGCACCTATGCTTTGTTTTCAACGCGATAGGCAGCTATTTTCATAGGAGTGACCATGGAGGCGGCTAGCATCATGGCTTCAGAGACGGAAGGGAGCATTGCCAGATGACAGATCACATGTGGGAATTGCTCCACCGCCTCCGCTCCTTCTTCCGCCGCGAGGAACTCGACCGCGACTTCGATGCCGAAATGGCCAGCCACCTCGAACTCGCCACCGCCGAGAATCTCGAGCGCGGCCTCGGTCCGGCGGAAGCCCGCCGCCAGGCATTTCTCCGGTTCGGCGGCTCACAACAAGCAAGGGAAGAGCACCGCGAAGCTCGCAGCCTCCCTTTCCTCGAAACGTTGCTTCAAGACATCCGCCATTCGCTTCGCATGCTTGGCAAGTCTCCCGGCTTCACCGCGATCGTGGTTCTCACTCTCGCGCTCGGCATCGGCGCCAATACGGCGATCTTCAGCATGGCGAATGCCCTGCTGCTGCACCCCTACCGCTACCACAATCTGGAATCCCTCGCCCTCCTCTGGGAAAGCCGCGGCATCGACGAGGGGCCCGACGCTCGGTCCATTTCCCCCGGCGACCTTCAATCTTTCTTCCGAAGGCCGCGTGGACGTGGCGCCCGGTTGCCGCGTGTCAGCAAACTTTTTCTCCCTCCTTGGCGTTGGCCCGGCCGAGGGCCGCCTGTTCTCCGTGAATGAAGAACAGCCTGGCTCCGATCAGTCAGTCATCTTAAGTCACGGCTTCTGGCAATCCAGACTCGCCAGTGACCTGCACGCCGTCGGCAAAACCATCCGCCTAAATGGACGAAATTACACCGTCGCGGGAATCATGCCTCCGGACTTTGCCTATCCTGTACCCATGGAATTGTGGGTGCCCTTGGCGCTTACGCCAGCGGAGAAGTCCGATCGCTCCCAACTATCTTTTGCGGCGATCGGACGGCTAAAGCCTGGCGTCACGGTCGCGCAAACAGCCGCTGCGCTTAACAATCTCTCACGCAGGCTTTCGGAACTCTATCCCCAGACCAACGCAGGACGCATCCTCAATGTGTTGCCGCTTAGAAAAGAACTCTATCTTTACACTCTGCCGCTGTTCGCGTTGCTGCAGGCGGCCGCCGTGTTTGTGCTCCTTCTGGCCTGCGCCAACCTCGCAAATCTCCTCTTTGCGCGGATGATTGCGCGCCAGAGGGAACTTGCCGTGCGCTCGGCGCTGGGTGCAAACCGCACCAGGCTGGGCCGCCTGCTGCTCTCCGAGCTGTCGCTGCTCGCCCTTCTCGGCGGAGTCGTTGCAATTACCGCATCGTTTTCGAGTGTGCGCGTGCTTCGCAACAGCATTTCGCCGGATTGGACCAAGTGGGTTCCCGGCTGGGATGGCATTCGTGTCGATTCCGCGGTTCTCTTTTTCACGATTCTTCTCTCTTTGTTCCTCGGACTTGTCTTTGGCCTTTTGACCGCGCTTCACTTGCGGCACATCAGTCTGAATACCGTGCTCAAAGAAACCGGACGCGGTTCTGCCAGTCCCGCGCGAGCTCGCCTGCGCAACGGACTCGTCTCCGCTCAAGTGGCGTTCGCTCTGATTCTTCTCGTGTGCGCAAGTTTGACCATGCAAGGATTCAACCGTCTGGCCAACGCCTATCAAGGGTTTCAGCCTGACCAAGTCTTGAAATTCGAAGTCGCCCTACCAGAAACCGCCTATCCCGACAGTGTAAAACGCGCGAACTTTTTCGAGGCCGCCCTCGGCGGCGTCGCTTCCCTTCCCGGAGTTTCTGGCACGGCCCTAACCTCGAATCTTCCCGCTAGCAACGTGGACAACGAAAAGACCTTGTTTACGATCGAGGGCCGCCCGGCTCTTCAACCGAGCGAAGCGCCTGCGGCAGATTTGCAAACCATTAGCCGGGACTATTTCTCCGTTCTCAAGATTCCTTTGATGGCCGGCCGATTCTTCACCGAGGCCGACACCGCCACCGCCGCGCGTGTCGCCATCGTCAGCCGCACGATGGCGAGCCGTTTCTGGCCCGGCAGTGATCCGGTGGGCCAAAGATTGAAGCTCGGCGCGGCAGACTCTACCGAGCCTTGGCTGAGGGTCGTCGGAGTTGTCGGAGACGCACGGCAAAATTGGTGGAACCCCGCAACTTTTCCTGTCGTCTATCGGCCCTATCTTCAGTCGTCACGGAGCTCGTTTCGTTTTGTCCTGCGAGTCGCCTCAAATCCGGCCGGCTACGCTTCCGCGGCACGCGCAGCGATTGCCCAAGTCGATCCGGAAATTCCAGTAACCGAGCTGAAAACCCTTGAGACGGAAGTGCAAGACTCCATTGCCATCGTGCACATCATGGGAATCTTGATGGCGGTCTTCGGGATCGTAGCCCTGTTGCTTTCCTCCCTCGGCGTTTATGGAATTCTGTCCGAAAACGTCGCCGAGCGAACCCACGAATTCGGCATCCGTTTCGCCCTTGGCGCGAACCCACGCGATGTGCTCCGGCTTGTTTTGCGCCACGCCTTTCTTGTTTCTGGCGTTGGCCTGGCGATTGGGCTGCCGATTTCCTTCGCGGTCAGCCGGGCGATCGCCGCATTTGTTTTTGGAATCGTTTCGGTGAGCTTACCGGTTTTGCTTTCGCTCGCAGGACTGCTCGTACTCGTTGCGTTTATCGCGGCTTATTTTCCCGCGCGCCGCGCGCTGCGCGTGGATCCCATGGTCGCTCTTCGTTATGAGTGAGGGTGCTGGTAAGCGCGAAAGGAGGTCCTGAAGCATGACCAATTGGCTTCATCAATCTTTCCACCGCATGCGCTCTTTGTTCCGCCGCGCGCAGCTCGATCGCGACCTCGACGAGGAAATGTCCGCTCATCTCGAGCTCGCCGTCGAGGAAAATCTCGAGCGCGGCCTCTCTCCCGCCGAAGCTCGCCGCCAGGCTCTCGTTCGCTTCGGCGGCCCCCAGCAAGCCAAAGAACAGCATCGCGAAGCCCGTAGCCTGCCGCTTCTCGAAACTTTGCTCCAAGACCTGCGCTTCGCCTTTCGCATGTTGCGCAAATCTCCCGGCTTTACCGCCATCGCCGTTCTCACCCTCGCACTCGGCATCGGCGCCTCAACGTCCATCTTTTCGGTAGTGGACGCTGTGCTCCTACGTCCTCTGCCCTATCCACGTCCCGAGCAAATCGTCCGCATCTGGGAACAAACTCCGAGCGGTCACCAAAGCAATCTCGCCGGCCCGAACTTCGAAGGCGTCCGTGCGCAAAACAACACGTTTGCGAGTCTCGCGGAGTACACCTATGGTCTATCGTCCATTGCCGGCGGCAGTGAGCCTGCGCGTGTCAACGTCTCCGCAGTCTCCCGCGACTTCTTTAAGTCTCTCGGCGTCGAGCCTTTTCTCGGCCGCACCTTTGTTGCAGAGGAGCAGCGCGAGCACGGAGCGCCGGCCATCATCGTCAGCTACGGTTATTGGCAGCGCTATCTTGCGAGCGCCACGGACCTCGCCCAATTTCATTTGGCGATGGACGGAGGAGTCTATTCCGTTGTCGGAGTGATGCCCGCAGGCTTTGATTTTCCGCCCGGCGCCGCTGCCTGGATTGCGAGCGAGCTTTTTGGGGAAGAAACTAGCCGCACCGCGCATAATTTTCGCGGCATCGGGCGCATTCGGGATGGAATTACCATTGCCCAGGCGCGCGCGGACCTGAGCACTATCGCTCACCGCATCAAGGATCAGTACGGAAAAGAGGTTGATCTTGCTGGCGCTGCCGTTGTGCCTCTTGCCGACGCCATGGTTGGAGATGTTCGCACGGCTCTCCTGAATCTCTCGGGAGCCGTCAGCCTCTTGCTTTTCGTTGCCTGCGCCAATGTGGCCGGACTGCTGTTGGCACGCACGTCCGCCCGCCAGAAAGAATTGGCCGTGCGCGCGGCGCTGGGAGCGGGCCGCGCCCGGCTGATTCAACAGTTCCTTGCAGAATCGTTCGCGCTTTCCTTCGCTGGTGGTGTACTGGGCATTTTGCTTGCGATTTGGGCGGTCCGCATACTCCCCGCGATTTTTCCCGCAAGCCTGCCGCGGCAACAGGGCATCTCTGTCAACGCATCCGTCCTTCTGTTCGCTTTGGCTGCCGTCGTGGCTGTCGCCGTTTTGCTTGGGCTCTTTGCTGCCTGGCGCTCCGCCTCAGGAGACCTCCAAGAAGGGTTAAGCGCCAGCTCTCGCAGTTACAGTGGGTCGGGCGCAAGCTACCGCCTGCGCAGCTTTTTGGTGGTTGGCGAAATTGCAACCACTCTTGTGATTCTGGTCGGCGCGGGCCTTCTCGGCCGCAGCTTTCTGCGGCTCATTTCCACAAGTCCGGGCTTTCGCCAGGAAAACCTGATCACCATGGAGTTCTCGCCGCCGGTTCCGCAGGATTTTTCCATGGCTTCGTCAGCCATCGCGCGGCAAATCCACCTGATGGACGACATCGTAGCTCGCCTTAGCGCGATCCCAGGCGCGGAGGCAGTAGGTCTGGCCGGCGCCGTTCCCGTCGCGCAGGGCGACAATCTTCCTGAAGGCAATTTTCTGATACTCAATGGCCGGAGGCAGCCGTTGAATTTCGAGGCGTGGGACCGCATGGCTCAAAATCCTTCGCATGTCGGGCACGCGCTGTATTGCGTCGCAAGCGAAGGCTATTTCCGCACCGTGGGCATTCCGCTGATCCGCGGACGGATATTCAATGCGCGGGACGACTTCGCTTCCCCGAATGTTGCCCTCATCAGCCAATCCTTGGCTCGGGAGCGCTGGTCGAATGAGGATCCCATCGGTCAAATCATAAATTTCGGCAACATGGACGGCAGTTTGAAGTCATCCACAATTATTGGCATCGTTGGCGATGTTCGCGCGCAAGGCTTGGACCGCGCGCCGAGTCCCATCATTTATGTCGACTACCGCCAGCGTGGAATGAACGCCAATTCCTCCCCCACCATCCTTATGCGTAGCGCCGCACGGCCCGCTGGGATTGTATCTGCTGCGCGCGCCATCCTTCACGATCTCGCTCCCGATGCCCCGGTCAAGTTCTCCACGTTCGCGCAGGAAATGGGTGGCTGGCTCGCAGACCGGCGCTTCCTGCTTCTTCTTGTCGCGCTGTTCGCTGTCGCCGCCCTGGTCCTTGCTGCAGTCGGCATCTATGGAGTTGTGGCTTTCTCGGTAACGCGGCGTACCCAGGAAATCGGCATTCGCATGTCCTTGGGCGCCCAGCGGGGCAACATTTTGCGTTTGGTGGTGGGCGAAGGCGCTCGCATGGCGGTTTTCGGCGTGGTCCTCGGCATTGCCGCATCGTTCCTGATTACGCGCCTGATGTCGAGCCTTCTATTCGGCATTAGCGCTACTGACCCCTTGACCTTCGCCGGCGTCGCCGCACTGCTCTCTGCCGTCGCGCTGCTCGCCTCGTACATTCCCGCGCGCCGCGCTATGCGCGTCGATCCCATGGTCGCCCTGCGCTACGAGTAACTCATGGCTCTCGGAGAGCCACAACGAAGGATGAAAATAGCCGCTCACTGTTGAGCCAATCTTTTCAATGAGATACGCGGCTATTTTCATAGGAG
>WNGM01007143.1_pt1 | contig 11573 bp, 14 predicted proteins | sample 5400571 | NCBI WGS metagenome assembly WNGM01 (sample SAMN13153378, study PRJNA577476) | soil metagenome | isolation source: 100 cm soil or saprolite under Garry oak tree replicate 2 | place: USA:California | collected 2016-06-15 | reverse complement strand
CGAGAGAATGCTGCGTAGCGTGCGGTTTCGGTAGGACCACACTGTGAGGAAAGGTGAACTCTAGCAGGGAGAGTTCTGTCCGAAGAGTGGCAGGTCTACTTCGGTGAATAGGTCCTGAGAACGTTCACAGCGGCTGACGTATCGACCGCCCGCCTTCCTTCCTTTGAGTAGGTCATCGCTGGAAATTGAATGGCTTCTTCAGCAGGCGTCAGGTTCCTCTTGTCGCGCAGATCCCGGTTTGCTCGCTTGTCGAGAAGGAACTGAACAAACCCGGCCTTTCCTGAAATGGCGGCGATATGCAGCGGTGTGTATCCGTCTATGGTCTGGCTGTTCACATCCGCTCCCATTAGCAGCAGTCTGCGAATCACCCTGCCATCGGAGGTGGGATCCGAAATAATGGCCAGATGAAGAGGCGTGTCTCCATAGAGTCCTTTGGAGTTTGGATCTGCGCCGTGATCTTTTAACCAATCCAGCAGCGGCAGATATTTATTAAGCACGGCGAGATGAAGCGGTGTGTTCCCCTGCTTGTCGCGGGAGTTAATGGTTCCCGGATCTGCGCTCACCGAGTCACGGATGCGCTTCATCTCCTGTTCCTGTTCTTTGGAGTAGCTGTCGCACGAGGATGCAACTATCCCGATCAACAAGGCCAACCAGAAACCAGCGACACAACGGGAAGGCGCCATGCCGACAATCCTATTTTGCGGACACCGAGGACACATTGCAGCCATCACGCCGCGACCCGTTCAGCGGCGCAGGCGCGCCTGATAGAGCAGAGGAAGCACCGCGTCACTTTCGGAGAATCGCACGAAGCTGCGCACGAGTTCGGTCCGTGACCAATGGCCAAGACTGAAGACGCGCATCAATTGGTCGTTGATAAACGTTTCCCAGGCGTGCCTGCGGCCCCACGGAAAGCACGTCGCCTCTACAGCGCATATCGGCAAGCCTTCGCTGAGGCCCGCCTCGATTTGCTCCCGGAGCCATTTCAAATACTGCAGCTTCTCTTGCAGTTCTTCTTTCGGATTGCGCCGGATGACGACTCCGGGAATATCCGGAATGTCCGGACGCATCGTGTGAATGAAACCGTGTCCTTCGATAAGGATTTCGATGTCCAGTGCCAACAGCCGCTCGAGCGTTTGGATCCAGCTCCGGCTATCCACGTCCGGATTGGGTGCAGAAAAATACACGCCCATGAATGCATCCGCAACGATCATCAACTTCTCTCGCCGGTCGTACAACACGACGTGATCGTTCGAGTGTCCCGGAGCGGGATAAACCTCCAGACAACCGCCTGTCGTGCGCAACTGCTCTCCCAGCATCTGAAAAGGCGCTTGCAATGGTGGAGGCGATCCGATGATGAACCGGCGGGCCCACGGCAGTTCAAAACCCTTTATGAGGAGTTTGGCCGTAATCGGAGGAACGAACACTTCGGCCCCAGTGTGCTTTGCGAGCCAATTCAAATTGCCGACATGCTCTTCGTGATGATGTGTGGCAAGAACCGCGCGGATTGCATTCAGGGGTAGCTTCGACAAATGCCGCTGTAATGAGCGTCGCATTTTGGGCGAACCGGGATCGATCGCCACACCATCGTAGATGACGGTCCAGAACTGCTCTCCAAAGATGAGCGGCACGACATCGCAAGGCATTCCGCCCAGGAAAAGCAACCGCAGCCGGCCATCGAGGAGATCCATCCTCTTGCGGTATGTGAAGACATATCGCTTAATCCGCTCGATGGCATCACGAATCGCAGCCGTTATCGATAGCGGCATGCGGATAATCATTCCAATCACGTAGCACGACCAGAACGCTCCTAAACCTGAACGCTTCACGAGCTCGTCTGGCCGTACGACATGACAGGCGCCCCCGCGGCACTTGCTCAATGCATATCGATTGAGCGCAACAAATCGATACAGCATTCGAGAAATGACGCGAATGCCCGGCGCGCCCGCAACCGTGCCAATAAGACGAGTTTCCGGAAAGAGTCTCGCCAGCAGGATCACTGCATCCGCCCCCACAGCGACTTCGCCGCCGGGCGACACGACGTGCAGTTCGCGCAGACACTCCTCGACCTTCAAAGCCGGATGGATTGTGTGAAGTATGCCGGGATCGATCGGGTGGACGGCAACGCGCTTATTATGATCCAGAATCTTCAGCCATGAAACGCCCGCCTGGCATACCTCACACTGCTCGTCATAAATGACGCGATAATGCGATCTCATGCCAAATGCCTCTCAGCAACAGTCGAATCTCGTTGGTTCGTGCAGTAATCGAAGCAGCTTCACGCGACGGAAAGCTCCAGCCAGACGGAACCGTAGTCGAATATAGCGCTTAAAGCCGTTTGAAGGAGGTGGTTTAACTTCTTTTGAGGTTCGGATTCAGAAACCCGTCGATTCTGTTCGCGATTTTCCACGCGGCAGGAAGGTGTTTCGCCGAATCGACCGCAAACTCAAAAACTTGGTCCTTTTGGTTGAATGTCAGCAACTCGGGGTCAGGACCGTCTGCTTCAGCGCCAACGAGTTCCCTGAGCACTACCGTAACGCCATCGAGCCGGTACTCCTCGGTCATGGCTTTTTCTAGTTTCCGTGCGAACGCCGCCCATTTGGGCTGTCCATGCAGGGCTTCATCCAGTTCGACTCTGTTCATGCGCGACCCATTGAACCGGAATTGGGACGTTCCGTCAACTTCCGTTTCCATTAAGACACTTAGCAGGGTTATCAGGCGCATGATCTCCCGTCAAAGGTGATCGTGAAGCTGAAGAACGTATACGGCTTGCCTCCGATATGACGCAGCGGCACCCACCACAGCCACCACGTGTCGCCGTGTTCAGAGACCGATATCGGCATGCGATGAATCGTGCAGGAACTCGAGCGGATGTCAACGGATTTGACGTTTCGAACCCACGTCGTCAGCCAGCGGGATTGCCGCTCAAAACACCTGGCCCAATCATCTTCTCCCTGTGGCAACGTTGCACGTTCTTCCAGTTCCCGGCACGAATACACCTTTGGTGAGGAAACGAAGATCGCTCCGGATTTTTCCGTTCCCGCCGCTTGGGCAAGCTCATTGCCGGAGGAATCTAGAAACGAAAGTTCCACGGATCTGATGTCCTTCGGGTGTTCGCGATCGGAAACATCCATCACCATCACGTACAGGGAACCGTGGTTTTTTCCAAACCAATAGCCGTACGCCAAAACGATGATCGCGATCACGAGGAGGCTGCCGCCGACGATTTTCATCATTTGGTCGTGCCGCCCGCCGAAGAACACAACTTCATCACGGCATTCCTGTCGCGATGGGGCGAAGCCGTCGAGAAGACTGCATCACGCAGGAGTGCACGATGAAATCGAGGTAACTATGGACGCGGCCACCGCTTTTGAAGGAAAATTCAGGCGAATGTTCCTGCTGACTGACGCCCATGAATGCTGAAGACATCGACAAGTCCTTTCTCAAACACGCAATCGAGTTGGCACGCCAAGCTCGAGCGGCGGGCAACCATCCTTTCGGCGCCCTTCTCGTTCTAGATGGAAGAGTGGTTTTGACGGCACGAAACACAGTCGCGACCGACCGCGATCCAACGGCTCACGCGGAAACCAATTTAGTCACCTCGGCGATTCGCCAGTTCTCGTCCGATCAGATTCGGCGGACTGTTCTCTATACGAGCTGCGAACCCTGCGCCATGTGTGTGGGCAAAATGTACTGGGCAGGCATTCGCTCAGTCGTCTACGCACTTTCGGTGGAAGAACTTACCGCGTTGGCGGGCGGACGGTTCCTGATTCCGTGCAGGGAATTGTTCGCTCGTGCAGCGGATCCCGTCCGGGTCGTCGGACCGCTACTCTTAGATGAAGCGCGAGAGGTCCATTTGGGATTTTGGCCTTCAAAGTCGACGTGATGGGCGTTTGTTCCGTTGAAGGCTCGCTTCGTATCGCCGTCCGCCTTAGCAAATTCAAAATTCCCATTCAGGATCAATGGCCACTCCCCGCGCAGCTCCAGGTCGGATTGCGTATCAACGCAGCGCCACAGGATCCAGCTGTTGCATCTGCTGCAATATCCAATGCTGGCGTTCGCGGACATAGGCGCTTGGTGCGTTCGCTCTCAGGCGATGCGGGTTGGGTAAGACGGCGGCCAGCGTCGCGGCATCTTCGGGCGTCAGCCGATCCGCCGCTTTGTGAAAGTAGCGTTGAGACGCAGCTTCAACTCCGTACACACCGTCGCCGAATTCCACGATGTTCAGATAAGTTTCCAGGATGCGACGTTTATCCCAGCACGCCTCCAGCAGCACGGTAAAATAAGCTTCCAGAGCTTTTCGGACCCACGTCCGGCCTGGCCACAAGAACAGATTCTTTGCGGTCTGTTGCGTTAAGGTGCTGGCGCCGCGTAGTCTCTTGCTATTTTCGTCATGGTCGATTGCACGCTGGATGGCTCCCCAGTCGAAACCATGGTGGTGCAAAAAGTTCTGATCTTCCGACGCGATCACCGCAGATGCTATTGGCATCGCAATGCGGTCTAAATCGACCCATTTGTATTGTGAAGAGTGCTTTTGCCCGCTTCTCCACGAGTCGATCCGGCGCTCGATCATCAACGCCGAAGCCGGCGGCGCCAGAAAGCGTAATAATATTGTTACTACGACCGACCAGGTGACAAAACCTACCGTGATCGTCAATAAGCCCGCGATGATTCGCCGCATTCGTCTCTTGAACATCCCCCGGAGTATGAATTAAGTCTGCCCATCGATAATAAGAGCTATTCCATATACGGTAAAGGTGGAAGCGTTTCTATCGGCACAAGAACGGGATTGATTCTCAGAGTGGCGGAGGAATACCTGAGAGTACAATGCTTCACGACATGATTCTAGCAGCGGGTCTAAGTGACATCGGATGCAAGCGAGCCGCAAACGAAGACCGGATTCTCGTGGACCGAGAACAACTCCATGAGCGCCATCGGGCAATGGCGGTCATACTTTTTCAAAAACCATTCCGAAGCCTTTGGCTCGAGGACTGATGCCGAGCATCCGAACGCCATTCATTAGCCCGTGCGGCGTCGAGGAAACCACGGGCACTTTGGTTTCGTTCTCCAGAGGGACGATCAGGTCGAGCGTTCTCAATGCGCCACAAGAAATGACCAGCGCATCGGCCTTCTTCGCTTTCGCGTAGGTGTCTGAGCCCAATTTGAACAAAATCTCCTGAGTTGCCCCGCCTTCGGGAATTCGTTCGTAGCCGAGTCCTTTGGCGAAGGTCACATCGAAACCGTGTTCCTGAAGAAAGATCTTCAATCGTTCGGTGACGATGTCGGTACAGGCAGTCGCCACGGCCACCCTCTTTGCATTCGCAACGCGTAAGCCGTCAACGAGGCCGTTACTCTGGGTTGTGGCAGGCAGGCCAGTGGCCTTGGTGATCTTTTGGGTCAGTTCCTCGTTGAATTTCGCGCCCTTATAAAAGGTGATCGAAGATCCAAAAAACGAGATGACTTGCGCGCCCTGCTTGGCCAGCCTTTCGGCTGCGGGTATCAGCCGTGGAATCGCCTCTTCATAACCGTCGATTGTCATGCCGCCGCTGAGGCCGACGCCGTCGCCGAGGAAACGTACGCCGGCTGGATACAAACGCTTCGCATCGGGCGGAATCGGATAGTTCAAAGGCGGAAAAATTAATCCCAGCGCAGGTTCCTCCGCTGCTGCCAAGGCGGTTCCGCGAGTTGCTGCATACGCGGTTGCAAGACTCGCGATCTTTAAAAAGTTACGGCGTGAACTCACAATCGACTGCCTCCCTACACGAGAATCAGCCCAATTATATCGACGACGGTGACCTGCGCGCGCCGAAGTTGTTTGTCCGAAAGAGTGAAGTAGCGTATTTTTTTCGAGCGGACTGGTCTCTAATTCTAATGCACGGTCGAGTAGTTCGTAGCCATCAACCAAAGGAGGCAGGACAATGAAAAGGGCATATCTCGTTGTGGCGTTCTTAGTCTGGGCGGTGGTATCTGCGGGTCCCGTCATTCGCGTGGCTGCGCAGTCCGGAACGTTCGTTCCGGTCACGCAGGACATGCAGGCCAACCCCGATCCAGCGGACTGGCTCCACATCAGCCGAACGTACAATCAACATCGTTTCAGTCCACTGACCCAAATCAACAAAAGCAATGCCGCTCAACTGCGCATGGCATGGTCACGCGGTCTGCCGGCGGGCACGCAGGAATCGACGCCGATCGTTTATCGCGGCGTCATGTACGTGATGGCTCCAGGCGCCGGCATTCAGGCCCTCGATGCCACTAACGGGGATTTGATCTGGCAGTATGAGCGCAACTATCCGCAGGGTGTCGCGGCCCGGGCAGCTCGAAGCAAGAGCCTCGGTATTTATGAAGACATGCTCTATTTCGGCGCCCCGGACGGATTCCTGGTCGCCCTCGATGCACAGACCGGCAAGCTGCGCTGGGAAACAAAGGTCGACAACGGCCAGATCACAGCCGGCGGATTGCTGGTCGCCGACGGCAAGGTGATCTCGAACCGCACCTGCCAGCAAGCGAAGCGCGAGTTTTGCTTCATCGCTGCCCACGACGCCAAGACCGGCAGGGAGGTCTGGAAGTTCTATGTCACCGCGGCGCCCGGCGAGCCCGGTGGCGAAACGTGGGGGAAGGTGGCGGTCGAGGAAAGGGCTGCTGGCCCGTGGGGCTTGCCTGGCTCGTACGATCCGGTCCGTAAGGTCGTGTATTGGGGTGTGGCCAATCCCAATCCCTACACACGGTTCAAACGTCACGGCAGCTACGATGCGGTCCCGCTCACCTCTCCAGTAGAGCTCTACAGCAACTCGACTGTGGCGCTCAACGTCGAGACCGGTAAGCTCGTGTGGTACTTCCAGGAATTGCCGGGTGACGATTGGGACGCGGATCACAACCACGAGCGCATTCTGGTTCGCACGCGCGTGAGCCCGGATCCGCGCTTCGTGAAATGGATCAATCCGGCCTTGACACCCGGCACCCAGCAGGACATCGTGATCACCGTCGCCGAAGGCGGTGGCATGTTTGCCGTCGCACAGCAGACCGGTCAGTTCCTCTGGGCGCGGCCGTTCCCCTACGACGATCCGAACGTCAACATGACTGTCGTCGACGTCAAGACGGGCCGAACCGGTGTGAATCCCGACAAGCTTTTCAAGAAGGATGGCGACACCATCCTCGGCTGCTATCACAACACGCGGGGCCTGTGGCAAATTGCTTATCACCCGGGCAAGAACTCGCTCTACGTTCCGTTCCACGATCAATGCCTGTCAATGCAGGCGGTCAATTCCAACCAGACCGGTTATGGCCGGCGAACCGGCGTCTTGCGTCCGGGCTCCGATCCGAACGCATACATGGGCTTGGCCAAGATCGACGTCGCAACGGGCGAGATGCGCGTGATCTACTCCCAACCACAGCCCACCAACGGATCGGCGCTGGTAACCGCGGGCGACCTTGTGTTTTTCGGCGATCTCAACCGGCGTTTGCGAGCCCTCGATGCGGACAGCGGCAAGGTCCTATGGGAGACGGTGGTCGGCGGCATGATCGTCAACAGCACGATCTCCTACGCCGTGAACGGCAAGCAGTACATCATGGTCTACACGGGTGCAGCTCAGTCGGCCACTACCGGCCCGCTCGGGCTCACCGGCAACGTCATGCCGGCACCGGTGATGGGACACAACGCAATTTACGTTTTTGCATTGCCGTAGTTGGACAACTAAGCAGAGCTACCACATATCTTGATCCCAGTGCCGTTCGTGGTTTGCTATCATTCAAACCAATGTGTACCGACCGCCGAGCGTTCATCAAATTCAGCGCGCTTTCCGCGTTTACCCTTGGACTCGAGAGCACCAACATCGCCGCTTCGCAAAATTCCTCCGTGCAGAAAATGACCGGACAGGCGAAACCGATTACCCACGCCGAGTATTTCCAACGGCAGCAAAACGCGCAGCGGTATATGCGCGAAGCCGGATTAGACGCCATCGTTCTGACCGGCGGGTCGAGCCTGCGCTACTTCACCGGCGCGCAGTGGGGCATCAGCGAACGGTTGTTTGCTCTCGTGCTCCCGGCCAATGGCGAGTTGGGCTGGGTCGCGCCCGCATTTGAGAAAGACCGCGCCCTGGAGCAAATCCAATTCGGCACCGACGTGAGGACCTGGCAAGAGGATGAGAGTCCGTATGAGCTAGTGGCGGCCATTCTCAAGGACCGTGGGCTTCGGTCAGGCCGGCTCGGAATCGAAGAAACCGTTCAATTCCGTTTTTCAGATGGCATCGCGAAAGCCGCTCCGGCCGTGAGATTCACGAGTGCCGATCCTGTGACAGCGCGTTGCCGCGGCATCAAGTCGCTGCACGAAGTTGAACTCATGCGATTAGCCAATCGGATCACGCTGAAATCTTACGAGATGGCTTTGCAGTCTCTGAAAGAAGGCATAACCCACTTGGAGTTGGCCACAAAGATAGCCGAGGCGCACCGGCAGCTTGGCGCGACACATGGCTTCGCGCTCGTCCTGTTTGCGAAGGATGCGGCCCAGCCGCACGGCACAATGGCTCCGCAAAAGCTCCGCGAAGGCGACATTATTTTGATTGACGCAGCACAAGCGCGTTTGGGACATCGTCAAGCGCGCCCAAACAGCGGCGCTCAACGCGGCCCGTCCCGGCGTCGCTTGTGAAAACGTCGACGCGGCGGCGCGCAAGGTAATCGAAGACGCGGGCTTTGGACCCGGCTATAAATATTTCACACACCGCGTCGGACATGGCATCGGTCTAGAGGGACACGAATGGACCTACCTCGTGCGCGGCAATAAAACAAAATTAGATCCCGGCATGACTTTCAGTGATGAGCCGGGCATTTATATTCCGGGCGAGTTTGGCATACGCATCGAAGACATCATGCTCATTACCGACAACGGGGCGGAGTTACTCACCGGACCGGCGACTTCAATCGAACAACCGTTCTGATGTATGAGTCATGACATCGCAGGGGTCTGGAAACTCCGCTCCTATTCCCGCAGGTTTCTGGACACCGGTGAAGTTCGCGACGACATGCTTCCGCACGCCTACATTCTCTACACGCCCGGAGGCTACGTCATGTCGCTTACTGTGGAAGCGGACCGCGAGCCTCCGGCAGGACCGATTCTTACCGACCGGGAATGCATACGCTTGTTCAGATCCATCATGAGCGCTTATATCGGCACTTACACTATTGAGGGCAACAGGGTGACTCATGCGGTGGAGTTGTCATGGAACGAGAGTTGGACCGGCGCGCGTTTGGTGCGCTATTTCTCCCTCGAAGGCGATACGCTCACGATCGAAACCACACCGCGAACGAGTGGCGCCGATAGCCGCGAGTTCATCAACACACTGACATGGCAGCGGGTCGAGGCGTTAACGATGCCTCACCCCCGTTAACCGAGAGAAATTGGCCGCGACAATCACCGGGCACCTGCAAGATGCCCCTGGGGACGAGCATTGTTGGCGGTATCCGCCGGAAATTTTCGCTATTACTTACTAGAGCCGTGCGAAGACCTGCTCGATTATGCGCTGTGGATGGTCCGCGGTAGTGAGGACTGATTAGGAAGTGGCGATGCTTCGCAATGGTGATTGGACCAGGCAAACAACCATACCATCTAGCAGAGCGCAAGACGATGACCTGGTCATGAGTCTGGTAGAAGTGACGCTCGCCCAGCCCAAGCAGGAGCGCGAGCGGTACTTGTCGAGCGTGTGCGCTCAAGATTCTGAACTTTTCAAGGAAGTCCGGAAGTACGTGGAATGGGAAGAGCGCATGAATGGCTTTCTGCTGGATCCGCTGTATTCCCAGCCATGTTCCGGGGCCGCCTTAACGGCACCAGAGTTCGTAGACAAAGCGAGAAGAATACTTCTTTGCGCCGCCCGTTTGTTTTTTTAGATGCTGAGAATGAATCGCACACACACGGCACAGGTATTCTCAACCTCGCCCGGCATTTTCGCTCTCCGTGTGTGCAAACAGCCACTGCCTGGCCTCGAGCCACATTCGTTGCATTGTCCTGAGCTTCATGCCCAACGCGTTTGCGGCTTCTTCGTCGGTTAGGCCCAAGAAGAACTTGACTTCAACGAGCCTGCACCACTCGGGCTTGGTTTCAGCCAACTGATCCAGAAGCCTGTCGACGGTAATCGCAAGGTCAACCTTTGCACGGCGCGCAGGAAGCATATCCTCGAGTTCTTCAAGGCCGATGAACTTGGCGTTGGGCCTTGCCCGTGCATGATCAATGAGATATCTCCGCATCGCTCTGCCCGCAATGGCAAAGAAATGCGCCCGGTTTTGCCAATCCCGGTCCTTCGCCTGCACTAGTCTCAGATAGATCTGATCGACCAGATCCGTGGGCTGCATCGTGTGCCCCTTACGCTCACCTTTCATGAGATAGCGTGCAAGGCGGCGCAAGTCGGGAAGCACGACAGCAAAAAGCTCATTTTCCGCGTCGCGGCTTCCGTCGCGCCATCGATGCAGGAGCTCCGTGATGTCGGCCATGAATACAACCTGTGTCAGGTTTCGACTTGAATGCGCGAATTATAACAGATGGATCAAGCCGGCCGGTGGAGTTGCAGGCCAGGTCAAAGTCGAGCGGCCCAAAACCGAATAGCCGCAAAAAAAGCACAAAAAATCAGAAGGGTTTTCGATTTCATTTGGACCGTTCCGTTTTTGCGCCTTTTGTGGTCTGGGCTTCGTGGGGAATAGGCAAATGGTGGGATTTCGAATCTGCTCTAGATGCAGCCCGGTGTCTGATCCGAAATCCCAATTGAGCAAGCATAGTCTACCTTGCGGTGGCCGTCTCGATTGCCGGAGCGCCTGGATACTTTCTGGCGATCTCAATTTCGCCTCGGGTTTTCGGCAACTCCCGCGCCAGGCCATCTGCCCAAACGATCTTGGAAAGGAAGTAGGCATCGCCGTAACGCCGGAACACGAGCGCGCCTCCGGTTTGAGGATTTTCCTGCGGTGCCGCCTGCAACAAGGAAAATGCGGCTGATCCGTTCGAACTCTGTAGTTGCAGGACCCCTAAGGTCGTCACGCGCACCCGGTAGTCTCCTTTGTCCAGATGCCTGTCACCGACGGTAAAGTCGAAGGGAATATTCGCTCGCATCGGCGTCGATTGCGCCGAGGCAGTCGACGCCATAGCGAGAATTACAATCAGAATAAACAATGTTGCTGAAACTCTTTTCATGTGTCCTCCCTAGGGCGCGTGTCATTCGCCCTCACTGAAGTAGCGAGAGAATCGGGCGATGTACGCCAATTTTTCGGAGCAAGGAGGGATCTGAAAAGGCCGGTTTCGAAGCGGCTGTGAAAAAACTTGTCAAATGTCGAATGTCTGTTGTGCGATGTGAAATGTAGTTGTCAAAGCACCACATGACCTACTGACCAGACGACTAAATTGTTCGTCCAAATTTTTCATCAGGTCATTGGGTCAGCGGGTTCTTTTACAAATTTATCGCACAACAGACATTCGACATTTGACAAGTTTTACGCAATTTTTCACAGCTTCATAGACCGCCGCTACAGTACGCGCTACTCGCGCTTGGGCTTCGCGCAGCAGTTATTTGACGGTCACTGTAATGTCGTGAAAACTGTCGAGG
>WNGM01004079.1_pt1 | contig 11573 bp, 8 predicted proteins | sample 5400571 | NCBI WGS metagenome assembly WNGM01 (sample SAMN13153378, study PRJNA577476) | soil metagenome | isolation source: 100 cm soil or saprolite under Garry oak tree replicate 2 | place: USA:California | collected 2016-06-15 | reverse complement strand
AGGGGACCGCCGAGTAGTGCGCATTCAACTTACGCCATCCCGCCACCGCCTGGTCGCGAAAATACGAGGGCAGCAGGTGGAAGTCTGCAGAGACATGCTGGCGCGCCTCGGCGAGCGAGATCGGGAAGAACTGATTCGGCTGGTAGCGCAACTTGCTCAGGGATGACCCGCAATCACTGAACGGCGGTCCCGCACGCTGACGTGCAGATGGCTATCCGCGGATTTCGTCCGCCAGTTCACCTCGTGCCCGGATCACGGGCAACTCTGATGTAACGCGATTAGGTATCAGATACTTGCTGGATAGAAAAGAACAGTGCGCCAGCTCCCAAGTATTTTGAAGACTAACCGAAGTTCGTCACCAAAACTGTGATTTTGAGATTGTGTTCTCCTTTTTTCTTTCAGAAGCGTTTTGTTTTCAACTGTGATTGATTGAAAACACGATGTAGTGCAGACCAACCTACTTGAAGTGCAGCTTTTCTCCTGACACCATCACCGCGGATGTTTCTGCGCCAACACCAACGGAGCAAAGACGGTAAGGAGCACGGGTATTGGTCGCTGGTTGAGACCGTGCGCACACCCGATGGTCCACGACAGCGGACCATCTGCTATCTGGGTGAGCTGAACAGTTCGGCTCAGGCTCGCTGGCAGAAGACCATCGAGGTCTTCAACGAACAGGGAGAGCATACTCAGCTGAAGTTGTTTCCGAACGATGCGGAACTTCCCGACGACCCTAGTGTAGCCCGTGTTCTGGTGAAGAAGGTGCGCGTAGAGCGGACGCGCCGGTTTGGCGACTGCTATCTCGGCTTGGAGTTATGGAGGCGTCTGGAACTCGAGGAGTTTTTTACCCGACATCTGGACCAGGAATTTGCCGATGTTCCGTGGTCCCGCGTGGCTGCCGTGTTAGCGATCAACCGGTTGTGTGATCCAGGAAGTGAACTGGCCATCGAACGGCACTGGTATCCGGGCACGGCGTTAGATGACTTGCTGCACATCGGAGCAGGAAAGATCAACGACACACGGCTCTATCGTTGCCTGGATCGTCTGCTGCCACTGAAGACCAAGATCGAACAACATCTGAAGCAGCGCTTCGGCGAGTTATTCCAGGCCGAGTTCGACGTGCTGCTCTATGACCTGACCAGCACGTATGTGGAAGGAGCCGCGGAAGAGAACGCCATGATGCGGCGGGGCTACTCGCGCGATCATCGTCCGGACTGCGAGCAACTGGTGCTGGCGTTGATCGTTAACTCGGACGGCTTTCCGTTCAGCTATGAGCTATTCGATGGGAACCGGGCCGATGTTTCCACCGTCGAAGCGATTCTGCGCACGGTTGAGCGTAAGCATGGGAAAGCACGCCGGGTATGGATCTTCGATCGCGGTGTCGTGAGCGAGGAGAACCTGGTGGCGATCCGCAAGCGCGGCGGACAGTATCTGGTGGGCACAGCGCGCAGCAAGCTCAAGCAGTTCGAACAGGAATTGCTCAAGGATGATTTCGAAAAGATCCGTCCGGAAGTAGAGGTTAAACAGATCCGCATTCCGGGTGGCGAAGAGACCTACATCCTGTGCCGCACGACGGGGCGGAAGGAAAAAGAGAAAGCCATCCGAAGCCGCTTTGTGGCCAAGATCGAAAAAGCACTTGCGGGACTGGAGAAGCGGATCGCCGCTGGCAAGCTGAGGGACCGCTTCAAGATGGAGCGGAATCTCGGCCGCATCCAGGCTTCGCATCCGCAGGTGGCAGATCTCTATGAGATGGCGGTGAAGGATAGCAAAGAAGGGCCGCGCCTGGTCTGGCGGCAGAAGCCGGAGCAACAGCAATGGCTCGAAGCGCGAGAAGGAGCCTATCTCTTGCGTACCAATCTGACAGCCGACGGTGCTGCAGATCTATGGAAGAAATACATGCAACTGACGGAAGTAGAAGCAGCGTTTCGGTCGCTCAAGAGCGAATTAAAGATTCGACCGCTGTTCCATCAATTGGAACGACGGGTGAAAGCGCACGTGCTGGTGGCGTTTCTCGGCTACGCTCTGCTGGTGACTCTGAAGCACCTGCTAAAGCGGAGTGCTTCGGAGTATTCACCGGCTCAGGCACTGAAGCGACTCTCAGAACTGTATAGCGTCGACATCGTGCTACCGACGGTAGAAGGACGAGAGATCTGGTTGCGGAGGATTACTAAGCGGGAGGACGATCAAGAGAGACTGCTCCAGCAACTGAGAATGGAATTGCCGGAACGTTTGGAGCCGATTCAAATCCTGAAATGTAGTGCAGACTCGGCCATAGCCTGAATTGATTCTAAAAGAGTTAGCTGGACTTTACCCCGTTTGGTGACGAACATCGGCTAAGCTCGCAGACAGACTTTGCCGAAGTGCCGAGCCTCTTTCAAATAGTTGAGCGCTTCTCGCAGCTCCGAGAAACCAAACACGCGATCCACCACGGGACGCATGGCATGAAATGCAATCGCCTTGTTCATCGCTTCAAACATTTCCCGCGAGCCCACGTCCACCGCCTCGACGCGAGAAGATTTGCCCATGAACGGTACGAGGTCGACTTCCGCGGTCATTCCATTGAGCAGCCCCACGAAGGCCACGGTGTCCGAACCTCACAGCAGCAATGGCATTCTTCAGTTCTCCGGCTGTATCCACGACGTAGTCGGCTCCGGCGCCGTCCGTCAACTCCGCGATGGCATTCGGCCAGTCAGGCCTCGCCTTGTAGTCTATTCCTGCGTGGGCTCCCAGTGCCTTCGCTCGTGCGAGCTTTTGATCGCTGCTTGACGTGATGATTACGCGGGCTCCGCGCAATTGTGCAAACTGAAGTGCGAATATCGAAACGCCTCCAGTCCCCAGCACCACAACCGAATCGCCAGGCGTAATGTCCCCAAAGGATGACAGGGCGTTCCACGCGGTTACGCCCGCGCACGGCAGCGTGGCTGCCTCCTCGTCAGTCAAATGAGCCGGCACACGAACCACGCTCGCCTCATCAAAGACTGTGTATTCCGCGAGCACGCCATCCGCGGCTGCGCCGCCCAAAGCGTGCACCATCTTCTCGGCTGCAACCCTGCCTTCCAACCATTTCGGGTAGAAAATCGGAGAGACTCGGTCCCCAATCTTTATTCGAGATACGCCGGTTCCCGCCGCGACGACAATACCCACGCCGTCGGAGACGGGAACCCGCCCCAGAGGTGGCTTCCATCGGCCCACGCCGTTTACCACCAGAAGCTCGCGGTAGTTAATTGAAAACGCCTTCATCTTAAGCAGGACTTGCGCAGGCCCTGGCACGGGCTCGGGACGCTCCACGAGCTGCAAGGAGTCGGGGCCGAAGCTCTCGCGAATTTCGACGACTTTCACGGGGGCTCCCTCCAACACGCAAACTTCTTTTGACTACGTTGATTTCGATCGAACCTTGACAAGCCGCTACGCAACGAGAGCCTGGTCGAAGCGGACGCTTGCTGCCGAATTTCAAGTCACTTGTGCGCGAGGATCTTTTCTATTTGCTGCAGGTGATTGATGTCGTGCCCAGCAAACATGCGCACGATGTGTTCGATAGATTCCCGACCGCGTTCGGAATGCATTCCATAGTGCTTCCACTGTTCCGGCGTGAGCGTTTTAAGTAGCGCAATGTTCCATTCCCGGAGCACGCAAAAGTGCGCCACCGATTTCCGCGGATCGCGTCGGTCGTAATGTCCGCTTGTTACCCATTTATCCTGATCGTAAGCAACGATGGGTACGCCCGGCGAGCCGAGGATGAACCGCAGGCGAAAGCCGCCGACGATTTCAGCGTCGGCCAGGTGTGCGAGGATCTCGCTCACCGACCATTTCTCCGGAGCGCGACGCCTACGTAATTTGGCAGTTGATACACCTTGGATGAGGCGATTGAGCTTCTTGGCGGTTGCCGCCTGCACGACAAGAGGCTGCTTGCCTTCCACGTAACCAAGAATGCGCTCTGTGTATTGCTGTGGTGTTTCCTTCATTTCGTCCTCCGCTCGCGACCATAGAGCATTGAAGTCCTCCGCTTAGCGTGCGGGCTCAGGCGTGACGTTAACCAACATGTTCGTCCGCAGATTCAGGGTCTCGACGGTCACCTTCGCGATCAAGCCGTTCACTTTGTCAGGCAGCGACTGATCAGCGCTCTCATCGAGAATGCCCGCCAGGCTCGCGCGTGGACGCAGGCAAACATAACGCGGAGTATTTCCGCCCACGACCAGTCGATACCAGAGCGTCTCGCCCTGCAGTTTTGATTGCTCGGCGGCGAGCGCCGCCTCGAATGCCTTGCCCGTGCCGTAGTTGAGCTCCACCGTTCCGTACTCGGCTCGAAGAGTCGGAGTTGGCACACCATTCCCACGCGAAAGCGCCGGCAGGAATTCGTAGACTCCGTTCCCCAGGAATTGGGAATGTGGCAGTACATTGATGAGATTGTCCCGCTCGTCTTCGGCCGGCGAGACCGGGTTGCTCAGCTCGGCGGCCGTATGTCCGAACGTTGCGTAGATGATCCACCGCTGCCGTTCAGTTGATGCCCAGACCGAATAGCTATACCACGCAAACGTATCCTTGGCCTGCCGATGCCACTCAAGGTGGCGGATGTACCCGGCCTCCCAGTCAACCGAATGACCGTCGAGTGCACGCATGACCGCGATGCGTGCGTAGGGACCGGGAGCCTGCGTGTATTGTGTTGTTTGAGAAATGAGAAGCGTCGGGAACAAAGTGCCGACGAAAAGTGCGGTGCCAACGATCCTGTACCAACGATGCTTCACGATCGTACCTCCTGTTAGGGCGACCTTTCGGTCCTCAATCCTCTGCACCCGTACAGGCAATCCTAGCGAAGCAAAACAGGCGATTTGCGACACAGATTCGTCGAAATCCGCCATCCCCGTTTGTTCAGCCTTGCTAAACGCTTCAAGCCAGCGGCATAGTGACTCAACGCATGGCTACCTACAAGAAATCTGGCGCGCCTCGCCACTCCTCGTCGAACCGTCGGATCGTCGTCGTCGTGGTACCACCAGTGGATGAGCTCGATCTGGTCGGACCTCTCCAGGTGTTCAATTCAGTGAACCGCCTTGCGGGCAGGAAGATTTACGCGATTGAGGTCGTCACGAACGCAGAACGCCTGATCGTCGAGGGCGAGAGCGGGGTCTTGACCTTCATGGCCAAGGATCACTTCAACAAAGTCGAAGGCGCTTGCGACTCCGTGCTCCTGGTTTGCGGACTGGGCACTCGATCGGTACGCGACGCGGCGCTCTCTGCCTGGCTGAAGAAGATGGCGGCAGAAGTGCGCCGGCTGGGTGCTGTATGTGTCGGTGCTTTTCTGCTCGCCGAGGCGGGGCTGCTGAATGACCGCCGAGCGACTACGCATTGGAGATTCGGCCGCGAAATGGCCACGCGATATCCAAGTGTTCGCGTCCAGCACGATCCGCTCTGGGTCAAAGACGGAAACATCTACACCTCGGCTGGCATTTCCGCGGGCATCGACCTCGCGCTAGCGTGGGTGGAGGAAGATTGCGGCGCCGGTCTCGCGCATGAAGCGGCGCGCGAGCTGGTGTTGTTTCTCCGACGCCCGGGTGGACAGCCGCAAGTGAGCGTCTCACTCGCCTCACAGGCTTCGGAGATGATGTCGATTCGTGAGCTGCAGATCTGGATTGCTGAGCATCTCCAGACGAAACTGTCGGTAGAAGATCTTGCCGATCGGATGTCGATGAGCGTGCGGAACTTCGAGCGCGTTTTTACTCGAGAGGTGGGCACGACACCGTCGCAATATGTGCTTCAGACGCGCGTGGAGGCGGCGCGTCGTCAGCTCGAACGCATCGAGAAAGGGCTCAAGCAGGTGGCCTCGGCCGCTGGATTCGGGAACGTCGACGTGATGAGGCGCGCCTTCGTTCGGCTGTTGGGGATCACCCCGCGCCGTTATCGCGAGCTCGCGGATCATTCGACCGGCGAATGAAGGCGGAACGACTGATGCGACTCGCGTCCTTCAGGCAGAAGTGTTCTGCTTGCTTCGCAACTGTGTCTGGATTACCAGCAAACCTTCCATCATCCGGTTCGGAAGTCTCGTGCTCTTTTAAGGCGCCACCCGGAGCAGACCTTGGTGCCAGATGAATTTACGGTATAGTTGCGAGCGATCAGCGACTCTCGGATTTTGTGTACGGTAAGCCGATTACAGGCCAAGTGGCCGCAGGCTGTGGTGGGTCCAGCGTCGGCGTGGCCGAGCGACGCATGGTCACTGATAGTGCGAGATCGTCAATCTGGCGGCGCTCGCAATAATAGCTGCCCGCTTGGACGGAGCCTCACGAGAATCGCCAACAAAGACGACGATCGATATCTTGCGGCCATCCGGTGCAGTGAGTAGCCCAACGTCGTTTGTTGCGGCAGTTACCCCCTTCCATGTGCCGCTGGTTCCAGTCTTGTGACCAAGTTTCCAGCCCTTCGATACTCCAGCCTTCAATCGGTCGGGGAAAGTTACTGTCTTGCTCATTATCTCCAGAAGGTAGGTGGTTGAGGTCGGGGAAAGGAGTTTTCCATCGGCCAGGGCGTACAACAGAGACGCCATTCCTCTCGGAGTTGCCGTATCGCGCGGATCGGTCTGGTATTGGCGATAAGACGCGTCTCGACGGTCTTGCGGGACGCCAGCGATCGCTGGTTCCAGGATCGCGGGATCCACGAACTCAGAACGCCATTCCAGGCCGACGATCTCGGTTTGCAAGTGCCTTTCGTCTCTGTCAAAACGAACGTCCGAGATCGCTCGCCGATCCAAAAAAGATTGCACCTCTTTTGGCCCGCCGAGTCTCCCGACCAGAATATCTGCCGCTGCGCTATCACTGTCTACGATTGCGCGACGCACCAAGTCACCAACCGTCGTGCGGTACCCTTGGTCTTTAACAAGCTTGGCTATGGGCTGAACGTATAGGCTGAGGTCTTCCTTGCGGACTACGATTTCCTCGTCGAGATGCCAGCCGCGATGGTCCACTGCATCCATTACCGCGAGGCCTACCAGCAGTTTCATGACACTTTGCAGGCTAAACCGCTGGTCTCCGTTCACGCAGGCCAGAACGGCTTCGTCCCGCGCACATACGCCTACGCGGCCATCAAAACCGCGCATCAAGGTTCGAAATTCTATTTGAAGTTTGTCTTTCTGTAGTGGGGCCGCAACAGTCGGGTCCGGGTGTCCGCCCATGACACAAGTAATGGCTGCAGAAATCAGAACTCGATTCTTCATAAGATGCAATCAGGCTACAACTTTAAGGCATCCATCTTGGGATTCTCGTACACGTCATCCTCTGCGGGATACCGAAGTTCTTTTTCAAACTTCCCCGACTCCTTTAGTGGACAGCGCCGTGAGCAAGAAGATAATCAATGATGTCTTGCGATGCTTTGCTCGTTTCCGGGGAGCCATGCCAGTATTCTTTCCTGAATCGTTCAGCAATGGCCAGAGCGGTCTCGCCTTTGCTGTTCCGGATGTGGACGTCCGCTCCAGCATTGACAAGGAACTTTACTGTCGAAGGGATAGTCTGAGAGGCGGCGTTCATAAGCATGGTGCGGCCTCCGGTGCTCAGGGCATTGATATCGGCACCTTTTTCGAGAAATAACTTCACCATTTCCGGGGTGCGAAGACCTGCGTTTATGGCAGGATTCTCGCTGCCATAAGACTCCTCGATTTTCCAGTCGGCCCCGGCGTCGAGCAATGCCCGTGCAGCCACGACACGTCCATTCCGGACCGCGTACATCAGGAAGTGCTCGTTGTCGCTATCGAGTCCATTGGGGTCCACGCCGTTGCTGGTCAGAACGCGGATAATCTCAGCCGCATTCCAATAGATGGCGTTCTGCATGAATTCTGGCATGTGTTCGGAAACGCGCCAGCCGTGGGCGATCTGGAGACGCAATTCGTCAGGATCATAAAAGACCCAGCGCCAAACGCTGGTGGCCGATTCGACCTCGGCCATCAGCTGGTCCACGATCGGCGGCGCATCACAGGTGCCCACCGACTTCTCGCGGTCGTCGAGCCGAATGCGCAGCCTGCCCTCAGAGCGATCCACGCCCAGACACGGCTGGTTGTCATACGAGCTGGGCAAATCGAAAAAATTGGACGCGCGGACATGTTCGATGAGTTGCGCAACAGCGTCTCTGGAGATGCGGACGTGTCGTTTCCCTTTCCAATGGACCTCCTTATATCCGTGATAGGTAACGCGGCCGCTACCGATGATGCTCACCGTATAAGCAGGACTTGGAAAGAAGCCAGTCCTACTTGTCACTTCGATTTCAAAAGAGGAAAAGGCTTTGTGATCGCCAGCGGCAAATGTGTTGAGAGGGAAACTGAAAACGGCGCACAGTACAAATACAAACAACTGCGTCCCGGAGAGCAGGCCGAAAGCCGCATGCGTCGAAGTGAACGCCATCTAAAGAAATTGTGCACCGTAGGAAAGCAGCGACGAAATTTTTTGCGCGCATCTGTAAGCATGCAGTAAATGAGGGCAATTGATCGTGGACGCCTTTCGGGGGCTAAGTGCTGATTGACGCAAGGATCAAGAAGAGCTGAGCGAACACGAGGCTATGATGCTGTTCTTCTATGACTCCCAAGGCGTTTCGCGAACTCAAGACGAAGGGGAAGATGCCACGCAGTTTGGAGCTAAACACCTTGAAGTGATGCCGCAGCATTTTCAACGATTCCTACTTCTCGCTCAGTTAGCCCATAAAGTGTGTAGATAATCTGGTCGATCTGGTTGTCAGTAGCGACGATTTGACGCTTAAGCTTCTCCGATTCACGTTCGCTCTGAGTGCTTGAAAGTTTCGCCTGCAAGGCGAGCATTTGCTTAACTTCAGTCGAAAGTTCCTTTGCTTCCTTTGCGTTCTTTACCGTTACAACCGGTATGGGGAGCGCTCGAGTTTCCTTTAGCACAATCTTAGGAAAATCGTCTCTCTGTGCGATGTTCGAACGAAGGAGAAAATACCAAGACAGTAAGCGGCTATTCAAACAGCCCAACAAATACTCGAGGTCCGGCCCGCCATCAGATCGAAGGATGCTCTGCATGGACTTGTTTGTCACGAAATCTTCTTGGGCTTTTACTGCCTGCAAGCGAAATTGTCTGCTGATCAACTCGCGGAGTAGAAGGCGCGGTCCTACGAAGTAACGCTCCGGTTTCGGTTCTGCCAAAGTGTCATCAAATCGGATGTACCGATGAGATCCTCTCTCAAGCGTATAGCGGCGCACGGTACCGTCGAACGCCGGGCGGCTGGTTGCCCAACGATTCTTGTCTGTCAGATTGAACGGCGTAACGCCGCGTTGTACATCAGCACACTCGCCAAGTGGCTGGACGCCTCCCGTGGAGATCTTGTGCATCAGGCTCGTCGTCTGGGTATCAGCGTAGGTAAGGAACTCATCCCCACCCACAGCAAACCATTGAGAAATGTCCGCTTCAGATGGACTTTCGTAGAATTCGGCAACGGCTCGAATCTTATGACGCTTAGGAAATGTGCGAATTGCGACTTCGCATTTCTCTTCGCGCGGCCATGCGGTAGGAACCTTCCGCTTGCGAGCGACGAAAACCGTGGTATCTACCCAAGCATCACGGAAAATGTCATATGGCAGGTTGACGAAAGCTCTTGGGTCTGTGTGCGTTGCAATAAATCTTCGCAGCTTGCTGAATTTTGGACCGCTGTACCAACCGGTAGGGACGATCATGGACACCAGCCCGAGAGGCTTGGTCTTGCGCGTTGCTTGCTCCATAAACAATCCGTAGGTGTCCAAGTCTTTTGTCGTTGCGGTGAATGCTTTGCTGAGATAGGCAGCCTGCTCTTCGGTCAACGATGCGCCGTAGGGTGGGTTACCGAGTACAACATCGAAACCGCCTGATTTCATCGCCTGCGGCAGTTCACTTTGCCAGTCAAAAATATCTAGCTGAAGATCATCGTCAGCACCCAACAGAGACATCTGCCCCTGGATCTGAGGCACACGGAAGCCGATGAGAGAATTTCCAGATTTTATGTTGGCTGAAAGGTCCGGCAGAAACGTCTCTCGAGGGAACAATCCCTGCTGCTGTCCCAGAGTTGTTCGCGTTTCCCCTTCCAATACTTTCAGGTAAAGCGAAAGCATTGTGACTTCGACCGCTTGGTCGTCCAAGTCAAGCCCGAAAACGTTATTTAGCATGATCTGACGCTTCAGATGAGTCGTAAGGTGAAGGCTGCCCTGCGTGTCTTTGTAGCAGAAGTCCCGATGTTGTTGTTTCGGGTTCTGTGTGAACCACCGGAGATGGTATTGGCAGATATTCTCGAATACCCGGATGAGAAAGCTTCCAGACCCGCAGGCGGGGTCAAGAAATCTCAGAGTTGCAATTTCTTTTGGGCTTTTGCCCTTAAGCACTTCCCCAATCGTCTGTTCGACAATGTACTCCACCACGTACGATGGCGTGTAATAGATACCGCCAGCGTTCCGAACTTCGGGCTTCAACTCAACTCTGACGTTCCTGTTCTTCACTACGCGAACGACTTTTCCTATGAACTGTTCGTACACGGAACCGAGAATCTCGACCGGCAGCGTGCTAAAGAGGTAGGGAGAATCTTCACTCGACAAATCACGAATGAACCCAACCAGGAACTCATCCGAGACATGGAGCTTTTCGGACGGATGTCCCTTTCGAAATAAAGCTCCGTTGAAGCTGTGGTCAAGAACGCTGAAGTGACTCACAAGCCGTGAGTAGAGGCTTGGACGAGCAACCTGGATCTGCTCCCATTCTCCCAGGATTAGCTCTAAAGAGCGGCCGGTGTCGATGTCTCGGTCTTCACAAATGCGAACGAACAAGATCCTATCGAGGATTCGCTGTACGCATTCGTTCAGCAGTTCGTCGGTCCATTTTGTTTTCCGGTTCGAGCGTACAAGGTCTCTTGCAAGGTCCGCACGTCGGTCGTCAATGTAGGCCAGAAAGTCCGCGTCAACCGTGCGCACTCGTTCTGGTGCGATTAACCAGCCTTGCCGTGCTCTGTCTCTGATGACGCGCTTTGGCAAGCTGGCAACGAACCTGTCTAGAGAACCAGCCGCGACGTTTTCACGCGCAAACAAATCCCAAAGTTCTTGGGCCTTTTCAACGAACTCTAAGTAATTCCATTGTGTACATACGTCCCACGGAGCGGCTTGGTCAGGTTTTCCACCAACGACGAAGACCTTTAACGTCTCGAAGTTTGTCAAAGCGGCGATTAATAGTTTGAGGTTGAAAGCGTAGCGTTGCGCCTGATAGGCGTCTTTATCAGAAAGAGCTTCACGGGGTTTCTTGGCTTCACAAACGAATCTGTCTATTCCGTCGGTACGAAACCGATAGTCTGCCCGTTTCTTCTTGCCTGCGATGTTTACTCGGCTTTCGATTTGCACTTCTCTGAGAGGCTGGGTTTCACCCTTCAGATTTTCAACGTCCCAGCCAAGTGCACGCCAAAATGGAATAAGGTAGTCGTTGCGAAGCGCTGATTCGTCATAAGCTTCGCTCTTGAAATGCGACAGGTTTTTGCGAAACGCGCTTGTTAGGCGATCCAATTCGCTTTTGAAATTCTGATTAGCTGATGCCGAAGCCATGCGCACATTTAATTTGCTGTACGACTGCAAGTCAAGTTCA
>WNGM01004078.1_pt1 | contig 11574 bp, 7 predicted proteins | sample 5400571 | NCBI WGS metagenome assembly WNGM01 (sample SAMN13153378, study PRJNA577476) | soil metagenome | isolation source: 100 cm soil or saprolite under Garry oak tree replicate 2 | place: USA:California | collected 2016-06-15 | reverse complement strand
CTTCGTCGCGAGCAGGTGACGGCGCGTAAGCGCCTGGTGCATGTTTGACGCCACCTCGGCCTGGAACAATCCATAGTTCGAGTAAACGTACGGCTGCGTGCGCCGCGCATGGTAGGAGTGCATCGAGTGGCCGAGCTCGTGAGCGAGTGTGCTCATCGAGTAGATGTCGTTGTTGTAGCTCATGAAGATGAAAGGCGGCGTGTCCATCGCCCCGGTCGAGAACGCGCCCATGCGCTTGCCCTTGTTCGGATAGACGTCAACCCATCGGTCCTCAAACGCCCCTTTGCGCATCGCGGCGACGTAGTCGTCGCCGAGGGGAGCTACGCCCTCGACGATCCACTCCACCGCCTGCTCGTAGGGCACCTCCAGGACGGTCGAGCTGAGCTGGGCGCGTGTGTCGTATGGCTTGAGGACCTCGAGGCCAAGGATCTTGCGCCGGATCCGCCAGTAGCGGTGCCACGTTCCGACGTTGTCGCGAAACGTCCGCACCACGTTGTGAAAGACCTCGGTCGGGATGTGGCTCGGCTCCAGGGCCGCTTCGAGAGAAGACGCGTACCGGCGCGCGCGCGCGAAGAAGACGTCGCGCTTCACGCCGCCGGCAAGGCTGGCCGCCATCGCGTGCTGCATCGCAAGGTGCTGGTCGGCGTAGCTCTCGAAAGCCGTGCGCCGTACCTCGCGGTCGGGATTCGTCAGCAGCGCGCCAATCGTGCCCTGTGCCACCTCGTGCAGCTCGCCATCCGATCCGACTGCCGGCGCGAACTTGAGATCGGTGTTGGCAAGCACGCTGTGCACTGAAAGCGCTGACGCGAGGGGATCCGAGACCGCGGTCAGTAGCTCTTCCACCTCCGCGCTGCGCACCCGCTTCTGCAGCTTCTCGAGGCGGTCGAAGTAGTGGCCCAGATAGGCCAGGCGTGGGGCGGTGCCGACCCACTCGCGGAGCTTTGGCAGGCCGATCTGCAGCATCTCGGGGATCGCGAAGGCTGCGGCAGAGCCGAGTTGGGCTGCGGTCGAGCGGGCGCGGTCGGCACGCGCGGCGGATTCCTGGTTGCCCACGTCGACCGAGTACGCCATCGTGCTGTAGACCATCACCTTCGCCATGAGGCGATGGACGCGCTCGCTGGCTTCGAACCAGTCGGCCAGCGTATCGGGGCTATCGCCGAGGTGGCCCTTGAACTCGGCCAGGTCGGGAAGGCGGGAGATGATCTCCTGCATCGCCTTCTCCCATCCGCCCTCGTCGCCGAAGACGCTTTGCCGGTTCCACGTGAACCGCTCGTCGACCTCATCGCGAGCGGGGAGCGGCTTCACCACGAGGGATTAGTAGCATGGGGCCGATGCCACGCGCCACCGCCAACGGGATCGAGCTCGAGTACGAGACGTTCGGCGATCGTAAGGCGGCGCCGCTCCTCCTGATCTCCGGCCTGGGCTCCCAGATGATCGGTTGGGACGACGACTTCTGCCGTCTCCTCGCAGGGCGAGGGTTCCACGTGATCCGTTTCGACAACCGCGACGCGGGACTCTCGACCTGGATGGACCGCGAGTATCGGCTCGACGATATGGCCGCGGACGCGGTCGGCCTCCTCGACGCACTGGGTATCCCCGCCGCTCACGTCGTGGGCGCGTCCATGGGAGGGTTCATCGCCCAGCTCGTCACGCTCAACCATCCCGAGCACGTGCTGACCCTGACCTCCATCATGTCGGGACCGAACGGCGACGACCAGGTGCGGCCGACGGATGAGGGAACCGCCGTCCTGATGGCGCCGGCGCCAGACACCCGCGAGGAACGGATCGCCGTCGGCCTGTGGGCGAAGCAGAAGCTGCTGGGGTCCGCCGACCCGTTCAATGAGCAATACGAGGCACTGCGCATCACACGCGCGATCGATCGCGCTTATCACCCGGCGGGCTTCGTCCGTCAGCTGCAGGCGATCATGGCCGCGAACGGGAGGCTGGCGCGGCTCGCCCATGTACGCGTGCCCACCCTTGTCATCCACGGTGCCGACGACATCCTCGTCCCGGTCGAGAACGGGCGCAACGTGGCGGCCGCGATACCCGGCGCGCGCTACGTCGAGATCGAAGGCATGGGACACGATGTCCCCAGGAGGGTGTGGGCGCAGGTCGCCGACGCCATCGCCGAGCTTGCCGGTTCGGCCAGCCACGCGTGCTGAGCGGCCTCAACCCCGCGATCGCATTCCTCGCCGGTCTTGCGTCGTTCGTGTCGCCCTGCGTCCTGCCCCTTGTCCCGGCCTACCTCGCCTACCTGGGAGCAGCAACAACTCCTCCCCATTCATGGGGAGGTGCCGGCAAAGCCGGCGGAGGGGCTGTGGTCCAACAAAATTCTTCCATCGCGGTCGCCGGCGCGGGCTTCGTCGGGGGGCTTTCCCTCGTCTTCATCCTTTTCTTCTATGTGTTCTCGCTGGCCGTGCAGCCCATTCGCGCCTACGTGCCGGTGGTTGCGGGCGTCCTGGTCATCGCGATGGCCTTGCACGTTGCAGGCTTGATCCGGCTGCCTTTCCTGTCGTCTGAGCACCGCCCGATGAAGACTGCGCCTCAGGGTGGCGGTGTCGCCGGCGGGTTTCTGCTCGGGATGGGCTTCGCGAGCGGCTGGACGCCGTGCATCGGGATCACGCTCAGCGCGGTCCTGAGCTCGGCGGTGACTGCAGGCACCACGCCGCAGGGTCTGAGCCTGATGATCGCCTACTGCCTTGGCCTGGGGGTCCCGTTCCTGGCGCTCGCCTTCGCGCTGGAGAGCGCGCGGCCGCTCGTCAGATTCGTCAACGCGCATCGGCGCGCGATCGATCTGGGCTCGGCCGCGGTCCTCGTCGTGATGGGGGTCCTCCTGCTCACGAATAACCTGACCCTGTTGTCAGCCGGTCTTACACAGCTCGTTCCGAACTGGCCGTCGCCGTCACTCTGAGATCTCAGTCATCAAGACCCACGCGACGTAGATGTTCCAGCCGAACGCGAACACCATGACCACCGCCAGCAGGTAGAGGCCAGCGCCGATCTCAGTCAGAAGGCTCAACCCGGACACGATGAACAGGGCATTCCACGTGAGGCCTGCGACAACCTCGGCCCACATCCGAAACCGCGATATCGGGATCGAGCCGGCACCAGGTTCTCGGGCGAAGATCGCACGCAGAGCGACGCCGAGCCAGAACAGCGAAGCGGCGGCGACCTCGGCTCCGAGCAATCGCACCGGCTGATCCGGAACGAGCACGGCCGCAGACAGCAGGAGCTGTGTGGTCAGCGACATCAGCATCCCCACCGCGCGGTTGCGGTAGAAGAGGTTGGACATCACAGTTCGCGCGTGAAGCGACATGGCCACGAACAGGAGACCGGCCAGAGCGGCGGCCGCGCCACCGCTCATGACGTAGAAGTCGTGCCACCGCTCGGCGTCGAACGCCATCAGTCGTACTTCCGGCGCGAGGAGATCATCGGCTTCACGGCATCACGTAGCTCGCCGGCCGTCACCAGCCCGATCAGGATCCAGTGGCTTCGCCTCGGCCGTGAATCACTCGCACGGATACATTCGTCCGAAGTCTGAATCAAGCCTGTTAAGAACACTTGTTTGTAGTCTCGGAAATCGTCAAACTGGATCATGTGGGGCAGGTTCTCGATGCTCTCGATCTCTTCTCGCCGTCCGTTCGCGACTGGTTTCGCGCGTCGTTCGCCGAACCAACATCTGTGCAGGAGCGGGGCTGGCAGGAAGTGGCGGCAGGCCGCCACGTCCTCATGGCGGCGCCGACGGGCAGCGGCAAGACACTCGCCGCCTTTCTCTGGTGCCTCGACCGACTGGCGGCGGAACCGACCCCGGTCGAGGCAGAGCGCTGTCGCGTCCTTTATGTATCGCCTCTGAAGGCACTTGCGCATGACGTCGACCGCAACCTTCGTTCGCCGCTCGTCGGGATCCGGCACCAGATGGAGTCGCACGGCCTTCAGCCGCCCGACATCGCGGTCGCCATCCGCACTGGCGATACGCCGGCCGACGCGCGGCGTTCGATGGAGCGCCACCCGCCAGACATCCTGATCACGACGCCTGAGTCGTTGTTCCTGCTGCTGACAAGCGCGGCACGCAAGATCCTGGCTCCGGTCCGCTGGCTCATCGTCGACGAGATCCACTCGGTTGCGGCGACCAAGCGTGGCAGCCACCTGGCGCTAAGCCTCGAGCGGTTGTGTGAGCTAACGAAGGTTCAACCCCAGCGAATCGGACTGTCGGCCACGCAGCGCCCGCTCGAAGAGGTGGCGAAGTTTCTTGGCGGCGCGGACCGCGAGGTGTCCATCGTCGACGCCGGGCGGTTGAAGACGATGGAGGTGACGGTCGAGGTCCCGGTCGAGGACATGACCCGCCTCACGACAGAGGACGAGGACAGCGCCAAGGGGCAGAACAGCATCTGGCCGGCGATCTATCCACGCCTGCTCGAGCTGATACGGCAACACCGCTCGACGATCGTGTTCGTCAACTCGCGGCGGCTCGCCGAGCGCATTGCGGCGCGGGTCAACGAGCTGGCCGACGAAGAGCTCGTGCGCGCGCACCACGGATCGATCGCCCGCGAGCAGCGCCTCCTCATCGAGGACGAGCTGAAGGCCGGCCGGCTGCGCGGCCTCGTCGCCACCTCGACCCTCGAGCTCGGCATCGACATGGGCGCCGTTGACCTCGTCCTGCAGATCGAGGCGCCGCCCAGCGTCGCCGCGGGCATCCAGCGTGTAGGACGCGCGGGCCACTCGGTCGGCGAGATCTCGCGGGGGGTGGTGATCCCCAAGTTTCGTGGCGACCTTCTCGAGTCGGCGGCAGTCGTCGAGGGCATGCTCGAGGGCCGCATCGAGTCGACCGCGGTGCCGCGGAGGCCGCTCGACGTTCTGGCGCAGCAGATCGTCGCCATGTGCGCGCTCGGCGAATGGGACGTCGAAACGCTGGGCCGCGTGATCCGCCGCGCTTATCCGTACAGCGACCTCGGGCCGCGCGCGTTCGAGTCTGTACTCGACATGCTCAGCGGCCGGTATCCATCCGATCAGTTCGTCGAGCTGCGCCCGCGTCTGGTCTGGGATCGCGTGGCCGGAAAAGTGCGCGGACGCGCCGGCGCGCAGCGTCTGGCTGTCACCAATCCAGGCACCATCCCCGACCGTGGCCTTTATTCGGTGAACCTCGCGGAAGATGGGCGCCGGGTTGGAGAGCTCGACGAGGAGATGGTGTACGAGACGCGCGTCGGCGAGACGTTCGTCCTCGGCGCGTCGACGTGGCGGATCGTGGACATCACACCTTCACAGGTCATCGTCAATCCGGCGCCGGGCGAGCCCGGAAAGATAGCGTTCTGGAAAGCTGACACCCCAAGTCGGCCGGTCGAGCTTGGCGCTGCGCTCGGCAAGATGGTGCGCGAGCTGCGCAGCGTGAGTCCCGCCGCCGCTGCGAAGCGGCTGCGCGAGCGCGCCGGATTCGACGACCTCGCGATCAAGAACCTGCTCAAGTACCTGGACGACCAGGCGGCCGCAACCGGCGCCGTGCCGGATGACCGCACCCTTCTCGTGGAGCGATTCCGCGACGAGGTGGGGGACTGGCGCGTCTGTCTCCACACGCCATTCGGCGGTCGCGTCCATGCACCGCTCGCGCTCGCGCTCGAGTCACACCTCCAGCAGACCCTCGGCGTGGACGCGCGCGCTTTGTGGACGGATGACGGCATCGCGATGCATCTGCCGGAAGTTGAGTCGCCGCCCTCCCTGGACGACCTCATCCTCGATCCCGAAGAGGTTCAGGCCCTGGTCTCAGCCCAGCTTCCCGCGTCGGCACTGTTCGCGGCCCGTTTCCGGGAAAACGCCGCACGCTCCCTGTTGCTGCCGAAGCGAAGACCCGGCCAGCGCACCCCGCTGTGGCAGCAGCGCATGCGCAGCGCCAGCTTGCTCCAGGTTGCCGGCCAGTACCCGGACTTCCCGATCCTCGCCGAGACATGGCGCGAGATCATGAGCGACACCTTCGATATGCCGGCGCTCGCGACGTTGCTCCGCGCGATCCGCTCCCGCGAGATCCGCGTTGTCGCGGTCGACACCGAGCGCGCGTCGCCGTTCGCGTCATCGCTGTTGTTCTCGTACGTCGCCGAGTACATGTACGAGGGCGACCAGCCTCTGGCGGAGCGCCGGGCGCAGGCCCTCACCCTTGACCGTGAGCTGCTCGCCGAACTGCTCGGCAGCGAGGACCTGCGCGAGCTGCTCGACCCTGAGGCAATCGCGCTGGTCGAGCTGGAGCTGCAAGGACTTCTGCCGGAGCGATTCCCACGCGATCCGGACGAAGCGCACGACCTGCTCGTCCGCCTCGGGGACCTGAGCCCCGACGAGGCGTCGGCCCGCGGCGTCTCCGTGGATTGGCTTCGCGCGCTGGAGAAGGAGCGGCGCGCGGTCCCGATCCGGGTGGCCGGCGAGACACGCTGGATCGCGGCCGAAGACGCAGGCCGCTATCGCGAGGCGATGGGCGCCAGCCTGCCCATCGGTCTGCCGGACCTGTTTCTCGACGCCGGCGCTGAGCCACTGGAATCCCTTCTCCGGCGCTTCGCCCGCACGCACGTGCCGTTCGTCACCTCGGACCCAACCAGGCGATGGGCACTTTCGGCGCAGTCCGTCGAGGCGGCACTGACAGGTCTTGCGGCTCGTGGCGATGTGCTGGCGGGTGAGTTTCGCAAGGCCGCGGAAGGCCGCGAGTACTGTCACCCCGAGGTCCTTCGGATCCTTCGCCGGCGGTCACTGGCTGCGCTGCGCCGCGAGGTCGAATCGGTCGCGCCGGACGCGCTGGCGCGATTCCTGCCCGCGTGGCACGGGGTCGGGGTCCGCGGAGGCGGGGTCGACCGGCTGCTCGAAGTCGTCTTTCAGCTGCAGGGTCTCGCGCTGCCGGCCTCGGTCATCGAGCGGGACGTGATTGCGGCCCGGGTCGGTGACTACGCGCCACGCTTGCTCGACGAGCTCGTCTCGATGGGCGAGGTGGTTTGGGTTGGCCGCGGCTCGCTGGGCGCCACCGACGGCCGCGTCGCCCTGTACCTGCGCGGAGACGCTCCGCGACTGGTGCCGCCGCCGGTCGAACCGCCGCAGTCAGACCTCCACGAACGGATTCGGTTGCACCTCGGCGCTCGAGGCGCGAGCTTCTTCCGCGACATCTACAGCGCGTGCGGCGGCGAGGACGAAGAGGTGATGCTCGACGCGCTGTGGGAGCTTGTGTGGTCGGGCGAGGTCACCAATGACACGTTCGGTCCGCTCCGCCTGCTCGGACCGCTTGCGCGGAGGCCTGCGCGAAAACCGCGCCTGCCGCGACTCACGCAGCCACGCGCTGCCGGCCGTTGGTCGCTGGTCGACGATCTGGTTGGTGGCGGCGCCAATTCCACCGAACGCCTGCACTCAGAGGCAGGCGTCCTCCTGCAGCGCCACGGCGTGCTCACCCGTGAGGCAGTCGTCGGCGAAGGATGGCCAGGCGGGTTCGCCAGTCTCTATCCCGTGCTGCGCGCGATGGAGGAGTCGGGGCGGATCCGCCGCGGCTACTTCGTCGAAGGTCTTGGTGGCTCGCAGTTCGCGCTGCCAGGAGCGGTCGATCGATTGCGCGCCATGCGCGAGTCGGGCGGCGGGATCGTCGCGATCGCGGCGACGGATCCCGCCAACGCGTATGGCACGGTGCTGCCCTGGCCGCATTCGGATGGACGGATGGCGCGGGCGGCAGGCGCCTATTGCGTCATTGAAGATGGACGGCTTGTCCTTTACCTCGAGCGTGGCGGGCGCTCGCTGCTGACGAACGGCGAAGTCCAGCTTGGTCACCTGCAGGCGCTGATCGCGATCGCCACCCAGGCCGGCCGCGTCGAGCTGCAGAAGGTCGACGGCCTGCCGGTGATGGACTCGCCGCTGGGGTCAGCGCTGCGCGAGGCGGGTTTCTCCCCGACGCACCGCAGCCTGATCGCATACGGCACCCGTAGCTGAGCTGCTCTCCACTGATGGGGAGGTCGCCGGCGAAGCCGGCCGGAGGGGGCGCATACTCGGGAGCGTTCCGTCCGCTGGTATTGCGGCACAGGAGGCAAATCATGCTGAAGATCAAGAGCGCGTCGACGGCGATTCCCGCTCAGGACATCAAGCGGGCGCGCCAGTTCTATGAGCAGAAGCTCGGGCTGACGGTCGCGGAGGAGCAGCCCGATGGCGGTGTCGTATACCGCACCGGCGAGACTGGCTTCCTCGTCTTCCCAAGCATGGGCAAAGCGTCCGGCGACCACACCCAGATGGCCTTCGAGGTCGACGACGTCACTACCGCGGTCGGCGAGCTTAAGAGCAAGGGTGTGAAACCGGAGGAGTACGACTACCCCGATTTCAAGTCGCACGACGGGATCGTCGACATGCCCGACGGTGAAAAGGGCGCGTGGTTCAAGGACTCAGAGGGAAATCTGATCGCTTTGACGTCGAGGGTTCCCTCCGCCACGCGCGCGCGCTAACCAGACACCCCGCGACCACCGGCCTTCATGAGGCCACGGGTACGATTACTGCTCCATCGGGGAGTAGCGCAGCCCGGTAGCGCACTTGACTGGGGGTCAAGTGGTCGCGGGTTCAAATCCCGCCTCCCCGACCATCGTGATCAGGTACATGAATGCGCCGGGGATGCCGATGACGAGAAAGATCGAGAGTGCCGTCCCCACCCTCACTCGTCGTGTCATTGCCGCAACGCTACTTGACCGGCCCTCCAAAATGCGGTCCGTTCAGGCATCCAGATCGAGGATGCGCTGGAAGGCGCCAAGGTAACTTGGATCGGCGTTCTTCTGTCTGAGCAGCCAGTACTCGGCGCCCCAGAACAGGTAGGCCTCCAGAGCGTAGGCTGAATCCCGAGCCAGTCGCATGCAGCGGTTGTAATTCTCGACAACTCGGTCCGGAGGACAGCTGTACATGGCAAGGCTTGCGGGATTGGGCGGATTGGTCACCGACTCCCAAGGCTCCGCCTGACCCTCGGTGATCATCACGCGTGCCTTTGCAGCCGCTTTCATCAGCAGGCTGCGCAGTCTTCCATTCCACCGGCTCTCGCTTGCGTCGAGATAAACACCGAAACCAGCGCGGCCAGTCAGCGCATGCCGCGGATACATATCGACGCCGACGATGTCGGCTACCGACTCCGCCAGTGAAAGCGAGTCGCCCTGATCGCGGGTTCGAAACCACTGTTGCAGCGCTACGGGAAGCGACATCGGCACGAAGCCGTTGATCAAGATCGGTCGCGTTGAATCCGTTTGTCTAACCACGTCAACCTCTTGCCTGACGAACTCGGTGCCGAGGCGCCATGAATGCTCGTTCCCGAGCGGATCCACAGGCTCGTGCTCGACCTGCCAGCCGACTACCGACTTCCTGTCGCGGTATCGCTCCACGACGCGCGCGATGAATGACATGGCGCCCGCGAGCAGCTCGGGATGAGATGTCGCTGTGACCAATGAGCGCTCGCGCAGCTTGGGCTGAAGCCGATGAGGTGGGACGAAGAATTCCGGATAGCCAAAGTTCTTGACCGCACCCACGGCCAGCACGATCTGTTTGCCGGCGCGCTCCGCCGCTTCCACCTGCCAGTCCAGGCTGGCGGGATCGAAAACCCCGGCCTGCGGCTCCATTCGATTCCATAGAGCCCCGAGCCGGATGAGTTGATATTCGTATCCAAGGAGTGCGGCAAGCGTGTCCCGAGGTGGCAATCCCATCGCCTCCGCCTGGAGCGGGCGAAAACTGATGCCCAGAGCCGTGGAGCCGCGGGGCTCGACGACCAGGTGACGCCAGTCGTCGGTCAACCGCCGAGCCGCGCGCGCGACACGCAGGGTCACAACGTTCGTCCCACTCGCGATCGCTCGGAGATTACTGCGCGGGCCAAATGGAGGGGGCGTGCTCGCCCGAGCACGCCCCCCTTATTGCTAGACGGCGGCCTTCTCGGTCTTCAGCGGTGAGCCCGTTTCGACCAGGGTCTTCAGTCCGCTCAGGATGTACGGCCAGCCGCCGGCGACGTTGTCGTAGACCTTGCTGCCGCTCGGGAAGTCGTCGTGAATGGTCGTCACTTTGGTGATGCCGTCGGTCTCCTCCAGCTCGTATGTGACGCGGCTCGGGCCCTCCGCGGTGAGGTCCGGGTCGTAGTTGACGATCCAGCTGAAGACGAGGCGACGCGGCTTGTCGTACTCGATGACCTCGCCGTCGACCAGCGAGCGGCCGGTGCCGTGCTCCGTCCAGTGCAGCCGCGACCCGGGCTTCCAGGTCGTGTTGGGCTCGCTGGCGTAGAGGTAGCGGTGTGTGAACTCGGGCTTGGTCATCGCTTCCCAGACTTTCTCGCGAGGCGCCCGGATGAAAACGCTGTAGACCTGTGCGGGACGTGTGTCGACAGACCTCATTTCTTCCTCCATGTCGAGTTTCAGCTCAGCGAGGGCGGCTGCCCGCGCCTTGCGGTACTTGCCGATCCAGCGGTCGTGGATGAGTCGGATGGGAACCGCGTTCAGGTAGTGGAGCTTCAGCCGGCCTTCGCGACGCGTCGTTACGAGGTCGGCCTCCTCGAGCACGCGAAGGTGTTTCATCACCCCGAACCGGGTCATCGCCGGCAGGCCGTCGGCGAGCTCGGTGAGCGTCTGGCCATCACGCTCGAAGAGCCGGTCGAGGAGCTTGCGCCGGTTGACGTCCGCCAGGGCCTTGAAGACGGGTTCCACGCAGGCATGATATGTGACCATTTGGTCACCTGTCAAGCCTCTTTCAACAGACTTTTCAATCGATGATGGCGCCTAGGCCCAGCGGCGGTGGGCCGTGTCGCCTGTCCGGCGCGTGTTCAACTATGCCCGTGCCCAAAGTCACTTTCGTCGGCGCCGGCTCAGCGGTTTTCGCGCGCCAGCTGATAACCGACATCCTGGCCGTCGACGGCCTCGACGCCGGAATTTTTGCGCTCGTCGATATCGACGCTACACGCCTCGAGCTGGCGAAGAAGATCGCGGAGCGCCTGGTCGAGCTTTCGGGCAAGCGCTGGAAGGTAGAAGCGTCGACGGCAAGGCTCGACGTGATCGCCGGCACCGACTACGTCATCAACTCGATCGAGGTCGCCGGCCTGCAGAACGTGCGGCGCGACTACGAGATCCCGCTGCGTTACGGCGTCGATCAGTGCATCGGCGACACGATTGGACCTGGCGGGATCTTCAAGGCGCTGCGCACCGGACCCGCGTGGCTCGAAATCGTCGCTGACATCGAGCGCGTCGCGCCGCATGCGGTCGTCATGAACTACACGAACCCGATGTCCATCCTCACGCTTGCCGCGTTGAAGGCGACAGACCTCCAGGTGGTCGGCCTGTGCCACAGCGTGCAGGGCACCTCGCGTCAGGTGGCGGAGTACCTCGACCTTCCTTATGAGAAGATGACGTGGCGGTGCGCGGGGATCAACCACAACGCCTGGTTCACGACGCTCAACCACCATGGGGAGGACCTCTATCCGCGGCTTCGCGAGCGCGCCCGCAACCCGGAGATCTACGAGCAGGATCCCGTCCGATTCGAAGTCATGCGACGTCTCGGTGCTTTCGTCACCGAGTCAAGCGGCCACTTCTCCGAGTACGTGCCCTACTTCCGCAAGCGTCCCGAGCT
>WNGM01004077.1_pt1 | contig 11576 bp, 9 predicted proteins | sample 5400571 | NCBI WGS metagenome assembly WNGM01 (sample SAMN13153378, study PRJNA577476) | soil metagenome | isolation source: 100 cm soil or saprolite under Garry oak tree replicate 2 | place: USA:California | collected 2016-06-15 | reverse complement strand
GCGCAAGGAAGCTATTGGGATACCATGTATATCCGGCAGCCTGCGGAGCAAGGTAGGCAAAGCCAGGCTGGTTCAGTTCGGTGGTCAGCGATAAGATATCTTCTGCCGAAGCTCCGCGCCCGTGCACCATTATCATGGCTGCTTTTGCTTTGTCGAGCGGCTCGCCGGCGGTTAGAACTGGCTGTCCCTGGTGCGGACCTCTAATCTGATTGGAAGCTTCGCTCATGATTTGACCTCCAGAGTATGCCATTGAGGCGTAGTGATTGGGCGGAGAATTTGCTCAATAGCGTCGCGATTCTCCTCTAGCCATGGTGGCAACTGCAAGTGCTGACCAAGCACCTGTGTATAGAAATCGACGGTGCGCTGGGCATTTGAACAGACAAGGGTGATGTGGTGTAGGCCTTGTATGTTCATCGTAGATGACATGTTTGTTTTTCCTCTCTTCTTGATTTCTCACTGCCTGCGACAGCTCGCAAGAATTTTTGTGTGAGTTGCAGGTTTTGCCGCCGCCGGCGGCAAAACCTGCAACTCACACCTGAATGGGCTTTGCCGCCTACGGCGGCGAGAAGTCGTGTATGGTTATATTTATTAAAATTATAGCGTAAAGGTGTCATCGGGGCGTCAATGCCTTTGCAATTGCGCCTGAATGAGATCCCAGTGTGTGTAATGCCAAGAGTGATATACTAGAGAAGTACTACTTTTCTCTTCTCGACATTTTCCTCATGCGAGGGTGCCACTATGACGATTCTTTCTGATCGTTCCGACGTTGTTCTTGAAGAGGTACAGATTGCCAGTGAGATCGCCACCATCCTCCGCGCCAAATCTCCAACGGCTCCCTGTGCCAGTTACGGGACCATCTCAAAGCGAGTGCAAAGCCTGTCAAATGAAAGTCCAGAGCACTGGAGGTGAGGTATAGAAACATTGTGGTCGCGACGACCCGTCATCTACGAGATCAATACGTGGGTATGGCTCAATGCATTGAGCCACCATTACAAACAGGCCATCACACTAGGCACTATTCCGATGGAACAGTGGGATGCGCTTGCCTCGCTCAGGGTGGACGCCGTATGGCTGATGGGGGTCTGGGAGCGAAGCCCAGAGGGAATTCGTATTGCGAACGAAAACGTAGGCCTGCAAGCCGATTTCCTTCACGCACTACCAGACTATACCCCTGCGGATAATGTCGGCTCGGCTTACAGCGTGCACAGATACGTCGTGGATGCACACCTCGGCGGACCAGAGGGGCTCGCCACTGCGAGGCAGATGCTCACGCAGTGCGGCCTGCGCTTGATCCTGGATTTTGTACCCAATCATGTGGCAGCGGATCACCCCTGGGTCTTCGAGCATCCCGAATACTTTGTGCAAGGGACACGCGAGGATCTGGCGCAAGCGCCAGGCGCATTTTTTGAGGCGAGTGGAACAGTGATTGCCAACGGACGCGATCCGTACTTCCCGCCGTGGCCGGATGTCGCACAGCTCAACGCCTTCAGTCCTGGCCTGCGTCGGGCAGCCGGCGAGACATTGAATTCGATTGCCGAGCAATGCGACGGAGTACGCTGCGATATGGCGATGCTGCTGCTCAACCGTGTCTTTGAGCACACGTGGAATGGGCGAGTCGGTGGGCACCCGCCAGAAGAGTACTGGTGCGAGGTGATCTCCGCCGTGCGGCTCCAGCACCCCAACGTGCTTTTTCTGGCGGAAGTCTATTGGGACCTGGAATGGGATCTGATGCAGCTCGGTTTCGACTATTGCTACGACAAGCGGCTCTACGATCGGCTGGAACGCGACAACGCGGAAAGCATTCGACTGCATCTTACCGCTGGTCTCGACTACCAGGACAAGCTCGTGCGTTTCATTGAGAACCATGACGAGGCGCGCGCGGCGGCAAAATTCTCGCCGGAAAAAGAACGCGCGGCCGCGGTGACGATGATGACGCTGCCTGGAGCGAAACTCTTGTACGAGGGCCAATGTGAAGGATGGCGGGTGAGTCCTCCAGTTTTCCTGGGGCGCCGCCCGGTCGAACCGATTGATGCGGATTTGCGCGCGTTCTACCAGACCCTGCTGGCAGCGGTCAAGGGAGCGGGACTGCGCGAGAGCGAATGGCAGCTGTGTGAACGCACGGGTTGGCCCGACAACAGCAGCTACTTGAACCTGGGAGCCTGGTGCTGGGACCAGGGCCGGGAGTGTTACCTGGTCATCGTGAACCTCTCGGAGTATCGATCGCAGGGTCGCATTCGGCTGCCCCGGAACGAACTGGCCGGAAGAACGTGGTATCTGACGGATGTACTCAGCGGCGATATCTTCGAGCGGGATGGCGGCGAGATGCAGTCAGCAGGCCTGTATGTGGATTTGTCTGCGTGGAAATTTCACTTCCTGCGCTTCCAATCCGATCGGAACGGCGAGTGAAGGAGTTTCCATTTATACTGAGAAGAAGACCACCAAAACCATCGGGCGCGACTGGCTGCTCTGGGCGATCTACCTCGTCACTGCGGCGGTGACCATCATCACCCAAACCGAGCAGGTGCTGCTCTTCATCGGCGCAGGTCTCCTAGTCTGGCTGGTGAAAGCTCCTCCCACACTGTCAGGGAAGCGATGGGGGAACGGGAAAACGAAGGTGCTCCATCACTAGTCCATCGCGAGGAGGATTGACGGGTGGAACAACCGCAAGGAACGACATGGGTGCTGCTCGTCTACAGAATTCCGCGCGAGCCGACGTCCAGCCGCGCTATGATCTGGCGCAAACTCAAACGGCTGGGTGCGCTGCTCTAGCATGATGCCATGTGGGTGCTGCCCGCCACCCCCTGGACACGCGAACAGTTTCAATGGTTAGCTGTGGAGATTGGCGAACTCGAGGGAGAAGCCTAGCTGTGGGAATCGCGCCTGCTTTTGAATGGGCAGGAAGATGCGCTCGTTCGCCAGTTTCAGGCCCGTGTGGATGCCGCTCTCGTCGTCTATCGTTTGAAAAGCTGTCGATGCAACAAGAAGGAGCACAATGCAATGAAATGGATTACCCGTGAACGCGTCAAAGTAGACCGTGTAGCATGTCCCTGGCTGATCAAGAAATTTGTCGATAAGGATGCCGAGTTCCTGTTCGTTCCTACCGATCAAGTGATGGAGGTGGCTGAACGAGAGGGGGCTATTCCCTATGACGTGAAAAATGTGGAATTGGGGCATCACGGCAAGGAGTGTTCGTTTGAGGCCATCCTCAAGAAGTACCACCTGACGAGTGATGCGGCCCTGGTACTGCTGGGCAAGATTGTCAACGGCGCGGATACCGACAATACGCTCTGGGACCAGCCCGAGGGAGCAGGACTGGAGGCAATTGCCGAGGGTTTTCGCCATCTGGGCTTCAAGGATGACCATGAGCAGAACGCCGCCGAATGGATTGTCTACGATGCCCTCTACGCCTACTGCCAGGAGATGATCCGCCAGGGCAAGCCAAATGGCGCATTCAAAGCAGACCTGGCTCAGTGATGCCCGAAGGTGACGAACGATCGCACCAGGCAGATGCCCCGCGTATCCTTGTCATGCGCGGCCTGCGCTCGCTGGCCTATGGGTTGCTGTCGGTGCTGCTGGGCGTAGCCCTCGCAAGTGCAGGATTCTCGCCTGCCGCTATCGGCGTGCTACTCACCGTGTCCCTGGTCGGCGATGTGGTCGGAACCTACATCATCGGTCTTCTGGCTGACACCTGGGGACGGCGGCGCACGCTCGCGCTCCTGGCATTGCTTATGGCTGGAACGGGCGCGATCTTTGGACTGACGACGAGCTATCCTGTGCTGCTGGTGGCCGCATTCTTTGGTACCCTTGGGATCTCGGCCTCCGAGACTGCCCCGTTTCTGCCCATCGACCAGGCAATGATGGCGCAGATCACGACGATGGAGCGCCGTACCGCGCTCTTCGCCCGCTATAATCTCGTTGCCTCGCTCAGTGTGGCGCTGGGAGCGCTGGCGGCAGGGCTGCCTGACCTGTTGGTTCATCTCGGCATGCCCCTTGCCTCCGGCATAAACCTCCTGTTCGGCGCGTACGCGGCGCTGGCCCTCGTTGTGGCCGGGCTTGCGCTGGGGCTATCCCCGCATGTGGAGGCTCCGCGAAATAGCGCCGTTCAGATGCAAAGCTCAGGGTCTCGACTCGTTCCGAGGCTTTCCCGTTCGCGCGGGATCGTCTGGCGACTGACTGCCCTCTTCAGTGTGGATGCACTGGCCGGGGGACTGGTGGTGCAGAGCCTGATGGCGCTCTTCTTCCACTTGCGCTTCGGCGTTGCGCTCGCGGGTCTCTCGCTACTCTTCTTTGCAGCGAACCTGCTCTCAGCGCTCTCGTTCCTGGCGGCAGTGCCACTGGCCCGGCGTTTCGGCCTGCTCAACACGATGGTGTTCACCCACCTGCCCTCGAATGTCCTGTTAGCCCTGGTTGCCCTCGTGCCCACCTTTCCTCTCGCGGTAGCAATTCTGCTCCTGCGCCAGGCGCTCTCGCAGATGGATGTCCCCACCCGGCAGGCCTATACGATGGCTCTTGTGACACCCGAGGAGCGGACGGCTGCGGCCAGTGTGACCTCGCTTGCGCGCAGCGTGGGTTCGGCTGCCAGTCCGGTCCTTTCCGGTTTGCTGCTCCAGGGATCACTGCTAGTATTCGGTCTACCGTTCATCCTAGCCGGAACGCTCAAGGCAGTGTATGACGGCTCGCTTTGGCTGCTCTTCAGGCACGTGCGCCTGCAAGAGGAAGAAAGCCGCTAGTAACAACTACTTTCACTTTATCCCCATAACGCGTGATGGACGTCCATCACAAGTTGTTCAGGTATGCCAGGCCGCCTGTTCAACCGGGGCCGGTTTATTCCCTGGGAGCTCTCCACGAGAAAATCTATAGCAGGTTGAAACCCAGCGAGAGCCATACCCTGTTGAGAGACCAGGTTGTCCGTATCCGCGCCAATCCACACGCGGCATAAACCTGCGGCACGTAGTTCACTAACAATATAGGAAAGCAGCGTAGGATAGAGAAGCTGCCCACGATATGCAGGCAGCGTTGCGCAATCCCAGATGTAGGCTTCACCTGCTTTGAGACGAAAGCGCAGGCCTAGCTCTCCGATGGCTTCTTCATCAAAGGTCACCCAGCCATATGCTGCAAGCTTCCCATCAACCCTGGCAGCATAACAGTGCCGTCCTGTGGCGAAACGTTGCAGTATTATCGCTGGGTCGTCAAGTCTTATTGCCTGCACAAGTTCCCCGGCTACCTCCGGGCCAATGCGCATGAAGGTCGCTGGAACGCGAGGCACGATGGCAGGCGGCAAAGGGCTGTCAAGTTCCAATATCCAGAAGGTACCTATGTGCTGTACATTGGTCCCGGAAGGGTCAGTCATGCCAATAATGCCTCTAGTCTAGATCCTGAAGAAAAGGATTAATCAAGCTACCACGCCGCTCGTAACACGGCTTCGATCTGTGCTGCTTCGGTAATTGGCCTGGGATTGCTTTGGACGGCCCGGCTTTGCAGGGCAATTTGCGCCAGGTGAGGCAGGTCAGCCTCCTGAACTCCAACCTCGCGTAGATGCTGCGGCAGGTTCATCTGCCCGATCAGGCCATAGATGCCCTGTACAGCCTCTTCTACGGCTGCTTCAGGGCTTTTGCCAGTAAGCACAATTCCCATCGCTTCAGCGGCCGGGGCGAGTTGAAGGGCGGTTGCCTCCAGGTTGAAACGCATAGCGTGCGGCAGGATAATACTATTGGCAATGCCGTGCGGGACGCCTGCACTTCCACCAAGGACGTGGCAGAGGCCGTGGTGCAATGCCATGGTGACATTAGATAGGGCTGTACCAGCTAAATACGCTCCTTTAAGCATCTCGCTGCGTGCCTCCACGTCGTTTCCGGCTGCGTAGCAGCGTGGAAGCGCAGAGGTGATGGTATGGACACCACTGATGGCGACGGCTGTGGAGAGCGGATTGCGGGTAATTGAATACAGGGCTTCGATACAATGGGCCAGAGCGTTGATGCCGGTCGATGCTGTCATTGTTGGCGAGAGATTGAGCGTGAGCAAGAGGTCGTAAATAACGACTTTCGGTGTGATCTTGACGTCCGTAACGGTAATCTTGCGGGCCGAGCCGTTGGCAGCATGCTGCGTGAGACCGTAGGTAGGTGTCATCTCCGACCCTGCATAGGTTGTGGGAATGGCGACGACGGGAACCAGAGGTTGATCCGTGGGAAACGCAGCGCGCGCCGGTCGACCGCTGCGCCGCTCTTCCAATGCAAAACTGACAGCTTTCGCCATGCCAATCGGGCTCCCCCCGCCAATGCCGATGATTGCATCGATCTCGTGCTCGTGAGCGAGGTTCGTGGCTTCAGCTACCTGGAAGTCGGGAACATGCGGCTGAACATGTTCGTAGCTCGCTACCAGGCGCTCACCTAATATACCCTCAACTCTGGCAATGGAGCCATCCCGCCGCATTGAGCCGCTTGAGCAGAGCATCAGCCGGCGCCAATGAAAACGTTCAATGGTCTCGCTCAAGTGGTCCAGTGATCCCGCACCGAAGATAATTTCCTGGGCATAGCTGGTATAGCGGAACTCGTTCATTGTGAATCTCGCTTTCAAGACTTATTCATCCGGCAACGTAATTCTCAAGTCTCTTCTCTTCTTGACTCCTCACTGCCTACGGCAGTTCGCATGAGTTTTTTTGTTGGTTGCCAGCTTTACAGCCGCAGGCTGTAAAGCTGGCAACCAACTACAAGTATGAGCCGCCGCAGGCGGCGAGAAGTCCGCGATGGTTACCGTGCAACAAGATAACTTGAAATGCATTACGCCACTTCTCCGCAGGTTGTAAATGCGTTACGCCACGTTCGGCTACGCACTCCTTGTGGCTAACGCAAGGAAGACGCCTCGCTTGTGGCTAATGCAATGAATTAAGTTTACAGAAAGGGCGTCATTAGAACGTCATTGCAAGGGTATCTAACGCATTGTATCTATCAGTGCTTTCAGTTCGGCAGCGGCGTCATATTCGGTGAACACTTCACGGGCCTGAGCAAGAAGGGCACGCCCATTATTGGGCTGAGATGCATAACGCAGCAGACTTTCACCCCAGGCGGCTTGTGTGCGTGCAATTTCGAGGGGGAGATCAAGGCCGGTGGCTTGTTCCAATGCATGGGCGAAGAGATCATTTGCTTTGGGCCAATCACCATTGGCCGCTAATAGCCGGGCATGCAGGCGTGAGCCTTGCATGAGCAATAGCGTACGACCTTGCTGTTGTGCTGTTGCCAGGGCTGCGTCGAGATAGGCTTCTGCCTCAGGAAGTCCACGCGTGAGCAGCGTTTCGGCCAGCCAGAGCTGGATACGGAGGGATAAATGCCAGTAGCCTCGCTCGCTGACAAGCGTGAGCGCTTCTTCGAGCAGCGTGATGGCGCTTGCGAGATTGCCCTGACCTCGCGCAGCCAGGGCTAACCCGGCCCGGTAGCCAGCCTGCCGTTCAAGGTTGCCCAGGTCCTCCGCTAGCGCAAGGCCGTGCTGGAAGGCTTCGGCTGCCTCTGCCCACTCGCCCAGGTAGAGGTGAATTTCGCCCTGCGTACTGGCGAGGTGTAAGAGTGCGCCAAACATCTCATATGTTTCGGCCAGTTTATTACCCCGGGCTAAGGCTCGCTGGGCGGCCTTGAGGTGACCCAGCAGGAGACTATGATAGGCGAAGTTGTTGTGGGCAAGGGCGAGAAAGTAGTACACGTGCGCGGCCTCTGCCGTACGAGCCGCTTCCTCGTATAGTTCCAACGCTTGCAGCAGTTCCCCGCGTTGCGCGGCAATGTTGCCGAGTTCAAATAGGGTTGCACAGAGGTCGCTCTTATTGTCGGTAACTTGAAATGCATTACGCCACGTCTCCGCGTTCTTATGCAACTGCTCACGTTCGGCTATGCCTCCTTGTGGCAGTTGAGAAGCAACGCCTCGCTTGTGGCTAATGTAAGGAGTAACTCTATGGGCGGCGACGGCTTCTTGTAAATGGCCTTCAGCGGCGGGCAGATCGCTCCCTTCCATGGCTAGGGCCGCGCCAAGGAGCCGGTGGCCTCGCGCAATGAGCGCCATATGCTCGGGGTGTTCAGGTGGTAGGTCAATGCCTAAGCCCGCCCTGGCTGCCGATACCGCTGCCTGGTGGTCGTTGGCCACGAGTGCGAGTTCACCCAATTCATAGTGGGCAGTAATTTGGGCAGAGGAATCAGAAATGTTGGTAGCAAGCTCAAGGTTACGGCGATACCAGGAGATCGCTTCCTCTAGCTGGCCAAGCGATTGATGTACCTGGCCTAGAGCGTGGGTAAGACGCAGCAATTCCTCAGTTGAGGCGGTCGGCGCAAGGAGGTCATAGAGGTGGTGCAGGAAGTCTAGAAAGGCCGTCGTCTGCATACTGGCCCTATCTAGCGCCAGCTCATCGAGAACTTGCAGGCCATAGCGTCGCGCTCGCTCGACGTCTTCACCTCTAACGGAGTGTAATGCCACCTGGCGCAGGGGGAAATTCTTTTGCAGTGCAGGACAAGCCTCAAGGATGATAGCCAGCTGGCGGTGAATCGTACGACGGCGCAGATGGCTGAGGGGAAGCAGAAGCGTTTCTTGCAACAAGTTGTGAGGTAGGGCAAACATAGTGTTAGCGACTTCAAGCAGCAGTCCGCACGCTATCAGATCCTCAATAGCCGGCACAAGTTGATCTGCCTGTATGCCAGGAAACTCGCTCAGCAATGCAAACGGCAGTGGCTGGTTGGCTACAGCCAGCACATCGAGCAGGTAGCGCGCATTGGGCGAGAGGTTTGCCAGGCGCCAGGCGACCAGGTCATGGGTAGTCTCCGGCAATGTGCAGGTGGCACGCCAGCGCAGCCAGGAACCCACATCCAGGTGCAAGTCGTTGCCGACCGGCGTGAGAATGCCTTCTGCCTGCAATTGGGCGACAATTTCTACGAGGATGAAGGGACTACCGCCCGCCCGTTCATACAGCCATTCAGCCAATGTGCTGGCTGAAGTTCTGTGAATGCCTAAGCTGGAGATCAGCTCTTTCACGTCCTCTATGGTCAAAGGTGGCAGCGATACGAGATGGACATTACCATGCCGTCGGCCTAAGGTGATAAGTCGCTGCAAGGCAGGAATAGCTTCGGCACGCTGTACTGTTCCCACCAGCATGAAGGGCAGGTTGCGCAGCCGCATAGCGAGAAAGCCAAAGAGGTGGAGTGTCGAGCTATTGGCCCATTGCAGGTCATCTATGGTGAGGAGAACCGGAGCACTACGCGCTAGCAGGCGCAGTGCCTGCAAGACGCGCCAGAGGAAACGTCCCTGTTCATCTGGATCCATGCTATAGGGCTCTGTGAGTAGATCGGTCAAGTCACCAGGACCGGCACTTTGAAAGGCCTCGAGGAAAGGCCCATAGGAGCGCAGGTCATCGAAAGGCGAACATGAACCTTGTAAAATGATCCAGGATGGCGAACTTGCTGGTAAAATGCTGGCCAGTTCATCCAGGAGTCGGCTTTTGCCAATACCGTCCTCACCCTGCAATAAGATGGTGACACCCTGGCCTGCTATCGCATCCTGGCTGATGGTGAGTAGTTTCTTGAGTACATCGTCGCGCCCAACGAAAGGCAACGCCTCAGGCGTATGTGTGGATACGGATGCGGGCGCGGATAAGGGTATCCTCCTTTCACTAGCCACAAGCGACGCATAGCGGAGACGTGGCGTAGTGGATTTCAAGTCCCTCGTTTTGATTTGGGATGTTGCACTGCCTCGTGTCTCCAGGATATTGGCTAGAAGAGCCCGGGTTTCTGACGAGGGTGTGAGACCAAGCTCTTGCGCTAGCTCGGTCTCGAACTGTCGATACTGGCGCAATGCCTGTCCAATCGCTCCGGTATGCACATACAACTCTATCAAGCGGCGCTGCGCTTCCTCAGATAGCGCATCAAGCTGAACGATGCGCTGCACATAGGTAATTGCCTCGTCCCATGCCTGTCGTTGTTCTGCCCATCTTGCTAGCCGTTGAAGTGCACCGGCATAGGCCTGGCGGGAGTCCATCTCCTCGAAGCGCACCCATTCCTCGAATAGCGGTGCATCAGTAAGAATAAAGCCTTGCAGTAATGGGCCGCCATACAGAGAGATAGCTTCAAACAGTGCGCTTTCGCTTCCCTCTGACAGGAGGCGGCGAAAGTGCGCAATGTCACATGCGTCAACATCGAGCTTGAGGTATACCTGATCGCCATCGCCAGCCAGCATCTCACCGGCGCCTTTAGCATGCAAAGCCTGGCGTAAGTGGTAGAGACTGGAGCGAAGCGAGTGGCGCGCATTGCTATCAGGAGACTCACTCCATAGTAAGGTGGCAAGGTGATCGCGTGTATGGGGTCGCCCGGTGGCTGCCAGGTAGTAGAGGAGTGCCCACGCCTTCTGATGATGTAGAACCAGGGGCGCTCCCGCGATTCTTGCATCGGGTGTGCCAAGCAAGCGAACCGTCAGATGAACTGCAACCTCGTTCCCCATTCTCTCCTCTTTTTTTCTGTGGCGGCAATAGTCGAGTCCACTGAGCAAAGTGATCGTTGAGAGCGGTCACCGAAGGCGACCGGGAAGTTTTTTGTAGTTCATAGGACTTTTGCCTGCCCGAAAGGCAAAAGTCCTATGAACTAGAACTTGAAGTTATTGATTACTAAAGCAAGAACGATAAGTGCCACGATAATGGCCGCTACAGCAATTAAGAAGTAGGTATTTCTCCGTCCCAAGGTGATATTGCGCGGCGCACCAGCCGTCACCTTTTTCACAGTCTCCCTGCGCTCCTCAAGGCGCTTCTTTCTTTTCTCGAGGCGCTTTTTCCTTTGGTCTTGCAAAGGTGAGGTCTGATTTGGGCCTGTACCGAGATGCTCCATGCGACGTCGCATGGTACGGTTATAACTCTCAGCTTGCTGCTGCTGGGGATTTGTCGTGTTTACCTCTCTCGGCTGCGTGGACTTTGCTCCGGGTGTGGCCGTACCGCCGACACGGGGTCGATTGCTTTTTCCACTTTGCCTGCTCTGTACTGGTGCCGTGGCTGGTTTTTTGGCTTCGGTAGCCTTTGGTATATTAGTGTTAGCCACTTTCTTCTGAGGCCCTTGTTTGTTCACCTTCGCCATTGTCGTATCCTTTTCTCTCGTTGTGCGATCATTTCGTCTCTTCATTCTCCAAGAGCGTCCTGGCAATTCTTGCCGCCTCTTCCTTGTCATCGGGCGAGAGTGCACCATCAATCACCAGGCCAAGGAGATGATCCTTGATCGGCCGTAACCAGGGTCCTGGTGGACGACCAAACATCGCCATCAATTCATTGCCGTCAAGCGGACTTTTCAGTGGGACGCGCTCGGCCTCTTCTTTCAGGCGCTGGCAGCGCTCGGCGAGTTCTGCCACGCGAGCGGTTGCACGTGAAACCTTGTCGGCGCGATAACTGGTAATATCGGCACGTGAGAGGTCCAGCAAATCAGGCAAAATGTCTCCGCTATCCAGCATGAGACGACGTACTGCTCCATCGGTCCACTCAGGAGTATAGGCGTTTGCTCGCATATGCAAGCGTACTATACGTGAGACGCTTTCAATGAAGTCGCGATCAAAGTGCAGGCGCTTGAGTATGTCTC
>WNGM01005483.1_pt1 | contig 11577 bp, 10 predicted proteins | sample 5400571 | NCBI WGS metagenome assembly WNGM01 (sample SAMN13153378, study PRJNA577476) | soil metagenome | isolation source: 100 cm soil or saprolite under Garry oak tree replicate 2 | place: USA:California | collected 2016-06-15 | reverse complement strand
TTAGAAAATCCCCGGCATTGTTGCCACCGGTGACGACGAGGATCTCCGAGATGCCGGCGTCCACGAGCGTCTGGATCGGGTAATAGATCATCGGGCGATTGTATACCGGCAGCAGATGTTTGTTCGTGACCTTCGTCAGCGGGAAAAGCCGCGTCCCAAGGCCGCCCGCGAGAACAATCCCCTTCATAGTAGATCACACCTCGTACCGTTATATTTTGGCAGCGAATTACACGAGCGGGAATCAAGAGGACTTGTCCCCTTAATTCTTGTCCCTGAAACACCAATTTAACCGGAAATCGTGAGGTCCTTGAATAATTTTTCATAAGCGCTGGTGACGGCATCCCAGGAATAGCAGGCCTTTGCGCGTTCTGCAGCTTCTTTGCGCAGGCATTCGACCAGTTCCGCATCCTTTAGTGTGACTCGAATCTGATGGCTGAGACTTTCCGAATCCTGGAAGTAGAGGCCACAATCGCCCACGACTTCCCGATTTTCCGGAGTGTTGTTGACGATGACGCAATTCCCTGCACCCATAGCCTCGACCAGAGCGGGATGCGTCCCGCCGACTTCCGTCGCTTGAATATACGCGTGAGCGTGGGATTGAAGCTCACGATAACCCAGGCCGTAGATAGCGCCTGGGAAGAGGATTCGAGCATCGTTTGTCGACTTCAATTGTTCAATGTACCTGTGAGCATAGGGGGCGTCGCCCACAATCAGAAGCCGCTTACCCGTCCTGACTCTTTCAAAGGCCTGCACAACAATGTGCGCGTTATTCTCCGGCTCGAGCCGGCTCACATATAAGAAATAGTCTCGTGGCCGCAGACCGAGCTGCTGGAGAACAGTTGTGGTTTCGGTTCGTTGGCAATTCGCGCCATACATGATCGTCACAGAGGCCCGGCCATATTTATTCAGGTAATATTCCCGAATCACATTTGCATCGCTGACGACGACATTGGGAATTATGGTTGCGAGATACTCTGAGAACCGGTAGTAGGCGCGTCCCGGCGTTCCCCATTTCTTGCGCAGGCGTTCGATTCCGTCCACATTCAAAGCCACAGGCGTGCCGCTCAATCTCGGTACAAAGGCGAATATGGCATTGGCGGCGTTGCACATGAGGACACAATCGAAGCGCTTTCGCACCAACGCATGCAAAACGGAGAGAAAGGTGTGGACCACTGTATCCAAATATTTCGTTCCGATCGTCGGAAGAATCGTGAGCTTTACGCCTTTGTAAGTGGGTTCGGGATATCGGATGTTGTTCGATCGGCCGTAGACCGTCACCTCGTGACCACGAGCAACCAGGCGCGTGGACAACTCTTCAGCGAATGTCTCGAATCCCCCATAGTTTGCCGGAATGCCGCGAGTTCCCATGATGGCCAGTTTCATCGGATCGGATTATAGTCTATGCTCGGGCATCGGCGCCGACACTACCAAGATCGCCTATGAAGGACCTCATCTCACACCTTAAACAGCAGCTACCCGAAAACCTCCGTTTCCTCCAGCGAATGGTTTCGATGGAATCTCCGAGTTTCGACAAGCCGCTGGTGGACAAATTCGTGAGGTTCGTCGGCTCGCGGTTTCAAGAGATGGGAGGTGAGATCGAATATGTGGCCACCGAGCGGTTCGGAGACCAGATGCTGGCCCGATTGCTGGCCCGATTCAGCGGCAAGTCCAGTGACCGGATCCTCCTGTTAGGGCATACGGACACGGTCTGGCCCGCGGGTGAAATCGAGAAACGACCTTTCGAAATCGGAGATGGAAGGATATTCGGACCTGGTGTGTTTGACATGAAGGCAGGGATTTTGCTGATGTGGATGGCTGTTGGCGCACTGTTAAGAATGCGTGGAGCTTTAGAAAGATCCGTCACCGTTCTGCTAACCAGTGACGAGGAAGTCGGCAGCAACTCGTCGCGGGCGCTTACGGAGTCCGAAGCCGCTCGATGCCGCGCTGTGTTTGTGCTGGAGCCTTCGCTACCCGGAGGTGTCTTAAAGACCGCACGCAAGGGAGTCGGCCAATTCACCTTGAAAGCAGTTGGAAGGGCCGCGCATGCCGGCATTGATCCGTTGAAGGGTGTGAATGCGATCGAAGAAATCTCGCGGCAGATCCTGAAGCTGCACAGGCTCACGGATGTTGTTCAAGGTACCACCGTGAGCGTCGGCGTGGTGCAAGGTGGTACGCGGTCGAACGTAGTGCCCGCGGAAGCCGCCGCGGAAATTGATGTGCGAATCACTTCGATCGGCGAAGCGGAGCGCGTAACACGGGCGATCAAAGCGCTCGCGCCTGAACTGCCGGGAGCGCGATTGGAGGTTAGCGGGTCCATCAATCGTCCGCCGATGGAGCGTACGTCGGATACTGTCCGGTTGTTCGAGATTGCCTGCAGGATTGCGGCGCAAATCGGTATTGATCTGAAGGAAGGTTCGACCGGTGGCGCGTCGGATGGAAATCTCACGTCGGCCTTGGGCATTCCCACGCTGGACGGTCTGGGCGCCGTTGGGGATGGAGCGCACGCGGTAGATGAGTGGGTAGATGTGGAATCCCTTCCCGCGCGTGCCGCGCTTGTTGCTGGGTTAATTGAGACCGCATGAGTGGCGCGGGCTAAAGCCCGCCACTACATGCAGAGCCGAGACGGTTGGACCAGCCTGTAGTCGAGGGCTTTAGCCCGCGTGCAAAACGTCTTTGACATCTTTGTGGCCGGGTATCTAGAATGATCTGTTGATTACGGTCGGCGGGAGTTATCACCCTTGAAAGCACCTTCAGAAAATGAAGGTGCATTTTTATTTCCCGCGATCTTCTCATCGACTATGAAGTCGGTTTTTTACGTTGAAGAAGATTTTGTTGCCGGTCTTCTAAAACAGTATTTTATCGGTAGCGGCAACGTCACACACTTTGTAAAGCGCCTGGCGAATGGTCAATTCGCGGAACAGATTGCGCAAAATTCGATCGACTTGTTCCTCGCGCAGTCTGATGATCCCGACCGCCTTACCAGGGTTCTGGAGACTATCCGACAGGTGGGGCGGAATGTTCCAACGCTGGTCCTCACCTCTCACCCCGAGAGAGTCCCGGAAAAGTACAGATCGTTTGCCCACTTTGTTTCTGTTCAGGAATTGCTGGAATCCAACATCCGCTGGCATATCCGGCTGGCAAAAACCATGCGGCGAGTCCAGGAAGTGAAGGGGCACTTTGAAGCTGCCGAATCGGTGGTCATCTTACTCCAGGATGACCCCGATCCCGATGCCATTGCCTCCGGTCTGGCTCTGCGTCAGGTTCTGGGACGCAACAAGCAGACTGCGCCACTCGGGTCTTTCGGGAGGGTTACAAGGCCCGAGAATATCGCGATGGTGAAGTTGCTCGAGATTGAAATCGAGAAGGTCACCAAAAATACTCTCGGCAAATTCGATCGAATCGCTGTCGTGGACCTTCAACCGCCGCACCTGGCCGCGCCGCCGGACCACGTTGATCTCGTCATTGACCACCATCCCGAACAATTTACCTACAAAAGTCACATTAAAGATATTCGTCCAGGCTATGGAGCGACTTCGACAATCCTGCTGGAATACCTCCTGTGCACTGGAAGTGGAATCGGGCCCCGCTTGGCCACGGCGCTCCTCTATGGCATCAAAAGCGATACGTTCTCGCTATCGCGGGAAGTTAATGAATGGGACGTGGGCGCCTTCTCATATCTTTACCCCTTGGCGAACCAAAACCTCATGCGCCGGATCGAGCGCCCCGAGCTACCGCCGGCTGCCCTGGACGCGCTCAGCCTCGGGCTGAAGAATCGGCGAGTGATCGATAAGGTCGCTTTCGTTCACCTTGGCCGTGTTGAGCGCGATGATCTGATACCGCAGATGGCCGACTTCGGTCTTTCATTCGAAGGTATTGAATGGGCCTTTGTGAGCGGAATCTACGACGCCAACTACATCATTTCCGTCCGCAACGTTGGGTATGTTCGCGCCGCGGGTCGTGTTCTGAAAGAAGCATTTGGAAACATCGGCTCAGCAGGCGGGCATGCGTCAATGGCCAAAGCGGTCATCCCACTGGCCGAGATCGCACGAGAGTGGGAGATCGATGCTCGAAACCTCCGGCTTATCAACCGCAAAGCTGAACAACTGTTCCTGCGCGCCCTCCACAGCACAAAGTAGATTACGTGAGAGCCGTCATTCAGCGAGTGTCCGGTGCGCGCGTGGTCATCGATGGTAAAGAATACTCTCGCATTGGACCCGGCATTCTTGTTCTTGTTGGTGTGGAGAAGGAGGACACCCTGGAAGAGGTCCAGACTCTCGCTCGCAGAATCGTCGAGTTGCGGATTTTCGAAGACGAAGCCGGCAAGATGAACCGGTCGATTGCCGAAGTAGGCGGGCAGATCCTTGCGGTCTCACAGTTCACACTTTTGGGAGATTGTCGAAAAGGCCGCAGGCCATCGTTCGATTCGGCGGCGCCGGCCGATCAGGCGAAATCGCTATATCAGAGATTCGTCGACGAGATCGATGGATTTGGGATTCCAGTGGCCACAGGTGTGTTTCAGGCAATGATGGACGTCGAGCTCACGAATCAAGGTCCGGTGACTTTTATCCTCGATAGCCGGAAACGATTCTGAAAGGCGTCGGATTTGGTCTCGACGGGAGCCAAAGGCTTACGACCCAGGGTCGCAATGTGGTTGAGGAACAACGTTGCGGCGGCAGGCGTGGCAAGCAGATAATTTGAGACGCTCCATTTGCACGCGCGCGCCATCGGATGCAGTGGACTGACGAGCCATCCTCGAATAGGTTCGCCGGCGGCATTTGGCAACGCTGGCGACCACGAACTGATGTTCAAAGTTTCCAGCGCTGCCATCGCTTCCCGAGCCGTCCGGATCAGAACTGCTGCCTCTTTCGCATTCGGGGAATACCAAAACGGCCGGGCCGGAGCGTCGATCGACGGCAGATCTTCACGGGCTACAGCCAGCGCCAGAGTCGATTGGCCCTCGAGGAGCTGTCGGACCTGATTGAAGCGCAACCAGCCGATTTGATCTTCCGTTTTGCCTTCGGCTGACTCGCACAACGTTTGGTCCCAGCGTCTCCCAATTCTCAACGCGGTCTTTACAGCGTCGCCAAACGGCAGAGCGCCGGATGAAACTAGCGCCGACAAAAGAGCTGTTCCGAGCACGTGGAAGCGCAACTCTACATCTTCGGCCCGGCGTGCCAACCAATCCATTAGCGAAGACTGAAAAACGAGATTTTCTACAAGGCGCGGCCCGACCTGATGGTAGTCGTAAGGCTTTCCAAACTGGCGTCGGGTTTCGGCGACCGCGGCGACGGAGAGGTTCCCTTCTTTCACCCACGTATCGCGCACGGCGGCAATAGTCGTATCAAAATAATGATCGAGATTGTGTAACGTGTGAAAAGTAAAAACATCCCATCCGGTGATCTTGGTAGCACCCATCAAGCGCTGACGAATCATGCCGAGCGCATCGATTTCGTTTAGCCAGCCCATCGCCACGCTTTCTGCAGGCAGAAAATTGTAGATGGCTGGAACCACGACTGTAACAGGTTGCGCGTGCACGCCTCGGTTTATCCATCGTCGCAGTTGGCGAAGAGCTGAAGCCCTCCATCGAAATCCACTACGAAAAGCCATCGGCACCGTGTACGCTCGCGACTTCCAGGCACGGCGAAGCTTTTGATCAAATGACCCTGATCGATCCTCGGGCTTGCCTGGTTTGTAACCATGTACTTGCATGTAAAGCCTCATATTGTGCAATTTGCAAGCCAATCTGAAAGTTGCTGGCCTGGCAGGTATTTTAGCGGATACCGCTCCCCGGTGAGGAAACATTTTGTTACGTGTCTTGAAGTTGGTAGGCTCTCAGGGCACGAGGGTGTGTCATGAGGCCACTGGATGATCTCTTCGTTGTTGACCTTTCGAGGATCCTGTCGGGGCCGGTATGCACAATGCTCCTGGCGGACATGGGGGCGGAGGTTATTAAGATTGAACCGCCGCCGCTCGGAGACGACAGCCGGCAATGGGGGCCGCCGTTTATCGGAGGGATCAGCACCTATTTCCTCTCCATTAACAGAAACAAGCGAAGCGTCGGGCTCAATCTGAAGACCGAAGACGGAAGCCGAGTCCTCTGGAAATTGATCGAGCGTGCCGACGTTGTCATTGAGAACTTCAGGCCGGGTGTCTTAGAAAAGCTAGGGTTTGGCTACCATGCGATTTCGAAATTCAATGAGCGCGCTGTCTATTGTTCGATTTCCGGTTTTGGCCAGACCGGCCCATACAGCGATCGGCCTGGCTACGACGTTATCGCCCAGGGCGAATCCGGCATGATGGACCTCACCGGCTATCCCGACGGCCCACCCGCAAAGTTAGGCGCGTCGCTGGCAGATGTTGTCGCAGGTTTATACGCCTTCCAGGGAGTTTTGCTGGCGCTGCTGGCGCGCCAGAAAACCGGTAAGGGCCAGCTAGTCGATGTCAGCCTGCTGGACAGTATGGTGTCGACGCTTACCTATCAGGCGCTGATCTATCTCACAACGGGACGCTCGCCGCAGCGGCTCGGCACGCGGCATCCCTCGATTGTTCCCTATGAATGTTTCAAGACCCAAGATGGCTTTGTGAATATCGCCGTAACCAACCAAAAGCAGTGGCTGAATTTTTGTCAAGTCCTTGGGTTTCGTGAGATCGCTGGTGATCCCCGTTTTGAAACGATGGAGGCGCGGCTCGCAAACTATGACACCTTGAAACCCATGATCGATCGCGCCCTTTCCGCGATGACCCGTACCGAGGTCATGGCAAGAATGTCCGATGTCGGCATACCGGCCGGCCCGATAAATACCGTTGGTGAAATCCTGGAAGACCCACAGATTCACGCTCGCGAGATGGTTGTGGCGCTTACCCACCCCGAGTACGGTCCCTTGCGATTGCTGGGCATCCCCATCAAACTGTCCGACACACCAGGTACAGTCGAAATGGCTCCACCGCGTTTTGGTGAGCACAATCGGGAAGTTCTGTTCAAGCTAGGTTACAGTGAAGCCGACATGGCACGATTTGCGGAGTCCGGCGTGATTGCTGGCTCGTAGGATTCAAGCCGGGGATTGCGCCCTTGATTTTCTGCAGACTAACCCATATTCTTCAGTGTTCCCTTTTTAGTGGTACTCGCCAATGTCTCATATGGAAACAAAGGGCACTTCTATCCAAGTACCGTCTGCGGAAGATCTGATTGAGATAAAAAGACCAACTTCACTGCTTATTGCGCAATTCTTTCTTTTTCCGCTGATCATCATCGCAATTTGCGTGGGTATCTTTCTGCTGTTTGGGTATTTGACTTACGAGCAAAAGACTGCGCGCGAGTATCTCAACGATGTTAAAACAGGTTCGGACATTTGCTGCCGGTGGCAGGCGGCTTATGAGTTATCGAACATCATTTCGTCCCAGAAGGAAAGGCTGCGTAATACGAATTTCGTTAACGATTTGATCAAGGTCTACCAGAGTTCGCGTGACGAAGATCCGCGTGTGCGACGCTATCTCGCACTAACGATGGGTCATCTCGGAGATCCCCGGGCTGTGCCCGCGCTGGTTGAGGGTTTGGGCGACCCGCAGGTGGAGAACCAGATTTATACCTTGTGGGCTTTGGGCTCGATTGGGGATAAGGCGGCCGTACCGGAGATTTTGAAAAAATTGAGTAGCCAGGACCCGGTTCTACGCAAAACCTCCGCGTACGTGCTTGGAGCCCTTAAGGACCCAGCCGCGACACACAATCTTCAAGTTGCTCTGAATGATTCCAGCGACGATGTTCGCTGGAATGCCGCGATGGCGCTGGCGCAGATGAACGATGCGTCCGGGGCGGATGTCTTGATAAATCTCACCGATCGCCATTATCTGGACAAGTTGGAGGGCATGACGCCTGAACAGAAAGACGAGCTATTAATAAACGCGGTCAAGTGTCTGGGGATACTGAAATTTGAAGCTGCTCACGATAAAATAGTTGCACTTAGCCAAAATGACCCGGATCTGGCCGTACGCGATGCTTCGTTGGAAGCGTTAAAAAGATTTTCAAATGTAATAACCAACTGAATTAATCGTTAGGAGATTCCCGATGAGTAAAGAGGAATCAGAAGGCGCCACAACGACTGCAGCGGCGCCACCCAAGCCGGCACCTGCTAAACCCGCGGCTGCACCTGCAAGAGGCAAGCCGCCGGCGATGCCTCGCCGGTCGTTCTTTTCCTGGATGACCGTGGCCTGGGCCGCATTCACTGCCTCGATGCTTGCCACACTGACAGCTACTGGCCGGTTCATGTTTCCGAACGTCCTGTTCGAACCACCTCCAACATTCAAGGCCGGTTATCCAAATGAAATCCAGATCGGTCAGGTCGATGAACGATTCAAGCAGCGCTTCGCTGTGTGGTTGGTGCGCTCAGCTTTCGATCAATATGCAAATGCCGAAGGTATTTACGCGCTCTCGACCGTGTGCACGCATCTTGGCTGCACGCCCAACTGGCTGGAAGCGGAACAGAAGTTCAAGTGCCCATGCCACGGCAGCGGCTACTACAAGACTGGAGTTAATTTTGAAGGTCCGACTCCGCGTCCGCTGGAGCGATACGCGATCAGCCTCGCGGATGATGGCCAGATCCTCGTAGACAAAAGCAGGAAATTCCAGCAGGAAAAGGGCGAGTGGTCGAATCCAGCAGCCTTTTTGAAATTGTAATAACTATTTAGCCGCGGATTACGCAGATTACGCGCGCTATTCATCTGTGCCATCCGCGGCCTAAAGGTCAATCGAATGGCAAATTTCTCTGATCGACTTAAGGAAACTTTCAAGAACCTTACGCCGGCGAAGGTTGGCGAATGGATCCAGGAAAGTCAGATCTATCGATCCATTTTTCGCATCGGCGTTCCCGATTCGGACCGCAAGCGCATGCTGGTGATGCTCGGTAGCGTATTCCTTCATCTGCATCCGGTGAAGGTTCGCAAGTCGGGCATTCGCATGCGCTACACGTGGTGCATGGGTGGAATCACTTTCTTTCTATTCCTCGTGCTCACGTTCACGGGACTGTTGCTGATGTTCTACTATCGGCCGACGCTCGAATACGCGTACGTGGATATTCGAGATCTGCGGGAGCAAGTCCCGCTTGGAATCATGCGTGAAATCCATCGCTGGGGCGCGCATGCCATGGTCATTGCTGTCTGGCTCCACATGTATCGCGTTTTCATGACGGGTTCGTACAAGCCGCCACGCGAGTTCAACTGGAACGTCGGCGTGATTCTTCTCGTGCTCACGCTGTTGTTGAGTTTTACCGGGTACCTGCTGCCGTGGGATCAGCTCGCCATCTGGGCGATCACCGTGGGTAGCAACATGGCTCGAGCCACACCGTTTGCCGGGCATGAAGGTCCCGGCGCCTCGTTGTTGAAGCTGGGTGATATTCCCCTCGTCAGCAACTCGAGCGATGCGCGATTCGCCCTGCTTGGCGGGCGATTCGTCGGTGAAGGCGCGCTGCTGCGTTTTTACGTGCTGCATTGCGTCGGGCTGCCGCTGGTGGCCGGTTTCCTTATGGCCATTCACTTCTGGCGTATTCGCCGTGACGGCGGTATTTCCGGTCCGCTATAGAACTGTAGGAGCAGAGAAACAATGTTCATCAAAGAATTTATTAATGCCATTACCGCGCCATACTTCCTGATTACTGCCGCGGGGATTCTGTTGTTTGTTTCGCTCAAGTATCCGGGGAAGTTCTATACGAACAGGTCGGCGCTGATCGTCTTTTCAGGCATGTTCCTCTTTCTCGGGCTAAGTGTGATCGATCCGAATTTCCGGAAGATCGTCACGAAGCCCGACAACGTTCCGATCGTCGGTATGCTTTTCCTTATACCCTTTTTCACATGGTTCGCCCTGCGCGAAGCGGTGAGGAACGATCAACGGACAGCAGAAAGCAAACCCCTGATCGAGCAGGAAGAGACGGCGGATAAGGTTCTCACCTGGCCGGATCTGGTTTACACCGAACTGATCTGCATGGTCGTGCCATACGTCATTCTCATTGGCTGGTCGATGGCGCTGGAGGCGCCGCTTGAAGAGCCGGCAAACCCGTCGGCTTCGCCTAATCCCTCAAAGGCGCCGTGGTATTTCCTCGGCCTGCAGGAAATGCTCGTCTACTTTGATCCGTGGCTGGCAGGCGTGGTCTTTCCCGGCTTGATCATTGTTGGGCTGATGGCGATCCCTTATATAGATACAAATCCCAAGGGGAACGGTTATTTTACGCTGAAGGAACGAAAGTGGGAGATCAGCACGTTCCTGTTCGGTTTTCTGATTCTCTGGATTCTGCTGGTGATCCTCGGCACGTTTCTGCGCGGCCCCAACTGGAATTTTTTCGGGCCGTATGAGTTCTGGGATATCCACAAACTCGAGGCCCTCGTGAATGTGAACCTTTCCGAGTACATCTGGGTCAAAGCGCTCGGCATGGGGCTTCCGAAGAATCCGCTGATTCGCGAGGTTTTCGGGTTCGTTGCCGTGCTGGCTTATCTTCTCGCGATGCCGCCATTGCTTGCCAGAACGTTGTTAAAGCGTTTTTACGACACGCTTGGGCCCGTTCGTTTCCACCTCATGACGTTTTTGTTGCTGGCTATGATGGCGCTACCGATCAAGATGGTCCTGCGGTGGCTTTTTAACCTGAAGTACATCATCGGTATTCCCGAGTACTTCTTCAATATTTAAGTACGGAGCAAAGCCTTGAGTAGCGAAACTCCCAATGAAGGCGGCCATAAAAAGCCGCCCATACCGACGCCGGCGAAAAAGATACCCGCAGTGAACATCGAGAAGAGAGGTGACCGGCTCTACGAAGTCAACTCTCTCCATAAGTGGTTCGCGATTTCCAGCATTCTTTTCTTCGTCTTCACCATTGGAATGGTTCTGGCGGACTACTCGCGCGAATGGAAGACGTATCAGCGGAATTTCAACCGCTTGCAGATCGAGCGGACACAGAAGGACCTGCAGCAGGCGGCCGCCTCGCTGGATCGCAACAAGTTTCAACAGCTCCAACAGCAGCTTCAGCAAGCGCGCGCCGAACAACAGCAGAACGAAGCTCAGGTGGAAAAGGCTCAGAAGCCGGTCGATGAGCTGAGTGCGAGAAAATATGCCGTCAACCAGAATTACCAGTTCACGAAGGCTGTCTACGACTCGCGGAAGTACGAGTACGAAGAAGCGGTGGCCAGTAAGCGTTCAAACGTGCAGCGTCTTGGCGAACGGTTGAAAGAAACCGAAAAAACGCTGAACGACTATAGGGCCGAGCTGGAAAAAGTCGATCTCGACCTGCGAGCTGCTAATGATGAACTCAACAAATACATTGGCAAACGGAACACGATCCAAAAAGACATCGACACAATGCTGACCGACTACACCCGGCTTCAAGCCAGGATGAATACTCTCAATCCCGGTTTGATCGTGACGTCCTTCCGGAATGCTCCCGTATTCGACTTCATGGCTCCGTCGGAACGCATTAACCAGATCATTGTGAATAATCTGTATTACGATCAGCCGTTCAAAGCCATTCCGCGGGTTGACCGTTGTACGACGTGCCATCAGGGAATCGATCAGAAAGGGTTCCAGGACGCGCCGCAACCTTT
>WNGM01007875.1_pt1 | contig 11580 bp, 8 predicted proteins | sample 5400571 | NCBI WGS metagenome assembly WNGM01 (sample SAMN13153378, study PRJNA577476) | soil metagenome | isolation source: 100 cm soil or saprolite under Garry oak tree replicate 2 | place: USA:California | collected 2016-06-15 | reverse complement strand
CGCGAGCGGCCGCCGCTGCAGCTGCCGCACGTACCAGTCGGTGTTCGCGAGCGACAGGTTGACGACCGTGACGTCCTGGCGGATGTGCTCGACCTCCTGCGCGTACCACAGGGGGAAGGTGTCGTTATCGCCCGCCGTGACGAGAATGCCGTACGGCTCGACCGACTGCAGGATGTCGGAGGCGAAGTCGCGCGCCAGGGTCTCGCCTTTGCGCGAGGCGGTGAGGTGATTGCCGGCGAGTGGGAGGAGCGCGAGTAGCAGGACCGGCGTGGCGACCAGCCAGCGGCGCGCGGCGTCGGGCTCGCGCTGCTCGAGCGCGTCCGCGACCCACTCCATCAGCGTCGCGAGCCCCATCCCGACCCACACGCCCCACAGCGCGAACGAGGCGATGAAGAAGTAATCGCGCTCGCGCACCTCGCGGGGCAGCTGCGCGTGGTCGAGCATCTGCGAGTAGCCGTACTTGAAGTTCAAGTAGAAGATCAAGAGCAGCGTGAGGAACGCCATGAGCGTGGTCATGGCGATCGCGGCTCGGCGGTCCGCCTTCCAGTGGCGCCACGCGCCGAGCACGCCGAGCGAGCCGAACACGACCGCGAGCGCGCGCTGCACCCCGGCGGAGAGATCCCGGCCCCACTGCCAGCTGAAGTACTGGACCCACAACAGCAGCTGTGCCCCGAGCGTCGCCTGCCGCTGCGTCACCGGCGGCTTGCCGTACTGCTGGCGGGTGAGCACCTCCCACAGCGCCTGGCGCGTGGTCGGCTCACCCTCGTTGATCGGCGGGAAATGGGCGGCGCGGATCGGCAGGAACAGATACACCGAGATGCCCACGATCGCCACGCCGAGCACCGCCAGCGCGAAGTCCCAGTTGCGGGCGTAGACCACGGCGTAGACCAGCGCCGCCGCGAACAGCACGGCCGCGACTTCGAGCGGGGCCGCGCTCTCGAGTCCCGACGCCACGATCATCGCGTACACGCCCACGAACACGAGCCACTGGGACCACTCGACCCGCCGCGAGGCGAGGTCCGGGGGACGCTGCGCCTTGAGCGGCGGAAACAGCAGGATCGCCACCACCGGGCCCACCAGCGTCCCCATCATGTGGTTCGTCGCGGTGAGCGCCAGCAGGTACACGATCAGCAGCAGGTGATGGTCGTGCGCCTCCCCCGCCGGCTGGTCGTCCCAGCGCACGATGAGCCACAGCACGAGCGCGATGGAGAGGAGCGAGAGGGTGTACACCTTCTCGTTCACCACGGACTGGTTCCACACGGTGAACGCCGTCGCCGCCACGAGCGCCCCCGCGACCGCGGCGAGCCGGCGCGGCAGCCGCGCGGGCACCCACGCGCGCATCCAGCGCTCGCCGATCAGGAACCAGCACCCGGCGGCGATCGCGCTCGTCGTGGCGGCGAGCAGGTTGATCCGCTCCGCGTACCCCGCCGCGAGCGGCAGCAGGCCCCAGGTGTGGGCAATGATCGTGAACAACGGGTTCCCCGGCGGATGCGGGATGCCGAGGACGTACGCCGCGGCAATGTATTCGGACGTGTCCCAGAACTGGGTCGTGGGCGCGAGTGTCGCCACGTAGAGGATCAGCGCGCCCAGGGCGACGCCGGCCGCGATGAGATACGGAGGGCGCTCGTCGCCGGCTAACGCCGTCTGCTGGTGGTTCATGCTCGCTCGATCCGGGGGGGGGTCAGTTGCCAGTGCCGCGCCGTTGGTCCGTGCGGGGCAGTGCGTACGTCGTGTTGGCGAGGATCGCGTCGCGCAGCTCCAGCGCCCGGGCCGCGAGGGCCGGCGCCCGGTCCCGCAGCACGCCGGCGATGGTGTCGTAGACGAAGACGTACGCGAACAGGCTGTTCTGCGACGGGACGTCGACCCAGCCGCGGGGCCGCGGTCGGGCCGCCGTCTCGCCGCCGCGATACACCGTGAACGCGAGCGCGCGCGTGCGCGGCACGTTCACGAAGCCGCGCCCGGCGACGAGTCGCACCGTGTCGCTCGGCGCGACCGGCCGCGGCGTGACGCGCCGCACCAGGCCTTCACCCACGAGATAGGGCGACAGCCCGAGCTGGTCCGCGTAGCTGCCCGTCGACGTCGAGAAATAGATCGGCCGCTTCCCCACTTGATCCTTGATGATCTGGAGCACCGCGAGATCCGAGCGCATGAGGTAGGGCCGCCCCAGCGTGCCGGGATCGAGCGCGACATCGATCGGTCCGAGGCGCACGGTGACCCGCTGCGGCAGGGTGACGTACGCCGGGAGCGAGTCCGACGCATCCGCCAGATAGTACCGGCTCAGCCACGGCGCCGTGGGGCGCGGCCAGCTCGAGCCACGATAGAGCACGGGGGCGGCCTCGGGATCGAACGTCGGGGCCAGCCGGCGCTGCAGCTGGCGCAGGTACCAGTCGGTGTTCGCGAGCGAGAGCACCAGCACGCTCACGTCCTTGCGCACCCCCTCCACCTCCTGTGCGTACCACAGCGGAAACGTGTCGTTGTCCCCGGCCGTGACGACGAGCGCGTACGGATCCACCGATTGGAGCACGTCCCGGGCGTAGTCGCGGGCCATGGTCTCGCCCGCGCGGGAGGCGGTGAGCCGGTTGCCGGCGAGCGGGATGAGCGCGACGAGGAGCACGGGCGCGGACCACGCCCAGCGTTGCCCCGCGCTGGGCGCGCGCTGGGCGAGGCCCTGCTGGATCCACTCCATCACGACCGCGAGTCCCACGCCGACCCAGATGCCCCACACCGCGAACGACGCGATGAAGAAGTAGTCCCGCTCGCGCACCTCGTGCTCGAGTCCCGGCCCGCCGTAGGGCTGGGAGAACCCCCATCTGAAGTTGAGGTAGAACACGAGGGCCGCGGTGAGCGTGACGACGAGCGTGGTCATCGCGAGCGCGGCCCGGCGCTCCGCCCGCCACTGCCGCCGCGCGCCGAGCAAACCGAGCGCGGCGAACACGACGGCCAGGGCGCGCTGCACGCCGGCGAACCAGTCCCGGCCGAACTGCCACGTGAAGTACTGCACGTAATTCAAGAGCTGCTGCCCGTAGAGGACGAGCGTGTGCCCGGGGTTGTCCGGGCCGGGCGGGAACATCGGGTTGTCGAAGATCGACGGCTTGCCAAACTGCTCGCGCGTGAGGACGGCCTTGAGCGCCGGCCACGTCGTCGGCTCCCCCTGGTTCAGGTACGGGTCGAAATGCGCCCGGATCGGCAGGAACAGATTCACGCTCGTTCCCACCGCCGCGACGAGCGCCGCGCAGACGAGGAACCGCGGGCGGAGCAGCGCTCTGGGGTCGGTGGCCAGCACGTAGACCAGCACCGCAGGGGCGACGAGCAGCCCCATCAGATGGTTCGTCGCCGTGAGCGCCAGCAGGTAGACGACGGCCAGGAGGTAGTGATCGCGGCGCGCGCCCGTGGGCTGGTCGCTCCACCGCATCACGAGCCAGAGGATGAGCGCGATGGACAGCACGCTCACCGTGTAGACCTTTTCGTTCGCCACCGATTGGTTCCAGACCGTGAAGCTCGTCGCCCCCACGACCGCGCCGGCGAGCGCCGCGAGCCGCCGGGGCCACGTGGGCGCCACGATGGGCCGGAGCCAGCGCTCGCCGATCAGGAACCAGAATCCGGCCGCCGCCGCGCTGGTGACGGCCGCAAAAAGATTGATCCGCCTCGCATAGTCGGCGCCCAGCGGCAGCAGGCCCCACACGTGCCCGAGGATAATGAACAGGGGGTTCCCGGGGGGATGGGCAATGCCGAGGGCGTGCGCGGCGGTCATGTACTCGGAGGTGTCCCAGAACTGCGTCGTTGGCGCCAGGGTCAGCACGTAGAGGGCCAACGCGCCCAAAGTGACGCCCAGCGCGACCAGATATGGCGGGCGCTCGGCGTCGGCGTACGGCGTGAGTGGGTAGTGCATGCTCGTCATGTCGGTTAGTGCCGGAACTGTCGAATCCCGGTGAACACCATCGCGAGGCCGGCCTGATCGGCCGCCGCGACGACCTCGGCGTCCTTGACGGAACCGCCGGGCTGGATGATCGCGCGCACCCCGGCGCGGGCCGCCTCTTCTACCCCGTCCGCGAATGGAAAGAACGCATCGGAAGCTAACACGGCGCCGGTCGGATCGTGTCCCTGCTGGCGCGCCTTGTGCACCGCGAGAAACGAGGCATCCACGCGCGACGTCTGCCCCGCGCCGATGCCGATCGCCGCTTCATCGCGGGCGAGCAGGATCGCGTTCGATTTGACCGCCCCCACCGCCGCCCAGGCGAAACGCAGGTCGCGCCACTCCGCGTCGCTCGGCGGCCGCCGCGTCACGACCTTCCACGCCGCCTCGTCCGCCGCCTGCTCCGGGCGCGCGCGTTGCTGCACGAGGAAGCCGCCCTGGATGCGCTTGAAGTCCCAGTCGTCGGCGCTGGTATCCGGCGGGGGGGGAAGCCGCACCACTCGGAGATTCTTCTTCTCGCGGAACACCGCCAGCGCGTCGTCCTGGAACGCGGGAGCCACCACGACCTCCACGAACAGGTCGCGCATCGCCGTGGCCGCGGCTCGGTCCACTGCGACGTTGAACGCGATCACCGAGCCGAACGCGGACGTGCGGTCGGTCGCGAGCGCGCGATCGTACGCCGCGGCAGGGGAGCGGCCCAGGGCGATGCCGCACGGGGTGGTGTGCTTGATGATCGCGCACGCCGCGCGATCCGACCCGCTCCACGGTGCGACGGCGAGGCGGGCGGCGTCCACGTCGAGCAGGTTATTGAACGACAGCTCCCTGCCGTGCAGCTGCTCCAGGTCGCGGACCCCCGGCTCCTCGGTTGCGTACAGCGCCGCGGCCTGGTGGGGATTCTCGCCATAGCGCAGCTCCTGGCGGCGCTCGAGCGCCAGCACGATTCGCTCGGGCCAGCCGGCGGCATCCCGTGTCAGGTAGCGGTGGATAGCGGCGTCGTAGGCGGCGGTGTGGGCAAAGACCTTGGCGGCGAGCTGCCGGCGCAACCCCGGGCTTGCGCCCGGGGTCAGTGATCCACCCTTCAGCGCCGCGATGACCACGGGGTAATCATCCGGGTCGACGACCACGATGACGTCCTGGTGATTCTTGGCGGCGGAGCGGAGCATCGAGGGGCCGCCGATGTCGATCTGCTCGATCGCCTGCTCGAACGCGACGTTGGGCCGCGCGACGGTCTCGCGGAAGGGGTAGAGGTTCACGGCGACCAGGTCGATGGGCGTGATGCCGTGCTGCTCGAGCGCGGCACGGTCGCCCGGATGGCCGCGGCGGGCGAGCAGGCCGCCGTGCACCTTGGGGTGCAGCGTCTTCACGCGGCCGTCCATCATCTCCGGGAAGCCCGTGACCTGCTCGACGGGAATCACCGGCACGCCGGCCTTGTGGAGCGCCTCGGCCGTCCCGCCGGTGGAGACGATCTCCCAACCGAGCGCGGCGAGCTCGCGGGCGAACTCCACGAGGCCGCGCTTGTCGGCGACCGACAGCAGCGCTCTCACCAGGCTTCGGCCGCGGCCCGAATGATGTCGGCGAGGCTCGCCACGTCCCTCAGGTCCACGACCTCCACGGGGGAGTGGGAGTAGCGGAGCGGCCAGCCGATCGCCACGTCCACGACGCCGTAGGGCGTGAACATGGAGCCGTCGTTCCCGCCGTTGGTGGTGCCGACCTGGAGTCGCACGCGGCGGGCGCGGGCGAGCGCGACGAGCGAGTCCACGTACGCGGGCGGCGTGACGGATGAGTTGTCGAGCGCGCGTGCCACCGCACCCTGGCCGAGCGGCGCGACCGCGAAGCTCGGCAGCTCGAGCGGCGAGTCGGCGGAGACGAACGTGTCGATCGCGTGCACGCGCTGCGGCGCCGTGCCGAGCGCCGCCGCGGCCGCCCTGGCACCCTCGAGCCCGATCTCCTCGCGCACGCTCCAGATGAAGATCACCTGATGCTTGAGCGCCGCGCGGTCGAGGTGGCGCAGCGCCAGGATCTGGGCGGCGTCACCGACGCGGTCGTCGAACGAGCGGCCGGTGGCGCGGGTGCCCGCGAGCCGGACGTACTGCTTGGGCATGGTCACGGTGGCCCCGGCGCCCCGGGCCGTGGTCGCCGCGCGGGACGTCGTGCCGACGGAGACGCGGAGCGGCGGCGGGGCGTGGCGCACGAACCCCGTGTCGCGAGGCAGAAAGACGCCGGGGACGTCGCCGGTCGGCGTGTGCACGAGCGCCGGCTGCGCCTCGAACAGCGAAGAGTAGAAGCCGCCGCGCGTGCGCAGGTGGAGCGAGCCGTCGTCCAGGATCGAGTCGACCGTGAAGCCGATCTCGTCCAGATGGGCGACGAACACGACCACGGGATCGCCCTGGCCCACGCGCAGCCACAGGTTGCCCGCCGTGTCCGTTTCCGTCCTGGCCCAGGCCGGGAGCAGCCGTTTCACCGTCTCCCGCACCGGGCCCTCGGCGCCGGAAACGCCGTAGGATTCGACGAGCTGGGAGAGGACGGTTTGCGCTTCAGAGATGCGGGCCGCGTCCTGGGCGGCTAGGCGGGTAGACGGGTAGGCGGGTAGTAAGAGCGCCAGCAGCCCTCTAACCGCCCACCCGCCTACCCGCCTAGCGGCCTTCATTTCCCCTCCATCCACACCACCAGCGCCCGCCGCAACGAATCCGCCGCCGCGAGCGACACGGTCTCGACCGGCGTGACGCGGTAGCGCGAGTCGAGGAGCGCCGCCTGCTCGCTCTCGAACGGCCCCTGCTGCGCCTCGACGGCGCGCAGCCCGGTGTTCGCGTACATGCTCTGGACCGCAAACGCCACTACGACGGTGCCCCGCACCTGGGGCTGCGCCAACACCGCCGCGACGAGCGCGGCGCAGCCGACCCGCTCTCCAGAGCGCGGCGCGGCGAGCAGCGCGTCGTGCTCCCCGTAGCGCAACGGACGCTTCGTGAGCGCGACGGGCGTGAGGACGTGGATACCGAGCCGCTCCACCGCGACGCGCGACGTGGCGCCGAGGTCCACGAAGGCGTCGTCCGCCGTGAACGGCGGCTCCGCCGCCGCGGTCCGGAAGCGCGCAAGATGAGTGGAGCGCACGGCGACCACGCCGGGGACGGCACCGGCGTCGCCGAACAGCGTGACGCGGTGGCCCTCGAGCGCCTGGTCGTACAGCGGCGCCGGCACCGCGCCGGGCACGCGCCGCAGGCGCACGTAACCATCGTCCGTGACGTTGCCGACGACGTACCCCGGCTCGTCGATGCCGCAGCTCATGAGGCGCTTCGGCGTCCCGCGGCCCAGCGTGAGCGTGACGTTGCCCGCGCGGTCGCGGGTGCTGCCGGGCAACAGCGCCAGCAGCGAGTCGGTCACGGCGCGCTCGAACCCGGTGACGGCGGTCATGCCCGCCAGGCGAACCGCGAGCTGGTCGACGGTCTGGGCGGGTAGGCGGTCAGGCGGATAGGCGGTTAGCAGGAGCCCCGCCAGTCCACTAACCGCCCAACCGCCTAACCGCCTAACCGCCTTGCTCGAATTCAAGCGCAAGCTTGTCCCCCGCGTCGAAGGCGGAACCGTTCGCAAAGAGTCGCACGGGCCCCGCCGGTACCCCGCGCCGCGCCAGCTCCAGCACCACGGACGGCAGTAACCGATGCTCCACCTCGAGCACGCGGGCGGCGAGCGACTCGGGTGTGTCGCCCGGCCGGACCGGGACGGGCCACTGCGCGATGATCGGCCCGCGGTCGTACTCGTCGTCCACGTAGTGGACCGTCGCGCCCGAGACGGCGGCCCCGCTCGCGAGCACCGCCGCGTGCACGCGGGGCCCGTACATCCCGGCGCCGCCGAAGGCGGGGAGCAACGCCGGATGGATATTAATCACGCGCCAGCGGAAGCGGGCGACCACCGCCGGGGGGATCCGTTTCAGGTATCCCGCCAGGACCACGAGCCGCGCGTCTCCCACGGCGGCGAGCATCTCGTCGGCGTTCGCCGGATCGGCGAGCACCGTGGCCGGCACGCCCGACCGGTGCGCCCGCTCGAGCGCCCCCGCATCGGGGCGGCTCGAGACCACGCGCGCCACGCGCGCCAGCCCCGAATCGCGCAGCGCGTCGAGTAGCGCCTGGAGATTCGTGCCGCCGCCCGAGACGAGGACGGCGACGGGGAGAGGGAGAGCGAGAGGGACGGGGGCCGACGTCAGCGATCGCGCTTGCAGCGCGCCAGCGATTTCTGCTTCGCGCCGCTCGAGCGCCTGGAGATTCGTGCCGCCGCCCGAGACGAGGACGGCGACGGGGAGAGGGAGAGGGAGAGGGACGGGGGCCGACGTCAGCGATCGCGCTTGCAGCGCGCCAGCGATTTCTGCTTCGCGCCGCTCGTGACGCTCAGCGAGAACCGGCCGGTCGCCCCGTGGTTGGAGGAGTTCACCACGATCAGGTAATCGTCTGTGCGGGGAAAGGTCAGGGTGATGCGGGCGTTGCAGTTGCCGCCCGAGTCGTCGTCCTGCAGCGGCTCCGCGATGCCCGGCCCGGCGACGAACAGGTAAGGATCGAAGTCGTCGGACTCGAGGTCGATGGTGACCGTCTGCCCGGCGGCTCCCGCGATGCTCCAGCCCTGCATGTACGTGCTGTCCCGCGCCTGGTAGTGGTCGCTCGTCGCGAGCCGGGCCTCGACCGACTGCCCCACGGTGATCGTACGCTCCGGCTTCGCCGCCGCGGCCGCCCGCCGGCAGTTTCCCTTCGGCTCGATCGGCAACGCGCCCTCGGTCACCTTGAGGGTGAACTTGCCCGTCTGGAACTTGCCGACGCTGTTCACCACGACGCGCGCCGGATGGTCGCTCTCCGCCTTGTACACGACGCGCGCGTCGCACCCGCCCGCGCCGTCGTCGTTCGTCGCCAGCTTCTCGCCCCGTCCCGTGACGAGCATGACGAACGCGTCGAAATCGCTCGAGCGGAGATCGATCGTGACCGTCCGGCCGGCCTCGAACGGCAGGATCCAGCGCTGGTAGTGGGTCGAGTCGCCCGAGAAGGTCGGGTCGTCCGCCTTGAGCTCGCCGGTGACGGTCTGGCCGGGCCGGATCAGGCCGGTGACGATGCCGAAGCCGCGGCACGTCGTGTCGCTGGCCGTCGCGATGCGGCCCCGGGTGAGCGACAGGCGAAACTCGCCGATCTCGTCGCGCGCGCTGGTGTTGGCGTACAGGCGGTACGTGCCGCTCGCCGGCAGGGCGTAGCTGAGCCGGGCGTTGCAGTTGGCGCCGCCGTCGTCGTTCTTGGCGAGCGGGTTCCCGGTCGCATCCGCGAGGATGAGATTCGCGTCGAAGTCGTCCGAGCTGAGCTGCGCCGTGACGGTGTCCCCATTACTTCCCGTGAAGGTGTAGGTCCTGTAGTGGGACCCGTCCTGGAACTGCGAGTCCGCCGGCGTGAACCGCGCCACCACGGTCTGGCCGGGCCGCAGCGCGGTCTGTGCGACGGCGGGCCCGCCGGGCACCAGGGCGGCGGCGAGGAGCAGGGCGAGGAGCGGAGCGCGCGTCGGCACGGAGTCTCCAATTTGGGAGCGTCAGGGTCCCCGCACAATCAGGTCCACCGCGGCCGCGAGATCGGCGGTGGCGGCCACGCCGAGCGCGCCGGCCTGGGCGCGGTGCGCGGCCCCGTGTCCGGTGGCGACGAGGATCGCCTGCCCGCCGAGGATGCGCGCGGGCTGGACGTCGCTGAGGCGGTCCCCCACCCAGTACGACTGCGCGAAGTCGATGCCCAGGGCGGCCTGCGCCTCGCGGAACAGCTTCACGCCGGGTTTGCGGCACGCACACGGCCCCGTGATCTCGGGGTGATGAGGGCAGTGGTAGGCCGCATCGACGTGCGCGCCGTGGGTCGCGAGCAGCTCGCCGAGCCGCCGCTGCACGGCGGCGTAGGCCGCCGCGTCGTACACCCCCCGCGCGATCCCTGACTGGTTCGACACGGTGACCACGAGCCAGCCCGCCTCGTTGAGCCGGCGCACCGCCGCGGCGGCGCCGGGGAGGAGCCGCACCCGCCCCGGCTCGTGCAGGAAGCCGGGGTCTTCCACGATGGTGCCATCGCGGTCGAGGAAGACGGCGCGGTGCTCGCCCCTCGCCTCAGCCATCGAGCGCGGCGCGCACGGCGTGGGCCACCGCCTCGAGCTGCTCGGGAAGGATCGTCCGGGGATCGAGCACGACGTGGTCGTGGGCGATGCGGGCGATGACGGGAGGCTCGCCGCCCCGCAGCCGCTCTGCCAAGGTGTCGGGTGCGACGTGTGGGGGGGGGCCGAGGCGGACCAGCCACGTGGCGAGCCTCGCGCCCGGGAACGAGCCACCGCCAACCTCGGATTCGCCTTCGATCAAGTCCGCCATTTTGCCTACGTCGTTCTGCAACGCCTCTGCTCGCCGACGTATTTGCGTGACGTCTTCGGTTAGCATCCGGAGGACGGGAATCTCCGTCCGAGCCCGCTCCGGATCCCGGTAGAGGACGAGCGTCGCCTCCAGCGCTGCGAGCGTGAACTTGTCCGACCGCACGGCGCGGGCCAGCGGATCCTTGCGGCAGGCCTCGATCGCCGCGCGCCTGCCGAGCAGGATGCCCGCCTGCGGCCCGCCGAGCAGCTTGTCGCCCGAGAACACCACCGCGTCGACGCCGCTCGCGAGCCCGGCGCCCACGCCCGGCTCGCCCGCGAGTCCCCAAGGGGCGAGATCGAGCAGCAACCCACTCCCCAGGTCGTAGAGCGCGGCGATGCCGCGCGCCCGCGCGACCGTCGCGAGCTCCTGCGCCGGGACCTCGGTCGTGAAGCCCGTCACCTGGAAGTTCGAGCGGTGGACTTTGAGGAGGAGGCGGGTGTGCGGGGTCAGGGCGGCCTCGTAGTCCGCGCGGTGGGTGCGGTTCGTCGTCCCGACCTCGACCAACGTCGCTCCCGAGCGCGCCATGATGTCCGGGATCCGGAAGCTGCCGCCGATCTCGACCAGCTCGCCGCGCGACACGATCGCCTCGCCGTCGCGAGCCAGCGCGGAGAGCGCGACGAGCAGCGCGCCCGCCGCGTTGTTCACGACGAGCGCGTCGTCCGCGCCGGTCAGCTCGATCAGCAGGTCGCGGCACAGCGCGTGGCGCGAGCCACGGGTCCCGCGTGTCAGGTCGTATTCGAGGTTCGAATAGCCGCCCGCGATGCGGGCCATCGCTGCGATGGCGGCGCGCGCGAGCGGCGCCCGGCCGAGGTTGGTGTGCAGCACGACGCCGCTGGCGTTGATCACGGGCTCGAGCGACGGCGCGGCGAGCCGGTGCACGCGGTCGAGCACGGCGGCGCCCCAGCCTTCGGGCGGCTCCGCGCCGCTGTGCGCGCGCGCGCCGTCGATCGTGTCACGAACGGCGCGCACCACTAGGCTCCGGGGATGCGCCGCGAGCAGCGCCGCTACGTTCGGCTCGGCGAGCAGCGCGTCGACCGCGGGGAGCCGGCGGCGGGGATCGGTCACGGGGACTTGGCGGGAGCCTTGGTCGTGTCGCGCCCGGCGGGCTTGGGCACGGGCGCCACCAGCACGCCCTGGGCGTCCGCGGCCGCGCCGCTCAGGTTCGTGGCGCCGCGCACCCGCACGAGGTACTTGCCGCCCGGCGCGAGCGGCCGCGCGGTTTGCACCACGAGCCGGTCAGATGGAACGGAGCGCTGCTGCAGCAGTTTGCGCA
>WNGM01018632.1_pt1 | contig 11583 bp, 11 predicted proteins | sample 5400571 | NCBI WGS metagenome assembly WNGM01 (sample SAMN13153378, study PRJNA577476) | soil metagenome | isolation source: 100 cm soil or saprolite under Garry oak tree replicate 2 | place: USA:California | collected 2016-06-15 | reverse complement strand
GCTCGACGGCCTGCACCCGCCGTCGATGGGGGCACGGGTTTCGTTCGCGAGCGGCAAGCCTCTGGTAACCGACGGGCCATTCGCCGAGGCCAAGGAAGTGCTCGGCGGTTACTGGATGATCGATGTGAAATCACGGGAGGAGGCGATCGCCTGGGCGAAGCCGCATGACTCGGGGCTGGGGGTCGCTGGAACTGGCGCTAGTGACCTTTGCGGCCGGCTCATGTAAAAGCCTTTCACATGAGCTGGCGCAAGGAACAACGCCGCGCCGAGCGCGGCTATCATCACGGCAATCTGAAAGAGGCGCTGCTGCAGGCCGCACTCGGGCTGATCGCGGAGAAGGGCCCGGCGGGGTTCACCTTCGCCGACGCCGCGCGTTCGGCCGGCGTCAGCCCCGCGGCGCCGTACCGGCATTTTCGCGATCGCGACGAGCTGCTTTCGAGCATCGCGCAGCGCGGCTTCGAGCAGTTCGAGGAAGCACTGACCCAGGCCTGGGACGATGGCCGTCCGGACACCGTCACGGCGTTCGAGCGGGTCGGCAAAGCCTATCTCGCGTTCGCCCGCGCGGAGCCGGCGTTCTATTCGGCGATGTTCGAATCAGGGCTTCCCGTCGACCTTAATCCTGCATTGTTAGCCGCAAGCGAGCGCGCTTTCGGCATCATCCGGGCCGCCGCCGAACGTTTAGCCGCGCTGGCGCCACCCGGCATGCCGCGCCCGCCGGCATTGATGATGGCACTGCATATCTGGTCGATGTCGCACGGTGTGGCGTCGCTGTTCGCTCGTGGCGATGCTGCACGCCGCAAGCTGCCGATGTCGGCGGAAGACCTTCTGGAAGCGGAGGTGTTGATCTATCTGCGCGGCCTCGGCTTCCCGACCGACCGTCGGCCGCCCGCCCAAAAAGACCAGGCGGATCAGAAGCCGCCCGGGCCGCCGCCGGTGCCGCCATCGGGTCCTTGGGGCACCCCAAAATAAATTCGAGCGCGCCGCTGGTGCCCGGCTTGACAAAAATCCGGGATGGTTTACGTATGTAAATGTTATTTACATTCACAACGGCGTGATGCCGTCATGGAGAGGGAAATGGCCTACACCGCAGATGTCAATCGATGGCGCGGCCCCGCCGAAGAGAACTACCGACCGCATATGCTTGAGTCGCCGTGGCACCCCGGCTGGATCGCCGTGACCGTATTGGGTTTCATCATCTGGTGGCCGATCGGCCTTGCCCTTCTTTTTTTCACACTCGGGAGCAGAAAAATGGGTTGTTGGAGTCATCAAGACCGCTGGGCGAACAAGATGGAGCGGATGCAGTACAAGATGGAGCGGATGCGCGGCCGCATGGAGCGTCGCGGCTTCGGTTTCGGCGGTTTCGGTCCGCCCTCGAGCGGCAACCGCGCCTTCGACGAATACCGCATGGAAACCCTGCGGCGCCTCGAGGAAGAGCAGACCGAGTTTCGGGATTTCCTCGATCGCCTGCGCCACGCCAAGGACAAGGAAGAGTTTGACCAGTTCATGGCGCAGCATCGGACCCGCCCGACGCCGCCGCCCTCGGATGGTCAGCCCCAGGCGTAAGTCACGGAAACATAGGGGCTCGGCATCCGGCGTAATGCGCCCATCCAGCCTAACGGCCACATCCCCGCCCGTTTGCGAAAGCAGACGGGCGGTTTGGCTTATGGGAGCCCGATTCTGGCGCAGTCCGTTACCTCCGCTGCCGCCCTTTGCCGCACCAAATTCTCCTTTGGTAACCTCGCATTAACCATGATTGGCGTCTGGTTAGAGGCGTAAGGTCGCGCCGATAGGCCCTTGTTTTGACATGTTGGCGGCGGATGCAAGCCTCGGCTTCGGCGGGCCTCCCATGCGACACAACAAGGCGCCAGCGTTGGCGTTTGCCGCTGCGTCTGGCGCGCGGCTGTGGAACCGGCAGCCCTTTGCTCCCGGAGGATTTGGGACGCTTGCGTTGAGAGGATACCGCTTATGAATCCGGCCGACGTGGCTCAGACAGCCTTGCCGCTGGCATCCACTGACGTATCGCTGATCGCGCTTTTCTTTCAGGCTCACTGGATCGTGAAAGCGGTCATGCTGGGGCTGTTGGCCTGTTCGGTCTGGGTATGGGCGATCGCGATCGACAAGACGTTCCTGTATGCGCGCACCAAGCGCGCCATGGATCGCTTCGAACAGGCGTTCTGGTCGGGGCAGTCGATCGAGGAACTTTATCGCGCGCTATCGGCCAAGCCGACGCAATCGATGGCGGCCTGCTTCGTCGCGGCGATGCGCGAATGGAAACGGTCGTTCGAAAGCCAGGCGCGCTCTTTCGCCGGGCTTCAGATGCGCATCGAAAAGGTCATGAACGTCTCCATCGCCCGGGAAATCGAGCGGCTGGAACGCCGCCTGCTGGTGCTGGCGACGGTCGGTTCGGCGGGCCCGTTCGTCGGCCTGTTCGGCACCGTCTGGGGCATCATGTCGAGCTTCCAGTCGATCGCGGCCTCGAAGAACACCTCGCTCGCGGTGGTGGCCCCGGGCATCGCGGAGGCGCTGTTTGCCACGGCAATCGGCCTTATCGCTGCCATTCCGGCGACTATCTTCTACAATAAGTTTACCTCCGAGGTGAATCGGCAGGCCCAGCGGCTGGAAGGGTTCGCCGACGAATTTTCCGCGATCCTGTCGCGCCAGATCGACGAACGGGCGTGAGGCGCGGTATGTTATGAGCCCATCGTGATGAGGAACATATCATGGCGATGAACATGGCAGGTTCGCCGGGCGGCGGACGCCGCGGCCGGCGTCGCGCGGTGATGGCGGAGATCAACGTTACGCCGATGGTCGACGTAATGCTGGTGTTGCTGATCATCTTCATGGTGTCGGCGCCGCTGTTGACGGTCGGCGTGCCGCTCGATCTGCCGCAGACCCAGGCCAAGAGCCTGGAGCAGGACAAGACCCCGCTGCAGCTTTCAGTCGATGTTCAGGGAAAGGTGTTTATCAACGACACCGAAGTGGCCATGAACGAGCTGATACCGAAATTAAAGGCGATCACGGACGCCCGTGGCGGCATGGAAGAGCGTATATTCATGCGGGCGGACAAGAAGGCGGATTACGGAACCGTGGCGAGGGTCATGGGGCAGTTGTCGGGCGCGGGGTTCAAGCGGCTGGCGCTGGTCACCGAGGTGGAGCAGGGGTCCTAGGGGTGAACGTCGACAAGACACTGGTGGCGTCCGTGGCCCTGCACGTCCTCGTGATCGGGTGGGGACTGGTGTCGTTCTCGTCCAAGGCGTTCGAATCGATGCCGGAAGAATCCTTGCCGGTCGATATCATTTCGTCGGATCAACTCGCCAAGGTCATGGCCGGCGTGAAAACCGGCAAGAAAGAAAATCCGAAGCCGGTGGTTGAAAAAGTCGCCGAGGCCAAACCGGTCGAAGACGCCGTCGGCAAGATCACCGAGAAGCCGCCGGTCGTGACGGAAACGGCTCCGCCGCCGCAGCCAAAACCGGAGGAAAAGCCGGTCGAGAAAAAGCCCGATCCGCCGAAGCCGGTCGCCGAGGCCAAGCCCAAGGAAGAGCCGAAGCCGATCGAGAAGAAGCCGGATCCGCCCAAGGTCGATCCGATCGCGGAAGCTTTGAAGAAGGAAGAGAAGAAGCCGCCGCCGAAGCCGCCGGTCCAGGCCGCGACACCACCACCACCGCAGCCTTCGAAGCCGAAGACCGAGCGGACCTTCGATCAGTCGAAGATCGCGGCCTTGCTCGACAAGCGCGATCCGACCCGGCAGGCCGTGACCGGCGACACGCTGAACTCCAACGCCGCGCTGGGCCTGGCCAAGGGCAAAGCCGCGGACAACTCGGCGACGTGGGGCGCGCTATTCCAGTCGCAGGTCGAGCGCTGCTGGAAGAAGCCCTATGGCGGTATCGAGGCTCAGAAATCCGAGGCAGCTTTCGCCATCAAGCTGAAACGCGACGGCACGCTTGAAGGGATGCCGGTTCCGGAAGGCACACCGGCCACGCCGTATCTTCGCGTCTATCAAGAGAGTGCCTTGCGCGCGATCATCGAATGCCAGCCGTATAATTTGCCCGCCGCCTATTTCGACGAATGGAAATATTTTGCGCCGGTGTTTACCGAACGAAAGACTTGAAGGTGATTGCTGCTGGCGATCGCAGACATGAAGCAAAGCTCGTAACAATATGACCGACAAAGATGGATTGCACGACATGCCGCTCCGCCTGAGCCGCCGGCAGATTATTTCCGGGATGGCGTCGCTTGGTGTGCTGACCGGGGGAGCTGCACGCAGCGCCTTCGGACAGAAGCGGGTCATTATCCCCGAGGGCGACTTTGCGCCGCTTCCGATCGCGATTCCGAATTTTGTGGCGGGAACGCCGGGGGATGGCGAGGTCGGCGTCAGTGTGGCCCAGGTCATTACCAACAACCTCAAGCGCTGCGGACTGTTCGCGCCGATCGATCCGGCGGCCTTCATTGAAAAGATCAACGACATCGACAAGGCGCCGCAATTCCAGAACTGGAAGACCATCAACGCGCAGGCCCTGGTGACCGGCCGGATGACCCTCCAGGCCGACAGACGTCTGAAGGCGGAATTCCGTCTCTGGGATGTGAACACAGGCCAGCAACTCGCCGGCCAGCAATACTTCACGTCTCCGGAATATTCGCGGCGGATCGCACACATCATTTCCGACCAGATCTACGAGCGCCTGACCGGCGAGAAGGGCTATTTCGACAGCCGCGTGGTGTTCGTCGATGAGACCGGATCCAAGGAGCGGCGCGTCAAGCGGCTGGCGCTGATGGATCAGGATGGCTTCAATGTGCGTTACCTGACCAAGGGCGCGGATCTGGTGCTGACGCCGCGGTTCTCTCCCGCGCGCGACGAGCAGTTGATTACCTATATGGAATTCGGCCAGGGCGACCCGCGCGTCTACTTGTACAGAATCGAGACCGGCGAACGCGAAATCGTCGGCAATTTTCCCGGCATGTCGTTCTCGCCGAATCCGACCGCGGTGGAAAGCCGCAGATCTATGTGATGCCGGCGACCGGCGGATCCGCGCAACGCATATCCTTTGGCGAAGGCAGCTATTCCACCCCGGTCTGGTCGCCGCGCGGCGACTACATTGCCTTCACCAAGCAGGGCGCCGGACAGTTTTCCATCGGCATCATGAAGCCCGACGGCTCCGGCGAACGAATACTTACGTCCGGCTTCCATAACGAAGGGCCAACCTTTGCGCCGAACGGCCGCGTGTTGATGTTCTTCCGCGACCCCGGCGGCAATGCCGGACCTTCGCTGTTCACCGTGGATATTTCCGGACGTAACGAACAGCGGGTTCCAACCCCCGGATTTGCGTCCGATCCGGCATGGTCGCCGCTGCTATCGTAGCACGGTGCGGTAATCCGCCGGCGCCGATGTCCTTCCCGGCAAACCTTGCCTAGCCTGCTGATTTCGCAGGCATATATTGGCACGCCGGATCAAAAACAACTTCTCGGTAACGATGTTCCCTCAGGAAGACTTCATCTGGAAGCGGTAAATATACGGCACTTCCTAAAGGACGTGCGCGCATCTGATGCAGCTTGCAAGCGAAGCCCCAGACCCCGACCAGAGGATGTCGCCGTCCATTCGCGCGGCGTTGATTGATTCGCTCTTCGAAACTCCCGGCACGGTGCATGTGGGCATCGTCTTCGCGACCATCACCGCGGCCATGACCGCGCTAAAGACCGGAAGCGATTTCATCTGGGCATGTGTCGCGCTTCTCGCCGTGGCCGGAGTTCTCCGGGCGATCGATTTGCAGCTTTACCAAGCGCGGAAATCGACCCTCACTGCCGATGGTGCTGCGTTGTGGCAGACGCGCTATCAGATCGGGGCAATGATCCAGGCCATTGCGATCGGAATATGGTGCAGCACCACTCTGTTGAGCAGTGACGATGCTGTGGCCCACATGATTGCCTTGTCCGTGACGATCGGACTCCTCGCGGGTGGAGCGGGCAGAGCCTATGGGTGGCAGTGGATATTTAGGCTGCAGGTTCTCCTTGCCTTGGGTCCGACTGCGATCGCGCTGGCGTTGCGTGGCACACCCTATTACGTAGCCATGTCGGTCGTCACCGCCGTGTTCCTTGTGACTCTCATTAAACTCTCGGCCAACCTACACAGAATTTTTATGCAAGCGCTTGTGGCACGCGAGCGCGAGGCGGCGCTGGCCGGCCAGTTCGATACCGCCCTGAACAACATGCCGCACGGTCTGTGCATGTTCGCCGCCGACGGGCGGCTTGCGGTCATGAATCATCGCTTCAGCGACATGATGAACCTGTCGGACGATCTGGTGCGCCGCGGCGCGAGCGCACCCGACATTATCTTCGCCTGCGTCGACTCCGGGTCGATCTCGGCGGCGAGCGGAAACATGATTCTCTCGGAAATCGAGAATTCGCAGGCGGGGGATCTCGTCACGGCCGATCCCGACGCGAGCAGGAGCCAGTCGCTGTCCTGGACATTCCAGCCGATGGCCGGCGGCGGGTCCGTCGTGCTGGTGGAAGACATCACCGAACGCAAGGATGCCGAAGCGCGGATCAGCCATCTGGCGCGCTACGACGAACTGACAGCGCTGCCCAACCGGGTCAATTTCCGTGATGAAATCGAGCGCCTGCTGGCGATTTCGCACAGCGCCGAGCGGTTGTCGGCGCTGCTGTTTGTCGATCTCGATCAGTTCAAGCAGGTCAACGACACCCTGGGTCACCCCTGCGGCGACCAGCTGTTATGCGCCGTCGCCGGCAGGCTGCGCGAAATGCTGCGCCCGGAGGATTTCGTGGCGCGGTTCGGCGGCGATGAATTCGTCGTGTTCCAGCAGAACATCGCATCCAACGACGATGCCGCGGGCCTCGCCCGGCGCATCGTCGACCGCCTCAGCGAGCGCTACAAGATCGACAATCATCTGGTCGAAATCGGCGCCAGCGTCGGCATCGCAATGACTTCGCCCGCGGGTATCAGCGCCGATACGCTGTTGAAGAACGCAGACATGGCGCTCTATCGCGCCAAGGCGGACGGCCGCGGCACGTTCTGCTTCTTCCGCGACGAGATGGCGCAAACCGTCGAGGCTCGCCGCATTCTGGAGCTGGATCTGCGCAAGGCGCTTGCCCATGAGGAGTTCGAGTTGTTCTATCAACCGCTCGTCAATCTCAAATCCGGGCGAATAGCGACTTGCGAAGCGTTGCTGCGATGGAATCATCCGGCGCGGGGCACGGTTTCTCCGATCGACATCATTCCGGTGGCCGAGGACATGGGTCTCATCGTCGATCTTGGCCGCTGGATCCTGCGCAAGGCCTGCATGGAATGCATGAAATGGCCGGAAGGCGTCAGCGTTGCGGTCAATTTTTCGCCGCAGCAGTTCCATCAGCGCGATGTGCTGAGCGAGGTGCGTTACGCGCTCGAGGTCTCCGGATTGCCCGCGCACCGCCTCGAAATCGAGATCACCGAATCATCGCTGCTGCGCAACACACAATTGACCCACGATGTGCTGTCGCAGCTGCACATGATCGGTGTGCGGATATCGCTGGACGATTTCGGTACCGGCTATTCGAGCCTGAGCTATCTGCATAACTTCCCGCTGCAGAAAGTGAAGATCGATCGTTCCTTCCTGGAGGGAATCGATAGCGATCGTCCGCTGACGCTGTTGCGCGGCGTGGCGCGGCTCAGTGCCGATCTCGGAATGTCGGTGGTGGTCGAAGGCATCGAGACCAACGAGCAACTGGAACTGATCAGCGCCGACGGCACGGTGACCGAGGCGCAGGGCTATCTGTTCAGCCGGCCGGTGCCGGCGGTGCGCGTTCGCCAGTTGCTGCATGCTTCGCACGGCCGGCGCCTGCCGGACGACAACTTGATCGAGCTGCCATCGCGCTCGATCGCCTGAAAATCAAGCTGCCTCGCCGCTGCAACTTCGCGCCACATTGGTCAGATGCAGGGGTGGATTCCGCGCCGCCGGATTAACTCTATTGTCTCGATTCGTTTGCATTCCCTTAACGAGCTGTTAATCTTCTTTAATGCTCGCGTGAGTTGCGGCCGCCTGCGTTCGCGCGGAAGTTGCCGGGAAGTGCTGGGAAGTTGTAAGGAGTATCAAATGAAGTCCGCAGTCGAAACGCGCACTTCGCACTCTGTTTGGGGATCAGGGCTGCTTGATCGCGTCGATTACCGACTCGTCGAAACTGCTGAGGAAAGAGATCGCATCTGTTCGTTGCGTTACAGAGCCTATCTGAATGGCGGATTAATCCCGCCATCAGAGGCTCAGCGCGTCTACGATCCCTATGATGATGCTCCTAACGCCTGGACGCTTGGAATTTATGTTGACGGAGAACTCTGCAGCTCTGTCCGCCTCCACGTCCTGACCCCGGAATGGCGGATGTCCCACGCAACCGAATTGTTCGGCGATGTGCTTCACCCTCGCCTCGATCGGGGCGAAGTTTTCGTCGATCCGTCGCGCTTGGCTGCAGACCCCGAAAAAGCCCGGCGGTTTCCGGAACTTCCCTACCTGACGGTGCGGTTGGGCTTTATGGCGTGCGAATATTTCAACGCCGATACGGGGCTCGCGCTCGTTCGTGCCGAGCACCAGGCGTTTTATCGCCGGGTCTTTTTGCAAGAGACCATCGCCGAACCGCGTCCGATTCCCATCATATTACAAAAGGTGGCATTGATGGCGTGCGATTTCCGGGCCGTGCGGGAAAAGGTCTTGACCCGTTTTCCCATCATGCGTTCGACGTCCGTCGAGCAGCGGATGCTGTTCCAGCGCGCCGGCGAGCGACATTCGCCGCCACGCGGGGTTGTCACCTCCTTCGAGCGCCCCTCGATCGTTCCGAATTAGCCGGCCGGACTTCAAGGCGCACCCCCGAGCCGCCTTGGCTCGGCGGGTTCCGGCCGCATCGGCCGGATATCCGTGCGCGCTTGCCTTTCACCGTCGCGCCACATTTACAAACCATTAACTATCGCGTTTGCTTTTCCCCGTTTGCTGGCATTTGGTCGGTTCTGGCAACACCTCATCAAGGTTGACGGAACGTTCGCTTAACCATCGCCCTGTAGACCGGAAACAGTCGAAAAACGTGAGCGTGGAGGCTCCCGAATGAAACATCAGATGCGAATCCTTCAGGGATTGAAGCTGGCCGCGGTGCTCGCGGTGGCGCTGTCGATGGGCGCCTGCGCGAACAAGAACCTCGGCGCCGACGGCGCCATGGCAAATGCCGCGACCCCCGGCAGCCAGCAGGATTTCGTGGTCAATGTCGGCGACCGCGTGTTCTTCGAGAGCGACCAGACCGATTTGACGCCGCAGGCGATCGCGACCCTGGAAAAGCAGGCGCAATGGCTGCAGAGCTACAATCGCTATTCCTTCACCATTGAAGGTCACGCGGATGAGCGCGGTACCCGCGAATGGCATCGCGCGGCATTGATCCCGGCCGGATGCGGACGATTTCCTACGGCAAGGAACGACCGGTTGCGGTGTGTAACGACATCTCGTGCTGGTCGCAGAATCGCCGCGCCGTGACGGTCTTGAACGCCAGCTCTTAAAGCATTCGCCGTACGCAAAGTTCATCGCCGGCGCCCTCGGGCGCCGGTTTTGTTTTGGCGGTTTGCTTGTGAAGCAGCAGTAATGTCGGCTTTTCCCGCATGACGGGACCGTCCGGCACCAGCTTGGCGTCCTCCACGTCGAAGAACAGACGCACCCCATTGACGAGTACATGCCGTAAGTCGGATTATGCCGCATGGTTGGCTTTAATGGCCGGTAGATACCCATGTCGGCCATAGGGCATTCGGCATAAGCGACCAGATTATGCTGAAGTGCATTCGATCGCAGACGCCCGAATGGGCTTTGCAGCCGTTGCGAAAATTCCTATTTTGCAACGCTGCAGAAGTCAGATTCGGAATCGTCGCTTTAATCGGGATTTTTGCGACAAGGCAGTTTCGGCTTTTGACCCTTTTCTGACTTACGGCGTCGGTATGTCGGATCGGCAGTTTCGCACTTTTCGGAAGCTTCCGTGAAGTGTACCTTTGTTGCCGTTGCGCGTCCTGATCCTTGATAGGGTCAAGTCCCACGCGCTGCCTGTCTGTGACAGCGGTTCGAGCTGCGCCTCACCCCCCAAAAAAAGCTGTTTCTCCGAGCGGGACGAAGCCGTCATTCGCTGCGGATGCGAAATCCGCATGCTCACGTTGCTTCGAACGACAAAACCGGAGCCGGAAGCAGCCAACATCAATAACCATGGAGCCCAAGAAAATGTTATTAGCTGAATACTGCCGACTTATGGCTCGTTACAATACTTGGCAGAATGCCTCTTTGGTAACTGCCGCTGATGGACTCACGAATGTGGATCGTTGGAAGGACCGAGGCGCGTTCTTCCAATCGATCGCAGCTACATTGAATCATATTTATTGGGCTGATGCCCTGATGCTACAGCGATTAAAGGGGAACGAGCGCCCAGAGGAAACCATCAAGCACTCCCTCACAAGCCCATCGGGTTGGGATGACTTCAAGACGCTCCGTTTGCAACGGGACGAGGAAATCGAAGAGTGGGCAGCACGATTGCTCGACGCGGACCTCAACGGAATGATTGTTTGGTATCCCGGGGACGGTTCAACGCGGATCGAGAAGCCAAAGGCTCTCTGTGCTATTGAACTCTTCAACCACCAGACCCACCACCGGGGACAGATCCACGCGATGCTGACTGCAGCGGGTGCAGAACCAGAGCCAACTGACCTTTCGATGCTACCATAGCTTGTCCGATTTGTTGGGATGAAAGCGACTGTTGCAAAACTCCCGAGTTTCGCGACAGAACTGGCATCGGTGAAAGACAAAGGGAAAGCCTGTCGCAAAAGTCCACTACAAAAGTCGGAGAATTGCGCCCGACTTTTGACCGTTATGCCGATATCGGCATAAGTCGCACTGGCCCAGCCTCCTTTGTGAACACGTCTCCGTGCGAATCGGCGCTCGCTCGATCCGGTTGACCAAGCGGCTTGATTGTTTCGGTGGGAACACTAGACCATGCGGCAGGAGACGGGCGCCGGATGTGGGAAACCAGTCACATTTTTGGCGTACTCCATCTCTCAATGTGATCCGCTTTCGATGTCACGCCGATTTCGTCGCAAGGCCAAAATGTCATCCAGATTTCATGGAATTACGCGCGCCGCGGCCATCTCTGCGATGCTGGCACTGTCCTCGCAGGTATCGGCGCAATCCGATGACCCGGAAATGCGAATTCAGCAGCTTGAGAATCAGTTGCGGCAACTCACCGGCCAGAATGAGGAGTTGCAATACCGCAACCGGCAGCTCGAAGATCGCCTGCGGTCGCTTCAGGGCGGCGCGCCAGCCGCCCCCGGCGGTCAGGCCGCTGTCGCCCAGCCCAACATCGCCGCGGCTCCTCCGATGCAGCCTAACCCGGCCTATCGGCAGCCGCAGCCCCAGCCGGGGTATGCCCAGCCCCAGCCGGGGTATGACCCGCAGAGCGCCGCCCAGGCGCCGATCGTCCAGGAACCGCCGGGAGCGCCACAGGGAATTCCGCCGGCCCAGGGCCGGCGCCGGGGCGATGCCTTCGATCCCAGCCAGAGTCCGACCGCGCCCGGCGCGCCGCGTGCGCTCGGCG
>WNGM01011421.1_pt1 | contig 11587 bp, 8 predicted proteins | sample 5400571 | NCBI WGS metagenome assembly WNGM01 (sample SAMN13153378, study PRJNA577476) | soil metagenome | isolation source: 100 cm soil or saprolite under Garry oak tree replicate 2 | place: USA:California | collected 2016-06-15 | reverse complement strand
TCGCCGGCTCAGACGCGCGAGTAAGGCCTGTGGAGACAGCAGCTTCATACGCGCCGCTGCCAGCTCAATTGCTAATGGAAGCCCATCCAGGCGAACACAGGTCTCCGCAACTGCTCTGGCATTGGAAGTGGTCAACTGGAACTCGGGATCCACCGCCTGCGCTCGTTGAAGAAAGAGTGCCACTGATGGAGCTCGCGCGAGTGCTACCGGTTCGGGGAGATGTGCGAGATCGGGCAACTCCAGCGGTGGCACCGCAAACTCGTGCTCGGCGCGCACACGCAACACCTCCCGGCTCGTGACGAGCACCTTGAGCTGTGGGCAGGATGTGAGCAGGTCTGCCACCTGCGATGCTGCTCCAACCACCTGCTCGAAATTGTCCAGCAGCAGCAGCACCTGCTTCTGATGCAACACCTCCGCAAGGCGCGCGGAGAGAGGTTGTCCCACTTCGTCCTGAATGCCAATCGCCTGGGCGATGGTAGGCATGACCAGCATGGGATCGTTGATGGGAGCAAGCGAGACAAAGAAAACTCCATCGACGAACACGTCACGCAGCTTTGATGCGACCTGCAGACCCAGGCGGGTTTTGCCCGTGCCACCCGGACCTGTTAAGGTCACGAGACGCACATCCTCGCGGCGCAAGAGTTGCCCAATAGTCGCCACTTCGAGCTCTCGTCCAATAAGCGGGGTCGGCTGCACTGGGAGGTTGTCAGAGCGACCATAGCGGGTCTTGAGCGGTGGAAAATCGGCGGGCAGACCCGCGATAACCGCCTGGGAGAGAGGGATAGGCCGCTCCAAATCCTTGAGGTGGAATTCCCCGAGATCACGCAGGCTCACGCCTTCTGGTAAGTCCTGCTCCACCAGGTCGCGGGTGGTCCGGGAGAGAAGCACCTGCCCCCCATGGCCTGCGCTCATAATACGGGCGGCGTAGTGTACGTCCAGACCCACGTATCCCTCGGCCACGCGAGTGGGTTCACCTGTGTGCAGCCCCATGCGTACACGCACCACAGCGGCGTCCGGCCAGGAATGGAGAGCGAGTTCGCGTTGCGCGGCCACCGCCGCTGATAGGGCATCACTAGCGCGAGCAAAGGCGGCAAAGACGGCATCCCCCTGTGTATCGACCTCTTGACCGCGATACGCATGGAGAGCGGTACGCAGCAGATTGCGAAACTCGGCCAACAGCTCGGCGTAGTGAGCACCTAGCTGCTGGAGCAGGTGAGTGGATCCCTCTATATCTGTAAAGAGCAACGTTATTGTTCCTGTCGGTAAATCACGCATGCTGAACCTCCTGGCGCCTCTCAAGATATATATCGCTGCCCGGCTAAATCGTTCAGGAATATCATCACGGACGGCTGTTCTATATTATACCGCACTCCTGCGCCGATCTCATCATCAGGAAGCCCTTCTTTATTAAGATTGCTGTCAAGTGTCCGAAAAAGTGGTTCACCCGCATCTTCGGAGCAAGGGAATGAGAGAGAGATCTATCGGTAATGACTCTATGCAGTCGTGGGAAATATCTGCTATCATAAAAGTATCAAAACGACCGGAAAGCCTTCAGTCGGTAAAACGGAGATCCGCTGTAGCCACATCCCTTCGTACGTCTGCGTGCGACTCTTGTAGGATGAGTGTAGTAAAAAAAGGAGACAACGAGTATGCCAGATAAGGAAGGCCACATCTACAGGGTAACGGAATTGGTGGGCACCTCAAGGACCGGATTCGATGATGCTGTAAGACGGGCCGTAGAACGTGCGCAGAAGACGCTTCGCCATGTACAGTGGTTCAAGGTGAAGGAGCAGCGAGGTCGTATCATGGCTGACGGCGTCGAGTACCAGGTAACCGTCGAAATCGGTTTCACCCTTGAGGATTAACTTTTGATGCAGCATCAGCATCTTTCCCTCTTAGTTGGCTCTTCGCCGTAGAATCTCTTCGGTTGAGCCGAAGAATTTGATCGGTTGGATGCGGATGGCCGCGCCCGTCGGACATGCCTGTACGCATGCCTGGTCGCCGTATCCGGCACACAGGTCGCACTTGATCGCGACCTTCTTGCGCAACTCGTCGTAGCTGTTGCGTGATTGGGAGATATCGAACGGGCCAGGAGCCACGTAATTCCCACCTGCCGCGGCCACGCTTACTACAGGTAAGGTTTTGCGTGCGCGTTCTTTGCCTGCGCCTTTGGTGAAAAATTCACTGAAGCGTTGCCAGGAAGGTCGCTCTCCAGATTTGTCCTCGATTTCTACAATTGAGATTGCCCCGTAAGGACAGCGTTCTGCACAGATGCCGCAGCCAATGCAGCTTTCGGTGATAAAGACCTCGCCATTGGGATATCGTGCAATACCTGCCCGGCTACACAGCATGCACACCGGGTCCTGGCATTGGCGACAGGCAGTAGCAATGCTGATATTACCAATGATCATACCCTTGCGGTTCATGCGAGAATGTCCGTGCCGCCGTTCGCATGCCTCTTCGCATTCATTGCAATGAATACATTTATCCAGGTCAATCACCAGAACCTCTGTTCTGGTATCTGTAATACTAGCGTGGGTGTCTGTGCGCGGGCAGAAGCTTTGTAGGGGTGCCCCGTAAGCATACCGTCTTCACCCCGCCTGAGAATCGCTATGGGTAGTTCTGAATTGTCTATATCGGCTGCCCTCAGTTCCAGGAGACCTTCCAGGATCAGGTACAAATCACGTCCGTACTCCCCTTCGCGTATAACCGTCTCACCTGGTGTGAGGATACGCTGTTTGGAAGCAGCTATTATGTGCATCAGGTAGGTATCAGGCACCTGCAGTGGATCATACAAGGTGGCTTGCTCGCGTAAGCGGCTGACAAGCATGGCAATCGTCCACCCGGTGGGCAGCGCATCCGCTACGCTGTTCATGTCCGGATGGCTGTTCCATGAAACCCCGAGACGCTCTTTGAGCGACAACATTAAGAGGTCACGATGATTATCTACGGGGCAAACGGGAACACAGGAGCCGCACATAATGCACTCGTGGGTAAAACGTGTGACATGAGGCGCGACTCTCTCTGAAGTGGTTGCAGAGTTGAGGTCAGCGATAGCGACCTGAGATGAAATGGGCACCGGGCATGCCTCCATACAGCGATTACACCCGATGCACATGTCAATTTCGAAGTTGATACGTTCCTCACCTAGCCGCTGTACTGCTCGACGATGCTCAAGCCCCACTACAACAGGCTCTTTATCCCCTGGCATGCTATGTATTGCCGCCGCGGGTCCTTGATTCATGCCACTTGTAATAACCGTTTCATCCTTAAAAATGTCCGATGGAGGAGTCTGTTGCATTGTGCTTACTATACCGGTGTCAGCTTGTTTAGTAGCGCTCCTCTGCGGATAAGAGAAGTAGACCAGCATATTGCCCAACACAATGCGATCTCCATGGGCGAGATGATAGGCATTATTGATCTTGACTTTGTTGACAAACACACCGTAGCGACTGTTCAGATCTCGCACATAGAAGCCATCGGGCGCACTGAATATCTCGGCATGTTGACGCGATGCGGAAGTATCGTCTAATACGATATGGTTCTGTTTGTCTCGCCCGAGCGTATAACGCCTGCCAAGTATCAGGACAACGACTTCTGGCGCAGTATGTTGTCCCACGAGTACCAGGGCGGGTCTATCGTTGAGTGTGTGCAGGATGCTTTCAGGAATGATACGCGAAATACTGCTGTGTAGCTCTGTACCCTGGATATGCAGGAAACTGGTATTTGGTGGCGTGCTGGCTTCTAAAGAACTGGTATATGATGCCTGGGGGCGCAACTCGAAACGGAATTGCACATCGCCAAAACGTACACGATCAGTGTGATGCAATCTGAACACGGTATCGCGTGTCACTCGAGAACCATTGATGAAGGTACCGTTAGAACTGCCTTTATCTCGTAGCAGGTATTCACCATTGCTACTGGCGATTTCTGCATGAAGCCGCGAGACAGAGCTATGTTCAAGTAGGAGCGAAACCCCGGGTTGCCGACCGATGGTATTTACGTTTGCCTGACCATTGTTGTTAAGCTGCGTTTCTGCCATGGAAACATGTACTTTGGGGTGTGGAACAGGCACGAGGAATGCATCAACATCTTTGGGTAAGAAATTACGGATATACTCTTCGCCAGTCAGCGACGGAGTATGTATCACCCCCCGTTTCCCGGATGTATAGTCTTTGCTAATGCCTTCTTTTCTGATATTCAGGATTGGGTCGGGTATACACTGCCGGTCGAGCCACGCATCAAGATTGAAGTCTGCCGTGAACAACTGGCTGGCTATGGAAGCCAGGTTGACTCGATGATCGATGGCGCGTTTGAGGGCCAGGGCCTGTTCGCGCTCACCTAGCAAGAGAGCGCCAACGATTGTACTGTTTTGTAAGATCACTTTGCGATAGCTACGCGGCTGCGGGTCAGCTATAATCTCTTGATAGCCCGGAGACGATGGGCGCGATGGGCGCGATGGGCGCGTGGTTAACCCGATGGAAACAAAGTCCAGGCCGTATAGAAAGGTTGCATTATAGTAATTCAGGTAGGCAGTGCGCAATTCGCTGTTTGAACCGGGGTAAAACGGGTGATCGGGAGTAAGCAAGCCAAGCATATTATAGGCTGCGACCTGGGCCTGCTGAATGGCGGGAAACCATTGGCCCAGGACACGTGTGCGCCCGGTAAACTCGTCGGTGGTTTCGACTACATCACCGGCAGCATAGATATCCGGGATGTTGGTACGCATGCCGTTATCAACCTTGACCCCTCGTCCACAGGCGATGCCGCTGGCGTGAATAAAGTCAATCATTGGTTCAATGCCGATGGCAATCAGAACCATTTCGCAGGGGATGTGTTCTCCATGTGTGGTGATAATGGCGGAAACCTGTCCATGTTTGCCCACTATCTCAGCGATTTCTTCTCCGGCACGCACATCGATGCCGTCGCGGCGTTCTTCCTGCACTACCAGGTCAGAAGCGACAGGGTCGAGCACCTCTGACCACAGTGTGTTTCCACGCACTAAATGTGTGACCTGGTAGCCGCGATGCCGCAAGGTTTCAGCGCTCTCTAGAGCCAACGTACCGCTCCCACAGACCACTACGCGGTTGACATCACTGAGACGACGTAAGACTTCCTGGTAATCGGCAACTGTGCGCAGGGTGGAAACGCCTGCGAGGTTGAGGCCAGAGCAGGAGAGATGGCGGGGGCGTGCCCCATTGGCGAGCAGCAAATTGGAGTAGCTGATGTGCTTGCCGTTTTGCAGTTGTACGAAGCGCTGCAGGGTGTTGATGCCCACGACTCGGCCAGGAATAAAACGGATGCGCTGCTCCTGGTAAAATGTGGCGGGACGCGCCCAGAGTTTTTCTTCTGGCAAGCGGCCACCAAGAAAATCTTTGAGGGCGGGACGATAATAGGTCGGAAAGGGATCATCCGCGACAATAGTGATCGAGCAGGAAGCATCTTCAACGCGTAGAATTTCGGCAGTAGTAACCCCTGTTATACCATTCCCGATAATCACATAAGCTTGCTGTTGACCCATTGAATACTCCTCATAAGACGTGAATGCATATTGTCACCACTCATTCAGGTTGCGTCATCACCGGAGGTTGTGGTCCTTCAGTACTGCTCTGTACGCTTTTGCCAGGCGCGTATGAGAGGTGATAGGGTTGAGTTCAAACGCTATGCGCTTGCCTATGTGTCCTCTTTCCTCAAATCTTGCCTGTCTTAAGATGGCGATTCCTTCTGGGGTGGAACTGATGGCGTAGAACTTGGTGATCGTTATGTCCTGTTCTGCCAGATCATGCAAGAAATGCGGGAAGCCGCGAATGAGACGTAACCCGTACTGATGTCTTTTTCGTTTGTCTACATCTGATGTTGTTGCCATACTCATGATGATACATTCCACTGAACTGCCCGGAGTATACGGGAGTACATCCTCGGCGCTGATTTCCCATTCTCTTATTTCTCCGTTCATCCAATGCTTGATGGTTTCCTGTTTTACAGGAAGCACATGCATGAATGCTACTAATCGACCTTGATCCCTGACAATGAAGTTGGTATCAGAATTTTTGCGTAACCATGCTTCATATGTTGGAACGCCATATCCTGCGCTACAATTGAGCACGAGTGCAGCTAATTCGTACTCTTCTTGGATATCGTCTAGAGTAGCTTTCATGAATGTTACCCTTGGCTCTCCCTCACCGGACTCGCACTTCAGTCGCTCTTTTGCCAGTCTCTCGATCTGATGTTTTGAGTAGAAACCTCGTTTTTTTCCAGGTGGCGTAAGCTTCTTGATCTTCCCGGTTTCGACAAGGTAATAGAAGGCACCCACGTGCATGCCTAATTGCTGCCGAGCTTCCATTGAAGTGAAATAGTGCTTCATACGTTTCTCCCTGGTGTCAACATTTGTCAAGCTTCCTACGGGCTATAGAGAAGTAGTGCCTTTCAGAACCGATTTGTTACACACTTGTATCTTGCAAGTGTGTTGAATAGCACATTGACAATGTGTTCTATCAAGCCAGTACCTCAGAAAAAGTGAGCAATTCATTGTGTGTCACTGGGAGGTGGCTACGGATAATCGAAAGACAGTTTCTACGACTACTTTTGCACAAGTGATCAGACAGGCACGGCGTCATGACGAGGAGGCGTTAGTAGCACTCTATCAACGTGCTCTCCCCGTTATCTATCGCTATGCCCTGGCACGGCTGGGCCGTGCAGACCTTGTAGAAGATGTCGTTTCCGAGGTTTTCCTGGTGATGGTGGAATCCATTGGTGAGCTTCGCGCAGAGCAGGAGGCTGGTTTTTATGCCTGGCTCCTTCAGATTGCTCAGGGCAAAATCTCCAGGGCCGTACGGCACGTGACGCGAAGCGAGAGAAGATACATCCCACTGCCGGGCACCTACGCGACAGACCACTACTCCGCTGTGGAGCTGATGGCAACCGATCTGGTGAGTAATCCAGTTGCGTTGCACGAATGGCGCGAGACGCTCGAAGAAGTGGGTCTGGCACTTGGTAGTCTGAGCACCGAACAGCAGGTGATCGTGATTGGTCGCTTTCTGGCAGGGCAAAAGATCGAGGACCTTGCCCAGGTACTGGGTAAACAGCCGGGAGCGGTGTGTGTTTTACAATTTCGTGCACTAAATGCGCTGGCGAAGCATCTGGGGCTGGCGCGTAGATCACAGGGCAAGGGCAAAGGAGAGCGGGCATGAATCCCGAAGAGTACCTGGATCGCTTGATCGAAAGACGCGAGCACGGAGAGGCGCAGATTCCTGTGATCAATGACGAGATCGCAGCCTGTCTGGCCGCTGCGGAGGTGCTTACTCAACTTCAGGAGATTGATGTCCCACCTGAGTTAGCTGGCCACCTGGAGTTACACATTCGCGCACGCGCCCGGCAGAACGGCACGACCATCCCGATGGTGCACCCTCGGAGTCCCGCAGGCTCGCCGCGTTTCCTGGTGCGCAGGACCTTGATTACCGTGCTAGGTATCGCTGCCATGCTGATGCTGGCGTGCGTTGGCATGCTGACAGTCTCCGCAAGAAGCCTGCCTGGCGATACACTTTATGGCTTGAAACAAGCTGAGAATCAATTTACGCTCACCTTTGCAACCAATCCACATGACCGTGTCAGTGTTCAGATCGGCCAGATACACAGCTCACTTATTGATCTGAACACCGTCGTCAATGGTGAACGTGATGATGATGCGATCCGGCTGGCACTAATTACCGTTGCTGCAAAAACAAACGATAGTCGAAGAGCAGTGGCTGCTCTGCCAGCAGGTTCTGAGCGTGACGCCGCGCAACGGGAACTCGATGGCGTCCTGGCCGGGGAAGAGCAGACATTGCGCCACTTGCTGGACCACGTGGATTGGCTGATCCGGCTGGCCCTCACCCAGCAGTTGGGAGCTCTGGGCGATCCAGTACCAACTGTGACACATGTCATGGTGCGCACTCAGAGCAATAGAACGCTTCTGATTACCCTGACAGGCACACACTTTGCGCCAAATGCCGAACTGATCATCGACGGGCGACCTGGGGGAATGGTGAGCCAGAGTACCTCGGAACAACTGGTCGCAGTCATCAGCGACTCAACGTGGTTTGCTGATGAGCATGTTTTTGGCGTACGCAATCCTGACGGGACTGCTGCCCAGATGGTTTTCGATGGGAACGATCACGAACTTGACCAGCCGGGCAGCGACCACAGAAAATATAGCACACCTACACCCAACAGCAATTTCCGTGACGAGTGAAGCGAGAGGGGAACAGAACCCCGCATCTCGCTGTTTAGCCTGAGAAAAATGCTAATTGTAGTAAAGATACCAGATACCTCTTCTCCTACCAGTCCTATTGCATGCAGACAGCATTGACGGCGTGCAAATCCTCTGGGTACACTGCCACTTAGAGCAATCTGATTATCTCTACCTCGTGACAGCCTTTGTCAAAGGGGCCTCGCTTGGTCAGGTACTAAAACAACAGGGGCGCTTCACCCCTGACCAAACGCTGGATGTGCTCAAACAGTTGGCAGCGGGCCTGGACGACGCGCATAACAAAGGTGCTGTACATGGTATATTAGGCCTTTCAAATGTGCTCTTAAGTAATGAGCTCACAGTGCAAATTGCCGGTTTTGGACTGAGAACGATGCTTGAGGTATTTGGGAATATACAGCACAAGCAACCTCAAGCTTCCCTCTTTAGTACGAGTGGTACCTTCCTGGGAAGCCCCGAATATATCTCCCCAGAACGTGTGCAGGGCATGCCTGTCGACGCTCGCTCTGATATCTATGCGCTTGGCGTCATGCTCTTTGAGCTTCTTAGTGGAACACCGCCGTTTAGCGGGGCGAATCCACTTGACATTGCTCTGAAGCGTATACAACAGCCTGGCCCCTCGGTTCACGCAGCGTGTCCTGACGTATCAGAAGCACTCGACCTGGTGATAAGTAAAACACTGGAACGCAATCCAGCGAAGCGGTATCAACATGCTGGCGATATCGCAGCCGCATTTGAGCGCGTCCTACGATTACTGGAAGCGGTGGAAAGGTCACCTACTTCCCGGGCTCAGCAGTTGGCGCAAGGCCCGCAGATTACGCTACCACCTACTGTCAACTGGTTCGAAGAGGTGGGAATTCCCTTTGGGAAGTGGCAGTTGATGCCGCCTATTGTCACGGGACATATGCCTGCAGTTACTTCCTCTTCTTCATCGGAAAAAGCGGCCCGAGAGGGGACAGCTAGCTGGCAGATGAATCCGTCTGCTACAGAACAACCTGGTAGCCCGGCAGAAATGCTTCTAGCCAAAGAGGCGTTACCTTCTCCAGCGGGAAATCATCCCGATTCAATGCCGGGTGTCGACCCGTTTGCCCTGTGGTCCGCCACATCCGCAAAGACAGAGTCTCCTATACCTGGAATGTTCGTCCGGCGTCCAACCGTCAGCCTATCGATCGGCAGAGGGCGTTCGCGTCCCCGGCCTGCTCAAGCCGATCGCAGACGCCTGGTCAAGCTTATTGTCGTTGGCACCGCCACTGCAGGTGTGCTTGGGGTAGGCGGCATAAGCTTTGCGCACTTCATGCAAAGCGTGAAGCAGGTACAATCCAGGATCGCTAATGCACCCGGGACCGGGTCAACGCAAACAACGCAGTCGACTCAATCGATCCAGCCAACACAGGGCACGACACCTGGTGCTGGACCGACACAGGGCACGCAGACTCAGAATACGCCAACGGCAGGCAAGACCCCAACGCCAGGGGCCTCGTCAACGCAAACACCGCAACCGTCACCCACTGCGCATTCAACTCCAACCCCGCAGCCGACACCCAAACCAACTCCAACACCGCCCCCCCACACGGGTACAGTGATCGGCCACACGAGCCAGGCAACCAATAGCGCAACAACCTTTAATAATCCAACCGATGGGCAGGGCAGCCTGCTCATTCACCTCCCCAACGGCAATTTCGTTGCCTGTGAAAGACCCTGCACCCACGTAGGCGTGCCTGTCAATTACGATCCTGGCAGTGGTCAAATCGTTTGCCCTGCCCATGGAGCGGTTTTTGACCCGCTCCACGGTTTCAGCCATGTTTCGGGTCCAGGCAGCGGCCCTCTGGCGACCGTCACCATTCGCATAAATGGCGATGGAACGATTACAACTGGGTAGTTTGATCTGTCGTTCCTCTGATGGCCCTATCTTACCATAGCCTGGATAGATATTGCGGCAGTGCTTTTCTTCCTGCGGTGCATATTGTATCCTATTACTAACGGAGAATAAGCAGTTTGGAGAGGAGGAAGAAAAGAATATGACAAGACAAACTTCAAAAGGAACGTGTACCTTTTGTCATGGAGAGTTTAGTAAGGCAAGCATGACCAGGCACCTGGAATCCTGTGAGCAACGAGTAGCAATACAGGCTGAAGCAGGGAGCCATCAAAAAGCGCAGAAAACCGGGGCATTCCATCTTGTTGTGGAGGGATACCGCTTACCCATGTACTGGATGCATCTTGAAGTTTCGGCTGGAACAACACTAGCCACGTTGGATCGCTTTCTCAGAGATACCTGGTTGGAGTGTTGCGGGCATCTCAGCGCATTTGAGATAGGAGGGGTTCGTTACTCTGTGGATGCAGCAATCTATGAATGGGACACAGGCAGCAAAAATATGCAAGTACCGTTGGATCAAGTGCTCCATCCTGGACAAACCTGTTCCTACGAGTATGATTTTGGCTCGACGACAGAACTGACGTTGAAGGTGATCTCAGAACGAGAAGTGCTAGCGAAAAAGAAAGCCATCGAGATTCTTGCTCGGAATAACCTGCCAACAGTTCCATGTGATGTATGCGGGAAACCAGCTACCAACACTTGTACTCAATGCATCTATGAAGACAAGGGATGGCTGTGTGATGCGTGTGCGAAGGATCACGAATGTGGTGAAGAGATGCTGTGGCCGATGGTAAATTCACCACGAGCTGGTGTATGTGGTTATACAGGTCAGGACCCTGCTTACATTTGGTAGTCAACCGTTCCAACATCTGAAAATTGCCCGTGGCGCAACCGTACTCGCTACAGCCCTGTATCAGTTAGCGTATTAGATGTAGAGCTACGAAAGAGAGGCCTATGGAACTGAAGGGGCTATTTGTTGGACTGACAACAATCGATATCCAATACCTTGTTGACACGTTTCCCGCGTTAAATTCTAAGACGGTAGCAGGTACATTTGCTATGTCTGTAGGAGGACCAGCAACAAATGCTGCGATCACTTTTGCGCATTTAGGTGGGAAAAGTCACCTGATGTCCGCAATTGGGAATAACCAGTTCACCCCCTTCATTGAGAGCGAACTGCACCATTACAACGTGGAGTTTACGGACCTGTCACCGCTAGCCAACCAACTTCCTACGGTGTCTTCGATCGTGACGACGCGTGGAGGCTACCGCACCGTTATTACCACCGCATCGTTGCTCACGTCTAACGCGAGCGATATGACGTGTATCGTACACCAGGACGACTATGGTGTGGTTCTCGTTGATGGGTTCAACATGGAAACGTGTTGCATTGTAGCTGCGCAAGCCAAACAGTGCGGAATACCCGTCGTGCTCGATGGTGGGAGTTGGAAAGACGGGATGGAGAGACT
>WNGM01011818.1_pt1 | contig 11589 bp, 12 predicted proteins | sample 5400571 | NCBI WGS metagenome assembly WNGM01 (sample SAMN13153378, study PRJNA577476) | soil metagenome | isolation source: 100 cm soil or saprolite under Garry oak tree replicate 2 | place: USA:California | collected 2016-06-15 | reverse complement strand
GCTCCTGCGCCGAGAGCCGCGCGAAGGCGCCCGTGCGTCGGAGGGGATACCAGACGGCCCAGGGCCACGCGGGGTTGAGCACGGTCCGCCGCGGCCGCATGATGAGCCAGTCCTCCAGGTCGGGCTCGAAGCCGCTCGCGTACGTGCGGCCGAGCATGGCGAGCTCGGGCTTGCGCGTGAGGGCCGCGAAGGGCTCGGCGCCCAGGACCTCGCGCTGGCGCGCGGCAAAGAAGGCGGGATCCCCGGCGAAGGTGAGCACGCCGACGCCGCGAGGGTCGTGGAGATCGGCGTAGAGCACGGCCTCGAGCTGGCTTCGCTCGAGCGCGGCCTGGAGCGCCTTGGGCTCGGCGCAGCCGCCGAATGCCTGGAGCTGCATGAAGAGCCGCCGGTCGCTTACCTGTTGGTTGGCGCCGCGCTCCGATATATCGGGACTGGGGGGGAGCGGCGGCGCTCCTCCCCCAGGCCCCTTTGTACCGGAACTGGGGGGGAGCGGCGGCGTCGCTCCTCCCCCAGTCCCCCCCGCCGCATCGATCATGGCATCGGCCGGCTTAGCCGCCGCGCGTGTGCATCTCGAGATGGGGTCGGGCCCGCAGCTCGGTGATCTGGATGAGTGGCTGCCTGTCCTTCACGGCCAGGCGCTCCTCGGCCCCGCGGTCGCGCCGGCCCTGCCAGGCGGAGCGTATGAGCGCGGCGATCTCCTCCTTCGACGACCCGTCCCGGAGCGATCTCCTCAAGTCGATGCCCGCGGTGGCATAGAGGCACAGCAGCCACTGCCCGTCGGCGGTGAGCCGGCTCCGATCGCAGGAGGCGCAGAAAGGCGCCGTGGTCGAAGAAAGGCGCCGCCCACGTCCATGTACTCGATGAAGCGCACTTCCGCGCCCGTGCGCTTGCCGAACTCGATGAGGTCGGCGAGCTCGTCGTCATTGGTGCCACGGATCACCACGCTGTCGAGCTTGAGCCCGCTCCAGCCCATGCGGTGGACGGCCTCGATGCCCTCGAGGACCTGGGCGTGGCTGTCCCGCCGCGTCAGCACCCGGAAGCGGTCGGGCCGGAGGGTGTCGAGGCTGACGGTGACGCGGCCGATACCGGCCTTCCGAAGCGCCTCCGCCTCGGCGGCCAGGAGGATGCCGTTGGTGGTGATGGCGAGATCGCGGATGCGCGGCTCGGCGGCGATCATGGCCACGAGGCGCGGAAGATCCTTGCGCAGCAGCGGCTCGCCGCCCGTGAGGCGAACCTTGTCCACCCCGAGGTCGGCGAACACGTTCACGAGCCGGGCGATCTCCTCGAAGGTCAGGATGTCGCCCCGCGGCAGCCACGCGTACTCCTCCTCCGGCATGCAGTAGGCGCACCGGAGGTTGCAGCGGTCCGTCACCGAGAGACGCAGGTTGCGGAGCGGACGCAGCCACGCGTCGTTGATCACGGCAGATCGACCCAGACCTGGTCGCCTTCGAGGCTGACGGGAAAGCACGCCATCTTGACGGCGGGATTGTTCATGTTGGCGCCGCTCGTGACATCCCAGCGCCAGGCATGCCAGGGACAGACGACCACGGTGCCGTCGAGATCACCTTCGCCCAGGGGCCCGCCGCGGTGGGAACACGCATTGTCGAGGGCGTAGAAGGCGCCGGACACGTTGAAGAGGGCGAGGGTCCGGCCGCCCGCCTCGACCACGCGCCCCTCCCCGGGCGGCACATCCGTGGTGCTTCCCGCGCGCACGCGAGTCATGCGCGCCCTCAGGCCGTCGCGGGCTCGCCGAGCCCGGCCCGCTGCCACTCGCGGAGCAGACCCGGCTTCTTCACGCCCACGTCGAAGTGGTCCCAGGGGAAGACCTCGGCCTCCGGCCGAGGGCGCTGCGTGTAGAAGGCGGCCGAGCCGCTCCACTCGCGCAAGGCCCGGCGCCAGTCGCCCTCGAGCCGCGCCGCGAGCTCGATGAAGTCCGCCACGCGACGATCGCCGCGGGCCAGGAGGGCCTGCAGCCCCGCCTCGCGCGGGTTCTCGTGCACGACGCGCACGGAGAGCCGTCGCGCGCCCTGCTTGATCGCATCCAGCTTGGCCTCGAGATCGCGCGGCTCGTCGAAAGGCGCCCATTGAAAGGGCGTCCAGGGCTTGGGCACGAAGGAGGAGACCGACAGCGTCAGCTTGCCGAAGGGGTGACCGTCGGGCCCCGGCACGCGCAGCCGCTCGAGCATGCGGCGCGCGAGGTCCACGATGGCGAGGACATCTTCCATGGTCTCCGTGGGCTGGCCGATCATGAAATAGCACTTGAGATTGGGGATGCCGTACTTCCGGAGGAGATCGCAGGCGGCCAGGAGCTGCTCGTCGGTGATGACCTTCCGGATGACCCGGCGCAGCCTCTCCGTGCCCGCCTCCGGCGCCATGGTCAGCGTCCGGTGTCCGCCGCGGTGGAGAGAGGCCACGAGATCCTCGGTCAGGCTGTCTGCCCGTAGCGACGAGATCGAGACCTCGACGCCGTACTCCTCGAGCATCTTCATGAGCTCGCCGATCCACGGATAGTCCGACACGCAGGCACCCACCAGCCCCACGCGCGTGGACTCCTTGGCGATCTGGGCCACAGACTCCCGCAAGGCCTCGAGGCTCCGGTGCCGCACGGGCCGGTAGATCTGCCCCTCCAGGCAGAACCGGCAGCCTCTCCCGCACCCTTTGCCGACTTCGAGCAGGGCCATGTGGCCATACTCGGCCTTGGGCGTCTTGAGCATGGACCGCGTCTCGAAATCATCCACGTCGCGGAGCCGCCGCTTGACGATCACGGCCGGGGCCCCCGGCGCGCGGGGCGTCACCGCCTCGATGGTTCCGTCCGCCGCGTAGCCGACCTCGAAGGCGCCCGGCACGTAGATGCCGCCCAGCGACTCCAGGCGCTCGAGAAAGCCGCGCCTCCGGCCGAGTCCAGCCTCTGCCCCGCTCGCGCGCCACGCCTCCACGATCTCGCCCACCAGCTCCTCGCCCTCCCCCACGGCGACGGCGTCCATGAAGGGGGCCAGGGGCTCGGGATTGGAGAACGCGCACACGCCGCCCATGAGGACGATGGGGTCGCCGTCGCCACGCTCGGACGCCCGCAGAGGGATGCCCGCCATGTCGAGAAGACGGACCGCATTGATGTAGTCGCCTTCGTAGGTGACGGAGAATCCGATGAGGTCGAAGTCCTTGAGCGGGCGGAGCGACTCGAGGGAGAATGGGGCCGTCCCGCTCCTCCGCTGCTCCTCGAGATCCTCGGGATCCGGGAAGAAGACGCGCTCGCAGACCGCGTCGGGAATGGCGTTCAGGTGCTCGTAGATCGTCTGGAAGCCCAGGTTCGACATGCCCACCGCGTAACTGTTCGGATACACGAGGGCGATGGACATACGTCCGCCCCAGTCCTTGTGGACCTGGCCTTCCTCACCGGCGAGCAGGCTTTGGGCTTTGCGCTTGAGCTTCCAGGACATGCCGTGAGTTTACCATGCCGGCTGCGACACCACGGCCGCGGCGGCGGTGGGGACGAGGCGAGGAGAGAGACCTCGGGGCCTGGGCTAGACCCCCATGATCTGTACGTCGATGTTCCGCGGCCGCGGGCCATCGAGCTCGGCGAAGAGAATGGACTGGAAGCGCCCGAGGGACAGCTCCCCCCCGCTGATGCCCACGGCCACGCTACGGCCGAGGAGGGCCGCGCGCAGGTGGGAATGCGCGTTGCCGCGCTCGCAGTCGGAATAGCGCGGATCGTCGTGGCGGTAGCCGTTGTTCTCGGTCACCAGCGACTGGATCATCGTCTTGACGTCCTCGATGAGGGCGCCCTGGAACTCGTTGACGAACAGCGCGCACGTGGTGTGCAGGGAATTGACGAGCAGGATGCCTTCCTTCACGTCCGCGCTCAGCATGATGTCTCGGATCTGCTTGGTGATGTCGAGGACCTGGGTGTGGTTCTCACTCAGCATCGTGAAAGTCTTCCGCACGACCTTGAGGGTCTCCACTGCCTTGCCTCCCTCGTCGCGGGCGCGTCCTGCCATCAACGCCCGTGCAGGTGTTCACCGCGCTGCTGGTGCCGAGGGAGGGAATCGAACCCCCACGGCCCGGCAGGGCCAGCGGATTTTAAGTCCGCTGCGTCTCCCAGTTCCGCCACCCCGGCGCCTGCTGCGCCCGCCGGCTCGACTTGGAGGCGGCGAGCGGATTCGAACCGCTGAATAGAGGTTTTGCAGACCTCCGCCTTAGCCACTTGGCTACGCCGCCGCATACCTCAAGGGGGCCGGCCGGACCCGAGCCCCGCAAATTTTTCATGGAGCGGGAAACGGGATTCGAACCCGCGACCCCAACCTTGGCAAGGTTGTGCTCTACCACTGAGCTATTCCCGCACGAAAATCGTCCTGTCCACGGACCGAACGGAGTGTAACAAAGCGCTTGTCTGGTGTCAACTTACGGGCCTTTTGGCACCCCCTCGCGGAGGTATCGGGCGGCCTCCTCCGGGGGGGTCGGATTTATGAAGAAGCCCGTTCCCCACTCGAATCCGGCCATCCGCGTCAGCTTGGGAGCGATCTCCACGTGCCAGTGGAAATGGTCGAGTGCCGGCGTCTTGAGCGGGGCGCTGTGAAGCGTGAGGTTCCATGCCGGATCGCTGAGCACACGGTCCATCCGCCTGATCACGTCTCCCAGGACGCGGGCCAGGGCCAGGAGCTCGCCGCCGCCCATCTCCTCGTAGCTCGACCGGTGGCTCTCGGGCAGCACCCAGGTCTCGAAGGGGAAGCGCGGCGCATAGGGCGAGAGCGCCACGAAGCCTCCCTCGCCCAGGATGAGGCGCCCGAGCCCCCTCGCCTTTGCATGCATCTCCTGGCGGATGATGTCGCACCAGATGCAACGCTTCTTGATCCGGAAATGGCGGAGCGCCCCCTCCAGCTCACCCTCCACCGCCAGGGGCACCATGGGCGTGGCGATGAGCTGGGAGTGCGGATGCTCGAGGGAGGCGCCCGCCGCCTCGCCGTGGTTCTTGAACACGCTGACGTACTCGAAGCGCTTGTCCTTCTGGAGATCGATCATGCGATCCCGCCAGGCGCCGAGAGCGCGGGAAACTTGTTCGGGACGACCCGCACCGACCAGCCGGGAGCATTGGGCGCGCTCCCTGGCCCGCGCACGGCCAGCACCTCGTCGGGCGTGCGCGTCTCCTGGCCCGCGCAGAACGCGCAGGGCCCCGCGCTGACCGGGTGCGCGGGCGTCGAGAGGAAATCCGATGGGCGCCGCGATCGCTCCGTCGAGATGATGACCCATCGTCCGACGATGGGATCGCGGCGGAGCTCAGCCACGGACGGCGCCTTCTTCCTCGGGCCGCGGCTCGCGCGCGAGCAATGCCTGGAGGGCGTCGCGCACGGCGCGGCCGTCGAACAGCACCGCCGACACCTGCTCGCAGATCGGCATGGACACGCCCTTGGTCCGGGCCAGGGTGAGCGCGGAGGCGACGGTGCGCACGCCTTCGGCGATCATGGGCGTCGAGCTCTCGACCTCGGCCAAACTGCGCCCACGCGCGATCCCGAGCCCGAGGGCATGATTGCGGCTCTGCGGACCCGTACAGGTGAGCACGAGATCTCCCAGGCCGGCCAGCCCGGACACGGTGGCGGGCCGCCCGCCCAGGGCCACCGCGAGTCGGCCGATCTCGGCCAGTCCCCGCGTGATGAGGGCGGCGCGGGCATTCTCTCCGAGCTCGAGACCGTCGCTCAGTCCCGTGGCGATGGCCATGACGTTCTTGAGCGCCCCTCCGATCTCCACGCCGATCACGTCGCGGTTGGTGTAGAGGCGCAGGCCCGGCGCGGTCAGCCTCCCCTGCAGCTCGTCCGCGGCCGCGACATCCGACGAGGCGACGACGAGGGCGGTGGGGCGGCCGAGGACGACCTCGCGGGCGAAGGAGGGCCCGGACAGGACGGCCACCGTTCGCCCCGGCGCGATCTGAGAGAGGACCTCGGACATGCGAAGCGCGCTGGCCGGCTCCAGCCCCTTGGTGGCGGACAGCAGGATCGCGCCGGGAGGCACGAGGGGCGCCATCGGGGTCAGCACGCCGCGCAAGAAGTGGGAGGGCACGGCGACCACGACGAGGCCAGCGCCCGCGAGGGCCTCATCGCGATCGCCTGTGATCTCCACGAGGTCGGGCAGACGCACGCCGGGCAGGTAGCGTGGATTCTCGCGAGCCGCCGCCATGGACCGCGCCACGGCCGCGTCGCGAGCCCATAGCCGGGTCGGCGTTCCCAGGCGCGCCAGATGCGCGGCGAGGGCCGTGCCCCAGCTCCCGGCGCCGACGACCGCGGCGCCGCTCATGCCGCGGGCAGCCGCCCGCCCAGGCGGTTTTCCTTTCCGTCAGCGAGACGTCGGATGTTTTCCCGGTGGCGCCACAGGATGACGAGAGCCGCGAGCGCCGCCGCCCCGGTCGACGCCCGCGGATAGCCCAGCACGAAAACGCCGACAGGCAGCACGAGCGCGGCCGCCATGCAGGCGAGCGAGACATAGCGAGAGATCGCGACGATCGCGATGAAGAGCACCGCCGCGGGCAGGACGGCCTTCGGAACGAGAGCGAGAAACGCCCCGAGCGCCGTGGCCATCCCCTTGCCTCCTCGAAATCGCAGGAAGACGGGCCAGCAATTGCCCACCACGGCCAGGAGCGCACCCGCCGCCCCCCACGCCGGCTCGGGTCCCAGCACCTCGGCCACGCGCACCGCGAGGTAGCCCTTGACCACGTCCCCGAGCAGGGTGAGGACGGCGGGCACGGGTCCCAGGGTACGCAGCACGTTGGTGGCGCCGATGTTTCCGCTGCCCTTGCCGCGGATGTCGAAGCCCCCCGCGGCCCGCGCCACGAGAAAGCCGACGGGGATGGCGCCGATGAGATAGGAGGCGACCAGCCCCAGCGCCCTCACGGCCAGCGTTCCTGGTCCTTGATGAGCGTCCGCGGCCCCGCCTTGAGGAGGAAGCGGTAGAAGTAGTCCGCGCCCGAGAGGACGGTGAAGCCGAGCGCGACCCACAGGGTGCCCCACGACAACAGGTGGAAGGGCAGGAAGTCGCGCGGCACGCCGCGGTCGAGGATGAGAAAGGTGATGGCGACGTACTGGGTCACCGTCTTGATCTTGCCCAGTCCCGAGGCGGGCACGATGACGCCCATGGACAGCGCGACGCCCCGGAGCCCCGTCACCGCGAGCTCGCGGCCGATGATGACCATGGCCATCCAGGCCTGGATCATGTCCACCTGGACGAGGGAGATGAGGGCGGCGGCCACGAGGAGCTTGTCGGCCACGGGGTCGAGGAGGGTGCCGAGGCGCGTGACCTGGTTGCGGCGCCGGGCCACCCGCCCATCGAGCCAGTCGGTCAGGGAGGCCGCGAAGAAGATGAGGGCGGCGATCAAGACGTGCACGCGTGACGACGAGATCAGGAAGACGATGACGAAGGGCACGAGGACGATGCGGACGAGGGTGAGCGCGATGGCGAGGTTCATCTGGTGGCGTCCGGCCGCGCACGGCGGCGCAACCGAGTATCGGCTGCCCCCTCCGCGCAAGTCAAGGTTGCCCCCTCGGGTGTGATCAGCCCGTCGCCCAGGACGGGCACCATGTCCGCCGTGTCGACCACGAGGCAGGCATCCAGATCGACGGCGCGGGCTTTCGCGGCCAGGGTCCTCGCCCAGGTCGAGTCGGAGCGCAGCCGGTCCAGGCGCGATCCGTAGAGGCGCCCCAGGGCCTGGGCGGCCAGGGCCTCTCCGCTCGGCTCCGTACCCTCCTCCGCGCCGCAGAGCTGTTCCACGAGGAGCCCAGCGCACACCGCGTCCTCGAGCGAGAATGCGCCTTTCTCTCCCGCGCAGAGCACCGTCACGTCCTGCCCGCGACGCGCGGCCCACACGGCGGCGGCCGAGACATTGGTCAGGGCGGCCACGGCCACCGCGTCGGCTTCACGCGCCTTGAGCATGGCTCCCGTCCCATTCGTGGTGGTAAGGACGAGCGTGCGTCCGCCCACGCGCGCGGGCGTGCACTCGAGCGGCGAGTTTCCGAGATCGAAATCCTCGATGGCCTCGCCGTTCCGCTCGCCGGCGAGCAGCAGCCCGGGGCGCCGGGCCGCGACGTCGCGTGCCTCCTCGGGGGTGGCTACGGGAATCACCCCCGCGCAGCCTGCCACGCAGGCAGCAACCACCGTGGTGGTCGCCCTCAGCACGTCGACGACGAGGGCCGTTCGCCCGGCGAGAGCCAGGCGCGGGAACTCCCCGGGCGTCAAGGCCACATGCACGCGCATGGGGAGGAGGCGAGGACCTATCGGCCGCCGTCCCGGAGGGCGCGGATCTTGAGGCGAAGAGCATTGAGATTGATGAAGCCCTCGGCGTCCTTCTGCCGGTAAACGCGGTCCGCCTCGAAGGTCACGAAATCCGTCCGGTAGAGCGAGCGCGGCGAGCGCCGCCCCGCCACGGTGACCGTACCCTTGTAGAGCTTGAGCCTCACCGTGCCCGTCACGTCCTTCTGGATGCCGTCCACGAGCGTTTGAAGCGCCTCGCGCTCCGGGGCGAACCAGAAGCCGTAGTAGATCGTCTCGGCGTAGCGCGGCACGAGGGAATCGCGCAGGTGCACGACCTCGCGGTCGAGGGTCAGCGACTCGAGGGCCCGGTGGGCCACGTGCAGGATGGTCCCCCCCGGGGTCTCGTAGACCCCCCGCGATTTCATGCCCACGTACCGGTTCTCCACGAGGTCGACCCGCCCTATCCCGTGCTCGCCACCCAATCGATTGAGCGCCTCCAGGAGCGCGGCGGGGCCGAGACGCCGGCCGTCCACGGCCACGGGATTCCCCGCCTCGTAGTCGATGTCGATGTACACGGGCACATCCGGGGCGGACTCCGGCGAGTTGGTGAGGAGGAACATCTTGGGCGGCGGCTCCGTCCACGGGTCCTCGAGGATTCCCCCCTCGAAGGAGATGTGGAAGAGGTTGCGATCGGTCGAGTACGGCCGCTCCGCGGTCACGGGCACCGGGATGTCGTGCTTCCGCGCGAACTCCATGAGCGAGGTGCGGGAGTCGAGGTCCCATTCCCGCCACGGGGCGATGACGGTCAGCTCGGGGGCGAGAGCGGCGTAGGTGAGCTCGAAGCGGACCTGATCATTGCCCTTGCCCGTGGCGCCGTGGCTCACGCCGTCGGCCCCTTCTTCTCGAGCGATCTCCACCTGGGCCTTGGCGATGAGGGGCCGCGCGATGGAGGTGCCGAGGAGGTAGGAGCCCTCGTACACGGCGTTGGCGCGCAGCATGGGAAACACGAAATCTCGCACGAACTCTTCCCGGAGGTCCCGGATGTGCACGGAGGAGGCCCCGGTGCGGAGGGCCTTGTCGCGCACGGGGATCAGCTCTTCGCCCTGGCCGAGATCCGCGCAGAAGGCGATCACGTCGCACTTGTAGGTCTCGATGAGCCAGCGCAGGATGACGGAGGTGTCGAGCCCGCCCGAATAGGCGAGCACCACCTTCTTGACGGACTTGCTCATGCCGTGCCCGAGAGGTGCAAGACGATGCCTTTCTGGATGTGCAGCCGGTTCTCCGCCTGGTCGAGGACGATGCTCCGCGGCCCGTCCAGGACCGCGTCCGTGATCTCCTCGCCGCGGTGGGCGGGCAGGCAGTGCATGACGAGGGCCTGCGGAGAGGCGAAGCGCAGCAGCGTGTCGTTGACCTGATAGCGCTGGAAGGCCTCGAGGCGCGTCTCGCGCTCCCCCTCCTGCCCCATGCTGATCCACACGTCCGTGTAGAGCACGTCGGCGCCCTCGGCCGCCTCGCGGGCATCGGTGGTGACGCGGACCACGCCCCCCAGCGAGCGGCAGGCCTCGAGCACCTCGGGAAGAGGCTCGTAGCCCGGCGGACACGCGGCCCGCACCTTGACGCCCGTCAACGCGGAGAGGAAGAGCAAGGAGTTGAAGACGTTGTTGCCGTCGCCGATCCAGGCGAGCTCCAGTCCCTTGAGCTCGACGCCGCGCTCCCAGAGGGTGTAGAGGTCGGCCATGGCCTGGCACGGATGCTCGAAATCGGAGAGCGCATTGATGACGGGCACCGTGGCGTGGCGCGCGAGCTCCTCGAGGGTCCGGTGGGCGAAGACACGGGCGGCGATGCCGTCTACCCAGCGTGAGAGATTGCGGGCGATGTCGGGCACGGACTCACGCTTGCCCATGCCGATCTCCTGGGCGGAGAGATAGACGGCCGCTCCCCCCAGCTGGACCATGGCGACCTCGAAGGTGACGCGCGTTCGCAGGGACGGCTTCTCGAAGATGAGGGCGAGGGTGCGACCGGCGAGCGGCGTCACACGCTCCCCCGCCTTGACCTTGGCCTTCAGCTCGGCGGTGAGCTTGAAGATGTCGAGGACGTGCTTCCGGTCGAGGTCGCGGATGGACAGGAGATGATTCACGGCGCCGTCGCCTTCAAGGCGGCGTCGATGATGCCGCACGCCTGCCCGATCTCCTTGTCGCTCACGATGAGGGCGGGGGCGAGGCGGACCGTGTTGTCGCCCGCGGTGAGGGCGAGCAAGCCCCGCTCGCGACAGGCCGTGACCACGTCACCCACGGGGGGCGTCACGTCGAGCCCCACGAGGAGGCCGCGCCCGCGCGCCGCCTTGACCGCCTTCGGGTGCTTGGCGCGAATTTCCTCGAGGGCCTGGAGGAGGACCTTGCCCATCTGCGCAGCGCGGTCGGCCAGCCGGTCCTCGATCAGGGTGCTGAACACCGTCACGCCGACCGCGGTGGCGAGCGGGTTACCGCCGAAGGTCGACCCGTGGCTGCCCGGCGTGAACACGCTCGCCACGTCCTCGGTGGCGAGGGTCGCCCCGATGGGCACGCCGTTGGCGAGGGCCTTGGCGAGGGTCATGATGTCCGGCGCCACCCCCGAGTGCTCGTAGGCCCAGAGCTTGCCGGTGCGTCCCATGCCTGTCTGGATCTCGTCGAGGATGAGGAGAATGCCCGCCTCGTCGCAGAGCTTGCGGAGGCCGGGCAGGTAGCCGTCGTCGGGCACGATGATGCCGCCCTCGCCCTGGATGGGCTCGACGAGCACGGCGGCCGTCCGGCTGTCGATGGCGCGCTCGAGGGCCTTCAGGTCGTTGTAGGCGACGTACTTGAAGCCGGCGGGAAGCGGCTCGAAGCCGTGATGGTACTTCTCCTGGGCGGTTGCCGTCACCGTGGCCAGCGTCCGGCCGTGGAAGCCGCCGTGCATGCTGATGATGTCGCCGCGGTCGCTTCCGCCGTGCTGCTTGGCCCACTTCCGGGCGAGCTTGATGGCCGTCTCGTTGGCCTCCGCGCCCGAGTTCGAGAAGAAGACCCGGTCCGCGAACGAATGGTCGCAGAGCAGGGCCGCAAGCTGCGCCTGCTGGGGGATGTGGAAGATGTTCGAGACGTGCACGAGGGTGGCCGCCTGCTCCCGCAGCGTCCCCACGACCTTGGGATGGCAATGACCGAGCGCGGTGACGGAGATGCCGCCCGTGAAGTCGAGGTACTCCTTGCCGTCCGAGTCCCACACGCGCAGGCCCTCGCCTCGCACCAGTGCCACCGGCTGCCGCTTGGTGAAGGTCATGATCCGCGCGTCCGAGAGCTCGATCATCTTCTTGGTATCCACCTGGCGTCTCCTGTTAGAGGACGATCT
>WNGM01019236.1_pt1 | contig 11594 bp, 8 predicted proteins | sample 5400571 | NCBI WGS metagenome assembly WNGM01 (sample SAMN13153378, study PRJNA577476) | soil metagenome | isolation source: 100 cm soil or saprolite under Garry oak tree replicate 2 | place: USA:California | collected 2016-06-15 | reverse complement strand
TACGACATGGGCGCAGCGGCGGTAGGGGCGACGATCTACTTCGGTTCGGAGCAGAGTGACCGGCAGATCGTGGAGGTGAGCCAGGCCTTCGCGCACGCGCACGAACTAGGTATGGGCACGATTCTGTGGTGCTACCTGCGCAACAACGCATTCAAGAAAGACAAGGACTACCACCTCTCGGCGGATTTGACCGGACAGGCCAATCATCTGGGAGTGACCATCGAGGCCGACATCATCAAGCAAAAGCTTCCGGAGAACAACGGTGGCTACCAGGCGCTCAATATGGGCGATTCGAGCTACGGCAAGTTCGACAAGCGCATCTATTCCGATCTTGCAAGCGACCATCCGATCGACCTGTGCCGCTACCAGGTAGCGAATTGTTTCATGGGGCGAGCAGGCTTGATCAACAGTGGAGGTGCGTCCGGCGCGAATGATTTCGAGGAGGCAGTAGCTACGGCGGTGATCAACAAGAGTTTTTCGAGAGCAAGAGAACCGCGAGGAGGAGTGTTGTCAAATCGGCTGACAGGTAAGGTAGCCGCTGTAACGGGCGGTGACCAGGGGATTGGACGGGCGATTGCGGAACGTCTGGCGCAGGAAGGCGCTGACGTTGCCATTTGCTATCGCAAGAACAAGGAGGGGGCGAACGAAGTAGTGGGCCGAATTACAGCTGCGAAGCGGCGAGCTGCTGCATTTCAAGCCGATGTCGGAAAGGTCTCTGACGGACAGCGATTCATTGAAGAGGCCGTTGCGGCTCTTGGAAAAGTCGACATCCTGGTCAACAACGCGGGTCTGGAGAAACGAGCGGACTTCTGGGACGTGACGGAAGAAGACTTCGACGCCGTCATGAACGTCAACCTGAAGGGAATGTTTTTCATCACGCAAGCGGTGATCCGCCATCTCCGCCAGACAGGGCGTCCCGGGAAAATCATCAACATCAGTTCAGTGCACGAAGAATTGCCGTTCCCGCATTTTGCTTCCTATTGCGCCAGCAAAGGGGGAATCAAGATGCTGACGCGAAACCTGGCGATCGAACTTGCCCCAAGTAGAATCACGATCAACTCGATTGCGCCTGGTGCGATCGAAACACCGATCAATACCAAACTTTTGAATGACCCGGTCAAGCTCAAAGAGCTGCTTGGAAATATTCCGCTTGGAAGGCTTGGAAAACCGGAAGACGTCGCCGGGCTGGCCAGTTTCCTGGCCTCGGAGGAATCCGACTACGTCACGGGAACGACGTTCTTTGTTGACGGCGGCTTGCTGTGGAACTACCAGGAGCAGTAGGTATTCCTGGCTCGGGTGGAAACCAAGAAAGAGGTTCGAGATGGCATCGAGAAATGCAAATTCAGCAAAGCCCATCCGCATGGTGATTGCGGACGTTGATGGAACGCTGGTCACGCAGGAGAAGGTGCTGACGAAGCGAGCCGCCGAGGCCGTTTTGCGGCTGCACGAGGCGGGAATTCAATTCAGCGTCACGAGTGGACGGCCTCCCCGCGGGATGGCCATGCTAATCGATCCACTAAAGCTGACCCAACCATTGGCGGCATTTAACGGCGGCGTGCTGATTCAGCCCGATCTTACGACGGTTGTTGACCAGAGGTTTCTACCAGCGGCGGTGCCGGAAAAAGTAATTGAGGCCATCGAGAGCCATGGTCTCGATGTGTGGGTATACACGGACACCGGATGGTTTGTGCGAGACCCAAACGCAGCTCACGTCGCACGCGAGCAGTGGACCGTGAAGTTTCCTCCAACGGTGGTCAAGACGTTTGCGGGACTGCTTGGCCGCGTAGCGAAGATTGTCGGTGTCAGCGACGACTACGATCGTGTTGCGAAATGCGAGAAAGATGTTCAGCAAGCCGGCGGGACGCACATTTCCGCGGCGCGCTCGCAGCCTTACTACCTCGATGTGACACATCCCCAAGCCAACAAGGGCGGGGTGGTGCTGGCGATGTCAAAACTGCTGAACATTCCGGCGGAAGAGATCGCGACCATCGGAGACATGCCCAATGACGTTCTGATGTTTGAGAAGAGCGGCGTGAGCATTGCGATGGGCAACGCGAGCGCCGAAGTGCAGGCATCGGCTACCTATGTCACTGCCACAAACGAGCAGGAAGGATTTGCGAGGGCCATCGAGGAAGTCGTTCTGAACCGTCGTTTCGCGAACGCTTGAGAGCAAGACCAAACCAGCCATTCTCCTTGTGAGTGAATGAAAAATGTGGGATTTACTCCAGCTTAGGCGGGTGCCGTGGATTGTCGCGTTGGTTGCTGCGGTGGCTCTGCCATCTCTGGCACAGCAACCTGTCGCCCAAAAGCCCGATGACTTGCAGAAGCAACTGGAGCAACTCAAGCAGCAGTACGACGCGACCACTCATGACCTTGAGCAGCGCATCGCCGCCCTGGAGCAGCAAATCCAAAAACAGAAAGAGGCCAGCGAAAAAACAAAGGAAGGGACCGTCTCTGCAGTAGAACTGGCCGCCCAGCAAGCAGCGGAAAAAGCCGTGCTCGGGCAGTCGGATCAGGTCGGAGCAAAGTATCAGGGCCAACTGCCTTCGGAACCGACGTATGACCTCCTAAGAGAGGCAGACCAAAAGATTGCAAGTCTGGAGCAGCAGGTGCAGGGCTTCGAGTTTCACGGCTATTTTCGGTCGGGTTACGGCCTCAATAGTGAAGGTGGGCAGCAAGTTGCATTCCAAGCGCCCGGGGCAGATGCGAAATATCGCCTAGGCAACGAAGCAGAAACTTACGGGGAATTCATCTTCGTAAACAACTGGCTGAACCCTGAAAACCATAGTGATAAGGCGTGGCTGAAAACCGAAGTCATGATCGAGGCCAACACTACGAATTCGGGAAGCTATGCAAACTTTCCCGGCAGCACTGGGAATGACCAGTTCCGCCTGCGGGAAGCGTTTGTCCGCGCCGGCAACATTCTGGATTTCCAACCGAATGCGAAATTCTGGGCCGGTGAGCGCTATTACCGTCGCCAACATATTGAAATTGATGACTTCTATCCTCTGGACATGAGCGGTTACGGAGCAGGTGTCGAGGACTGGGATCTCCGCATCGGCAAGATGTCTGTTGCCTATCTGGCGGGCGCGAGGCCCGATGTCGTGACGCAAAACGGGAACTACACGAAAAGCAATATCGACGTCCGGTTCTATGACCTCAAAGGCCCCTTTGGGTTGTGGGGCGCGTGGTTTGATTTCGCGACGGCCAAAGGCGGCACTGCGCAAACCGGCGCACTCATTCCAACCGCCAACGGCTACGCGTTCGGGATCCGCCACCAGCGCCTGGAATGGCACGGGGGATACCATACGGTCACCGTCCAGTACGGGAAGGGTGCAGCAAGCAATTGCACATCGATCGAGGATCCGACCCCGTTCTTGAAGAGTTCCGAGAGATTGTTGATCGCGGACCATCTCCTGATTCAACCCAACGACCGATTCGCCGTCATGCCGATTTTCATCTTCCAGCGGAAGCGGGACGGCCAGCCCGGCCACAGCTTCAACGATTGGGCCTCGTTCGGGCTGAGACCCGAAGTGTTTTTCACAAAGTATCTATCCCTCGCGTTCGAGGCCGGCTTTGACCACACCGAAGGTTTTCTCACCACACAAAACGGCAGTACTCAGTTCGACGGCTGGCTCCGCAAATTCACGATTGCGCCTCAAATCGGCGCAGGCCGAAAGTTCTTCAGCCGGCCGGTGCTGCGTGTGTATTAACTGTATGGGAATGCACGGGGCGGAACAACGAACGACGTCTTGGCATCCGAGGTGAAGAAAGATGGCCACAAGAGAAGTAACTACCAGTTCTAGCGCGGGGCAAAGTGTTGCGGCCGCTGGGGTGACCCAGGATTACACCCGGCCGCTGGCCATCGTCACGACACTGTTCTTCATGTGGGGGTTTCTGACCTGCCTGAACGATATTCTGGTGCCGCATCTGAAAGCAATTTTCGATCTGAACTTCGCGCAAGTCATGCTGGTGCAGTTTGCGTTCTTTTCGGCCTACTTTTTGTTTTCCGTCCCATGGTCGAAGATCGTGAATAGGATTGGCTACCAGAGGACCATGGTGGCGGGCCTGTTGACCATGGCTGTCGGAGCGTTATTGTTCGTGCCAGCGGCATCTGTGGTTTCGTATCCGCTGTTTCTGACCGCGCTGCTCATTCTCGCAGCGGGAATTACCGGTCTGCAGGTGTCGGCGAATCCATACGTGGACTTGTTGGGGAAACCTGAAACGGCATCGAGCCGCCTGGATCTGACGCAAGCCTTCAACTCGCTGGGCACGACGATCGCTCCGAAAATAGGGGGTCTGCTGATCCTGAGCGCCGCGCCATTGGCGGTCGAACAGATAAGGCAGCTTGCGCCACAAGCGCTGCATGCGTACCGCGTGCAAGAAGCGGCCTCGGTCAAGATGCCATACACGGTAATCAGCGTCGCCCTGGTGCTGCTGGCAATTTTGATCGGCACCTTCAAGCTTCCCAAAATCGAGACTGCGGCGGACCGTCCCGGAGAGAAGGTCAAAGATTCGATCTGGAAGCATCGCAATCTCATCTTGGGCGCCATTGGAATTTTTGCGTATGTGGGCGCGGAGGTTTCGATCGGAAGTTTTCTGGTGAATTATTTCGGCTTGCCGGAGATCGCAGGCTTCTCCGCCAAGACCGCAGCAGGGTTTGTTTCGTTCTACTGGGCCGGCTCGATGATCGGACGCTTTCTCGGCGCACCCCTTCTGCGGCGGATCAAGGCTGAATATCTGCTGGCACTATGCGCAATCTGCGCAACCGCGCTCATCACAGCTTCTATGATATTGGGTGGGCATACCGCCATGTGGACCATTCTCTCCGTCGGGTTATTCAACTCGATTATGTTCCCAACCATTTTTAGCTTGGGAGTGGCAGAACTCGGGCCGCTGACAGGAAACGGATCGGGCGTCATGAATATGGCCATCGTGGGTGGTGCAATACTTCCCGTAATTCAAGGTTTCATCGCCGATTATGCCGGCCTGCACCACGCATTCGTCCTGCCTGTGATTTGTTACGTATACATTTTGTACTATGCGCTGATTGGATCGAAGCCTAACAGCGAGCGGTACACAAGAGTTTAAAGCGTTGGCGCCCCCAGGGTCGGCAGAGTCATCAAAGATAATGGATACTGCGCGGAAGGACTTGGGCGCCCCCTCCCCCGTTTTTCCGTAAGTGTTGATTCTGAATGGCTTAGCTCTCTTGTAACTCTTTTAGAATCAACACTTGCGGAGGGCTTGTATGTGTTGATTCTAAACAACTTATTTGCGCCTAAGCGACCTGTGATGCGCCTAGTCAGTTGTGCGAACAAGTGACTTAGGCGAGTTGTGGCCTCAAGAAAGCAAAAGCGCCAGCAAGGTGCTGGCGCTACGGGAACAAGGCATGATATTACCCAAAGGATATTATACGCGCAGGGCGAGGGTTTGTCAAGAAAAAATCATTGTGGCGTGTTCGGGTAATCTGATTTTTTGCACGCTGGCTTGTCCAGTGTATGCACCTGGGCCAATGCATGACGTGACTGTTGGGGGGATGGTGGAGGAAGAAGATGGCAGGGGAGAGGCAGGGACCGGCAGGTTGGGGAGGCTGGGTAATACTGGTGCATTGTGATTACACAATCGTCGCTGGGAGCGGCGCTGAAGGTATCCTGGCAGCGTTTTGTCGGAACGGCGCTTGGAGCGGTAGTTGGCGCGATTGTCGCGAGTCACTTCGGGCCGCATGTTCTGGTGTTTGGCGCTAGCGTGTTCATCCTGGGACTGCTTTGCCCCCTTGCCCTGGCGGATCGTAGCGCATATAGATTCGGGGGAATTACGCTGGCCATTGTGCTGTTGATCCCGCGGGTTGGCCCAGCTTGGCAGGCTGCCTTTCACCGGTTCGCCGAAGTGTCCATCGGAATTGGCGTTGCGCTCATATTGACGGTGATCTGGCCAGAGAGGGAGGACACACCTTTGGCGGAGAAGGTAAACGATTCACCTCGGAAGACGAACGGCGATCAGGGCAAACTTAATGAGTTCCCACCATCGCCCGCAGCCCCTCCTGCCATTGGAGACGAGAGATCTTGAACGTGTTGCTTTGCGGCATCGAGAGCGGACTTCAGGAGTTGCCTGGCATTTCCACGGGGATCTCCATGCTCGAATATATCGCTGCCTGCGACCAATATCTCCGCACCGGCACGCACTACGTCGCCGACCGTCTCGCGATGGATGCCGCCGTCGACTTCAATGCGGAAGCCGAGGCGGCGAGACTCGCGGATTTTCGAGAGCAATTCAATTTTCTTGAGGGAAGAGTGGATAAAGGTTTGACCACCGAAGCCGGGGTTCACGCTCATGACAAGAACATGATGAACCAGTGGAAGAACTTCATCGAGGGCGTGGACCGGTGTGGCAGGGTTTATGACCACTCCGGGCTTGCATCCGTGCGCTGCGATCAAATGAAGGGTGCGATCGAGATGGACGCAGGCTTCCTGGTGGACAGAGATCCAAGCAGCGCCGGCTTCCGCGAAAGCGGGGATGAATTCGTCCGGCCGTTCAATCATGAGATGACAATCGAGTGGGACTTTCGAGACTTTGCGAAGAGAGGCTACGACTGGGGGCCCGATCGTGATATTCGGGACGAAATGGCCATCCATCACGTCCACGTGGAGGACGGTGGCTCCCCCTTCGACGACGGCTTCCGCTTCTGCGCCGAGGCGGGTGAAGTCAGCAGAGAGAATGGAGGGAGCGAGTTCGATCATGGGAATGTGTAATTCGGCCGCCAAGCAGTTCAGGTCGCCACCTGGGCTTTAGGCGGCTCCACTTGTGCCATTTTTTCGATCAGGCGGCGGGTTATCCTATCGCCTCGGAGGCGGCCCACGGGGCGAGGATCGTCTTTGCTTTTGACGACGGGCAACCAGGAGATGCCGTGATCGAGCATGGTCGCGGATGCGACGACAAGGGAATCCTCGAGAGCTACATAGATCGGATTCGCGGGCAGAAGGTCAACTAGCCTGCGCTCGCTGACGTCTTCGCGCCCATCTGCCGGAGTGAGCGCGATGCGGGCGATAATTTGATACAGATCGTTACGATCCAGAGTCCCCCACAGGCGCTGCTTTTCGTCAACGACCAAAAGATGACCGGTGGCACTTTCATTGAGAGCCTTTATCGCGTCAGCGTACCTGGTTTCTTTACTGAGAAGCTCGGCGGGAAGCGGATCGACGAGGGACGCGAGCGATTCCCCTTCCAGGATGGACTTGCTGATCGGTAAACGACGCCAAAAATCGCCGGAGCGGCGAGTGACGGCTTTTGCGAGAAGGTCGCGAAGCGGCGCGAAGGAACCCGCAAGTTCTGAGAAGAGGGCGCTGCCGATTTGACGGAGACGGACAGCGGAACGAGCGCGGATGCTCGTTTCGTGGGGGCGGTTTCCTAAGAGTGCACCTTCGCCGAAGAAGTCGCCTTTGCCCAAGACGGCGACAAGTTTTGTGTCCGAAGTTTGTGAATCTTTTTGCAGAACCTCTACCTGGCCCTCTTCAATGATGCTGAAGACACGCGCAGGTTCGCCTTGGCGGTGAATGAAATCGCCGGGCCGGTAATACGCGTGAGTGGCTTGTTGTGTTGTGTCCGTGTTCAGGAAGCTGAGATCGCGGGGGAAGAGGACGTCCCACGACCAGTCAAGGCCGACCTTGATCCGGCGAGACCACGTGGGAAGTTTGAAGAGGTAAACGCCGCGCCAGAGTAACCACGCGACGAAGCCGGAAATGTGCACGCCGAGCATTTCCGCGACAGCCTGATAGCCGCCGATGGAGCAGAGCTGACCAAGCGCTTTGAAGCGGAAGGGTTGCGTGGGCTCGGCTTTCAAAATCCGAACGACATTGAGCGCAGCTTGGCGGCCCTGGCGCTCCGCAAACTGACCTGTGGGTGCTGCGGGTTTGTTGTCGAAGGCGTTGATGATGTACGCGCAGTCGCCGATAGCCCAAGCATTGGTTTGTCCTTCGATGCGCATTTCGGGAATGGTGCGAACCCGCCCGCGCTCTTTTGGAACATCGAGAGCTTGCACAATGGGAGAGATCGCAGTGCCGATGGTGCAGACGACTGTGGCGCCAGTCAGCATGCGTCCATCGTTGAGTTCGACACCCTCATGCGTTGCGGCAACCGCGCGGGTATTCAGCAGCATGGTGATTCCGGCTTTTTCCATCTTTTTTCGGGCGAATTCGCGGAGCTTGGGTGCTACTTCGGGCAAGATCTGGTCCTGGGAATGAACCAGGCTCACAACAACATCCTCCTTGCGGAAATTTCGATAAAAGCGCGTGCTGCTTCGGACAAGTTCATTGATTTCGCCGGCGACTTCTACACCGCTGAAGCCGGCGCCCACGATGATGAAGCTGAGATGCCAGCGGCGGAGATCGGGATCAGTGGCGGCTTCGGCGGATTCCATTTGGCGGACGATCTGCTGGCGAAGCTCGATAGCGTCGCGCATGACTTTGAAGGCGAAGGCGTGGTCAGTCATTCCGGGGATGATGCCGAGATTGCTTTCCGCGCCGCAGGCGATGACGACATGGTCGTAGTGCAAGCGCGTCAACGCGCCGTTGCCATCGTCGAACTCAATTTCTGAGGACGAAAGATCTATCCTTTGCACACGCTCCGTGCGGCACTCGACACCGGGGAGCATTTGACGTAAAGGGGCGGCGGCTGCGTCCGCATTGATCGAAGCTCCGGCTACGTCCGCGAGGAGCGGATGAAATACCATGTGATTTTCGCGGCTGAAGAGAAGAATGTCGCACTCGGAGGCGCGGAGCTTGCTGCGAAGAGTCTTTGCGAACTGTACAGCGGCGAAGCCTCCACCGACAATGACTACTCTTATTGAGTTCACTTACTTGCTCCTATCGCTTGCCTAGATACAACTGAAAACTTCGCAGTTCTCATGGACTCCTCCAATTACTGTGATGCCGAACGGGACATTTCGACGCTCTAGTTCAGGATACGGAGTGGAGAATTTCAGGTATATCGGGAACGTGCGAACCGTATTCGAAATGAGTGGCAAAATTGTTTCCCCGGCGAAGTGTCGGCCCCACGTGGGTTCGTAGAATTCAGTCTTGCCAATTGTCCTCGGGCGCCGCGATGCCCATGCGCTTCATTTTGTAAAACAGCGTGGTGCGCTTTAGACCGAGTCTGGCGGCTGCCCCTCGCGGACCACCGAGCTTCCAATTCGCGCGCTGGCAGGCAGCGAGGATCTCCCGCCGGACTTTATCTTCCAGCGTAGGATTTGCAATCTCCATCGGTGCTGGGTCACATTTCTCGAGTGGCGCGGGTTCGAAGACTCCGTCATTGGAAAGAATTACGGCGCGCGCAACGTAGTTTTGTAATTCCCGGATGTTCCCAGGCCACGAATGTCGAACGAAGGCGCGCATGGTTTCTTCGGGGATGGTGTCGATCAGTTTGTCCATAGACGTGGCGAACTGTTCGATGAAGTACCGGACAAACTCCGGAATATCCCTTTTCCTTTCGCGGAGCGGCGGTAGAGAAATAGGGAAAATATTCAGCCGATAGTACAGGTCTTCGCGGAATTCACCGTCCTGGACCATCTGCCGCAAGTCTCGATTGGTGGCGGCTACGATGCGAACGTCGACCTTAGTGGTGCGTGTGCTGCCGACTGGTTCGAACTCGCGCTCCTGGAGAACACGGAGGATCTTCGGCTGAAGTTCCAGCGGCATGTCACCGATTTCATCGAGAAACAACGTGCCACGATCCGCGAGCGCGAAGCGGCCAACGTGGGAATTGATCGCTCCGGTAAAAGCTCCCCGCTCATGTCCGAAAAGCTCGCTTTCGAGAAGCCCCGCAGGCATCGCGGCGCAGTTGACCTTGACCAGATTCCGGCTCCGACGCGGGCTGAGCTCGTGAATCGCTCGTGCGATGACTTCCTTACCCGTCCCGGTTTCGCCGGTGATCAAGATGGTGGCATTCGTGGGCGCCACTGCCTCGACTTGTGCAAGGATCGCTCGCAGGCCGCCCCGGCGTCCCACGATGCTGTCGAGAAACGAAGGTTCGGAGCGTTCCCGCTTGCGCGCCACTGATTCATCTGGAGAATAAATGGTCGTGCTCATCATCGCGTTTCTCCTGTATTCATCTGCCTGAATGCTTGAAATTGACATCATGTTTCACCCCTATCTTTAGAGCCAAAAGTTCCAACTGAGATTTCACGTTGTCTCCAATCCCGAAGCCCGTGCGACCATGCGCTAAATTTGGTTAAGCTGTAGCCTCCGCAGCGGTGAGGTTCCCAGAAAGTGAAGCCACAAAAGGCATCTGTGCGCATAAAGTCTGATGATTTGTGTCCCTTAGGAAGACCAACTTTTTTTCACCGGGATGCCGATCGATGACAAGCACATCACCCGGACACTGCCGTCCTTTGGTCGTGATTCGGAACACGAAGGGGCGGGCCGTCGAATCCGATACGCGCTTCTGCACTTGCCCCAGCTCCATCTCCAGCACTTCGTCGAGTTCCTCGCGCTTCAATGGGTGAAAGACCACCACTGTATCGAGCCGGTTCATAAACTCCGGCGAAAACTTCCGCCGCGCCGCTTCCACCGCCGTCCGCTCCACCTTCGCGTCCAACCCTCTCGCCGGCTTGTCCTTCGGCTGAATGAACCCCATCCCGCCCTCCATCAATTCCGTGATCGCTCCTCCGCCGAGGTTCGACGTGAGGAAGATCACCGTCTGCGACAAATCCACTCTCCGGTTGTCGCCCAATGTCAGCGTCGCTTTGTCCAACATCCCCAACAGCAACTGCCACAGCGAATCGCTAGCCTTCTCAATCTCATCAAACAAGAGAAACGACAGCTTCAGCTTGTCCGTGTGCGAGGCTGCCAATGCTTCCTGCGTGATCAGCGGATGCGTCTCTCGGTGTCCGAGATACCCGGGAGGTGAACCAATCAGCTTGGCGACTCCGAACAGAATCTCTGCAGCTGCCTCGACAATGCGAGTCTTGCCTGAACCGGTTGGGCCGAGAAACAGCAGGTTTCCGACGGGGCGCCCTGGAGAGTGCAATCCAGCACAGAAGATTTGATAGAACTCGACAAGGGCTTGCACCGCATCGTCCTGCCCCACGATCTTCTCCCGCAGCGCATCCTCAAAATGGCGCGACGCGGAACTCCGCTGTCTCGTGTCCAATTCCTTCCTGTGGGCCGATTGTGTTGCTGTTGCCATGAAGTCCCCCTCATTTTCGTGACTCGAAATCAGCTGGGACACGACATTCAATTTCAATCTCCCGAAACGGCTAACTATTCTGGTGGTCCAGTTTTGTTGCCCCGATGAACCGCTACCATGCACCGTACCCTGAAGCATCGCAGCAGGGAAAACATCACGAGATCGGAGGTTTTTTTCCTACCCTCAAAGCTGAGCGCACAAGTACTCCCATGGTGGTAGTCGAGGGTTCCGTTAACTTCCACATCGTTCTCTCGTGATCCACTCGCGGATGTATGCCGGGCAATTCTTGAGCATCACTCTGTCCGCTTCGCAGCGTTCGAGAAAACTGACGGCGTCTCGATCCACGAGGGTTAGATCTTTCAAGTCCAAGACGATGCGGCGACCTTTTGCTTCTGATCCAAACAGTGTTTTCAATT
>WNGM01005259.1_pt1 | contig 11594 bp, 8 predicted proteins | sample 5400571 | NCBI WGS metagenome assembly WNGM01 (sample SAMN13153378, study PRJNA577476) | soil metagenome | isolation source: 100 cm soil or saprolite under Garry oak tree replicate 2 | place: USA:California | collected 2016-06-15 | reverse complement strand
CCCGCTTGTTGTTACTCCTCTGCTACATCTTCAATCAGTGCTGAGGATGGGACGCCTAACGCCTTTGCCAGCTTATCAAGCGTTTCCGTGGTGATGATGGCATAGGGGTCACGGATGTAGACACCTTGTTCACGTTCTACGCGAAAGATCGTCACCATGCGGAATTGAAGGCAGAAGAGCTACTTGACTGGTATGGATATGAGAGGATAGAGCTAAAAGCTTATCCTGGGGGTTTCCGCATGGCATTTACACATATTCCAGGGACAATAGAGGGAAATGTGGTGTAGAGATAATGACCTGCTTTTTGGCTACCTGGTGATTACCCACAACTCCTGAAGACCTCATGAATGGCCGCCCGCGTAGCCCTTATGGACGCCACCTGTGTGACAGTTTTTCCCGCACCCGGCCACAAAGTACTGCCTTTTAGCGATACATCCATATTAATGACTATACTATTCGTTAAAGTATGTGGATACGTAGTAGGGGCAAGAGGCAAGTACACCATCACCTTTCATCTCTTCACGGATATTACCAGCTTGTAGCGCACTACCCTGTTTCGCTTCCTCTACCCCGCGTATTATACTGTTGAAGGTCACAACCTTGGGAAATTGATTTGAAATGCCGGAGGAGAACGCCCTACCATGACTAAATATGCATCCTCGGACTCAAACAAACAATCATCATCGGATAATGCATCCGCTAATAGCAGCCCCAACCACGAGTCCACGGAGCGCATCTTCCGCCTTTTACACCTCCTAGCTGCTAACAATTGTACCCGCCAGGCCATCTTTGAACACATGCGGGACTACTACAAGATTAATGAAAGTGATGATCCCAGGGCAATGGCCTCTTCTCAACGTGCCGGGAGAATGCTTCTGCGCGACATACAATCCCTGGAAAAGATGGGCTACCAGGTCAACAAAACGCGCTCAAGCAATACCACACGTTATAGTCTCGCGGTAGGCTCGGGACCTGGCAGCCCATTTCTCTTCAATCAAACCGAACTGGATACCTTAGCTCTCCTGCATACGCTCTTTGCAGACCCCACGAAGTACGCTCAGTCCAACGCAGTGCAGCCCCTGCCAACACCGCCCCCACGCAATCCCTTTGCAGAGGGAATACTCTCACTGATCGAACGACTTATCGCCACGCTCCCGTCCAAGCAAAAGGAGTATTTTGGCAGGTGGGTCCGCAAGCCCTTTATCTACTTCAACCTGGACACCGTCACCAACTATCTTCCCCATCGGGCCACCATCGATACCATTGTGCAAAACATTTCGTGGCGTCAGCAAATTCACTTTGAATATGCCTCTATGCAGCGCCGCCAGGGTACGACTCTGCATGAACATGTAGACCCCTACTATATCATCCACCAGGATGGACACCTGTACCTCATTGGCTACAGCCACAAGATGAACACATTTTACGAGTACCGCATCGACCGCATTAAAGCCGAAAGCCTTGGGCCGGGATGCAAGCATTGCCAGGGGTGGCTTGAGTCAACGCTGGTTGACGCACACCATCGAGCGTGAAGAAGCCTACCTCGACGAACAGGGCAACCAGAAACGCAGGGTGCTTGTGCGCGCAAAAGCCTACAGCGACTGGCGTATCCTCCAGCAACTACACAAATATGGCGACAAAGCCGAACTCGTCGATCCCCCCGAGTTACGCGAGCGTATGAGGCAGGAAGTGGCGAGGATGTACCGTTTCTACCAAAAATAATAGGGATAGGAATTGTCCTGAAAAAAACAGCGTTTTGTGACATCACATGTCACTTCCATCATTTATGATTAAACCAGGGTGATGGGATAAAAGATATTTTGCATATAACATTTTGTTGTGTGCAGTGAAGTTGGAGGAAGATATTATGCCTTCAGACATTAGTTTCCTTGAGTTCGCTGAGGGCACAGAGCAAAAACAGGATAGCTCTGTTGTTCTCGGCCAGTATCTACACCGAGTAGCCAATAGGAAAATGCGGCGCTACAAACAGCTCGTTCAGTATGGAGGAAAGCAAGGACAGACTTACTATGGCCACGTGATGGACCTGGCCTCGGTCGCTGACAGGCTGCGCCCGGCTCTTGACTTAGACGAGCGAGAGATGCGCTGTGTGCTGCTAGCTCTGACCATCCACGATATGAACAAGATACCCCCCTACAATAAGCGTCCCGATGGCAGAGAAGCGAAGTATGCCGATGCAGCCACGCCAGAGAATATTCGGGATGAATTGGAACTGTTAGAAGTAGGGGACTTCTTCCGGCAATGGCATGACTACCTGCTCGATATTGTCTTGCTCGCTCACTTCCACCAGGAATCAGCTACTGGTACAGTGCTTGTCATTGACCAGCGCAAGATCGATCAATGCAAATTGCCCGCTGAACGTTTGAAAAAACCGCTGAAGTTCCTGATGAAGGCGGCTGATACGGCGGATAATTCGCATTCAGGCGACCATTGTGATCCTCATGAGATGCATATCCGCGATAGGCTGCTGCAACACATCAACGCTGCCATGCCGGAGCGGCAATATCGCTTCATTGGTCATCGCCTGGCGGAGTTGCGTGGCATTTTCACCAATGTCATGCACAACGAACTGGGGAAGTACTTCCTGGAGCAGTATGGTGAAGAGGCTTGCATTGATCTGCTCTACTACCCCGAAGGAGTAAACTACCTTCTGGACAGGCAGGTGGCGCTACAGTGGGACGATGAGACACTACGCCAGGTGGCAACTCGCGTGAAAAAGCGACTGGCGGATATCCAGTTGGACGAACTGACCCAGTTTATCAAAGCGCGACCTGCTGGTATCGTGGTAGATGATGCTGCCATCGGCAGTGGAGCATCTGTAGAGCAGCTCTTTGAAGTCATCACCAGTATCGTCTACCGCAAGCAGTACAAGCCTGACTGGCGTGAGCAGCGTAACACCTTCGCTCGCGAAGACTTGGAGAAAGCCCTTGCCAACCCCAGGCACAGCGCTGAACTTCGAGAAAATGTCTCGAGGATGCTGCAACTGCGGACTGACCTCGTCCCGTCTGATGAGACTATGCTCAAGCGTGGCGAACTTGCTTCGGCCTATCGCAAGTTTCTAGAAGACCATCGTGCAGATCAACTTAAGACGCTCAAGATGGATGCCTGGGCACGTGTGTATCATCTTTTCAAGCTGCCAGAAGATGCCTATTCTCTTTACGGGTTGATCGATCCCTTCCGGCGAGGCTACTTCCTTGCACAAGACCTACCAGCAATAGAGCTGGACAAGATGGAGGAAGCAATCCTGGCTGATCTCGCCGAATTAGATCGACAGGCTGATGAAGCAACATCGGCAGCGAAGGTGAAAAAAGCGCAGACTGCAGGAGCATCAGAACAAGCTGAATCATCGATGACATCGCTGGATATTGATTACCTGGCGGATTACCTCAAACGCAACCTGGAGGTGTGGGATAGCCTTCCAGGCCCCAGGCCCATAATTACCATCGATTTCAGCGACAGCCTGCGCCAGTATGCCAGCGCGAAGCGACCACATGAGCAATGCTGTTACTGTGGCAGCCCGCTCAAGGCAAGCGAATGGATGTCGGCACAGGTTCCGGCCAGCGTTGGTGTACAGAGCTTCTCCAATCGGCTGGAAGGTGGTAGCCTGCGTGACCCCAAACGCAACGTATGTGATACTTGCCGCGCCCAGTTCATTCTCGAAAAGCTGGCCTGGCGCAGCCACCGCGACAAGCGGGGTGATGAGCAGTTGACTTTTTACCTGCATCTTTTCCCCTACGCCTTCTTCACCCAGCCGGAACTACGTGCCTGGTGGTTGAGCATCGACAGCTTGAGAGACAGCGACCACAGCGCTTTCCTGATCGACACACGAACCTACTTCCGTCAGTTGCAGGCGTCCCAGGACGAGCCGGTCATTCAGGGCTACAAGACGGGCGTCAATGGGCTGGGATTGCCAAGACTCTCAGAGACTATCAGTAATACGCCTGTCCTGCCCATAGTCGCCCCTGGCGAAAACTATGGCTTACAGTTCCTGCTGGCGCTGGAGAAAGCGGTGGTACTGACGCGCTGGTTCGAGTGCCGTGCCATCCTCTCGCGCTCGCCTGTCCCGCCGCTCAACCTGTCACGCGAGCAGGTAGATGGAAAGCCTGTAGTCCTCATGGTGGAGGGCATGCCGCGCAACATGAGCTGGCTGCTGCCTACAACCAGCCTCGATTCAGAAGGGGTGAAAACGCTCTCTGCAAAGCTCGGCCTCCTGTACCGTACCACTGAGAAGCTCTACTACAGGGGAGCAGACCTGGATGCCGCGCCGCATGACCTGGCGGTTGCGGCTGCCGATGATCCGTTAGCTCTGTATTACGAAGCCGACCGGCTGATCGAAAAGAAAATTGCCAGTGAGAAAGGCAAGGCGGCAATTTCGCCGGAACAGCAGGCCATCGCTCTAAGCCGTCAAATTGCGCCTCTGCTCAAAGAACTGGTAGAGAAATCCTAAAGGAGGAGAACGTATATGCAAGAACTCAAAGAGTTGGCTACGTATGCCGCTCAAAACAACATCCGGGGTAGTACTTTCAAACGCAACTCCTTGCTCAAGCCGCTGGATATCATCTTGCAGGAGCTAGATCGCTGCCCTGCGCCGGATAATGCCAACGAGCTTGAACTGGTACGGGCGGGAACGAAGGGACTCATTTTTGATCACTTGGAGCGCATCGCTGATGCGGAATACAAACCTGGCCGCACGAAACGAGACAAGGTGAACCACTACGTCGATCTGTTCTTTAACGGAGTGCTGGACAAAGCGCACCATGGCAAAGTGAATCGGCTGTTGAACCGCGAGCGCCTGATTCGCAGCGCGTACCTGTTCTACGTGCGCGAGGCTATACCTGTCAAGAGTAAGGTAGGCGTAGCGGCTGGCGTCGCAGGCGCTGAGGACGAAGAAGAGATTATTGAAGAATAGCCTGCTTGAGTATCTCAAGCAGGCATGGACGACAAACGATGAAAGAAGGAGATGAGACATGGCTATTAGTAATGTGAGTGTATTAAACCAGTACAGCGATTATCTTTTGCCCAGGTACAGCAACTTCCCGCAGGGTCGCTATGCCAGCCTGCTGCTCGTTCGTAAGGCCGAGTCGGAGACGATTTTCCGCACAGAAGGAAGCGGCGAAGGTCTTGTCAAAGAGACCGTGATTGCGGGCATAGTGAATGATAGACCCATACGCCGTGTGGTAATCAGCAAGCGCAAACAGACGGCGGTGGAGCGTAGAGCGGGACGTGAGGTGTTGCGCGAGCATGGTCTGCTTAAGATGGCCGTTGTTAAGAATGTTGAACAGATCTGCGCCCTCAACACCAATGCTCCTTGTGGCCAGTGCATCGATTGTATGCTCTATGGCTACGCGGTCGGTGGCGGTGGGGCTCAAAAAAGCCGTGTCATGACTGAAGACGCCTATTCGTTAGGGCCAGTTGCACAGGTCACAGATCGCCGCACCTTCAACGCGACGTTCGATAACGGCACAATGCGCCTCAGAACGGGCGAAGTTTCTACCTCCATCAACGAAGACGAATTTGTTCTGCCTGAAACTCATTTTCTAGATATCGAAACTCTCAAAGACGTAACCGTCGGTGAGTTGCAGTACGTCATTGCCAACATCCTGAGAAGCAGCCGCTACGGGGCAATCAGTAGCCGCATGGGCAAGGTGCGCAACGTGCTCGCAGCCATTGTGTTCAGCGATGCGGAGATCTTCTCAAACCTGGAGTTAACTCAATTCGTATACGATCGCTTGCTGGGAGATAAAGATGAACTCGACTTTCCTCTCTCTGATGTTGAGGTCCTTCGAACTGTGCATGATGCCACCGATCACTTGCTCAGGCAACTGGTGAGCCGCACACCCGTCGTCGTGCGGGGCGAGGCACTACAGAGAGTTCGAGAAGAGACGGTTGCCCTCTACCGCGATAGCAACAACGTCAAGGCCTTCCTGGAAGAGGTCGAGAAAGGCTATCTGCCTGCTGCTAAATAGGCAAGGAGGCCGAACAATATGTCCATAGAAATTTATGGTGCAGGGCTCACACTTATGGAACATACCTACTTTGCTAGTCGGGAGGTAGGTATCTTCTACGAAAGTGAACCATTGATTGGCAACTATGCCCTGGCGTACGCGCTGGGATTTTGTGCAGCACCCTACGATTGGAGCGGCCCACCACGCTACAAAGAGGACCTGGGGCCACTCAATAGCAAAGGGCTGTACGTCACTCCGGCTACATTCGCGCCAGGCATGTTGCGTTACGCCCTCAGCCAGTTCAACGCACAGACTGATAGCTATTACTTCCGCTTCGACCAGAACGCTATTGGTACAGACCCGGCAAGGAAGACGCGGGCCATGAATTTTCCTCAAAGCGGCAAGATCCGCATGCTGGGTCTGGGTAGTCAAGCATACTTTTTCCTCGTCAACCAGCAGGGAATCGAGGTGCGTCTACCTATTTACATTCGCCTGGGGAAGTTCAACAGCAAGGCTCGCCTGGAGTGGGAAAAACTCACCCTCAAATCAACGCAACCTGTAGAGCGTGAAGAACATGCCCTTGACTTCCTGCTCAATGCCGCCGACTTGCCGCCCGCGACGATATCGCAGTTGCGTGCGTTTTCCATCTACAACGTTCATCCCGCTCCACTGCTCAGCCGTTGCCACCTGGGAGGCAGCTTCTGGCAATGTACAAACCGTGCAGGTAAGGATGTGTACTTACCCGTTGGTATGCGCTTCGGTGTAGATGCTATCGCGTAAATATGGTAGGGGCGACCCTTGCGGTCGCCCTGAGATTATTGGTATGCGCTTCGGTGTAGATGCCATCGCGTGAAAGGATGCTTCAGCTATGTTGTCCATCACTCTAGAGCCACACTACGAGAAGGTATGGCTGGGCGAGAACCCCTCGCCCACCACCTTCCCCCCGGGTTATCCACCTCTACATCACCAGTGGCGTACCCGCAATGCGCAAGAGCCGCTCATCGTCAATACTTACAACACTGGCACAGGCAAGACAAAAGCCGCACTTCTACGCCTGCTCAAGCGCGCCCAGGACATCGGCTTTCACAGGCTCAACAGTGCTGAACACAATGCGCTCTTGATCGCGCCCACAAACGAGTTACTGGCACAGCATGCGCGTGATGCTGAGGAATTCTGCGAGCAGAACAATCTTCCTTACCGCGTGGTGTCGATCAGCCGCGCCGACCTGGACAACTACAGAGATCTACCAGACTTTAGCGAAGGTGACCTGCGACGTGGTGCAGCCCTTCACTATCTCATACAAAACGCCCGGCGATTAGACGGAGATAAGCATAAGAAGGCGACGCTTTTTGTGGTCAACCCTGACATTTTTTACTATGCCTTCTACTTCTGTTATGGCAGGCACGACCGCATCCCCTTGTTCCAGGACTTCCTTACCCAATTCAACTACATCATCATCGATGAGCTTCACTACTACAATCCCAAGCAGTTTGCCAACTTTCTCTTCTTCATGAGCTTGTCGAAGCACTACGGCTTTATTGGCGGCGCGACCAACCGGCAGTTTTGCCTCTTGACTGCGACGCCGAGCGAACAGGTTCAGAAGTATCTGGAACGTTTGCAGGTGCAGATCGCGTGGATTCGACCTGAGGCGAATAATACGGATGAGACTGGTCAAACAAGAGAAGTACCAGCGCTTGCTCCGGTGACGTTGGAAGTCTACAGTTCCCAGGAGTTGCAGGAGGGGTTGCTGGCGCTCGCCCACGATAAGCGAGAAGATATCGCACTATGGCTCAACAGCCGTGAGGATGAAGGTGGCGCTATCATTTCTAGTGCGCTATGGAGGATCAATCAGATATACTCCGACCTCAAACTCAGGATATCTACGGACACCATGGGACGGCTGACAGGAGCAGAGAGCCGCCGGGGACGCAACGAGGCAAAAGGGAAGCGTCTTATCCTCGCCACGCCCACCGTCGATATCGGCTATAACTTTGATCGGTCAGGCAAGAAACGCCAGAATATCGACTTCTTGCTCTTGGATGCTCGTACCAGTGACGAATTCATCCAGCGCCTGGGGCGTGCCGGGCGCGTACTTGGTAAAGAGATATATGATATTCCCAGCAGGGTGCTGGCTATCGTCAACCCGGAGTTGTACGAAGCATTGAAACCGTACGATGGTCAGGCGCTCAGCCGCGTGGCCTTGCGCAATCTTGCCGAGCAACATATGCCCCCACGCCATGCCCTCTACGCCTACATTCAAAGCGGCGCAATCGCTGAGGCATTTCGTCCTATCTACCGCCTGGAAGGCATGGCCTCTACCGCAGACAAGCCTGACATCGAAGAGCTATTCAATGAGGTAAGACAACTCTTCGCACCAGAATCCACCTTTAACTACAAAGCGATGCGAGCTAAAATAGCAAGCTTTGAACGTCAGAACCAATATTACATCGGCCTGGAGACCTTTCCCGCTGATATGACCGATTGTCTGAAAAAGTGCGAACAGCGGTTGAAGGCTGAGCAGGAGTATCGCAAGAGCCGCAACAAGAAGTTGTGGGTGAACGCTGAGGAGGCGTTCAGGTGGCTGCATGAGGACCTGCGTCAATACTTTACCGAGCAGGCGCGCTTTAGTTTTCGTGAGTCCTTCCAGCCGCCACTTGCGCTGGTCAGCGATACAGAGGGTCTGCTTTCCAGCGAGCCAATTGCTTTGTATGATGCTCTGCATATTGCGAGGAACTACGAAGCGAAGTACTTTAAAACACTCAAGAACTGGGAGCAGCAGTTACATTTGTCTGCACCCGAAGGCGCTGACGATGCGCTCGTCTTTTGTGATTTGATTGAGATGCGTGAGCCTGATGAGCGCCTGCATATCGGCCTGAAATTGTTCGTGAATGACTACCGGAAGGGATGGGAGGAGCAGTTTGTGTATCGCTCAACTGAGTACGAGCCGACTGCTCTGTATGGCTTGGAGGTAATTGCCCTCAACAGCAGCCGTGGCCTGGATGATGCTGTAAAGAACATGTTCAAGGAGAGATTCATCCCTGCCCTTATAGCCGCTGACGGCAGCCGCACTGCATCTCAAATATGGAGTTTGCAGCGGCAAGGGCAGTTCTTTCCCTATGAGTTGGAAGTTACCTTCGGTGATCTCAAAACGGCCAGGTATTATGCAGTGCTGGGAACGATGGCTTTATTGGTATGGGCTCAGATACTCCCATACTATCGAAAATGGGACCAGCGTAAGGTCGACGCTGATGACGACGATCCCATGATTATATAGCAACCAGAAGGAAGTTCTACCATCAATCAATGGCGGAGTCGCCAGAGCTGAAGAAACGAAACCGCTATCGAACCCTGGCTGCGCTTGCGGTCGCCCTGTCAGCCCTGGCTGCCAGCCACGACGGTAATAGAAACCAGAAAGGATCACCATCTTGACAATACCAACCAGAGAATCATTAAATGCCCAGGAGAATCCAGCAGGTTCAGAGCGTGGCGAACTCTTCTCCATGCTGCTCCGCCTCCACCCCACAGAGCCGGGGCTCGTCTCACCCAGCTCCGGTACCCAGGTGCAGGCCGCCTTCCTGGACATAGTACGCCAGGGCGACCCCACCCTGGCAGAATGGCTTCATGCCCCCAACCAGCGCCGGCCATATACCCTTGGCCTCTTACAGGGCTTCAATCACCTCTCTACCGCGCAGCTAGAAGAAGCAATGATGAAAAACCAGCCGGTGCAGGTAACGCCAGGGCAAATCTACTGGCTGCGCATCACCATGCTCGACGCCAGCATCTTCGGCTCCTTCGCTCAATATCTCATCGCAAACCCCCGTGCCCTCACAGTCCGCATAGGGAATGCCCGTTTTGAAATCAGCCGTCTATTGAGTACGCCCGATCCCGGCAGCGCCACCCGGTCGTGGGTTGCCTACTCATCATTCGCCGAGTTGCGTGCCTCAAGCCCTCCACAAAAACACTACCACTTCGAATTCGCTACCCCGACTGCCTTCAGCCTGGGACAAAAACAGTGGGGCAAAATGTTGAAAGTCTTTCCAGAACCAGCCTCCGTCTTCGAGAGCCTTGCCCGCCAATGGGACCTCTTCGCGCCTGCCAGCCTGCGTATCACTGCCGGTAATCTCACCCCTCGCCAGATTGCCGCCTGGTGCGAAGAGCATGTCATCGTCTCTCGCTACTCCCTGCAAACGCGCTATCTGCCGTCCAGCAAATTCGGTCAATCCGGCTTTCAAGGCACCATCACCTACGAAGTCAAGGGCATACCAACCGCTCCAGAAGCTCAATGGCTCGCGCCACTGGCACGCTTTGCCCTCTTCGCTGGCGTCGGCTACAAAACAACCATGGGCATGGGCCAGGCGCGTTGCATCGATCTTGTAGCCGTTCCACACGAGAGTGAGTCATCAAAGGAGATCAGTGTATGAACAAGTGGACAGCACCTGAGTCTATCCCGCTCTCCTTTCTTAATGCCATCGAATACTGCCCGCGCCGCTTCTATTACGAATTTGTACAGGGAGACATGCTCAAGAACGAATTCGTACTGGAAGGAGAACTCCTGCACGAGCGTGCTGATCAGCCCGGACAGCATACAACTTCCGATGGGGAAACGCGCATCAACCACCTCTACCTCTACAGCGAAGAACTGCACCTCTCAGGCTTCGCTGATATCGTCGAGGAACACGATGGCATGTTTATTCCCGTCGAATACAAACATGGCAAAGAAGGAAAGTGGCTCAACGACCACATCCAGCTCTGTGCCCAGGCAATGTGTTTAGAAGAGCGGCTGCCAGCCAGGGCGCCCATTCCTTATGGCTATATCTTTTATTACGGTTCGCGCAAGCGCGTACAGGTACATTTCACGCCCGAGCTGCGTGCAAAAACGCGAGCCACAATCGAACTTGCCTTTCAGGTAGCTGTCCTCGCTACACCGCCACCGCCTCTCGATGGCAAAGCGGCTGCTCGTTGCCGTGATTGTAGCCTGATCTCGCTCTGTCTCCCTGCTGAAGTAAAGTTACTGAAAGAAAAGAAAAGAGGTTCTCTTGCCTACACTCTACCTGACTGAAGACCGCGCCCTGGTGCGGCGCGATAGCGAAGATTGTCTCCTCGTACAGGTTCCCGAAAAACGCGGTGAGGGAGGAGCAGTCACGCCAGCCTACAAAAAACTCATCCCCCTGGTCAAAGTCGAGGACGTCATTGTCATGGGCGAGGTAACATTGACCGCGTCCGCGCTCTATCTTCTGCTAGAGAAAAACATCGAAATCCACTTCATGAACTTCTATGGCCAGTTCAAAGGGCGTCTTACACCTGGCCTTTCAAAAAACTCAGTGTTGCGTATGGCACAGCATCGTGCGCACAACAACCTGTCCAGGCGTAGCGAACTGGCGCGCCAGTTCGTCACCGGCAAACTCTCCAACCAGCGTACCATGCTGCAGCGCCACAATCGTCGTCAAGCTGATCCCCCGTTCAGCCAGGAGATTGACCAGATTGCCTGTATCATTCGTCAACTCGCTACACTTTCTACAACAGCAGAAGTGGCGCCAATCCTTGTCTCCGGCGATACCGGCATCGAAGGGACCCCGTTAGAGACCATTCTCGGCCTGGAAGGTGCTGGCAGTGCCGCCTATTTTCACTGCT
>WNGM01005806.1_pt1 | contig 11596 bp, 8 predicted proteins | sample 5400571 | NCBI WGS metagenome assembly WNGM01 (sample SAMN13153378, study PRJNA577476) | soil metagenome | isolation source: 100 cm soil or saprolite under Garry oak tree replicate 2 | place: USA:California | collected 2016-06-15 | reverse complement strand
GGTTCAGGTTTACCCAGCACTTTGAATACGCCTTCAATGGTGAATGTCGCTAGGTACAACAACCAATATGGAATCTTTAGCGTCCCACCGCGACCATATTTCTTTTTAACCAAATCAGTTAAATAATCGTACGAGTAACTGTTTTCGCAGATCAGGTTTACAGCGTAGTTCCCTTGAATGCGATAGAAGTCCCTGATGACAGCATAAGTCGCGTTAACGGCATCCGTAAGATGGATAAGCGGCAAAGTCCCGACCCTGTTGCGCACCACTGGGAAAACGCCCTTTCGAATGAGATTGATGACCGGAATCAGCGGATCATTGTCGCCACCGTAAATTTGAGGAAACCGCAGAATTACGGCTTTCAATTTGTTCTTGACTGCCAGGTCCTTTAGAAGCTCCTCAGTGGCTAGTTTGGCTTTCCCATGTGGAAGGACTGGATTGCAGGCTGTCGTCTCATCGTAGCGCATGCGATCTACTTGGGCGGCTGGCATTCCCATCGCAGTTAAACTACTGAAATATATGAATAACGGTACTGATGAGAGTTTATTGGCAGCCTCTAAGCTCCGGACAAGATTTGCCGTTGTTGTGTAATTCAGATCGAAGACCTGTGGCGCTAAGTTCTTGTTGGAGGTCAGTGGCCCGCCTCCCACCAAATGAATCACAACGTGCAAGACACCGACTCGGTTCTGTAAGTCGTGTGAAAGCTTTTCGAGGTCGGCAGTGCTAAGCAAGTCGCCTCTTAGAATTACGAGCCGATCATAGGGTATCTTTCCGAGAAGCTCGAGTAATCTTTTTTCATCTCGTGCAATGGCGAAAACGCTAAAATCTTCCTTGAGCAATTTTCTGATCAGATGTACGCCTACGAATCCGGTGGCCCCGGTTACTAATGCGTTTTTGTTCACTGCGCTCTTTAGATGTGCAAGGCTAACATTATTCATCGTATGAGCTCTCCATGCTGCGTTGTTCGGCACTCTCGCTATACCACTCAGCATGAACGCGACGCTACAAAAAAATGCTTCACGCCTCATATTGTGTGCGGACGCGTTTGCCAAGCGGCGATCACTCATGGCATGAGTGAATTCTTCTGTGAAGCGTGACAGAATCTCGGCTAGGGGAAGAACAGACCGCTGGGTACCGGAATTGCGCCGCGGCAGTCCATCCACGCCGCCTTGAGATTTTTACAGGGCGAGAGGCGCGGGTCCCAAAATTACTCGCGAGAGTTTGTCGCAGGCAGTTTGTTTTATCGGCCGATCCGATACCTTTATAATATAACCTCCATTGTAAACATCACAGAGCATATCACGAGTTGGACCACATGTTCTAGTATGAGCTGGCGGCGACCATGGCTGCGAGTGTGATCTGAACGCCGCCGTTGAGGATTGATCACAAGAGGCTCTATTCGCCGCGATGGCTAGCAGCAGGGAGACGAGTTGCAGGATCCACTCAGCTTTCGTTCCATCAACTCTTTATACCAATTAGCGTTGGCCGAAGGTGAAGGTATCGGCACAGCTTATGAGTACTTCGCTAAGCGCCTGGTGCTGCGCCGATGGCTGACCGGACGTGCGCGGCCGCGACGGCTCCTGATCGCCGGTTTGCCCGAGAAGTATGGAAGCAGCCTTGACTTCCTGTTGATCGCCGAGGAATTGGGCGCCACCGAGATCTTTGTGGCAGACGACCGGCCGGCAGCTCTGGAAAAGGGTCGTAAGGGCCTGGCTGCGGCTCAGGCCAAGGGGGAGCTGAGGCGGCTACAACCACAATTTGTGTTGTGGTCAGATCTTGGGCAGGCGCCGGAGTTAACTGCGGGTTTTGACGTATGCCTCGGCTCGGAGGTGCTCCAGCGTCTCAGTCCTGCCGCTGGTCAGCGGTATGTTACTAATCTAGCGAGACTAACGCCGGCGTTTGCCTTGTTCGTGCCCAACGGAGACAATCCCAGCCACACCAACATCAGCGGACTTTCAGGGTTACGCCCGGCCGAGTTGCAGGCGCTGTTGCAGAAGACTGGAACCCGGGTAGATGTCGGCTACATCGATATGCCACCGTTCCCGCCCGGTATCACGCGCTCCGCCGAGCAACGCCAGCAGGCCTCGAGTGGCCGTCTGGAAGGACTGGTGATGTGGGGCCTGGGCTACTATGCTCGCCTGGAAAGGTCGTTCCCCAGAGGGTGGCGACGGCATTATTCCCACATCGTGTATGCCCTCACTACACCCACAACTTCTACACCCACAACTTCTTGATCGAGTATCGGCCCTGGCAGTGCCGTAGCACTCCATGCTGCTGCCTCAACAAGCTTTTGCCCAGGCCCACAGCGCCTTGCGGTTGAAATGGGGGTGCGGACCGGCGTTTGCCCTCGCGAAGCCCGAGCGCGGCCTGATGCAGGTTCGTGATCGAAAATCACGAGGGTTCGAACCATCGCGAACTTAATCGCACCTGGCGTACCGGTCTGCGGCACAAATTAATTTGGTGACTGTACCTGCGGATGAAGCCGAAACCGAAAAGGGGAAGGATAACATTTCATGCATGCTTCGCTCTCAAATTCGCCACTGACAAGGAATACAGGCGCCGATCAAAATCGGCGGAGTACAGCGGCGAAAATCCGACACTTTTGTTTCGGCGAAACGCCGAGTGACACTTGGCTGTCCACAGCCGTGAACTGTTTCATGACAGCGACGTTGCTTGCGCTTATCTGGTTTCCTCTCAGGCGTACTTTTGCAAATGTGGAAATTAACTACAACGAGGGTTGGAACGCATACCGAGCGGCTATGGTGGCAAGTGGAATCCCTCTGTACGGCACCCCTCCACACGGTTTCGGGACAGGTACGGCTTACCCTCCGCTTTCGTTTCACTTAATAGGTTGGTTAGGAACCCCCAGCACCTTTACAGCGATAGGTCGTTGGGTCTCGCTGATTTCACTGATGGCGACCGGTATTTTTGTTTCTCTTATCGTGAGGCGTGCGGGTGGTTCGCGACAGACGGCTGTCTTTTCGTTTTTGCTGTATGTAATTGGCATCGCGCTCCTGAGGCCGGACCGCATCGGGATGAATGATCCTCAGTTGCTGGGAGAGGCTTTGTCGGTCGCAGGACTGTATTTCTATTTCCGCAATCCAGATTCCAATCGTCATTTGTGCGTCTCGGCGCTCCTATTCTGCCTGGCTGGATTTACTAAGCCAAACTTGCTCGCGTTTCCTGCCGCAGTAGCGATTGATCTCCTGCTGAGATCACGCCGAGCATTCGCTACCTGGGCTGGCGCAATGGTGTTATGCGCCGGGTTCCTTACGGCCGTGACTTTATTAATTGATGGACGCTATTTTCCAATTCATTTGATGGGTGGCGGTGGGCGTGCCTATTCATACTCGATGGGTTGGAGCGGCTACCACAAATATGTGGAAAAGTTTCAGACCCTGCTTGTGATCGGAACTGCCTGGTCGATCTGCGCGTTCCGTTCGCGTAGGGTGTTGGCGTCCGCGTTTGTCTTAAGCCACGTCCTCGCATTTCTGTTGGCCGGTGGATCTGGTGTTGATCTGAATATATTCTTCAATGCTTTGGCGGCCACCGTGATTGCTTGCGGCATCGCATTATCTGATATTACTTTTGCGACTGCGGGGCTGCGGCCTGCGGTGTTGAACTCGACCGCAGTGTTGATGTTTGGATTCCTTTTTATCAGCATCATGACTTTCGTTCCGGGACAGCTCCGCCGCGACCGCGAAATGATTCGGGTTCTACCTGCTCATGAAAGCGAATTTAATTCTGCCGTTGATTTTATGAAAACACGCCCGGGGCCGGCCCTGTGCGAAAGTCTTCTCCTGTGCTATGAGGCGGGCAAAGCGTTCGAGTACGAACCTTATTCTGTGAGGGATCTGCTCAGGACGGGCCGGCTACACGAGGACGAAGTCCTTCAGCTGCTCAGGATTAACCATTTTCAGACCATTCAGGTCGCGTTACGTTCGGACGAGGCGAATCTTAAAGAGTGGGTCGATTTGCGGGCGAGCCTCGCCTCCGACCAGAAGGAATCCGATAAGGAGCGAAGATTTACCCCAGCGTTTATGAGAGAACTTTTGGATGACTATCAACTCTCGAAGCGGACGTCGGACATGGCAATTTTTTGTCCGAAATGAAAAGAAAGGCTAAATCCAGACTAAGTTTTCGACCAGTTTTTCTCGTTGATTTTCGAGATTTCCAAGATCAGTACAGCCATATCGACTAACCGCAGCTGCGTTGGCTTTTAATCCTCGATTTTGCAGCATTATACTGAGCTCCCCCTGGAAACTGGATTGCATAAGCGACTTCCGCTGGAGCCTCGTCTAGAGTAGAAAGAAGATGAGCACCGAAGCGCTTCCCGAGTTAAACGTCACCCTGAAGGAAGAGTGCCAATTGTACGTGCAATCTGGCGTGTTCCCCTGTGAATCAGCCTCGGAATATGCGGACAAGCTGAGTCAAGCTTTGAATGATCGCTATCGCTGTCCCGAGAACTTTTTCGATTTCGTCCTCGGTGGGCAGTTATCCACCGACGAGGGCTATTTTCGATTCGGCCCGAATACTACCTGCTACGGCCGTTCTTGTTCAGGAGTGCGCGGACCTCAGGCTGAGTCTTCTCTCTACGATGCATTCCGAGACATCTTATTAGTAGCCGGTGCGAAGCTTAGGCTGCCATTCGATCCAACCGAGATTATCGACAATCTTCGCCTGGAGCACTATGCAAACACGCGGGGCAATGGGAGCGGCTTCGAAAGCGTTCTCAGGAGACTGTATTATCTCTTGCGACCGCTCACCAATCTGCCGGTGCGAAAGCTGGTTCAGAAGTTCCGCGCGCGTAATTGGAGAAAGCTGACCTTTCCCAAGTGGCCCGTGGACACATCGGTTGAGGATATCAGCGACAGACTTTTGTTGTTGTCGATGGAAGCCAAGGGTATGGAGAGGGTTCCATTCATATGGTTCTGGCCTGATGGTGCCAGTGCCTGCGTTATAATGACGCACGACGTGGAAACCGAGGCTGGAAGGGACCATTGCGAAGAGCTGATGGACGTGGATGATTCTTATGGGATCAAAGCATCCTTCCAGATCGTCCCCGAAAAACGTTATGCGGTTTCTCCGAGCTTACTTGAGTCAATGCGCAACCGTGAATTTGAGGTTGGAATCCAGGACTTGAACCACGACGGCCGGTTATTTGAGAGCAAGGAAGAATTCCTGCGTCGAGTGAAAATCATCAACAGCTATGGGCGTAAGTATGGTGCCAAGGGATTCCGGGCTGCGGCACTTTACCGAAAGCCTGAATGGTATGACGCCTTTGAGTTTGCATTCGATATGTCGGTTCCGAATGTCGCACACCTCGATCCCCAACACGGTGGCTGTTGCACGGTCACGCCTTATTTTATTGGAGATGTCCTCGAACTCCCCGTAACCACAATTCAGGACTACACGCTATTCCATCTTCTGAATGAACGTTCTATTGATTTGTGGAAAGCCCAAGTCGAATTGATTCTGAAAAAGAATGGCCTGGCGAGTTTCATCATTCATCCTGACTACGTCATGAAACACGATACAATTTCCGTTTATGAAAGTCTGTTGGGCTACTTGCGAGAGTTGCATGAGAAAACACCGGTCTGGTTTGCCCTTCCAACTGATGTCGATTCATGGTGGAGAGCGCGAAGCAAAATGTCCGTTGTAAAGGACGGGAACTCATGGTGGATTAAGGGTGACGATGCTGGGCGTGCCGTACTGGCCTACGCGAAGAATGTCGATGGCAACTTAGCCTGCGAACTGGCACGAACACCTGGGGCCATATAGCTCGTCTGTTCTCGAAGAGTTGAAACAGGCAATCTCCTTGGACCTCATGATTACTCACAATCGCAAGAGCGCCCATCAAGTCCCCCCTGATTGCGGAATTGACCTGGAATACGATTGGGGACTATTTAATTTTGGAGTACGAAATTCCGAAATATGGCGGTGACCTTGGACTACCGAGTGTGTTCGCGGCGGCCCTAGCCGGAAATGCGCAAGAGCAAGGTTCATCACATCATGAACGCCTGCGAGACGCAGCGCACAAAGCGTTGGTATGAGTAGGAAATATTTCTTGCTTTCATGCGCTTGCGGGACACAACACCAACTTGTGGCTGAGCGAACTTCTCTCATTGCTTAGATCCACAAAGGATCGCCGAATTGGTTGATCTCACCGCCGGGGGGATAGCTGCCTGATGAAGAATTTAAAGGAAAGGGCGATCCGTGGCGGTTTCGCGAAAGTCTGTGCCCAAGCGGCTAATTTTCTTCTTCGCTTGGGTTCCGTGATGGTGCTGGCACGACTCCTGACGCCTAGAGATTTCGGACTCGTGGGTATGGTCACAGCTCTCACTGGAGTCCTCAGTCTATTCCGGGATTTCGGGCTTTCATCGGCTGCGATCCAGCGTGCGACTGTGACCAAGGAACAGATTTCGACATTATTCTGGATCAATATGTCAGTCGGCGCGGTACTGGCGCTTCTAACAGTATTCATGGCTCCAATTGTTGCCGCGTTTTATCACGAGCCCCGCCTTCTTGGCGTGACAGCTGTGTTGGGAGCTGGATTTCTCTTCAACGCCGCAGGTGTGCAACACGGGGCTCTTCTGCAACGTCAAATGCGTTTTACAACCGTGGCGGGGATAGATACTTTATCTCTGGTGCTAAGTGTTGCGGTTGGAATTGGCATGGCAATTCGTGGTTGTGGATATTGGGCCCTCGTGGGAATGACTCTCACCGGACCATCGGTCTCCACTGTGGGTGCGTGGATAGCCACGGCATGGGTTCCTGGCTTACCGCGCACGCGTGCTGGAATCCGTTCTATGATGCGTTTTGGCGGTACGATCACCCTGAACGGCCTTGTCGTTTACGTTGCTTATAACATGGAGAAGGTTCTTTTAGGCCGCTACTGGGGAGCAGATGTGGTCGGGATCTATGGCAGAGCCTACCAGCTAACTAGCATACCGACAGATAATCTTAATTCATCAATTGGCGGAGTGGCGTTTTCGGCGCTATCACGGGTGCAGGACGATCCACAGCGTCTCAAAAGCTACTTCCTGAAGGGCTACTCTCTGGTCTTGGCACTGACCCTGCCTATCACTATTGTCTGCACCCTCTTTGCAAATGATGCGATCTTCGTTCTCCTCGGACCAAAGTGGAGAGACGCAATTCCCATTTTTCGCTTGCTGGCCCCGACCATCTTGATCTTTGCAATGATTAATCCTTTCTCATGGCTGCTCTTCTCCATCGGACTCGTCGGACGGAGCTTGAAAATCGCGCTGGTCATTGCCCCTCTCGTGATTGCGGGGATCGTTATGGGATTGCCTTATGGGCCTCGGGGTGTTGCGTTTGCTTACTCAGCGGTGATGACGCTGTGGGTTGTTCCACATATTGCATGGTGTGTTCACGGCACGATGGTCTCCGTCCGTGACGTTGTGCAGACCCTGAGCCGGCCGTTGCTTTCAGGCATCGTGGCTGGAGTGCTCTCCTTAGTACTGCAGCTCTTTGGTGGTCAACTGTTGTCTCCTCTGCCCAGGCTCGTATTAGGAGTTACTCTTTTTGGCTTCGTCTATCTAGGAATGCTCTTGTACGTGATGGGACAGAAGGCGTTCTACGTGGACCTCGTTCGAGGGCTGCGGAGGCGCTCGTCAGTCGAGGAAAGCGCCTTGGCTTCGGCTTAGCGAACGAATATGGGATCTAGATCATCGCAGCCGCTGGTAAGCATTGTCACTCCCGTGTACAACGGCGCGGAGCATCTCGCGGAGTGCGTCGAGAGCATCTTGGCGCAGACTTATCAAAACTGGGACTACACGATCATTAATAACTGCAGCAAAGATGCGTCTGCAGAAATAGCACGCCGTTATGCTGCGAAAGACTCGCGTATCCAGATTCACGAGAATGAGAAGTTCTTGCGGGTGATCCCTAACCATAACGTCGCGTTACGTCAAATTTCCGCCGCCAGCAAGTACTGCAAGATTGTATTTGCGGATGATTGGATCTTCCCGGATTGCCTGGAACGGATGGTTGCCGTTGCCGAGGAGCATCCCTCCGTGGGTATCGTAGGTGCCTACGGCCTTCGGGGACGGCAAGTTATGTGGACGGGGCTACCATACCCCAGCGGCGTGATTTCGGGCCGGGAGATCTGCCGCAAGCTCTATCTTGAGAATCTTTACGTGTTCGGCACACCAAACTCTCTACTTTTCCGGTCTGACCTCGTCCGGAGTCACGATCCCTTCTATAACGAGTCGAATCTGCACGCTGACTCAGAGACCTGTTGCGCCCTCCTGAAGAGCTGCGACTTTGGTTTCGTCCATCAGGTCCTTACCTTTACGAGAGAGCGGCCGGGGTCGCTCACCGAGTTTACGAATGACATGAATACCCTCATAGTGGGCAGGCTGCACGATCTGGTGACGCACGGTCCCGATCATCTGACTCGGGAAGAGTTCAAAATCTGCCTGGATCGGAAACTGTCCGAATATTACGAATTCCTTTCCCGAAGTCTGGTACGGGGGCGTGACAAGAAGTTCTGGGACTATCACAAGAGAAAACTGAATGACGCAGGCGTCGGTTTCAACCGCGCTCGTTTGGCTCGAGCAACCCTGGCAATGTTGTGCAGTGCTATCCTGAACCCCAAAGACACCGTCGAAAGGCTGCTGAAGAGTGAAGATGTCCACAGCGACCCCACGTTCGTCCGTGGATTTCCAAGAAAAGGCCGCGACGCGATAGATGCAAAGACGTAATTCAAACGCGAATAAGGGATTAAAACTGGAGGCCGGAGGCCAGGATTGCAGTGACTTCTGGGAATTGTGATGACAGAAAAAGAAATGGTAGCGAGGACAATGATCACTGTTATTTTGTGTACCTATAACCGTTGCGGGAGCTTGGCAAAGACGCTGAACAGCCTTGCCGCTCTCACTCTTCCCGAGTCGGTCGAGTGGGAGGTCTTGGTGGTGGACAACAACTCTAGCGATGAGACTCGCGAGGTGGTGGAGAAGAATTTTTGCAGCCGATACTCCGGCCACTTCCGTTACGTGTTTGAACGACAACCAGGCAAATCGCATGCCCTCAACACTGGGATTCGGGAGGCTCGGGGCGACATCCTGGCTTTCACGGATGACGACGTGACGGTCGAGCCGACATGGCTGCAGAATCTGACAGTGGCCTTGCACAACAGTGAATGGGCTGGCGCAGGAGGGCGCGTAGTTGCGGAATGGGCCTGCTCGCCGCCTCGCTGGCTGTCGCTCGAGGGTCCTTACGCGTTGGGGGACACCCTCGCCTTGTTCGATCGGGGTCACGAGGCCCGTGAAATCTCCGAGAATCCATTTGGCGCCAACATGGCCTTTCGAAGGGTCATGTTTGAAAAGTACGGTGGCTTTCGAACCGATTTGGGTCCCCGCGCTGAGAGCCAAGATCCGCAAAAAAGCGAGGACGCCGAATTCGGTCGCCGGTTATTGCTCGCGGGAGAGCGGTTGCGTTACGCCGGCTCCAAAAAAAGTACTTCCTGGAGTGGTGGTTCGACAAGGGCCGCTCTGATATTCGGAAATCTGGGATTCGGCCCGATAGCAACTGCTACTGGGGGATTCCACTTAACCTATTTCGTCAAATGATAGTCTCGACGCTGCGTTGGATGGTGGCGATGCAGCCGCAGCGAAGGTTTTACCAAAAGGTCCAAGTCTGGGAACTGGCGGGGGAGTTTGCAGAGAGATACCGCCACTCGCTCGACGTAAAGAAACCAAGAAGACCGTGGAAGGCCCGAGGGAATGCGACCCTTTGATTCTCAGCGCCGGACGGTGGGTCGAGGTCCACGGTATACTTTTTCATTTGAGACAGAGTTCACGAACAATGCCAAACGATCACCGACCCGCAACAGCGCTGCTCTCGAGCATGGCACGCCTGGTCGCACCCCTCATTGTTCCGTGTGTGCTCATAGTTTTCGCGGCACCTTTCCTTGTACTGCTGTTCTATTCTTTGCCTGCCACCGACGACTTCTGTAAAGCCACGCTCTCTTTTAATACCGTCCCGCAACACGATGTCCTATCCATTACCTGGATGTACTACACGCAATGGTCTCCGCGCTGGCTCACGACATTTCTTCAGAGCCTTTTGATGAGTCACGTTGATTTGACCACATCATATGGTTGGCTGCTCTTAATCGTCATCATCACAAACCTTGCGGCACTATGGTATTTCTTTCGGACGGTCTTCCGCCTGTCTCGCACAACATCGTTTCTTGTTGCCGCTGTCTTTTATGCCGCGTATGTAGCGAGCCTCACCGACCTGCAACTTCAACTCTACTGGCTCACGGGCGCGACGGAGTACAACTTGTCCTTCAGCACTCTGCTGGTTCTTGTGAGCCTCTTGTACCAGGCTCGCCGCGCTGTTTGGCATTACGTCTTGGTCGTGCTGCTGTCGATTGCTGTCCCGGCACAACACGAGATCGCCGGCGCTTTTCTCTGCGTCATCTTGTTCGCGGGAGCAGTCGTGATGCGCGTTAAGAGACTCCCCGCCGGCCAGTGGTACTTGAGTCTTGGTATGGCAGCCCTCAGCCAAGCGATCGTGATGCTGTCTCCCGGTAATACCATCCGGGCGGCTCAAGAACACAAACATTTGTGGGATATTGCTCATCTCCCCAGGTGGGTTGCGCATTCTTTTTATCACGGTCTCAGCTGGTTGTCGTATCCCGCGATCTTGGTGGCTGGCTGCTCCATATTCCTGTTATGTCAACGCGATCAGGACACGCCCGCAGCAGACCAACCGCCGGCGAGGTGGCTCGGTATAGCCGGTCTTTGTGCAATGTTTGTTCTCTTGTGTGAGGTCTCGTTTGTCGAGATGGCCTCGGGTATTTGGATACCTGCTCGGGTCATTGCCTGGTTTCAATTTGTGTTTTGGCTGCTGCTTGTCTGCGTCATCTTGACGGCCATACCGGAGATCCATCGAGTGCGGTTCTCGCCAGGCACAAGGATAGGTGTGTTTACCTTGCTGGCCGTGACCCTTCTCGGATCTTCGAATTTCCGTGCGGCTGTAGAAGACTTGCACGGTCCGGCGCAGTCCTGGTGGCGAATGAATTCCGCCCGGTTAAAACAACACGGCGGTGCGTTGGAATTCGAGGCCCCGGTTCGGTATCCCAGCCTGGCCATGCATCAAAACCTTTCCACTGATCCGGGATGTTTTGTTAACAAATGTATGGCAAATTATCTTCGAGCCAAAACCGTGGTCGTGAAAGATTCCACTGAAGAATGCCCGCACTAAAGACGCGTATGGCAAGAGCAGCTGACATGGCATCGGCTGGAGTTAATCTGGCCGCCTCGATTGGGTTCGAATACGCCGATCCGCCGGGGAAGTGGATCAGCTAGGGCAAGGCGAAGCGAACGCACAAAGCACTACCGCGAGACGCATTTTCTGGCTTCCGATTGCAAATTCCACCCGCTTTGGTGCGACTAGCATGCCAAGCAACAATAGAAGCTGGCGAAAAGCACGAAACGTACTTGGACATAATTGGCAATCGACTTACGGAGAGTAGCCATCCCATGGGGGAAAACAATTCGAATCCACATAGGATTCTGAATCTGAAGGCCGGAGAATGGGTGGAGGTCCGCAGCCGGGAGGAAAT
>WNGM01006381.1_pt1 | contig 11597 bp, 12 predicted proteins | sample 5400571 | NCBI WGS metagenome assembly WNGM01 (sample SAMN13153378, study PRJNA577476) | soil metagenome | isolation source: 100 cm soil or saprolite under Garry oak tree replicate 2 | place: USA:California | collected 2016-06-15 | reverse complement strand
TGCGACGGCGACCCCGTGCCACCGGCGCAGATGCTAGTGGGGCCAGGGGTTCGTCGCGGCTCCTTCGAACGGGACTTTCCGCCGCACCCGCCAGACCTCAGTGAGACTTTCTGCCGCAGCGCCAGGGCGTCGTCAAGGTGGCTTGCGCACCGTTGCGAGTACCGAGCGCCCTGACGCGGCGGCGATCCGCAGGGCTGTCGGCTGGTCAGCGGCAACGATCAGCCCGGTGCTCTCGCCGTCGGCACCCGGATCGGGAGGCCGGCCCGCCACGGCAAGTACCCGTACCCCCTCGGCGAGCACGTGTGCGGACGGCGATGGTGTGGCGTCGCCGTCGGGCTGGTCGTTGACGAGCAAGTCGATCCGGTCGCCTACCCGCACGAGGTCAGGCATGGCCGAGCCCGCCAGTTCGACGGGAACCGCGCGCAGCTGCGGTGGTAGCCCAGCCGTCAGGTCGGCCCCCGCCAGCCGGGTGCCGGTGAGCGCCTCGTCAGCGCGGATCGGCCCGGCCAGGCGGCGCCCGATGACCTGCGCGGGTCGCGACATCGCGCCGGGTGGGCGGAGATTGACCGGCCAAGCAAGGACGCGCAGGTCCGCGTCGGTCAGTTGTGCGCCTGCCGGGAGGTCACGCGCCGCGACGACGACCGATCCGGCGGCTGCCGGCGGTGGCTCGTGCCGGGCGCCTATCGCGGTTACCGCGGCGAGCAGGACGCAGCCCAGAGCCAGCAATCGGCGCGGCCACCCGCTCAGGCGCGCCGCAATCTCGGAGATCGACACGTCCGCAAGTCAAGCGCGCGATGCCGGCGCAGGCGGTGCTCGTAAGAGATCTGTGGATAACCAAATTGCCTGTGGATAACTCGTCAGGCAGAAGCGGCGGCCTTGGCGGCTGAACCGGAGCCGTTCGTCGACGGCGTGGACTTCGTCGAGTCGGTCTTGGTGGTCGATGGGGCAGTTGCCGAGTCCGACTTGGCTTCCGACTTCGCTTTGGGGGCCGACGCGGCGCTGGCGGCTGCGCGGCTGTCGGTGCGGTAGAAGCCGGCGCCCTTGAAGACGACGCCGACCGACCCGTAGACCTTGCGAACGGGCTGCCCGCACACGGGGCATTCATCGGCGGCGGCGTCCGTGAACGACTGCACGAGCTCGAACCGGTTGCCGCATTCCGGGTTCGTGCAGGCGTACTGATAGGTGGGCATTGGCGCGCGAACCTCCGACGGACTAGCACTCGACTACACCGACTGCTAACCATGGTGCTGGATGATGGCATTCCCCGTCCACTCCGACTCACCCGAGCGGGTGCCATCCGGACGGCGTGATCACCGCCGTAACAGCCGTATCCCAGGGGTCTGCGGGCAGTTCGTCGGCGAATTCGCCGTCATAGAGCAACGCGACAATCGGGACACCGGCCCGGACCCGGCGCAGCGCCCGGTCATACGATCCGCCGCCACGCCCGAGCCGTACGCCGTGCCGGTCGACGGCAAGCGCGGGAACCAGCACGACATCGGCGAGCGCCAGCGCGTCCACGCCGAGCGGGCCACCGTCCGGCCACGGCGTCCAGTCCAGATCCCGGTCGTCGCGCAAGAGCGGGACGATGACGTTCGAGCCCCCGGCCGCGAGCGCATCGAGCAGTTCGACAGAACCCGGCTCCGTGCGCAGCGGCCGGTAGGCGGCGGCGCATCGCGCCGACGCGAACCGCGACAGCACATGTGCGCGCACGTCGCCTCGCGCGTGGTCGATTTGTGATGCCGATAGCGCGGAGCGTGCCGCGATGCGCTGCGCCCGAAGCTCACGCTTAACGGCGCCGCCTGCATCGTCGCGCACCACCCCGTTAGTCTCCCGGAATGCCTCGCGATCGCGTAACCAAGGCGCTGATCCCCGCGGCCGGTCGTGGCACACGGTTCCTGCCGTTCACCAAGTCGGTGCCCAAGGAACTGCTGCCGATCGTGAGCACGCCGGCTCTCGAGCTGGTCGTCGCCGAGGCGTCCCGGAACCGGCTCACCGACGTCATCCTCGTGCTCGGAGAGGGCAAGCAGGCCATAGCCGACTATTTCGCGCCGCATCCGTCCCTGGAGGCTGTGCTCGCGGCCAACGGCGACACCAGGTCGCTGGCGACGATCAAGCGCGCGGCGAACCTCGCCACGATCCACCAGGTCGAGCAGCTCGAACCGCGCGGGCTCGGCGACGCCGTCGCACACGGTGAACGGTTCGCTGACGGAGACCCGCTTGCCGTACTGCTGCCCGACGACCTGATCGACGAGCGGGACGAGCTGCTCGGTCCGATGCTCGACGTCTACGAGGAGCACGGCGGCATTGTGCTCGCCCTGCTGGACGTCCCGCGGCCGGAGATCTACAAATACGGCGTCGTCACCCCGATCGGCGAGCCGGCCGGCGACGTCGTCGCGATCCGGGACCTGGTCGAGAAGCCCACCCCGGAGCAGGCGCCGAGCACCCTGGGCCCGGGCGCGAAGGGCGAGATCCAGCTGACGGACGCGATGCGGCGCCTGGCCCACACAGGCGTTCCGGTACACGGCGTGGTGTTCCACGGGCGCCGGTACGACACCGGTGATCGACTCGACTACGTCCGGGCGGTCGTACAACTGGCGGCGCGACACCCCGACATCGGCGCGCAGTTCACCATGTGGTTGCGCGAGTATGTGCGGGAGAGCTTGCGGGACTAGGCACCGGGAGTACTGAGTAGTGGCAGAAGACGACGGCCGGCTACGGTCCGTCGACGAGCACCTGGCCAGCGTGCTCGCCGGCATCGGGTCGATGTCCCCGATCGAGATGGCGCTGCTGGACGCCCAGGGGCTGCTGCTCGCCGAGAACGTCGTCACCGAGGTGCCGCTGCCGGGATTCGACAACTCCGCGATGGACGGCTACGCCGTGCGCGCCGTCGACACCCGAGCGGCCAGTCCTGACAACCCGGTCCAGCTGCCGGTGACCGGCGATGTCGTCGCGGGGACGAAGAGCCGCTCCGGTATGGGCCCTGGGTTGTCGGTGCGCATCATGACCGGCGCGCCGATCCCGGCAGGCGCGGACGCCGTCATCCCGCTCGAGCGCACGGACCGCGGCGTCGCCAAGGTGACGATCAGCGAGCCGGTGCTTAGTGGTGAATGCATCCGCCGGGCAGGCGAGGATCTCGCGGCGGGAGCACCCGCGCTGAGCGCCGGCGCGGCGATCGGCCCGCAGCAGATCGCGCTGCTCGCCGCCGTCGGGCGCGACCGCGTGCTCGTGCGGCCGCGTCCCAGGGTGATCGTGCTGTCGACGGGCAGCGAGCTGATCGAGGTGGGCCAGCAGCCCGGATTCGGCGAGGTTCCCGACGCGAACTCCTACTTGATCGCCGCTGCCGCCCGCGACGCCGGCGCCGACGCGTACCGGCTGGGCATCGTCCCCGACGACCACAGCAAGCTGCTCGACGTCCTGGAGAGCCAGTTGCTGCGCGCCGACGTCCTGATCACCACGGGCGGCGTCAGCATGGGCGCATTCGACGTCGTGAAGCAGGCGCTCACCGAACTGGGGACGGTCGACTTCGTCCGGGTCGCCATGCAACCGGGCAGGCCCCAGGGCTTCGGGTTTCTCGGCGACCACGTCCCGATCTTCTGCCTGCCGGGCAACCCGGTCAGCGCGCTGGTGTCGTTCGAGATCTTCGCGCGGCCGGCGATCCGCAAGCTGCTCGGCAAGCGGCAGTTGCAGCGCGCGACCGTCCAGGCGATGGCGATCGAGCGGGTCGAGAGCCCGGTCGGCATCCGGCAGTATCGTCGCGGCGTGCTGCATCGCGAGGCGAACGGCGCCTACAGCGTCTCGTTCGTCGGAGGCCCCGGCTCGCATCTGATCGCGTCCATGGCGTCGGCGAACTGCCTGGTCGTCATCGACGAGGATGTCAGCGAGGTCGTGGCGGGCTCGCGGGTCACGGTCATCCCGCTGCTGCTGTCGCAGCGCTGAGCGGTCCGCCATGTCGGCCCATCCCGGCTGGCCCGCGGAGCTTGCCGCGGGCCCGGTTCGGCTGCGCCCGCCGCGGATGCGCGACGGCCGCGCCTGGAGCGAGGTACGGCTGCGCAATGAGCGGTGGCTCGCGCCGTGGGAGCCGACCTCGGCGCTGCGCTGGGTCGACCGCAACGGGATGTCGGCGTGGCCGGCGCTTCTGTCGGCGCTGCGCAAAGCCGCCCGGGCCGGCGCGATGCTGCCGTTCGTCATCACCTACGGCGGGCGGCTGGTGGGGCAGATGAACGTGTCGAACGTCGTGCACGGCGCGCTGCGTTCCTGCACGGTCGGCTACTGGGTCGACGCGGACGTGGCCGGCCGGGGGATCACGCCGACCTCGCTGGCCCTGGTGATCGACCACTGCTTCACGGGCGTCGCGCTCCACCGGGTCGAGGTCGACATCCGTCCGGAGAACGCGGCGAGCGTGCGCGTCGTCGAGAAGCTGGGCCTGCGCCGCGAGGGCTACTACGAGCGCTTCCTCGACATCGACGGGGCATGGCGCGATCACGTCGCCTACGCCGTCACCGTCGAAGAACTCGGTGGGCGCACCATGCAGTCGCGGCTGCGCTCGCTGCCGCCCATGCCCCGGTAGGTGCCCTCGCTGACCTCGGCCCCGATTTTGCTGCCGCTCGACACGCCGTGCTGCATGCCCGGCCGGGCCCGTCACCCTCTATACCGTGGGTGAGATTGTTACAGGTGTGACTGGAGGTGCGATGACGTCACCTATGTGGACGGTGGTCGTCCTCGCTGTCCTCTGGCTAATTGTGGTGGTTCCGATGATCGTCCGCCGCAACGACGACCGCGTGCGTGACCGGTCGGTCGAGCGGTTCGGGACGGCCATGCGGGCGCTGACCCGGCGCCATCAGGCGATGTCGCGGCCGGTTCGATCACGCCCGGCCGACCCCGACGCCGCCAGCGTCGTCGCTCCCCGGGTGGCCGGCCCGCGGGCGGAACTGTTCGTCACCGGAACCCGCCGTGTCGATCTCGCACCTGCTGTGCGGCGACCCGTTCCCGCCGCCGAGGAGGCGCTGATGCACCCCGTCGACCGCTCGGAGATGTCCGCCGCGCGAGCACGCATGATGGCCCGCCGCCGCCGGTCGCTGACGATCCTGGGCGTCGGCTCCGTGGCCGGCCTCGTCCTCGCATTGTCGATCGGTGGCGCGATGTGGGTGCCGGCGCTGCTGTTCGGCACCGGCCTCGGCGGATACGTCTACTTCCTGCGTGGCCAGGCGGTTCGCGATCGCGAGCGTCGCCACGCACGTCAGCTGCGCGCTGCCACGCGCGGCTTGCACGACTACGACGCGACCGACATGACGGGCGACATGATCGCCTCGCCCGACTCGGCAGTGCACATCGACGACGACGATCTCGAACTGCACGAGCACGACACCGTCGACCTCACCGGCCTCTACGCCGAAGAGTCCGCACCCGAACGCAGCGCCCAGCGACGGGCCAGCTGACGGGCCTGGCCGGTGCCGGCTACCTGCTAGCCTTGTCACTCGGTTCCGGACGTCCGGGGCCGATGATTGTTTGGGGCTGTGGCGCAGTCCGGTAGCGCACCTCGTTCGCATCGAGGGGGTCAGGGGTTCAAATCCCCTCAGCTCCACCCAACAAAACCAGGCCTCGCATTCGGCGAGGGGACTATTAGCCGGGGAGTGACCGCGGCAGCCCGAACCACGGGAGCGCGCTGTTTTCGAAGCGGGTGATGGCGCAGATCCGTTCGCCGGCGAAGGTGAGGACGAGCAGGCCGGTCCCGTGGCGGTTGCCGATGGGGGCGCGAAGGTAGGCCCCGAACGCCGGCTGACCATTTGCTCGCGTCGGCACGAGGTCGAATGTCCGGGCCCGGAGGAGGCTGGCGCAGAAGCGGGCCACGACGTCGCGGCCTCGGTATTCGAAGGGAATCGGTGGCATCGAGACGTAGACATCGTCGGTGAGCAAGGCGACCAGCGCGTCGACATCCGCGGACTCGTACGCGCTGACGAACTTTGCGACGAGCGCCTGCTCGGCGGGCGAGTCGGGAGAGGGAGGCGGTTCGCGCTCACCGGTCTGCGCCAGGCGGCGCTGCAGGCTGGCGCGGGCCCGTTTGAGGGCGCTGTTGACCGATTCGACGGTCGAGTCGAGCATGTCGGCCACCTCGTTGGCGTGGTATCCGAGTACCTCGCGCAGGATGAGCACGGCGCGTTGGCGAGCGGGCAGGACCTGTAGTGCGGTCACGAACGCCAGGGACATGGCTTCGCGCTGTTCGTAGCGGGCCTCTGGGCCGAGCGGCATATCGGTCGCACCCTCGAGGAGGGCGTCGGGATACGGCTCGAGCCACACGACTTCGCCGAGCCGAGTCGGCTCGGGCGGTTCAACCCCGGCGATGTTCCACTCCGTGGCCGGGCGTCGGCTTGCCGAACGAAGCGCGTTGAGGCACCGGTTGGTGGCGATCCGGTAGAGCCAGGTGCGGATCGAGGCGCGTCCCTCGAACCCTCCGAGGCCTTGCCAGGCCGTCAGCAGCGTGTCCTGCACGACGTCCTCGGCGTCCTGGAAAGATCCGAGCATCCGGTAGCAATGCACCTGCAGCTCTCGACGGTGCGGCTCGGCGAGCGCTCGGAACGCGTCGCCGTCCCCGGCCCGCGCCCTGGTGATCAGGTCGGCTGTCACCACCCCCACCTCGCGTCACCTCTCCCGCGCATCTCGTCGCACGTCCGTCCTGTTATAGACACCTGCCGAGGCGCGAACTGGGCGGTCAACCGGCGCCCAGTTCGCCGACGTCGCGGTGTCTGCATCACTGACGGCTCGGACATCTGAGCGTCGACCCTCATTAAAGCTGAGAACGACTTCGGAGCTGCTGATGGAGACTTCTGCACCGGACGCGCGCCAGACGGCCGCGCCCGCTCTTGATCCCCGCCGCTGGCGGGCGCTCGCCCTGCTCTGCGGCGCATTCTTCATGGTGGTCCTCGACGCCACGATCGTGCTCGTGGCGCTGCCCTCGATCCAGGCGGACATCGGCTTCTCCGAGCAAGGCCTGCAATGGGTGCTGAGCGCCTACGCGCTCACCTTCGGCGGACTGCTCTTGCTAGGAGGACGGGCGGCCGACCTGCTCGGGCGCCGTCGCCTGTTCATGATCGGTGTCGTGTTGTTCACGGCCGCGTCGCTCATGTGCGGGCTCGCCTGGTCGCCGGCGGCACTGCTCGCGGCCCGCGTGGTCCAGGGCGTCGGCGCCGCGATCATGACCCCGACGGCCCTCTCGATCATCTCCACGACGTTTCCCGAGGGCGCCGAGCGGAACAAGGCGCTCGGGATCTGGGGCGGGATGGGCGGCATCGGCGCCACCGCGGCCTGGCTGATCGGCGGCCCGCTCGTCGACGGTCTGGGCTGGCAGTGGATCTTCTTTATCAACATCCCCTTCGGCCTGGCGGCGCTCGCGCTGTCGCCAGCACTCCTGAGCGAGAGCCGGGCCGCGCTGACCCGGCGGAGCTACGACCCGGCCGGGGCACTCACCATCACCGGTGCGCTGGTCCTGCTCGTCTACGCGGTCGTCAAGGCGCCGGACGTCGGCTGGGGCGACGTGCGGACGATCCTCCCGTTCGCTGGCTCGGCCGTGGTCCTCGCTGCCTTCACGCTGATCGAGTCGCGCCACCCCGCGCCGCTCGTGCCGCTCCGCTTCCTCCGCTCGCGCACGCTCGTAGGCGCGAACGCGGTGATGCTCTTCGTCGGCACGCTCGCGGTGAGCATGCCGTTCGTCCTCACGCTCTACGCGCAGCAGGTGCTCGACTACTCGGCCGTCAAGTTCGGGGTCGGCTCGGTCGTGCTCGCGGTTGGGGCGACGGTCGGCGCGATCGTCGGTCAGGCCGCGGTCCTCAAGGTCGGCGCCGGGCCGGCCGCCGCGACAGGCATAGCGCTCATGGGCGCGGGGTCGCTCCTGCTCACGCAGGTCTCCGTAGGCGGCGGCTACTTCGGAGACATCTTCTTCGGGCTGCTCGTCTTCGGTCCCGGGGTCGGCCTCGCCTTCGTGGCCGCCACGGTCGCGACGCTCGCGGGCGTCGCCGAGCACGAGTCCGGGCTCGCCTCGGGCCTGAGCAACACCGCCTTCCAGGTCGGCACAGCGCTCGGCGTCGCGATCACCACGACGGTCGCCGTCTCCCGCTCCGGGGACTACCTGGCGGCAAACGGTGGCGCGAACCCGCTCGTCGTGCTGAACGAGGGATTCCAGTCCGCGTTCGCGGCCTGCGTCGTGCTCGGCGGGATCGGCGCGGCGCTGGCACTCCTGCTCCTCGGCCGGCCGCGCAAAGCAGCGGACGAGCTGCCGGAGCCGATCCCGGCGACGGACGCCGCGTACTGACGAGCGAATCGACGGTGGCCTCGCCTGATTGTGCGTGGTGACCCGCCCCGATCTACCTGCAACGATAAACACACTGATGGAGGACGAAATGCTGCTCGAAAACAAGACCGCCGTGATCTACGCAGCCGGGGGCGCAATTGGTGGCGCCGTCGCCCAGGCTTTCGCACGCGAGGGGGCAAGGCTGTTCCTGACGGGACGCAACGTGGCGAAGGTGGATGCCGTCGCCAAGGAAATCGTTGCTGCAGGGGGCGTCGCTGAGACGGCACAAGTTGACGCGCTTGACGAGAAAGCTGTGGAGGAGCACCTCGACACCGTGGTCGAGAGAGCGGGTCGTGTTGACATCTCGTTCAACGCCATCGGCCCGGGCCCCACGACCGACCGCATGCCCCTGACGGAGTTGACCGGCGCCGCCTTCGCCCGCCCCATCGTCTTCTACACCAGCTCCAACTTCATCACGGCGACCGCCGCGGCCCGGCACATGAGCGGTCAGGGCTCGGGTGTGATCGTGACGCTGACAGCCCTTCCCGGCCGGATGCCGGGCAACCTGTTCGGCGGGCAGGCACCGGCATGGGCCGCTGTCGAGGCGTTCTCGCGTTCCCTGGCTTTCGAGGTGGGACCAGCCGGTATCCGGGTGGTCTGCCTGCGTTCCCATGCGATCCCGGAGACCCCGCTCATCGAGGCGAACTTCGCCACGGCGGCCCCGGCGGCCGGTATCACGCCCGCCGAGCTGCGGGCATTCCTCGAACAGGGCACGCTGCTCAAGCGGCTCCCAACGCTCGCCGAACTCGCCGACACCGCCGCCTTCGTCGCCTCCGACCGCGCCGGTGCCATGACCGCAACCGTCGTCAACCTCAGCGCCGGCAGCTTCGCCGACTAGTAGTGCGGTTCGCGTGTGCTCGCACCATCGCCTGCGGGAGGATGGCCGGTAGCCCAATCGAAGGGAGTCCGGCGATGGCCAGCAGTCTCGTATCAGGACGGTCCCGGCTCGTCGAGGACGACTGCCGGCTGGCCGACCTGGTCGACATCGTCGCCGCGCAGACGGACCTGGCGGACTACTCGCACGCGAGCGCGGTCGAGCAGAACGTCCTCATCTACGACAGCGAGCGGTTGCGCGGCGCTATCAAAAGCGAGCCGAGTCGCGCCGCCGTCGAGGCGGAACTCGTCCGCGCGCTGCACGACGGTCCGGGCATCGTGGTGTTCGCCGGCGCGTTCCCGGAGGTCTCCGTCGTCGACCGGGCCACCGACGCGTTCGAGGCGATCATCGCCGAGCAGCGGTCGTCGGGCACCGCCGCCGGTGATCACTTCGCGGCGTCCGGGCAGAACGATCGCGTGTGGAATGCCTTGGAGAAACTGGCATTGCGCGCGCCCGACGTGTTCGCGGACTACTACGCGAACGACGTTTTGGCGACCGTGTGCCACGCGTGGCTCGGACCGGCATATCAGGTCACGTCGCAGGTCAACGTGGTCAACCCCGGCGGCGCCGCGCAGACCGTACACCGCGACTATCACCTGGGATTCCAATCGAATGCGCAGGCACAACAGTTCCCGACGCACGTGCACCGCCTCTCGCCCGTGCTCACTCTGCAGGGCGCCGTCGCGCACACGGACATGCCGGTCGAGACCGGGCCGACGATGTACCTGCCGCACTCGCAGAAGTACCTGCCCGGCTACCTTGCCTGGCGGCGGCCCGAGTTCCACGAACACTTCGAGGCGAATCACGTCCAGCTGCCGCTGCGTGTCGGGGACGCCGCATTCTTCAACCCTGCGCTGTTCCACGCGGCCGGCACCAACCGCACGCGTGACGTCAGGCGCATGGCCAATCTGCTGCAGATCTCCTCGGCGTTCGGGCGCGCTATGGAAACCGTCGACCGGAGCAGCATGTGCCTGTCGGTCCTTGCGGCACTGCGCGCGATGCCCGACCCGTCGATGGTCGCCAACGTAATTGCGGCGTGCGCAGAGGGCTACTCGTTTCCGACGAACCTCGACCTGGACCAGCCGATCGGCGGCCTCGCGCCGAAGACGCAGGCAGAACTTCTGGCCGACGCAGTAAGGGAAAACTGGCCGCAGCAGCGACTGGAGACCGAACTCGACGGGTGGGCGCGGCGCAGGCGGAGCCACTCATGAAACTGCTGCAGGACAAGGTCGTGCTGGTCAGCGGCGGCACCCGCGGAGTCGGTGCCGGCGTCGCCCGCGCCGCCGTCCGCGAAGGCGCGACGGTGGCGGTCACGGGACGAAACCCCGAGGCGGGCAAGGCGTTGGTGAACGAGCTCGGCAATGCGATGTTCGTGCAGACCGACGTCGCCGACGTCGATCAGGTACGGGCTTGCTGCGCCGAGGTCATCGCCGCGTACGGACGGATCGACTGCCTCGTCAACAGTGCGGGTCTGACCACCCGCGGCACACTGCTCGACACCACGCCCGAGCTGTTCGACGCGCACATCGCGGTGAACCTCCGCGCGCCGTTCTTCCTCATGCAGGCGGTTGCCGCCGACATGCTGGCCCGCGAACGTCCGGGCACGATCGTCAACGTGATTTCGTCCTCGGAGCTGGGCGGTCAGCCGTTCCTGGCGCCCTATGTTGCCGCCAAGGCCGGCCTGGCGGGGCTGACGCGCAACGCGGCGCATGCGCTGCGGTGGAACCGGATCCGGATCAACGGGCTGGACATCGGCTGGACTGACACCGAGGGCGAGGACGCGACGCAGCGAGCCTTCCACGGCGCCGCCGACGATTGGCTCGAGCGGGCAAGCGCATCCGTGCCGATGGGCAAGCTGGGCCAGGTCGACGAGATCGCCGACTTCGTCGTGTTCCTGCTGTCCGACCGGAGTGGCGTCGTCACCGGATCGGTCATCGACTGGGATCAGATCGTCTTCGGCGGCCTGGACTGAAAGGCGATCACGCATGCGAATCGGGCTCATCGGCCTCGGCCGGATTGGCTCGTTCCACCTCGACACGCTGGCGGCGCTGCCGAGCGTCGAGACGCTCGTCGTCTACGACCCGGTGTCGGCGTTGGCAAAGCAGGCCGAGCAGCACAACGGCGTCCGGGCCGTCGACAGCACTGCAGCGCTTCTGTCGTCAGGGCTGGACGGCGTCGTCATCGCGGCCGCGACCGACGCGCATCCCGAACTCATCGGCCTAGCGGTCGCGGCACAGCTGCCGGTCTTCTGCGAGAAGCCGGTCGCCGCGACGGCCGCGGAGTCCGTGCAGGTGCAGCGCCTCGTCGACGGCAGCACGGTGCCGGTCCAGATCGGCTATCCACGTCGCTTCGACAAGGGATTCGTCGCCGCTCGTGCAGCCG
>WNGM01012297.1_pt1 | contig 11602 bp, 10 predicted proteins | sample 5400571 | NCBI WGS metagenome assembly WNGM01 (sample SAMN13153378, study PRJNA577476) | soil metagenome | isolation source: 100 cm soil or saprolite under Garry oak tree replicate 2 | place: USA:California | collected 2016-06-15 | reverse complement strand
GAACTGGGCGCGGAGCCGCCGGCGGGTCTCGGGTCGCATGTCGGCGGCCGGGTGGTAGTTGTGCCTGGTGTGGCTGCGCAGGCGACAGGCCGGCAGGCCGAGGAATGCGGTCACCCGGTCGACGGTGGACTGCGGGTCGGCGTAGAAGTCCTCGCTCGGCATGATCAGCATCCGCTCGCGGTCGAACCGTTCCAGCCAGGCGGGCAGCATGTCGAGGTAGCGGCCCTGCACCAGGTACGAGTGGTGCTCGTGGGCGAAGCTCGAGTAGCCGGGCTCGCGCACGATCCGCTCGGCCTCGCCGGCCAGGCGCTCCGGCTCGCGCTCCAGCGCCTCCTCGAAGCAGAGCGGCTCGGCGCCGTGGCGCACCCGCTCCTTGTAATGCGAGAAGGCGCGCTCGACCGGGTCGCGCAGCAGCAGGATCAGCCTCGTGTCGGGCATCAGGCTGGCGGCCCGCTCGGCGGCCAGCGGGTGGAACAGGTAGTAGGGGCTCGCCTCGCCGGCGGCCACCGGCCCGCCGCGCTCCCGCAGCCGCCGGTAGGGGCCGGCGGGGAAGTGGGAGCGGTACCAGCGGGTCCCGCGGTGGAAGTTGCTGTCCAGGTAGTGCGCGCCCTTGATGTGCTGGCGCGAGGGCAGCAGCGGCAGGATGCCCGGGTGCTCCATCAGGTAGTTGTAGAGCGAGGTGGTGCCGCCGCGCTTGGCGCCGATGATCACGAAATCGGGCAGGCCACGCAGGCCCGCCGTCAGCTCGCCGTAGAGCCGCAGCGAGCGCTTCACGCCGGTCCTGAGCGGCTCGCCGATCCGGCCACCCCGCCCCTCGGCCAGCGCGGTGCTGGTGCTCATCCGGCACTTGCCTCCTGTGGATCGTCGGTCACGGTGGCGCCACGGCGGCGGGCCTTGATCGCCTCGCGCAGAGCGTCGAGCTGGAGCACGCCGCGGGCGCGCCACACGAGCCACAGGTACAGGGCGCTGGCCACCGCCACGAACAGCACCAGGCTCGGCACCGTGTGGCCGAGCAGGCGCCAGAAGAGCAGGCCGATGCCCGCGTAGCAGAGCGCCGACTGCCCGGCCGCCGCCCACCACCCGGGACCGAGGGGGTTCAGCCGCAGCAGGATCCGGAGCTGGATCAGCGCGGCGGTGTTCTCGAACAGGATGCTGGCCGCCCAGGCGAAGGCCGCCCCGGTGATGCCGATACGCGGCACCAGCAGCAGGTTGAGGCCGATGTTGAGGATCACCGCCCCGGCGGCGTTGAGCAGGTTCCAGGAGCTCTTGCCACCCATCAGCAGCATCACGGTGACGTTGCCGGTGGCTAGGCTGAACAGCATGCCGAGCGACAGCACCAGCAGCGCCGAGCTGCCCGCCACGAACTCCGGCCCGAAGATGCGCAGTACCACCGGGCCGAACACCGCCAGCGTCAGGTACAGCGGCCAGCACAGCGTCATGGTCCACCAGGTCCCCACCTGGTAGACGCCCTCGACCCTGGCGTGCTCGCGGCGGGCGAGCAGCCAGCTGATCTGCGGCGCGATCGCGATCCTGACCGCCTCGGTCACCAGCCCGCCGACCATGGCGAGCCTGCTGGCGGCCGCGTAGATACCCGCCTCGCGGGTCGACCGCAGCGCCCCGACCAGCAGGACGTCGAGCCAGATCACGGTGATCTGGAAGATGCCGGCCAGGCCCCGCGGCGCGGCGAAGCGCCAGAACCGCGACACCAGCTCGCGCGACGCGCCGGCGCCCGGTGGCGTGGTCGCCTGGGCCGCGGCCCGGCGGACCTGGTGGAGCAGCACCCACAGGGCGGCCACGAAGCCGACCGCGACCGGCGCCGCCCAGGCGAGCAGCACCGCCACGGTGCCGAGGCCGGCCACCACCACGACCGCCACCAGCACCAGGCGGACCAACGGCTTGCCGAGGTTCTCGATCAGGGCGTACGGCAGCATCGTCCCAAACCCGCGGGTGCCCGACAGGGCCACGATGGTGACCGCCACCATCGGCAGGAAGAAGGCCAGCAGCCGGATGCCGCTGACGCCGTCGGAGCGGTCGATGCCGTGGAGGAACACGCTGGTCAGCAGGGGAGCGAGCGCCCAGGTCGCCGCCCCGGCCGCGACCCCCGCCAGCAGCACCGGCCAAAGGGCGGCGCGCACCAGCGGGGCCAGCTCGTGCAGGGCGCCCAGCGCCCGGCTAGAGGCGACGGCGCGCACCATCCCGGTGTCGGCGCCCAGCCGCACGCTGTTCGACAGGATCGTGAACAGCCCGATCACCTCGAAGAACGCGCCGGCGCCGCGGGCGCCGAGCCCGCGGGTGACCACCACGGTCATCAGGAAGGTGAAGACCTGCCCACCGCCGCTGGCCAGCAGGTTGACCAGCCCGCTGCGGGCCAGCGAGCGGGCGTCCGCGCCGGCGCGGGCGCCGCTGGCCGCTCCCGCCGCCTGGGTGGTCACCGGGCCCGCCTGGGGCCCGGCGTGCCCGATCCACCGAGCCGGTAGCCGTAGCGCAGCAGCAGCGGCCAGGTGATCGCGGTCACCACTAGGCGCTGGCGGCGGGGCATTGCCCGGCTCCATTGGTCGTCGGCGCGCAGGTCCAGCGGTCCCTGGTGGAAGCGCATGGGGTTGCCGGCGACGGTGTGGTTGACCGCCAGCTCGACGTGCCCCTCGCCGATGAACCCGAGCTCCGGGTCGTCCAGGCGGTGGTCGGCGTGGCGCAGCATGGCAGCGGCGTGCCCGCGGGGATCGGACACCAGCGACTCGTAGCGCAGCCGGTGGGAGGGCACGCGCAGCAGGCGCAGCAGGTCCAGCAGCAGGTTGTCCTTCATCCAGTAGAGGGCGGTGACGGCAGCGGGCTGCCGGTGCATGTACGCCTCGGCGTCGGCCACCTCGGGCCTGCGCATCTTCTTGGTCCAGGAGTAGGCGACCCCGTGGCTGCGCCGCACCAGGTGGACCAGGCGCAAGTCCACTCCGGGGACGTGGCTCAGCAGGTAGGCGTGCGGCGCGTTCTTGGAGGAGTCGATTACCACGCCGGCGCCGCTGACCGTGGCGATCGCCCGGTAGACGCGCTCCAGCACGGCCGCGTAGCGCCGCATGCGGCGCCCGTAGGCACCCGCCAGGCGCGGCATCACCATCGCCGGCAGGTAGCGGTGGCGGTCGACCTGGCGCTGGAGGGCTTCCAGCTCGTCGAGGTCGAGCTGGTCCCAGCCGCCGAACGCCTCTTTGCCCACCTGGGTCCAGAAGGGGCAGGCGTCGAATCGCTCGCCGCAGCCGCAGCGCTCGTTGCCGCGCAGCCCGCGGTCCCACAGGAAGGTCAGCTCGCCGGCGGCGCAGACGCCACTGGCCTGACCGACGATGCGCTCCAGCAGGGTGGTGCCGCTGCGGCCGGTTCCGCCGACGTACAGGACGGTGACCGGCGGGGCGGCGCGTTCGCGTTGCGTCATGCGGGCTGTGTCTCGACGGTCGAAGGGGCGGTGGAGCGGCGGCGCGCCGGTGCCGGGCGCCGGGCCAGGGCCTCCTCCTCGCGGAGGGCCATGGCGATGGCCACCATCACGGTGGAGAGCTCGGCCGGCAGCATACCGTAGATCGGCAGCTGCACGAGCCCGATCACCAGGGTCACGTGGGCCCAGAACCACGGCGGCGTCAGCGCCCTGCGGGTGCGCCAGACCGCCCACAGGTAGAAGCCCACGAACAGGGCCGCACCGGGGATCCCGTGGGAGAACAGCACCATCCAGAACTGGCCCTGCGTGCCGACGGCGGGGCTGGTGCCGCCAACCTCCGAGGGCCTGGGCGCGCCGTAGCCGAGCAGCGGCGAGGCGGCTACCCGGTCGCGCGCCTCGGCGTACAGCGACGCGCGGGTCTGGTTGGTGGAGCTGTTGGTGAGCCGCTCGGTGAGAAGCTGCTTGACCGGCAGCACCGCGAACACCGCGCCGGCGACGGCCACCACCACGGTGATGCCGATCATCGCCTTGACGCGGCCGCGGATGGCGTAGCGCAGCGCCGCGTAGACCAGCCCGGCACCGAGGCTGAGGAACAGGCCGCGGTTGAGCGACAGCGCGGCGGGGACCAGCCCGACCGGCAGCAGCAGCGCGAGCAGGATCCGCCCGCCGCCCGACCGCGTCTGCGACATCGCGGTCAGCACCATTGGCACCAGCAGGGCGAAGTTCCCGCCCCACTCGTTGGTGTAGGTGAAGGGCGCCTGCGGCCGCGGCGCCACGCCCAGGCTGGCGCCGGCGGTCTGCGCGAACGCCGGGTGCACCATCGCCTGCACGAAGCCGTTGGCCAGCAGGCTCTGGGGCATGAAGTGCTCCACCGGGGTGCCCAAGGAGCCGTGCGGGAAGGCCAGCCCGAGGTAGCCGCCGATCACCACGAAGGCCCAGAAGCCCGTCAGCACGAAGGAGATCGTGCGGGGCGGCAGCCGATCGCGGGGGGAGTTGTAGACGTACAGGAAGACCACGGTGGCCGCCAGGTACAGCGACGCCCGGTAGGCCCAGCCGAGCACCCTGGCGCTCGAGTCCAGCTCGATCGCCGAGCCCAGCATCCACACGAGGAAGCCGAACCAGAGCCCGAAGCCGGCCGGGAAGCGGATGCGGCCCCGCAGCACCAGCGCCCCCAGCATCGGCACCGCCAGGACCGGCCAGATGAACGCCCCGAGCCCGAGCACCCACCACACCGGAAAGCCCAGGTACAGGGCCAGTAGGGGCCAGCGGGGGAGTGGTCGCACGCCCTACACCCCTCTCCCCAACGAGTTGGCGAGCCGCATCACGGTCTCGGCGCGCAGCAGCCGCGCGCTCACGGCCAAGGCCACGTAGCCGCGCCGTTCGCGCCAGTTGTGCCGCAGCGCCCGCGCCGCCCAGCTCCTGGCGACGCCGCGCTGGCCGAGCGCGGCGTGGGCGAAGGCGAGCTGGCCCTCCAGCCTGGCCATCCCGGCGGGGTCGCCTTGCAGCTCGGGGTGCTTGTCGATGAGGTAGGTGATGGCGTCGGCGATGGTCTGCCAGCGCCCGGTGAAGAACGAGGCCGGGTGCCAGTGGACGCGCACCAGCGCTCGCGGGACCACCGCGACCGGGGCCACCCGGGCCGCGCGCAGCAGCCACTCGTAATCCTCGCCGTAGCTGCCGGGCAGCTCCTCGTCGACCAGGCCGATGGGGCCGAGCAGCGCCTGGCGCCGCACCAGGATGGTCGACGGGTGGATCTCCATGACGCGGCTGCGCAGGAAGCGCTCCAGCGGCACCGGTCCGGGCGGCGGCAGGCGCTCGATCACGCGGTCGCCGTAGTGGACCTGGATCCCGCAGGCGACCACGGCGGTCTCCGGATGCTCCCGGAGGACCTCGACCTGCGCGGCCAGCTTGCCGGGCAGCCACTCGTCGTCGTCGTCGCAGAAGGCGACCAGCTCGCCGACGGCCGCCAGCGCGCCGGCGTTGCGCGCCCCGGCAAGTCCGGGGGCACGCCGGTTGGCGACGGTCCGCAGCCGCCGCCGCGGGGCCTGCTCCACCGGGACCTCCGCCGGGTCGCTCTGGTCGAAGACCACCAGGCACTCGATCTCGCCCGGGTAGTCCTGGTCGAGGACCCGGCGGACGGCGCGGCGGAGCTGCTCGGGCCGGTCGCGGGTGGGGATCACCACGCTCACCGACGGCCAAGGGCCCGCGGGGGTCGAACCGGGATGCATGCCGGATACCATATCGTCAATTTCGTCAGGCACGAGCGGCCCGCAGCACCTGGAGCATGGCCGGGTGGAAGCGCGCGTTCCAGCCCGCGCCGGCGGCCTGCATGCGCTGCGCCCGCAGGTACAGCTCCAGCAGGTACATCCACGGCAGGGCGCCGGCGGCGGCCGGCTCGATGCCGAGCCGCGCCAGGTACGGCGCGGCCAGCGCGGCGCAGCGCGAGGCCGCCTCGGCGGCGCTCCGCCGCTGCTGGACGAACGCGACCTGGAACTGCCAGTGGAGCAGGTCGAAGCCGAGCGGGGCGTCGCCGCCGGAGTGCTCCCAGTCCCAGGCGAACAGGCGCTCACCGTCCCAGGCCAGGTTCCACGGGACCCAGTCGCCGTGCCACCGGCCGAACTCGAAGCGCATGTCGCCGCAGCGCTCCTCGATCCGGGCGAGGCAGCCCTCCAGCGTGGCCGCGATCTCCCCGGCCCTGGCGGTGGCCGAGGCGGCCCCGGCGGCGGAGGCGGCGCCGGAGGCGACTCTGGCGACCCGCTCGCGCACGCTCGACCAGTAGGGGCTGGCGCCCAGTGGCAGCGCCCGGCGGCCGGCGGTGGCGGCCAGCCCGCGGGCTGGCGGTGGCGGCGCACCCGGGCGGGCAGCGGGCTGGTGGCCACCAGGTCGAGGTCCCGCCAGCGGCCGGAGGCCAGCACCGTGGGGACCCCCAGACCGGGCGGAGGGTGCGCGGCGCAGGCGCGCAGCGCGTCCGCCTCGTTGCGCACGAGCTCGCTGGTGAGCGGGCTCCAGCCGACCTTGACATAGCCGCGTACCTCGCCGGCCCCGTCCAGGAGCTGCAAGGTGGGCTTGCGGTTGGGATGGGGCTCCCTGACGCCGATGCCCATGACCAGGTCAGGCACTCCCAGCAGGCTGCGCAGGTGCGCGCCGATGAGCAGCTCCTCCAGGGACGTCCGGGCGGCGCCCGCCGGCACGCTGACCACCAGCCGGTCGCGCAGCGCCCAGTGGCCGGCGCCGACGCGCATCCCCGCGCCGATCGCCGCGCGCAGCGCCCGGACCTTGGCGGGCCGCAGCGCGTTGTAGCGGCTGGTCGACGCCCACGCCACCCGGCGGGACGCCAGCGGGACCAGGAAGCGCGGCCGCGCCAGGCTCGGCACGACCGCGAAGCGCTCCACCGCGACGTACCCCTCGGGGACGGTCCCGTCGGTGCGCACGCGCGCCAGGCCGGCCTGCACGGCCGGCCCCCAGAGCAGGTCGATCAGCCAGGCGAGGTCGCTGGAGACGCGCCGCCCAGCGCTGGCCTCCACGATCGTCTCCTCCGCCAACCTGCCATCCTAGCCGAATTGCGTGAAGCCCTGCTGCGGCTTGTTGTTGACCTGGTGGAAGTCCCCGCCGACGCCCAGCTTGACGCCGTCGGTGCCGAGCGAGCGCGGCCCGAGGTTGTTGCCGCTGGTATTGGGGAACCAGCCCGGGTCGATATGGCCGTTGCTGACGTTCTCCCGCATCAGGTGGTGCGCTGGGAAGGTCTCGCCGAAGCCGCCCACCACTGAGCTGCAGTTGTGGGCGTGCGAGCCGACGTACAGCCAGGTGCCGATCACCTGCACCGCCTGGGTCGCGCCCAGGCAGTTGTCGCGCCAGAGCTGCGCGCCGGTGGTCGGGTTGAGCGCCACGGTGCCGTCGAAGCAGCCGGCCCCGGACCCCTCGCCGCCCAGGAAGACCACGGTCGCGGTGCGCGCGAACGAGGTGACCTGGGTGCACCTGGGGATCGAGGACTGCTGCGGCCGGACCGCCCCCGAGGTGTCGAGGATGGCGAGGGCTCGGCGCGCGACCCCGTTGACGTGGTCGAAGCTGCCGCCGATCACGATCCTGGAGCCGTCGGCGCTGGCGATCAGCGCGCGGACGCTGGCGTCCGGGGTCGCCCTGAAGGGCAGCAGCGCCCCGGCGGAGGTGAAGGCCGCCAGGTTGGTGCGCGCCTGGCCGCCGGCGTTGCCGAAGGTCCCGCCGACGTAGAGCGTGCCGCCGCTGCCGAAAGTCGAGATCGACTTGACCCTGCCGGTCACGCTCGGCTTCCAGGCGCCGCTGAGCGCGCCGCTGGCCAGGTCGAAGGCTGCCAGGTGGCCGCGGGCGGCGCCGTCGACGGCGGTGAAGTCGCCGCCGGCGTACAGCCTGGTCTTGTCCGGCGACGGCTCCAGGCTGTAGACGGTGGCGTTGGCGTTGTGGTTGAAGCTCAGCAGCGCGCCGGTGGTGGCGTTGAACGCGGCCAGGTGGTTGCGGGCCACCTCGCCGGTGCCCGGCGCCGCTCCCGGCGGGCGCACCGAGGTGAAGGCCCCACCGATGTAGACGTTGCCGCGCGCGTAGGCGACCGCGTACACGATGCCGTTCGTCTGCCAGGTCGACGACGCCTTGGTCGGCACGTCCGCCAGCGCCTGCCCAGGCACCAGCAGCAGGGTCGAAACCACCAGCAGCGCCACGACGAGCACCGCGTAGGTCGTCCGTTTCATCTGTCGGCTCTCCTCTGAAGAGAAGCTCCCCCGAGCCTGGATTCTCTAGCGGGAGGTTTGAACGACGTGCAGGTCGAACTCCTCGCCGACGGCCACCGAGAGGCCGTTGGCCTCGAGCCAGGCGAGCACCTGGTCGACCGACTCCTGGACGGTCTCGTGCTCGGTGTGCAGCGCGATCTCCGGCTCCAGCGGCTCCTCGTAGGGGTCCGAGACGCCGGTGAAGTTCTTGATCTCGCCGGCCAGCGCCTTGGCGTACAGGCCCTTGACGTCCCGCTCGGCGCAGGTGGTCACGGGCGCGGCCACGTGCACCTCGACGAAGTTCTCGACGCTGGCGCGGACCTTGTCGCGGGCCTCGCGGTAGGGGGAGATCGCGGCCACCACCACGGCCACGCCGTGCCTTGCCAGCTTGCCGGCCACGTAGCCGATCCGGGCGATGTTGGTGTCGCGGTCCTCGCGGCTGAACCCGAGGCCCTGGCAGAGGTTGGTGCGGACCTCGTCCCCGTCGAGCACCTCGACACGGTGCCCGCGTTCGGCCAGGCTCGGCGCGACCGCGGTGGCGATGGTGGACTTCCCGGCGCCGGACAGGCCGGTGAGCCAGAGGACGAAGCCGTTGTCGACGTTCATGCTGGTGGGGTCTCCTGGGGTCGGGATGGAACGATCGGGACGGCGGCTCGGGGTCAACTCGCCTGCTCCCGGTAGGCGGCGATGAGGATCTCGGCGACCTCCGGCCGGCTGAACTCCGGCGGTGGCAGCTCGCCGGCGGTCAGCTTGGCGCGGACCTGGGTCCCGGAGAGGGTCAGGTGGTCCTCGGGCTGGTGCGGGCAGGTCTTGCCCGTGGCCATCCCGCCGCAGCGCCGGCAGAAGAAGGCGTTGTCGAACCGCAGCGGGGTGATGCCGAGGTCCTCCGACGGCAGCGAGGAGATCAGCTCCTGCGCCTCGAAGGTGCCGTAGTAGCTGCCGACGCCGGCGTGGTCGCGGCCGACGATGAAGTGGGTGCAGCCGTAGTTCTTGCGGACCAGGGCGTGCAGCACGGCCTCGCGGGGACCGGCGTAGCGCATCGGCGCGACCAGGGCCGCCAGCATCACGCGCTCCGGCGGGAAGTACTCGAGGATCGCGTGGTAGGCGCGCATGCGCACCTCGGCGGGCACGTCGCCCTCCTTGGTCGGCCCCACCAGCGGGTGCAGCAGCAGCCCGTCGCAGGTCTCCAGGGCCACCTTCATCAGGTACTCGTGCGCGCGGTGCACGGGGTTGCGGGTCTGGAACCCGACCACCGTGCTCCAGCCGCGGTCGGCGAAGGCCGCGCGGGTCTCCTCGGGGGTCAGCGCGTAGCGGCCGACCGGCCCGGCGAGCGTGTCCACCACCGCGCGGATCGGGCCGCTCACCGCCCGCCGGGGCGACGACAGCACGCGCGCCACACCGGGGTGCTCGCTGTCGGTGGTGCCGTAGACCAGCTCGGCCTCGGCGACCCGGTCCCGCTCGAAGACCTCGTCGACCTCCAGCACGCCGAGGAACTCGCCGGCCCCGCTCCGCAGCGCCACCAGCTCGCCGTCGAGCTCGGCGCCGTCGGCCAGTCCCAGACAGACCGGGATCGGCCACAGGGTGCCGTCCGGCAGGCGCATGCCCTCGGCGCACGCCTGGTGCTCCTTGGCGTTCATGAAGCCGCTCAGCGGGCTGTAGGCGCCCGTCGCCAGGGCCCGAAGGTCCGCGGTCTCGGCCGGGGTCAGGGTCAGCGAGGGAAGCCGGCGCTCCGCCAGCGCTTCGGCCTCCCCGGTGGCCAGCCGCCGCTCGATCAGCGTGCCGCCGTGCGGGGTGCTCCCCCCGGTGTCCGTCGACCACCGCTCACTCGTCGTCACCTATCCGTTTCCTCCTGGATCGGATCCAGCGCGCCGAAGGCAGGCTGCCAGGCGCGCGCCTTGCTCTGCTTCGCATGGTGCCGGTCGGGGGACCTCCGGCTCTCAACCGTAGCCGCTCCCCGCAAGCTGCGCTCGCTCCATCGGGGTTCCTCGTGGGTCCCCGGAGCCCTCAGCCCGCCGGCCGTCGTCGCCGCCGTCGCCGTCGCCCTCGGCGTCGAGCTCGAAGGACCACCGCATCGCGAACGCCGCCGCCTCCAGCTTGGAGTGCATCCCGAGCTTCTCGAGGATGTTCTGGATGTGCGTGCGGACGGTGTGCTGACTGATGTAGAGGTCGCCGCCGATCCTGGTGTTGTCCCAGCCGCGGCTGAGCCGGACCAGCACCTGGCGCTCCCGCGGCGACAGCCGCGCCAGCGGCGAGCCGCTGAAGCGCTCCCCGCCGATCAGGCGCCTGGTCACCTCCAGGATCATGCTTCGCGGCACCGCGCCCTCGCCGTCGAGCACTCCCCTGGCCACGCGCAGCACCGTGTCCGCGCCGTGGGTCTTGCCGACCACCCCGGCCGCGCCGGCCCTGATCGCCGCCATCAGCAGGTTGGGGTCGTGGTCGTCACCCAGCACCACGACCTTGGTGGCGGGCCGCGCGCGCAGGATGCGGTCGACCAGGCAGGGGGTCTCGCCGAGGCCGACGGCTGCGTCCACCAGCGCCAGGTCCGGCTCCAGGCTCTGGAGCATCGCGAACGCCTCGGACCGCGAAGAGCTGCGCCCGATCACCTGGTGCTCGCCGTCGCGGGCGAACAGCGCTTCGAGCGCCTCGTTGAACAGGGGCTGGGAGTCCACCAGCAGCACCCGGGCCATCTTGCGGTCCACACCTCCGTGCCACCCGAAATTCCGAAAATTCCGACCAGGCGCGCACGCGGGCCGCGTGCGCCGCCGGCTTACAACTCTCGCCGATTCGCGAGCAGCGAACGTACTACAGATGCGGTAACTCGCGTACAGAGGTCGCTCCGTTCGGCCGCCTGGCCCAATTTCTTTGAACCGTATCGAGGGGCATGTCCGGCTCGCACTCCCGCAAATGCAGGAGGATCTCGTCAGATCTTCTGAGGCGATCGCTGGCGCGCCGGTTGTTACCGTCGTGGGTGGATGAGGTACTAAGAGCGATACGTGAAAGAAGGGCTGAAAGACCGGTTCGAGGAACGAGCCAGCCCGCCCGCGGTCGGCCTCGGATGGACACTGTCCGGGCACATGTGCAGAACGTTTTGGTAAAGCTCGCCCGCATTCGACGCGCGAAACCGCCTTATTCGTGGGTGCACGGCGCATCGCCGCTGGTTGTCGCGGTCTGCTACGCAATCCTGCCGATTTGCCCCGGGAAGCCCCGTCCTCGAAACTGCCCCACAGTCGGCGAGTTCGCCGTATGGGGGAGACTTCGGCGTTCCGGTCGCTCGCTCGGCCTTCGACCCGCGGGTGACGCCCGCGGCCGAAATTGCCTGGCGGCACGCAAGCTGCGGGTTTGGGAATCACCGGAGAGGGTCGCGATGCGAAAATTGATCGTGCTGCTCGCACTGATGCTGGCGGCAACGGTGGGCATGGTGCCGATGACCAACGGCGCGCAGGCGCTGGAGGCG